>Ga0315280_10000073_pt1 | contig 176977 bp, 163 predicted proteins | sample YL17G06_40_MG_FD_203697 | JGI IMG/M metagenome (GOLD analysis project Ga0315280, IMG submission 203697) | Sediment microbial communities from Yellowstone Lake, YNP, Wyoming, USA - YL17G06_40 | ecosystem: Environmental > Aquatic > Freshwater > Lake > Sediment | place: USA: Wyoming | collected... | reverse complement strand
CCATATTCTCCATCGCCTTTATTATCTTCTTGTATACGCCCTTCCCCCTTCTCTTATCTGTTGTCTCCTCAAAGCCCTCAACGCTTACTGCGGGTGTGCAGTTTCCAACCTCTGCGAGTCGTCTTGCTGTGGGCTTGTCAATGAGCGTTGCGTTCGTATACATAAGGAAGAAGTTGTTGTCATGCTCGGCGTAGAAGTCAATAATGTCTTTGCCCTTGCTCTTATATGTGAGCGGTTCACCGCCCGATATGACCGTGAAATATGAACCCCAGGCAAATGTCTTCTCCTTTACTACCCTTGAGAAGATGTCATAGTCAAGCGTGTCTGAGTCCTTTACAGTGCTGTTTGCATAACAGCCCCTGCAGGAAAGGTTGCAGTGCTTTGAGGGGCTAATTGTGATAAATGTAGGATATGACATCTCATAAGATGATAGGGCGACATTTCTCAGACGAAGCGATTTTATGATGGACTGAGCGATGAGGTTATCAATAAAGCCCTTTCTGACCGCCTTTCCCACTCTTCTGTCATTTAATATTTTTGCGACACTATTGAGAATGTTTCTTGCTGTAATATATTTTTCTAACTGGATTCTATGTGGTCTTGCAGTTATATTTTTTACAACTACCTCGTTATAGAGCATTCTATCAAGTCGTTTAACGACATAGTCGTTAAGGCGCCTGCTTGTGGCAATATAACTAATAATATTAGCAAGCCCTTTTATTGCAATATCGTCAATCAAATCATTAAGCATAAAAACATTACCTCATTTTAAGAAGAGGATATAAAACAAATGCCTTATGAATTATATATTATAGCATTATTTAAATGTCAATGAATTATTAGTTTGAAATTATAGTAAAAAAAATTTAAAAATAATACTTGACATTCAAGCCAAAATTTGGTATATTTTATTATAATTTATTAGGAGGAAAAAGATACGAGAAGTGGTTTTTGTTTTAAATGGTGTTTATTTAAATACATACATACATACATACATACATACATACATACATATATTTTTCTGTTCTTTCTTTTAATTCCACTAATTCCAGCATTATCACAGGCAGAACCACATTGGGTTGAATTTCTACCCGGCTATCCTGATGGAGCACAACCTATTGTTAACATTGGTCCACATAATTTAAATCACACTGAGGTTGAGATTATAATACCAGGTATGTGGGTTGAGGATATAATAGGATCAGATGGATCCACATATCAAAAATTGGAAATACCTGATTACGCAACAACAAGTGATATTGGTTTACCAGAAATTCCAACAGTAATAGGAATAGTTGGAATACCGGATGATTCTAATGTTAGTATAAATGTATCGTATGCTCCTTATTCTATTCTTGATAACTATTATATATGGCCATATCAAAAACCCTTTAGTTCATTGAGCACACCTGAATTTGAGAAAGACGAAGAATTTTATAATAGTAACAACTGGTATCCAACTGAACATGCTTTCTGTGGTGAGCCAGGGATATTCAAATACTGGACAGTGGATAATGTTGGTTATATTCCATTTGAATTCAATCCATATACAAGGCAGTTAAAGGTATATTCACACATAATATTTGATGTTCTTCATCCTAATGGCAGTAGAATACCAACAGCAACAATGGAAAGTTCTATGGCAGAATTAATGGAAGCAACATTATGGAATTTTAATGAATTGCCAGTGATTGTTGATGACTATACAACAGTATATTATCTAATAATTGTTCCTGATGATTTCTATGACCAGACATTACCATTTGCTAAGTGGATTGAAGACCATTATGGTTATATTACTAGGACAAAGAAATTGTCCGAGGTTGGTAATACATATCAGGCAATAAGTTCATATATTAATCAATTTTATTACGACAATAATAGCACTGACTATGTCCTTTTTATAGGAGATACAGATAGAATTCCAACATATCCCGTAACTTCACCATTATCTGAAGAAGATTGTTCCCCATATGGTAGAACAATTCCTTCTGATTTTAGATATTCCCTTATAAAAGGTGGTGACTTATGGTCAGAAGTTGCAATTGGTAGAATATCATTTGATAACTCAGAAGATTTACAATATCAGTTAAATAAGATAATGTCATACTACTTAACACCAATACCACCAAATGATGGTTGGAGGAATAATGTTCTTCTTGTAGCACATCAAGAATCAGTATATAGAAAGATAGCTGATAATTTGGCAGGGAAGAATTATTCTTATCAAACACCAAATTTTCTTAAATGCTATGGTGAATATGGGGCATCTAATGATGATGTTAAATACAACATTGATAATGGTGTTTCTTCTTTGTGCTATTTTGGGCATGGTGGGATTGGTTCTTGGAGTGATTGGAATATTTATAATGAATATTGGACTTATTATAATATAAGACAATTAAATAATCCTACTAAATATCCTATTGCATTTAATTTTACCTGCCTTAATGGTAGAATAACTGAGAACTATGAACCTGAGACACTATGTGAATCATGGATGGATGCAAGATTTAGTATATTGAATAAAATAGGTACAGTAACAACAATGGGTTTTTCACATCTACATTGGCATGAATTTTCTTCTTGTGAACATGCAGAAAGATTATATGGTTATATCTATGATTATGAAAATGCTAAGAATAAAGGCATTGGTTGGCTAAATTACACAGCTGCATCAGCATCTTATTATCACTGGATTAATCATGCATGGGAGAAACATAACACTTATGCAGATATTTTATTAGGAGACCCTGGATTAAGAATAAGAACAAAACCATCAACAATTAATAATCTTAGTAATAATATTAAATTTAATAAATTAGATGAATTAAAAAATATTGAAATAAAGATTAATAATCCAGTATATGATTCTATTAAAATGTTTATAAATACAAATAAAGAATCAGATATAAATATTGATGTTTATGACATATCAGGTCGTAAATTAGATAAATTATATTGTGGTAAATTAAATATTGGTGAAAATGAAATTGAGATTAATAATATTAGTTTGAATTCAGGTTTATATATTCTGAATATATATTCAGATAACTTCAATGAGGTTAGAAAGGTGGTGGTTATAAAATGAGAAAGATTATCTTCTTTTCAATAATTTTTATTGTTATTTCATTTATTCTTTACTGCAGTGATTATAAGATACTTGGTGATGTTAAAACAATTTATACAAATGAAAATAGTGGTGTTTTCTCACCGAAGTGGACACCTGATGGAAATAGGATTTTATTCTCCGATGGTCAACATTCCTTATTTTTTATAGATTCTGATGGCAAAAATCTTACTGAAATACCAATGTTATGGTCTCCTTCTCCTTACTATTTCATACGATATTGCTCAATCAGCAATGATGGTAAGTATATTGTTTTTTCGGAGGATAGTGAAGGATATATTTATATTATTACAGCAGAAGGAGGGGAACCTATAAAACTTGTAGAAGTAAAAGAAGGTGAGCGCTATTATAGCCCTACATGGTCATATAATGATGAGTGGATATACTTTATAAAGGCATCTGAATATAATATGTGGAGTATATGTCGTATAAGACCTGATAGAACCGATTTCAGCATTATTGATTTTTTTGATGTTGGTATTTTTCATGAAATTAGATGTTCTAATGATGATAAATATATTCTTTTACAATATTATGATAATAGTATAAAAAAAATAAATATTTTAATTGGTGCTATTGATAAATCAAAAAAGTGGGATGTCATTTCTGGAGAATACCCTTGTTATTCACCAGATGATAAATGGTTATGCTTCAGTGATGAATATGAATTGTTCATTGTTTCATCTTATGGTAAAGGACATCCATATAAGATAACTGAACATAAATATGATGGATATAGACCTGATTGTGAACTTGATATAAGCCCTGATTGGTCACCAGATGGAAAATACATTGTATTTACCACAACAAATTATGCCCTTAATATAGTAAAGGTTCCTTCTGAGTTTCTGCCAAATTGAGACCAAGGAAGGTATATCTTATGAGAAAATGTATATTATTTTTATTGTTATTAGTATTTATCAGTTCTGGTGTTTCCAGTTTTGAAAAGGATATGAAATATCATGGACCACCATATGTGACTGGCGTATTTTATGTCCCTAATGTTGTTCTTGCCTGTTATTTCAAATTGAGTGACTTTGGCATTACAGGTTATAATTATAAGATTAAGATTATAGGTTTTGTTGGAAATGTAAAAGATGGTCCAGCGGATATATATGTAACATCAAAAGAGAAGGATGATGTTCCGGTTTGTAATCCTGATAATAACTGGCAGGGTGCTGACTATGGTCCAAAGAGCTGGCATATAAACAACTCAAACCCTAACTATGATGACTGTAATGTCTATGATGACAACTGGCATTACAGTAAGGATGTAGATAAGTTCTGGTGTATGTATCATATGAAGACAGCTTCACCTCCTTACCCTATGACTGATAATAAAGGATATTATACGAACAGTCGTTATTGGATGTCGGGATGGCGAATGGGTGGAGGTGGTATTTACTGGGACTGGTGTATGCATTGTGTTATTGTCTATCCACCTGAAGCAATTGAGAACACATCAATAGGTGCTATAAAGACGCTGTTCAGGTAATAAATCTTGTGTTTATGCCTGTATAGTTTTCACTTAACATTAATTGATAGGCAGGTTAAAATCAACCTGCCATTTTCTTTATTTATATAATTATTCTCTTGAATATCTGAATTTTTTTATTATACTTTTGAATTAATATCTGTTTATGAAAAGTGTAGTTTACAGAGCAATACTTGTAATTTTTGTTATTCTGTTTTCATTTGTATATCTGATGCCAACCATCGGGCTATATGATAAACTGCCCGATTGGCTCGCCCGCTTTCTCCCCGGTCAGCAAATCCGTCTCGGTCTTGACCTCAAGGGTGGCTCTTATCTTGTCTATGAGGTTGATACATCAAACCTCAAGCCCGATGAGGCGTCCGACGCAGTGAATAGAGCACTTGAGATAATAAGAAACAGGATTGATGCGTTCGGTGTATCAGAGCCGTCAATACAGAAAGAGGGGGCTGATAAGATTGTTGTAAAACTGCCCGGTGTAAAGGACCCCGACAGGGCTAAAAAACTCATAGGTCAGACCGCCATGCTTGAGTTCAGGATGGTCGCAGAACCGGATGTAATATCTGAGGCGATAAGCAGGTATGATGATGCGGTGAAGAAAGAGAAGGGTGAGGACGTCAAAGACGAGGACCTTCTCTCATTCTGGATAGACAACATAGGGGGTGACCTTATTGTCTTCAGAGACGACTATGATAAGGTAATGAAGATGATTGGTGATGCGAAGTCAAAGGGACTTTTACCTGCTAATTATTCGTTCTTCCCATCTGACCTTATTGATGACCCGAATGATGAGTTATACAAACAGATGGACGGACCGGTGAGACGACTATATCTTCTCTCCGATAAAGTTGAAGTAACAGGCGGGATGTTGAAGACCGCAAGGACGGGCTACGACCAGTATAGCAAGCCCTGCGTGAACTTTGAGATGAAGCCGGAGGGTGCAACTATATTCGGGAGGGTTACCGGTGCCAATATTGGTAAACGGCTTGCTATCGTCCTTGATGGCATAGTAAAATCAGCACCGAGAATTGAGAGCAGAATATCAAGGAATGGTCAGATAACGGGCAGGTTCTCAATTGATGAGGCGGCAGACCTGTCATTAGTTTTGAGAACCGGTGCTCTTCCCGCGCCGGTTAGAATAGTCCATGAGCAGATAGTTGGACCATCTCTCGGTAAGGACTCTATTAGAAATGGAGTAATCGCTGCTATAATTGGTCTTTCAATAATTCTGGTGTTCATGGTCACCTACTATAATCTCTCAGGTGTTCTTGCAGATATTACATTGCTTTTGAATATGATAATAACAGGTGGAATACTTGTTCTGATAAGGGCAACGTTGACACTTCCTGGAATAGCCGGCTTTATTTTATCTACTGCTATGTCTGTTGATGCGAATGTTCTTATATATGAGAGAATCAGAGAGGAACTTGACCTTAATAAGTCAGTAAGAAGCGCCATTGATGCTGGTTATAACAGGGCTTTTATTACTATCCTTGATTCAAATCTTACAACACTTATAGCAGGCATTGTCCTGTTTATATTTGGCTCCGGTCCTGTAAAGGGTTTTGCGGTCACTCTTATTATTGGTATCTGTGTATCTCTATTTACCGCTATTGTTGGAACGAAGGTTGTTTATGACTTCTTCATAGTCAGATTTAATATAAAGAAAGTATATATTTAGGAGAATATATAAAAGATGCGATTATTTAAGAATACAAATTACAATTTCGTCAGGTTTGGACGTGCCGCGCTTATCTTTTCAGGGAGTTTAATCGCTGCTTCTATTGTCTCATTGGTTGTCAGACATGGTTTGAATATGTCAATAGATTTCGTTGGCGGTCTGAGGGTTGATGTTAAACTTGACAGGGGAATAACATATGATGAGTTGTCAAAGATAAGGTCAGGATTGAATGTTGATGAGGTTCATACCGCTGGTAAAGAAGAGGATGAGGTATTACTTCAAAGCAAGGGAACGCTACTTGCAAAAGACATTGCAGAGAAGGTATATCAATACAGAAGCACGGTCGGAAGCATAAGGTCTCTTGATGAAATCAGGAATATCCCCGGTATGGAGCAGTTAAACTTCAAATATGTGGAGACGGTCTTCACGGTAGGAGAGGTGAAGAAAGAGACAACAACAAAAGGCGAAGAAGTAAAAGAAGAGGGTGGTGTCAAGCCCGGGGAGGTAAAAGAGCCAACAAAGCCAGAGGAGAAGGGTGAGACGAAACCTGAAGGTGGGGTAGAGAAAAACAAGGAGACCAAGCCAGAGACAGAAACAACAACAAAGAAGGAAGAGACGAAGGTAGAAGGTGGCACTATCAAAGAAACTCCGCCAGTTGGCGAAGGAGAGGTTAAAACAGAGGAGGCACCTGCTCCTGAAGTAGCACCTGTTTTGCAGATAGAGAAGACGAATATCAATGGGATTGACATGAAAAAAATGGTGGAGCGCTTTCAGGAGGTTGTGGTTCTTGACCTTGAGGATAAGATAAAGGATGTGTTTGGTAAAATTTTCGCATCTGATGGGACGGGTCCAGTTGATTTGAATTCACTTGAAACGAGGGATGCTCTTAAAACGGAACTCTTCAGCATTTTACCAGCAGGTAGAGTGTCAACAGTTGTAGATAGAATTGCGAAATACAGGAACTTTGATAATCCCCTTCTTGGTGTAAAACTCATATCATCATTTGATGACCTTAAAAGCATTGCTGGACTTAGTTCAGATGAACTGAATATTCTGAAGGAAAACTTTAGAATTGATAGATTTGTAATAAGAGGGACGGAGGTAATAGGACCAAGGGTATCAGGAGAACTTACAAGAGTTGCTGCTCTGGCGCTATTATATGCGATAATAGGAATGCTCGTTTATATTGGTTTCAGGTTTGATTTCAGAAGCGGTCTTCTTGCAATAGTTGCTCTTATTCATGATGTAATCATCACGTTGGGATTTTGCTCTATCTTCAATATTGAGATAAGTTTGGTTGTTCTTGCAGCACTCCTAACGGTTGTTGGTTATTCAACGAACGATACTGTCGTTTATTATGACCGTATCAGAGAAGGTCTCTCTCAACAAAGAAAGGAAACATACGCAGAATCACTCAATAGATGTATAAATGAAAATCTGTCAAGAACAATGCTGACCGGTCTGTCATCACTGATAGTTCTTGTAGTTCTATTCTTCAAGGGTGGTCAGGCATTGAAAGGACTTGCATTCGTTCTTATCGTGGGCATTATTTTTGGAACATACTCATCTGTCTATGTTGCAGCACCCCTTCTTATAGAGTGGGATAGGATTTCTTCTAAAGGAAGAGGGGGCAGGTTGAGAAAAAGGAAGATTTAGGTCTTCTTAATTCTTAAAACTAATTATCATTTGTTTTTATTTTCTTAATGCTATGAATTATTGTCTGGACTTAAAAGCAATAGAGGAGATAATAAATATCTCTGATGAGTTCTGTATTCCACCAAGGATAGCACAGATATTATATCAACGTGGAATAACACTCAAAACTGCTCGCGACTTTCTCTGTCCAAGTATGGATAACCTGCATCCGCCATCCCTTCTGCCTGACATTGACAGAGCCGTTGAGAGAATAAGAAAAGCAATTGAAACAGGTGAGAGGATATTAATATTCGGTGATTTTGATGCTGATGGGATATCATCAACCGCACTCCTTTATAATGCATTATCTCTTATAACGTCCAATGTCAGTCATTATATACCGAGCCGGCTGAATGAGGGCTATGACCTTGGTAAGGATGTTGTCTGCGAAAAGGCAAAAGAGGGCTATAATTTAATGATAACCGCTGACTGTGGTAGTAAAGCAGTTGACTCAATTGACGCTGCTAACGAACTGGGAATGGATGTCATAGTCACAGACCATCATCTTATGGGAGAGAAGTTGCCACAGGCAATTGCTGTTGTAAATCCTGTAAGAAATGATTCAACATATCCTTTTAAGTATCTTGCTGGTGTGGGTGTTGCTTATAAGTTGATAAAAGCACTTTCCGAATTCTATAAAAATATAGATGCAGATTTATATCTTGACCTTGTTGCTCTCGGGACAGTGGCAGATGTAGTTCCGCTTACAGGAGAAAATCGTGTTCTGGTTAAACTTGGAATTGAGAAGATGAGAGAGATGCCAAGACCGTGGCTTGATGCACTCTGTCAGACAGCGAGGATGATTATAGGGAAACTCACAAGTTGGCACCTTGCATTTTCAATAGTTCCAAGAGTAAACTCAGCAGGGCGTCTTGGTAATGCAGATATCTCGCTTAACCTCCTTACTGCGAAGAATGAGATTAGCGCAATGGGATTCGCAGGGGTATTGGAGGCAAAGAATAACGAAAGAAAGAGAATATGTGATGAGGTTTATAGAGAGGTCTCAGATATTATATGTGATGAAGACATTAAAGACGCATTAGTATTATCATCACCGAGGTGGCATTCCGGGGTCATTGGCATTGTTGCGACGCGGTTTGTAGAGAAATATAGGGTTCCTGTTGTGCTTATCTCTACTGAGATTCCGCCTGCGAGGGGCTCAGTTCGTTCCAATAAGGACTTTGACACAATAAAGGCGCTTGAGCATGCTTCAAAGGCCTGCCCGGGTGTATTGATAAGATATGGTGGACACAGGGAGGCGTCTGGCTTTCTCATAAATGAAGAGAATATCCCTCGCTTTAAGGAACTCTTCATTGAGTATGTGAGAAATCTGGAAAGGGAAGAGGTTAAAATAAGGGATGTTGAGTCCTCAATTGTTTGTGACTTAGATGAGATTGACAATTCACTGACTGAGGGAATCACAATTTTGGAACCATTCGGCGTTGATAATCCTGAGCCGGTTTTTCTGATACGAAAAGTAAGCGTCCTTTCAAGACCTGAGGTAATAAATAATTACCATATAAGGTTCCAGATAACAGATGGGAAGAACTTCCTTGGTGTTTATTATCACAATGGTCTGTCTAAGATGTCACAACTATATCCAGGAAAAAGCATAAGTGTCATCGGGACACCATATAAGAAGTCGTGGCGGGATATTGAATATATTGAGATTAAGGCAAAAGGAATAGGACCACCTGTTGATGGTAGTAAAATAAATGTTAACTTTGAGTTTAATTATAAGGAGATGAGGGATTCCACTGTCAGGGTGAGAGAGGGTGATGGTAAGATTCTGATTGAGACAGATGGTTCTGATGATAAGAATCTTCTTAAGATCAACTATTGTAGATTGCCAAGGGGCTATAATGAGATTGGATTATGGCTTGACTGCGGGGTTTTTCAGAAAGATATTACTATCTATACAAGCGAGAAGGAATTATTAGAGGAGGAGAAGAATATCTCAAAAAAGATTCCAGATAGAGGTAGGTTAGTGAGGATATATCAGAAGATGACATCAATGTCTAATGATGGTGTAATTGGTCTTGAGCAGATAAAGTCGCTTATTATTGAAGGAATAGAAAGAAGAGCAATCAGATGTGCGATAATGGTCTTTTCTGACCTTGGTCTTCTAAAAAGGGAGAAAAATGGTTATATAATCAATAAGAAACCACCACCGGATACAAACCTTGACGACTCTATCTTTTTTCACCTTTTCTCTTCTGAGAGAAAACGCCTTGAGGAATATTACAGGACAATACGGACATCATTGAAGAAGGGTAGTAAGTTATTTCAGATTTAAAATATCTTGATTATTTTGTTGATAAAAACTACTCATCCATTATACTTATTGAACCCTTTATTATCTTTTGGTAGGTTTTTCGCTGTTTACTATTTTAAAGTAGTTAGCGATTAATATGAGAGAGATTGTATTGAGTATTATCGGGCTTTTGTCTCCTGTATCTTTGATTATACTCATAGTTGGTTATTTCATACGAAAGCATAAGAGGTTTAAGAAATACTATGTGGGTATTATTAACAGTCCAAAGGCATTAAAACCTGTTGACATTATGGGCATTAGAGGAGATGAGGGACATGGATTCAGGTCTTATTATTTTGAGAGAAATGAAGTAGATGGTGAAATAAGGAGAATAGTAAATGATAGAAAGCATGTTTTGATAACAGGTAAGCCATTATCAGGAAAGACACGACTTATATATCAGACCATGAAGATGCTGGGTGACAACTATGTAATTGTGATACCAAGAATGGTGGATATTGACCCATCAGAGTTCCTGTTTCCTCCAAAGACAGTTCAGAAGAAAATCATGATAGTGGTTTTTGATGATATGGATAAGTTTGCAGGCAAACAGAACTTTCAGTTTTTGATGGAAGGGCTCCTGAGGCAGGGTGCCATGATAGTCGCGACAGTGAGGTCGGGACCCGAGCATGAAAGATTAAGGAAGACACTTGAAACAGGTCATTCACTTATATTCAGCCAGCGGTTTGAAATTCCGTCCCTTTCAGAAGATGAGGCATCAGTCATTGCAAAGGAGACGGGAAGAGGACTTTCATCTGGTTTTGATGGAACTGCTGGTTCAATCTTCCTTGGACTTGAGGCGATGAAAGGTCGCTTTGATGAATGTAGTTCTGTTGAGAAGTCGGTATTGAAGTGTATCAAGAGGTTATACTATTCAGGATTATATTTAGAGCGTGAGGTTTTTTCATTAAAGCAAATAAGAAATCTTGGCAGGGTATGGAAGCAGTTGGAACTTAGCCAGTATCAGTGGGATGAGATTGTGGAGAATCTGGAGAAGGTTGGGTTTATAACAGTTGAAGGTGAGAAAGTATTTGCAGATAAGGCTATCTTGAGTATGTAATACCTGACAGAATAGATGTGATGGCAAATATGAAAGAAATGTTCAATATATTCAATGATGAACCTGATGCACTTATGCTTCTTGGAAAGAAAGCAATAGAGATAGGAAAGATAGATGTCTCAGAAAAGGAGTATATGATATTCGCAGTTGAAGCATTGAGAAAAGCCCTTGACTTATACAATTTTGATAACCACCCGGTTCAGTATGCCACAGCCCAGAACCACCTCGGACTTGCTTATTTCTGTCTGGGTGTTTTAGAAGACAGGGTGGAGAACTGCAAGATGTCTATAAATGCCTATAATGAAGCGCTGAGAGTATGGACAATTAACAAACATCCGTTTGAATATGCATCTGCCCACAACGAACTTATGGCAGTGTATTCATCTCTCGCAGAAGTGGAGAATAAGGTGAAGAACTCAGAGATGGCGATAGAGGCGGGTAGAGAGGCACTCAAGATAATAACAATGGAAGAGTATCCAGTGGAGTATGCGAGGATACAGGGAAACATCGGTAATGCCTATGAAGTCCTTGCTGAGGCGGAAAACAGGAAGGAGAACTGTATTAAATCGATTGAAGCATTCTCAGAGGCATTGAAGCCAATCTCAATTGAGAAATACCCTATTTACTACTTCAAGTTAAAAATGAATCTTGGAATTACTTATACGACATTTTCTGATGCTGAGGACAAGGTGGGGAACTGTAAGAGGGCGATAGAATCGTTTGAAGATGCGTTGAAGGTTGAAGGTCTAAAGGAGAAGTATCCGAAGTTCTATGCTCTTGTGCAACTAAACCTCGGGGGTGTATACTCAGTTCTTGCCAGTGTAGAGAAGGGTCTGGAGAATTGCGAGAAGGGGCTGTCAGCATGTCAGGAAGCGCTCAGGGTATTTACACTTACTGAGTTTCCAATACAGTATGCCAAGATATACATAGATGTTGGCATTTTATATAGAATTCTCGCGACGATTGAGAATAGAGAGGAGAACTGCGGGAAGGCGAAAGATGCCTTTAACGAAGCCCTGCATGTTTTCACTGAAGATGCCTATCCCGAGTATTACAATAATGTAATGTCCAATATTGGTAAACTGAGAGATGTCTGTGGAGATTAAAATGATTACTTATATTAAAACTGTTTTCATTAAATTTTTCAAGTATTCTGCGTCTAACAAATCACCTTCTGAATTTATAAAGTATAAACCATTCTTTTCACCAGTGTTAATTCTAAAATACATTTCTGGTGCACCTTTCCGCAGGACAAAAACTCTATCTTTTGATAATCTATTTAAGGTACTATCAAAATCAGGTGGCTCACCTTTTTCTTGTATTTTCTCCAAAACATATTTTAGATATGGGTCGCCTGAATTTGTCAATTCAATGTGTTGACGAAAATTTTCAGACAATTTTTCATCCATTTTTAACTCTTTTAATAAATTCTTGAAATCATTACTAAATAAATAGTCCAAATCACAAATTATTGAAACATCATCAAAATTCATTTGCTTGTAAAACTTTCTGGACTGTCTTAATTCTTCTTTGCCACCAGCTTTAATAAATATAGTGAATTTTTTATCTGGCAAAGGTATATTAAAAATTTCTCTCAGTTTATCGTAAAAATTTTCATCATGGCTTCCTTCGATTAAAATAACTCTATCAGCAAATAGACCTTCTAAATTACCCCTTCGTTCAAGATGCCGTTTTACCAAGTTAATATTGATAGTATCCTTTTGAATCATTATCGATTTTGTACCGTTATCTCTCTTTTGAATTCGTCTATAACCATCAATTGATTGGGGTGTAACAATAAAAGGAGAATGGGTTGTTGTAACTATCTGATATTGATCAACCAGTTTTAATAAAACTTCCGCAAATTGTTTTTGGGCAAAAGGATGCAAAAATGATTCCAGTTCACCGACAAGAAAAATAGGGCTCGGCTTGTCCTGATAACGAGTGCCGTGTTTTGCTAAAACTTTCAACATCGCAAGTAATGTAGCCCTCTGTAACCCGTGTCCTTTCTGCTCAATCTCGGAACGATAACCGTCATCAAGAAAAATTTTCATTTCTTTTGCAATAACTTCTTCGTCAGGAAGGTCAAACTCAACAGATGGTATAACTTCGGTAAACTCACCAACCAATTCTTCTTTTAAGTGAGTTTCAAAATTTATCAACTCTTGGGAGCGTTGCCCAGAATCTCTACTGTGTAAAAAATTATCTAAACTTATTAAAGTTTCTGTTGTTTTTGTTTTTAGTTCATCAAAAAAGGCAGTTAAAACCTCTTTCTTTAATTTACTTAATGCAGTATTTTGAGTATTTTTAAGTTCATCAACGGTATCTGCTGTTGCTAAAATGGATATTGGATCAGGTAAAACCTTAAGAAGATTACTAGAAAAACCACCTGGATTATGGATTGTGCCATCGTCTTTATGTATACCAAAAGCGGTTTTATCTTCGTTGATTGGATCTAGAACGCGCACAACTTTTAAAAACCCGTCTTTAATCGCTTCATCTATTGCCTTTTTGTGATTACTTGCGGATACAAGATGTGTAAAGTTTGCAACCCCCTCAAAATCACCCTCGATTATTATTTCTTTTGATTTATCGTTTTGTAGTTTAATAATTTCTGCGGCTGAGGGATTTTTCGTGGCTAACAAAATTTCAATAGCTTTAATGTAATGCGATTTACCGGAGTTATTGCGTCCTATGAAATAGGTAAAAGGCTCAAATACAATCTCGTCATCTTTAATAGGGCCGAAATTTACAATTCTTAATCTGCGTAATATTACGCGGTTCATAAAATTTTAACCTCAAAACCGTTAACGTTAGCTTCCTTTAGTAACAAATTTAAAATTTTCACTTGAGACTCTAAAAGATTACTTTCATTAAAATGATTTTCTACTGTTAATTTTAATACTGCTATAGGATTGTAATTTTCGCTATCAATCTTTACATCTTCAAGATTAGTAAATAAAATCATTTTAAATAAGCCATCTTTAATATCCTCTAAAGAAGGTAAAGAATTAGTCTTGCTATGCTTGCCTTCTATTAAGAAAACTTCATTTTCTTTAATTTCTAATTCATCTAATGTTAAGTAATAATAACCACCGAGATAATTTTGTATTGTAATAATAGTTTTTGTTCCTGACAGATTCTCCTTAGGCTGTATTGTTAGCCGTTCTCGTTTTTGCGCTTTTTCTGCTAACTCTCTCGATAATTTGATAAAATTTTCTTTGCCCTTCAAAAGTTCTGCAATTCTTTTTTCAGCGGATTGTTCTGAGTGCATTTCCACCTTTAAATTTTTTGAAATTCTTGCATACGCTTCTAAAGCTTTTTGCCCTATTTGTCCGATTTCATCAATATGGGCAAGATTCCAATGCAAAGCATCGGATTGATAAGAAAGAATTGTTCTTATTTTCTCTCTTATATAATCGTTATCAAAACGCTGTTTTGTAATTTTGTGTCTGTATCTATTGCTTCTTTCGGCATCATTATAATAAGCAATAATCACATAAACACCTAATAAACTCATCAATGATACAGTATCCCATTGTAAAAAATCCCTATCTCCCTCTTTTCCTTCATCCTTAAAAACAGGAATTATTGTTATCTTCTTGCCGGAAAAACCAAGCGTATCATAAACTCTTGCATAAGGATAAGAACGAGTGCGTTTAGCTGAAACCCACCAACTTATGGCGACTATATTTTCTTTGTTTATCTTTATAATAAAAGAAGAACAAGAATCTAAAGCTTTTTCTAAATCTCTATAGTCAAAAACTTCTAATTCCCTACAAAGGAGAGGATTATATTTTATGCCTTTTATTTTAGCCGATAGGTCCATATTTTCCTTCTTTACGATAAATAATTTCAAATTGGTCGTTTTGATCAGTAAAAAAACTATTTTTTTTGCCGCAAAAACCTAATTTTTCTTTTATAATCGGTACGAGCGACTTTTTAATTTCAAAGCCTATACTATTTCTGCCTAAATCTCGTGCAACTTTCATTGTTGTGCCACTGCCAGCAAATGGATCTAAAATAGTCTCGCCTTTATAAGAAAATAGTTTTATTAAACGGTAAGGCAATTCTATGGGAAAAGCTGCAATATCCTTTTCCAAATGAGAGCCGGGCATAACATTATTCATCTCCCAAAATGTTGCATACCATTTTTTGCTTAAAAATTCTTTTGTATCAACTTTAGATTCTTCTCGGATTTCCTTTGATATTGAGCGATAATCAAATTTTCCTTTTTGCAAAATAACAATGCTTTCAAGTAAATTATCAGGATAAAAATACATTGGATAAGGATTTTGTAAAATTACTCCACTACGACGGCTAATTCTCAAATAGCCATCTGGTTTTTTCCAAATAATTCTATCTCGGTATCTAAAATCTGCTTTCTGAAAAATTTTTGTGGCATCAGCAACTATAGGAAATTTCTCGCCATCAATGAGCATGTCATCAATGTTTAATATGGCAATTCTCCCTTCTTGTAAAACTCTGTATGTTTCTTCAGCAAATTTTCTAAGTACACCAAGATATTGCCCGTAGCTTTTAAATAATCCTTTGTAGTCAAAGGGGGCATTAAAATAAGGTGGTGAAGTTACCATCAAATGGACGCTTCCATCAGGAATTTCTTCCATACTCATGCAATTTCCAATTATTAGTTTGTGGGTTGTTGCCATAAATTCATTATGCCTTATCTGTAAGCTCCTGAGCCACTAATTCTATCAAATTACCACCCGGATGCTTCCATCTTTTTTGAATATTTCATCCATCAATATATATTATACAAATTTAATATAGAAAATCTACACCAACCTTGAAAACTCCTTCACTATCTCCCTTCCTATAACCAAACGCTGTATCTGGTTCGTGCCCTCGTATATCTGCGTTATCTTCGCATCGCGCATTAGATAATTATATTTAATTTTAGATATGGACATCTCACTCATCTGTATTAACTTTACTTTTTATTTTATTTATTATTTCTTCAATTATCTCCAATGTTCTTTCAATTTCTTCTCTTGGAATTTCTGGAATTGGTCCTGGAGGATATCTGGTTGCATAGTAAAAAGCAGTGAGCATCCTTCCTGTGTCAAGATATTTTTCAAAAGACCTATCAAATTCTATTGCCTCTGTTAAAAGCATTTCAATATCATGAATCTTTTTTAGTTCCCATCCATTAAAAATTAGATAGCCTTTGATGTATTTTTCAACTGCCTGTTCAAGTAAGAACATTATCACATCATAATATACATCTTTAATGAATAATATCTTAGCAGTTTCATAATCATGCTTTCCCCTTTCAAACCATTCCTTCACAATCTTATCTTTCATATAGAACCTCTCCCCCTGAGATAATCTCCTTTATGAAATCATCGCCCATATTTATTCTCTCATCTAATTCATCTTTCGTTAAAACAAGTGGTGAGATAGGAATTTTAAGTGAAGGATTATATATTATTCTCTTAACCTCAATGAACCGTTCTATTCTGCTCTTTTTGTTACCCTCTTTTATGATAAGAAGGTCTATATCACTATCCTTTGTATTAGTTTCATTAGCATATGAACCAAAAAGAATTATCTTTTGAGGGCTGTATCTCTCAATGAGCAATTTAACGATTGTGTTTATTACATTTTTTACATTAGGATTCATAAAAATCTCATTAAAAAAATTTTCCTTATTTTTATATTATATCTATTCAACGTTGAAAATCTACATCAACCTGCCGAACTCCTTCACTATCTCCCTTCCTATTATCAGACGCTGTATCTGGTTCGTGCCCTCATATATCTGTGTTATCTTCGCATCGCGCATCATCTTCTCCACTGGATATTCCTTCATATAGCCATAGCCGCCGAATATCTGGAGTGCGTCTGTTGTCACCCTCATTGCAGTGTCTGATGCCATAAGTTTCGCCATCGCTGAATAGGCGCTTGTGTTCTTCGCACCCATGTCAATCATCCTCGCAATAGCGTATGTTAAAGCCCTTGACGCCTCAATCTGGGTCGCCATATCTGCTATCATAAACTGAATCGCCTCAAATGACGATATCGCCTGACCAAACTGCACCCTCTGATGCGCATACTTCACCGCCTCCTCAAGCGCCCCCTGTGCTATGCCTACCGCCTGCGCCGCAACGCCGGGTCTTGTATAGTCAAATGTGGTGAGCGTCACAAGAAAGCCCTGCCCTTCCTTACCGAGAAGGTTCTGTCTTGGCACCTTGCAGTTATCAAATATAAGTTCCCTCGTTGATGATGCCCTTATGCCCATCTTATTCTCTTTCTTGCCATAGGAGAAACCCTCAAAGCCCTCTTCAATTATGAAGGCGCTCTGACCACGTGCGCCCCTTGCCTTATCTGTCTGCACGATGACACTGTATACCTTTGCCTCACCGCCGTTCGTTATCCACTGCTTCCTGCCATTTATGATGTAGTAGTCGCCCTCAAGACGGGCGTTTGTGCTCAAGTTGCTAGTGTCGGAGCCGCAACTCGGTTCAGTTACTGCAAAGCCAGCGAGCCACTCACCTGCTGCTACCTTTGTGAGATACTTCTTTTTTTGCTCATCGTTTCCAAAGAGCCATATTGGTGTTGAACCGAGAGCGGTTCCTGCGAGAGAGAGCGATACGCCAGCGCATCCCCTTGCGAGTTCCTCAATGACAAGGCAGAGTTCAAGAATACCGAGCCCGAGACCATCATACTCCTCGGGTATGAAGACACGAAATAGGTCCGCCTGAGCCATTGACTTCACTATCTCATAAGGGAACTCTTCCTTCTTGTCAAGTTCTGCCCTTGCCGGCTTTATCTCCTTCTCCGCTATCTTTCTTGCGAGTTCTCTTATCTCCTTTTGCTCATCTGTCAATCCATAATCAAGAACCATAAAAAATAATACCTCCTTATACTAAATATTTATGCCTTTACAGAGATTTTTTCATCATTAAGACCGGGGTCAGGTGAAATAATAACATCTATTCCATATTTATCGTAGAAATATCGTATATTCTCCCTCTTATGCCCTATGAACTGTGAGAGCAATTTTGCTGGCACACTCACTTCTACCTTCTTTACACCCTTCATTTCCATAATCTCTCTCTCAATAGTGAACCGTCTATATCTTGACAGGACCATCTCACCAAAGGCAGGGCTGTATGGTCCAGCAACTACCGATTTGTCAATTACAGGTCCGGATGATAGACCAATTCTGTGAACTTTTATATTCACATCAGTAAATCTTGTATATGCGGATAAACCCCACTCTATCGCTTCGTCAAGTGAAAGTGGAGAAAACCTGCCATCATTATACCAATTCTCAAGCTCGCTTCCTTTCAACACGAGTGTCGGATGCAACCTGACGAGGTCTGGTTTAACCTCTATTGTCTTCTCAATTGTTTTATTAAATGAATCAAATGTTTCATCTGGAAGTCCAAACATCAGTTGAATGCCTGAAGTAAAGCCAGATTTTTTAATAAGAGAGATTGCATTGTAAGAGTCATCAGAAGTATGTCCCCGATTTATTGCCTTAAGAACATCGTCATCAAAGGATTGAACGCCAATCTCAATAACACTGACTTTATATTCCTTCAATAACTTCAGAATATCTTCATTAATACAGTCAGGTCTTGTTGATATTCTGATATGCGATAGTTTTTCACCACAACCCTTTATCACAGAGTCAAGGTATACCTTCATCACATCAAAAGGCAGTGCTGTAAAAGTTCCGCCATATAGTGCAACCTCGATATTTGATTTTGCAACCCTGCATATATCACCGAGCATCTTTTCCACATCTTCGGGGCAAGGAATATCTTCTACACCGAATGCTTTTCTAATATTACAGAATAAGCATCTGTGGGGACATCCAAGGTTTGGGAGAAATACGGGTATAGTTGGAATTTTCTCTACCATAATTCTGTAATTATACTTGAATGCCCGGCAATAGCCGGGCATATAAAATTTCTAATAAACTCTCTTCATTCAATAGTTATTCAAGTAAGTCAGGTCAGTTATGCATCATTTAAATTTTTTATATAGCACTGATGCGTTCTGCCCGCCGAAGGCAAATGAGTTGGAGAGTGCATAGTTTATCTCCATCTCTCTTGGTTTGTTCGGTGTATAGTCAAGGTCGCATTCGGGGTCTTTGAACTCATAGTTGATAGTAGGATGGATTATACTGTTCTGCATACATAATATAGCGGCTATTGACTCTATAGCGCCTGCAGCACCGAGGAGATGTCCGGTCATTGACTTTGTTGAATTAATGGCTATTTTGTATGCCCTGTCACCAAACAGGTTTTTTATTGCCTTTGTCTCTGTCGCGTCATTGAGTTTTGTTGATGTTCCATGAGCGTTGATATAGTCAATCTCATCAAGTGAAGCGTCGGCTTCCTTTACCGCCAGTTCCATTGCCTTCAGGGCACCAAGTCCGTCAGGGTCGGGTGCGGTTATATGATAAGCATCAGCGGTTGCACCATAGCCAACAATCTCGGCGTATATCTTTGCTCCCCGCTTCTTGGCGCTTTCAAGCTCTTCAAGTATGAATACACCAGAACCCTCACCTATTACAAAGCCATCGCGCTCGGCATCAAATGGTCTTGATGCTCTCTGTGGTTCATCGTTTCTCGTTGAAAGTGCCTTCATTGAGCAGAAGCCAGCATAGCCAATCGGTGTTATCGCCGCCTCCCCCCCTCCAGCAATCATCACATCTGCATAGTTGTATTTTATTAACCTGAATGCATCTCCTATGGCATGGGCTGATGTTGCACAGGCGGTGACAACTGTCTCGTTTGGTCCCCTTATACCATATTTGATTGCGACCTGTCCGGATGCCATATTCGCTATCATCATTGGAATTAATAATGGGCTAACCCTTCGTGGTCCACTCTGAATGAGAACGCTGTGCTCCTTTTCAAGTGTATCAATGCCACCAATACCCGAGCCAATGTTTGCGCCTGCCCGGAATGGGTCATACTTGCTAAAATCAATGCCTGAATCTTCAACAGCCATCTTCGCTGCCGCCATACCAAACTGAACGAATCTGTCCATCCTCTTCGCCTCTTTTGCTTCCATAAACATTGTCGGGTCAAAGTCCTTGACCTCGCAGGCAATCTTTGATGTGAACTCACTCGCATCAAAGTGGGTAACTATTCCAGCACCACTTTTGCCCTTTATCAGAGAGTCAAAATAATCAATTACTATATTCCCTATAGGGCTTATTATACCTATACCGGTAATTGCAACTCTTCTCATAGACAAATTGTAGTAAGGTTAATAACTTTACTATCTATCTTTCTATGCTTCTTTTGTCTTATTATGGATATAGTCAACTGCCTGCCCTACCGATGTTATCTTCTCTGCCTCCTCGTCTGGTATCTGAATGTCAAACTTCTCCTCAAGTTCCATTACGAGTTCAACTGTGTCAAGTGAGTCAGCACCAAGGTCATCTATAAATTTTGCCTCAGGTGTAATTGCCTCAGGTGAAACACCTAACTGCTCTATTACTATATCCTTAACCTTTTCCATTATCTCGCTTTTTTCCACCTGTATCTACCTCCAATTTCTATTTTAGATATATTTATTAACAAAAACACTGACCATTTGTCAAGAAATATTAACCGATTAAATTTCAACATTTACATTACCATTCCACCGTCAACTATTATAACCTGACCTGTAATATATGATGCATCTTCACCCGCAAGGAATGCGCATACACCGGCAACGTCCTCAGGTTTTCCATACCTGCCAAGAGGAATTCTCTCAAGGTAGTTTGCTTTAACATCCTCGGGAAGTGTATCAGTCATTGGTGTCTCAATAAAGCCGGGTGCTATCGCATTTACTGTAATTCCTCTTGATGCGAGTTCCTTTGCCGATGACTTTGCGAGCGCAATAAGACCTGCCTTTGATGCTGAGTAGTTTGCCTGACCTGCGTTGCCTATGAGTCCAATTACCGATGTTATATTTATTATGCGACCCCACCTGTTCTTCATCATAGGTCTTATCACTGCTTTTATGCAATTGAAAGCACCCTTCAGATTTACACTCATAACACTGTCCCAGTCCTCCTCACTCATCCTCATAAGTAGTGTATCCCTTGTTATACCAGCGTTATTGATAAGTATATCAACTCTACCAAACTCTTCCGTGATGGTATTGACAGCATTCTCTATAGCGCTTGAATTTGATATATCAACTACAAATGTTCTTAATTTAGATTTATTCTCTGTCTCGTGTTCTACTTTTTTAAGTTCATCTTCCATCACATCAAAGAGGCAAACAATTGAACCTTCTTTTAGAAACCTGTCGCCTATCGCCTTCCCTATGCCCCTCGCACCGCCCGTTACTATTACAACCTTTCCTTTAAGACCAAACATAGAATACCTCCAAGGTATTATTAAATGTCCTCAATATTTCCATATAAGTTTAATTAATTAAACCCCTACATTATATACAAAAATTTAATAAATTCTTTTGAACTTAATAAATTACATCTCTGCGAGTGTTTGAATAGCATTTTCAAGTTCCTGAGGACTACCTATATTTATTACCTGAGCATCGCTCACTATTCTCCTGACAAGACCACCTGCGACTGAACCATGTCCGAATTCAATGTATATGCCACTTCCGAATTTCTCAATAGTCTGCTTGAAGAGGACGGGTGAGTAAACCTGTCTTGCAAGTGTCTCTATGATTGCATCCTTTCCATTATGCAGCTCGGCTGTTGCGTTTGCATATACTGGAAACGCCGGTTTTTCTATCTCTTCCTGTCTTAAAAGATTGGCGATTTTTTCACCTGCCGGCTTTAACATACTTGAGTGAAATGGTCCACTGACATTTAACTGAACCGCCCTCTTGGCGCCCTTTTCTTTCGCAAGTTCCATTGCTTTTGTAACACCAGAAATTGTGCCCGTAATGACCAGTTGCGATGGAGCGTTGTAGTTTGCTGGCTCAACGATGCCTTCTTTTGATGCTTCCCTGCATATCTCTTCAATGACATTGTCATCAAGACCGATTATTGCAGCCATTGTCCCGCCAACCTCTTTTGATGCTTCATCTATGAATATACCTCTTTTATTGACTATATTTACAACCTGTCCGAGTTTGAAAACACCCGCAGTATATAAAGCGGTGTATTCGCCCAAACTGTGCCCACATGAAGCAGACGGTTTTATATCACCAGCCATATCGGAGAAAAGGTGATAGGCAATGGCACCAACTGTGAGTATCGCTGGCTGTGCCCACCTCGTCTCTGTGAGTTCTTCAATTGGACCTTCAAAACAAAGTTTAACTATGTCCCTTTTTAGAGCATCCGATGCCTGCGAAAACATTTCCTTTGCTACCTGATAGGCATCGTAGAATGCCCTTCCCATCCCTACTTCCTGACTTCCCTGACCCGGGAATATATAGAATATTTTCCTATCCATATTTTAACTCCTGTGAAGAATTTCTCTTACCATTTGAGAAGGATTGAGCCCCAGGTGAAGCCAGCACCGAATGCGACCAACAAGATATAATCACCCTCTTTTACAAGACCCTTTTCGTATGCCTCAGCAAGCGCAATTGGTATTGAGCCAGCGGATGTATTGCCGAACCTGTCAAGGTTAATATAGACCTTCTCATCGGGAACCTTCACCCTTTTCTGCACTGCCTGGATTATTCTAAGGTTCGCCTGGTGTGGAATAAGTAATGTTATCTCTTCACACTGAATGCCTGCCATCTCAAGCGCCTTGCCTGCCGCCTCGTTCATACTCCTGACCGCATTCTTGAATACCTCATTACCCTCCATCTTGATGTAGTGAAGTCGGGCTTTCACCGACTCAACTGTTGCAGGAATTCTTGAGCCACCTGCTGGCATCTTTAACAGGTCGCCTAATGAGCCGTCTGATTTCATATAACTTGATAATATGCCCTTATCGGTTCCCTCATAGGCAGAAACTACCGCAGCACCAGCGCCATCGCCAAAGAGAACGCAGGTGTTTCTGTCTGTCATGTCCATAATGCGGGAGAGCGTTTCAACGCCAATGACGAGAATATTCTTCAGCTTACCGTTCTCAATGAACTGCTGGGCAATCTCAAGACCGTAGATGAAGCCCGTGCAACCAGCGGCGAAGTCAAAAGCGGAGGCGTTTTTGGCACCAAGGTTTGCCTGAACGAGACAGGCGGTTGATGGGAAGAACATATCGGGTGTGACCGTGGCAAGTAATATCAGTTCAATCTCCTCAGGTGATACGCCTGCCATCTCAATTGCTTTTTTAGACGCCTCTGTTGCGAGGTCAGATGACGCCTCACCTTCTTTAGCAAATCGCCTTTCTGATATGCCTGTTCTCTCAATAATCCACTCGTTTGAGGTGTCAACAATCTTCTCAAGGTCAAAGTTTGTTATAACATTATCGGGGACATGATAGCCAATGCCCTTAATATATGCTCTCAACATAGACCTCCTGTATAATGTTAATGATGATATTGGTGAATAATAATACAAAATTACTGTATAATCAAGGATATTAGATGTGAAAATATTTCCATTCTGTATAAAAAATTTCTCTTGACAAGCCATTATTTAAATGCTACATATAATTTGTTGATTTAGAGGAGGTGGTTGATATGTTTAATATTTCTAAATCCAGGAATGAATATTCTCATTCATTCATTAGTTCATCTATAATTTTAATACTCATGACATTCCTATTTATATCATTATTACCTGAGATATCTTATTCAGATAGAATATGGGTATCATTTATATCAGCAAAGGGCGGCTCAAAGGATGGTGAAGATGGTGCCCCACCTGAAATAACTATCATTCAAAGTAATGATGCTCACACTCTTGTTCATGTGACAATACCTGGTATGTGGGTTGATACTATAATGGGTCCAGATGGCTTTGTATATCAGAAATTGGAAGTTCCCGACTATGCGACAACAAATGATATTGGTTTTCCAGAACTACCTGCTATAAGGGGTCTTCTCGGTATTCCAGATAATGCACAGGTGAGCATGATACCACAGATATTTGCAACACAGATACTTAACAACTACTATGTCTGGCCTCATCAGAGACCCATATGTGATGGTGAAATACCAGTATTTGAGAAGAATATTATGTTCTATAACAGTAATAGTTGGTTTCCACTTAATCATAATGAGGTGGGAGAACCTGGCATATTCAAGTATTACACAGTTGATAATGTTGGCTATATACCATTTTCGTATAATCCGTATTTAAGGCAGTTGAATGTCAGTTATGATTATAATATGGATGTTATATATAATAATGGAGGGCCAATACCGATAGCAACTATGGATGAGGACATGGCAAATCTGATGAGGGGTGTAATATGGAACTTTGATGACCTGCATCCGAATATAGACAACTATGCACCTGTATATTATCTTATAATAGTTCCAGATTACCTTTATAATAATGAAGTTGTAGGCAACTATGTAAAATGGCTACAGGATAGATATAGTTATTATACTGTTGAGATAAAGAAATACGATGATGATACAGGTTCAGGTGATGTTAATTTGAAAAATTTTATAAAAACTTATTATAATAATCATGAAAAGAGATTAGATTATGTTCTATTTATTGGTGATACGGATAATATTCCTATGTATCATTGGGCTGGTGAAATAAATTATATCTATTCTGATTATTGGTATACTCTTTTAACAGAAAATCAAATCACTGGTGAAATGGATTCATATCCAGAGGTAGCACTAGGTAGATTATCATTTGATATTAATGAAATTAATCAATTATACTTTCAATTTCTTAAAGAGGCAATATATTATAATCAATCATGGAACAATGATGTCCTTTTAGTTGCTCACAAAAGAAATGATAATAATTTTAAATTTTATATATCATCTGAGAAAATAGGAATTACAGGGAAATATGATATGCCTTTCCCAGTTTTTAAAAAATGTTATGGACTACCATATCAGGAAGGTTATGACCCAAATGCTATATGGAATGCGACAAATGGTGATGTTGAGAAATGTATAACAGATGGCGTTTCATCTGTATGTTATTTTGGTTTTGGTTTACCTTTATGTTGGGATGAATGGGGTGCTCCTTTTGGTGGTAAAATGGATTGGACAAGAGATGAAATAAATCAATTAGAAAATAATAATAAATTAACTGTTGTATTTAATGAATCATGTCAAAATTGTAAAATATATCATTCTGACGGAAATTGTCTATGTGAGGACTGGATGATAGGTGATTATTACAGCACGCAATATATAGGTGCTATTGCAACTATGGGATATACATATGAAAGGTATGAACTATATACTGGCGAAATATTTAAAAATGTTTTTATGGAAGAGGTTTATAAGAATATATATGGATGTAGATTTCCACCTAGAATTTCTGGTGTAAAGAAGGGTCTTGGGTGGATAATAAATATGGCAACAGTCAAAGATATAATAACATATAGTATAGAAAGGGACCCTATGAAACCAACGTACGCATCTATTAATAATGCTTTTATGAGATTACTTTTAGGTGACCCAGCATTGAGAATGAGAACAGGTAGAACATATTCAGAGAATGAAAATGTTTGTTTTAATAAAAATACGCCAGATAAAATTAATAATATAAGTAATATTGAAGTAAATGTAACAAATCCTGTATATGAAGATATAAATATCAATATAAAATCAGATAAGGAAGAGAATATAAATATTGATATTTACGATATATCAGGTAGAAGAATAAATAGATTATATTGTGGTAAAATAAATATAGGTGATAATTGCATTTCAATTAATAATAGTGAATTAAAAACGGGGTTATATATATTAAATATAGTTTCAGATAGTTTTGATATTGTTAAGAAGATTGTAGTTATAAGATAAAGGAGGTAAATATAATGAGAAAATATATACTAATTTTATTGTTACTAACATCTATAAGTTCTGTGATTTCCAGTTTTGAAAAGGACATGAAATATCATAATGAACCATCTTATTACTATACACCTAGTTATTTTGCATATGCGTGCTATTTTAAATTGAGTGACTTTAATATGAGCGGTTATGATTACAAGATTAAGATTATAGGTTTTGTTGGGTATGCAGAAGATGGTCAAGCAGATATATATGTAACATCAAAGGAATCTGATGGTTTGCCAATATGCAATCCTGATAACAAATGGCAGGGTGCTGACTATGGTCCAAAAAAATGGCATATAAACAACTCATATCCAAATTATGATGACTGCAATGTATATGATGATAACTGGCATTACAATAAGGATGTAGATAAATTCTGGTGCATATATTCTGCAGTAGTTAATCATGGTCCACCGTTTCCAATGTCTGATAAAGAAAGTTATCCAAGAATTATTAATTCATTTACATGGATAGTAGGGGAATATAATTGGAGGAAAGGTTGTGGACCAGGTTGTGAATACTGCAATTGGTGTATGCACTGTGTTATTGTCTATTGGGGAGCGGGTATTGAGAACACATCGTTTGGTGTTGTAAAGGCATTATTCAGGTAATATAAAGAAAAAATCCCTGATGAGTTTCTACTAAGGTAATTTTTCTTGATATTGCTTTATATTAAATTATTTACTTAAAAAGTAAAAAATATGCATTTATATTAATCAAACTGTTGATTATCCATATCTATATCATATAATCTCTGATAATTCTTTTTTACTCGCAATTCGGAGGAGTTTTTATGAAGGTTGGCTTTGTTCAGATGAATATAGAAAGAGGTAAGGTAGATGATAATCTAATGAGGGCAGAGGCACTCATAAAAGATGTCAAAGCAGACCTTATCGTCCTTCCCGAACTCTTCAATACTGGCTACCTCTTTGCAGACAGAGATGACGCGATGAAATATGCCGGGACTGCGGGTGAGGGTGAAACATACGAATGGGTAAAGTCCCGGGCAGTCAAGATTGGCGGCTTTGTCGTCGCGGGTATAATAGAAAAAGATGAGGATAAATTATATAACTCCGCCTTCCTCATCGGTCCAATTGGTCTTCTCGGTCATTACAGGAAGGCGCACCTCTTCAGGAGAGAGAAAGATATATTCACACCCGGCGACCTCACAATCCACCCTTTCAATATGGGTCTTGCCAAGGTCGGCATGATGATATGCTTTGACTGGATATTCCCGGAGGTTGCGAGGTTTCTTGCCCTGAGGGACGCCCAGATAATAGCCCACCCATCAAACCTTGTCCTGCCGTTCTGCCAGGATGCTATGATAACCCGCTCAATAGAGAATATGGTCTTCACAATAACAGCAAATAGAATAGGAAGTGAGAAACTCGGTGATATTGAGATGAGGTTTACCGGGAGGAGCCAGGTGGTCTCGCCAAAGGGTGAGGTCCTGATAAGGGCATCGGAGGGTGAGGAGGAGGTCGGCATTGTTGATATTGACCCCGATATGGCGCTTGACAAACACTTTACACCCGAAAACGACATCTTCAAGGATAGAAGAACAGACCTCTTCACGAAGGTCATTGATTAGTGAGCAAGATATAAGTGTATATTTTATAGATTTGTAGGGGTTTAATTCATTAAACCATCATTCAACAGAAATGGTCTAAATAGAAATGGGGCAGGTATTATAAGAAAACAGTTTTGAGTTATTAAACCCTATTATGTGAAAGGTGATTTTTTGATGAGTGATATTCTGAATGAGATTGGAGAAAGGGTGAGGGGCTACAGGGAATACCTTCTTGAGATGCTTGATGAGGTAGTAGCCATTCCGACTATAAATCCCCCGGGTGATAATTACTATGAAGTGGCGACTGTGCTTGATAGCAGATTGAGAGAACTTGGGCTTTCTACTATGCTTGTTCTAACAACAGGGGAAGGCTGTGGTCTTACGGAGGATTCGCCACCGAGGTATTCTGTTATTGGTGAGCGTTTTATAGATAATAAGCCAGTTATTCATCTTAATGGTCATATTGATGTAGTTCCAATTACAAATGGATGGACGAAAGACCCATTTGATATGGCGGTTGTTGGAGACAGGATATATGGCAGGGGGTGTGCTGATATGAAGGGTTCAATTGCATCAGTGCTCACAGCAATAAAGGTTATCTCAGATATGAGTATAGATGTAGGCGTTCAGGCATCATTTACATGCGACGAGGAGACAGGGGGTGATGCCGGTGCCGGGTATCTTTCAAAAGAGGGCTATCTTAAAGGCAACATTGGCATAGTTGAGGGCATTCACGGACCTGTAATTACGGTCGCGAACAAGGGTCTCCTGTGGCATGAGATATCTGTAATTGGCAGGGCAGCCCACGGCTCAAGACCATATCTCGGTCTAAACGCGTTTAAGGGCGCTATGAAGGTTGCAGAGGCAATATTTGCTCTTGAAGATGAGATGAGAGATGTAAAGACGAAGATGGATGTGTTTGACGAAAGGCACAGCCATATCACTATGAATATCGGTGGTCTGGCGGGTGGTGGGACAAAGCCGAATACTGTATGTGATAGATTCTCATTCACGATTGACTCAAGGATAATACCCGAGGTTATGTCAGATAGCATAGATAAGAAGGTAAGGGAGAGGGTAAAGAGGGCGCTCGCGGGAACAGATTATGGTTATGAAGTCAGGAATATTGCTGATATAGGCGCCATTATTGGACTTAAAGATGATAATTTGAAGGAAAAGATTGGAAGGGCTTTCTATGAGGTAACTGGTATAAATCCGAAGTTCTGTTTGGCGCCGTTCTTCTCTGATATGAGGCATCTTGTCGCCTGTGGAATACCTACAATCGGCATTGGCTGTGAGTGCGATGGCGTTCACGGCGACGACGAGTGGGTGTCGCTTGACGGTCTTCTCAGGATGTCAGAGGTAATAGTGAATATTGCGAGAAATCTATAAATTAATTTATTTTTGATTTTTTCTTAGAAAGTTAATTAATACGTGGTTTACTAATCTTTCAAAAAAATGAGGATAAGGAATAAATTCATTTTTACGCCACATTCTTCCAAATTTTTTGACATCTTCTGCATATGGTATTTATTCTAATTCATTATTAACAAATGATATTGGATGGTCAAGTATATAAACTGGAAATTGTTCACCCTCGTGTAATAGTTTTGATCTAAAAACATAGATCCTTTTCAATATATTTTTAATGTTATATTTATCTATTCTCCCAAATTTTTTAGATCTTTTATCATAATCCCAGAAAATATAATCTAAATGATCCAAAATGAATTTAACAAAATTAGTTTTTATTAATCTTTCTCTTCGTAATATCCAGTTTTCAATTTTAGATAAATATTTTAATATTAAATCTAATCTAGTTAATTTTTTATTGAATAAATATTATTGACAAAAGTACTATTTCATATTAGAATTTAATTGTTATTGGTAATAGTTATGTGGTTAAAATATATATTTAGTAAAGAATATTTTGATATTATTAGTCCTCTAGAAAGAACTATTGGAATATGTACTATTTTTGTAGCTATACCTGCTGCTGCAATAGGAATAGGAATTAATTTAATAGCAGAGGAACATAAATTTTACTTTGTTTTGGGTTCTATTTTATCTTGGTTTATTATAGTATTAATTCTTTTATTGTACTTTTCAGTAAAAAACTATATAGTATCCATCAAAGATATTAGTAAGATAGTTACACAAGATAAACTTTGTAAAATAGAATCAAATTTTATAGGATTAAAAAGAAATCTTCTTGAAGTTGATGCAGAAATAGATATTAAAGGAGTATTGAGAAGTAAAGTCACATCTTCTATTTTTGCTGTTCACAATAATATATCAGCTATTGAACACTATAAAAACGCACCTCATGCACCTATAGATGGAGAAAATAATATTGTTGAAGAGTATGGAATAGATAGAAGTTATGGAACTAGAACATATAATATAGATAAGGAAGAAATTTTTACATCTCCTAATATATCATTTTGGCGTTTCCGATTCAATCCACCATTAAGGAAAGGAAATAAAGTAAAGTATTGGTATGTTGATAGAACACCTTCAAATTCATTTGCTATGAACTTTGAGGAAATGATTAAAAGGGATTTAACTTATGAATATTATTCAATTACAATTACATATCCTACTGAACATATGATCTTCAAAATAAGTTTTCCTAAAAAATTTGATTTGGTTAATCCCTTTTATGATGTTTGGTTAGGAAAAGGTAGAGTAATACACATAAAAGAGTATAGTAGAATTGGAATTGAAGATCTATTCTCAAACACTATTGAGAAAGAACATAATGTAATTTCCTTAAAAATTAATAATCCTATACATGGTCTTGTATATGTATTAAAATGGATACCAAGGATGTCAGATGGTAAAATACCTAAAAGAGAAGAATTGGAAAAAATTATTAAAGCAGAATTTCCTTGAAAATTATTGTTGACTTTTGAAAGAACTTAGTGTAGATTATAGTTGTATTTGTATTTTATATATGGCATTATTAATATATGGAGGTGTTGATATGTTGTATGAGGCAGATGGTGGTTAATTTATAATTGCTTTTTTTAAGAGGCTCCTTATAGATAAGGAGCCTTAATTTAATTATTTTGGTTTTTTCTTAAAAAGTTAATTAATACGTGGTTTACTAATCTTTCAAAAAAATGAGGATAGGGAATAAATTCATTTTTATTCCACATTTTACCTAAAGTTCCTGTTCCCTCACAAAAGGGTATTTCTGCGTATTCATTTTTATTAATTGACTCTGGAGGATAAAATATATAAATTGGAAATTGTTCACCAGTATGTAATAGTTTAGATCTATAATCATAAATTCTTTTTAATATATCTTCTATTTCATCTTCTTTTATTCTTCCAAATACTTTAGGTCTTTTTTCATAATTCCAAAAACTATCATCTAAATGATCCAAAATGAATTTAACAAAATTAGTTTTTATTAATCTTTCTCTTCTTAAAATAATTATTTCAAATTCCTTTTTTAATTCATCATCTAACTTGTTATAAAAATCATTTAATGCTTTATCATTAATATCAGAAATAGATTTATTTATTCTATAATTTTGACATAATACTTCTATTGCTGATATTAGATTTAAATATGCAATATCCGTATAGTCCTCAATTTGTAATAATGCTTGATGATATAATTTTGCTGATAAAATGAATTTCTCTTGAAGTTCAATTTTTAAATTTTTTGTTAATTTCAAAATCTCTGAAATATTATTTAAATTACTTTCTCCAGAAATTAATTCAATATCAATAAAACCAGTTTTAAAATTTAATATTCTTGGAGAATCATCAGTTCTGACACATTTACTAAGCTTTAATCTTCTTCTTAAAAATAAAGATGATAAATATACTATTTCATCAGCAATACCACCACCATGGTAGATATCGTTTTTTTCAGATTCTATCCTGTATTCTTCAAATAATTTATTTGATTGTTTTATTTTTAGTATTAATTTTCTCTCCTGACCAGGAGGTTTTATTCCAAATTCCCATATTGTAAAATAGTAAGGTCCATATTCAAATTCACCAAAAATAGTAGAATAAGCTAAAATTTCATATTCATAAGTAGAAATATTTACATCATCACTTTCAAAATATTCTAAGTTTCTAATGAAATGAAGATTTTTATCAGTTTCCATTTTTCTATTTTATTGATTTACACCTTGAGCAGGCGGATGGGTTCGGCGTGCAGGTGTCACAACTTGCAGTAGAACCTTTGCCGCTCTTCATGAGGGTTGTCATAAGGCGTCTTGCAGTTTTGCCACATTTAGGGCACTTAACCCGCTCATTATTCTCGCTCCTTATGAGGCGGTCAAACTTCAGATTGCATTTATCACATATATATTCATATAGTGGCATAATGTCACCACCTATAATTTTTTATATATTATATCATTTTGATATGAAGATTTAATATGTCTGGTTTTGATTTATTATTTCCATCCAGTAAAGTGAAGTATTGTTCCATTTTCACCGACAGCCCAGACATCATCAGGAGATATTGCGAAGACGTCATTAAGGTAAATATAGCTGTCATCAGGCAGGGGAATATCATCCCATTTATTTCCGTCCCAGTGATAACTACTATTACTACCAACTGCCCAGCCATCATATGGATTTGAGAATGAAAGTGACTCTAAAGAAGTTACATATGCTCCATATTCTTTAATATAAGGTCCGGTTCCAGTTGAAATAGGACAGAAGTAGTATATTCTGCTGACAGATGGTATCTCTCCACTACCTGCATTAACTCCAATAACCCACCCTTCGTTCGGGGATGTGAATACTATGCTTTTTGAATATGAATAAAACCCAAAGCCAATATAAGGATACCATTCATTTCCATCCCAATAATAAATATCTTCATAAGAGCCACAGGCATATCCTTCATTCTGAGAATTAAACCAGAAAGAATAAATATTCATCTCTACTTCATACCTGATCCATTGATTATTAATATAATGATATATTACATCTACTCCTCCAACCCAACCCTCATCTGGAGTTATAAATAAAACAGTGTCTAATGAATATACATTTTCAGATAAGGGAGGTGACATATCCTCCCATTCAGTTCCATTCCAGTGATATATTATGCCTTGAACACCATGTGTGGCAAAAAACCCTCTTCCAACTACCCATCCATCATTTTCTGAAAGGAAGAAGATATCAGAATAATCAACGAAACTAAAATAATTTGAAAATTCAGGTATCTGAAATTTGCTCCATTTTCCATCCTTGTAATTTAGAATGGTGTTATTGTCACCACATGCCCAGCCATTATTAGAATCTAAAAAATATATACTGTGCAGACAACTATCATATTCACCCTCTGTCACAATCTGCCATGGTGATTTTACTTCGCTTTCCTTTGAGCAGAAAATAAAAAAATATAAGATTATTGATATTAATAATAAAATTTTTATACATGACTTCATATTTATACCTTTAAGCAATTATATATTATAAGTTATTACCATTCAACCATCATGTAATTTAATCTGTAAAATATTTCACAAATTTTCTTGTCTATACTGCCATTCTTTTGTTAATATCTCTGATTAGGTTTTGATATGTTCACAGATGTCCTTGATGAGATAAGGTCGCTTATAGAAAGACCTCTTAATGAGTGCGAGAGAATGCTCGCCCTTGAGGCGGAGGCGTCGCCATCAACAATAAGGGACGCTCTCACATATACACTCTCAACAGGGGGTAAGCGTATAAGGGCGATGCTCGTCCTCATCACCGCCAAGATGCTCGGTGAGATAACAAAGAAGCATATAGACCTCGCCTGTGTCGTTGAGATGGTCCACCACACAACGCTCATTCACGACGATGTCATTGATAACGCCAGTATCAGAAGGGGGAAAGATTCAGTGAACAAAGTCTGGGGGAACAGGGTGGCAATTTTAGCGGGCGACTATTTATTAACACGCCTTGTGAATAAGCTCATTATGGAGATTAATAATGAGTGGGTGACACAGAGGATACTTTCTGTATTAAGTCGTCTCTGCGAGGGCGAGGTGATGGAGATAAGAAATCTAAACAATGTAGATATAACAGAGGATGAGTATCTCAGAATAGTTGAGAATAAGACGGCGCAGTTCTTCGGCTCTACTGTCGCCTCCTCCGCTCGCCTTTCCCGTGTGGATGATGCAACTGTTGAGGCATTTCACAGGTTCGGTCTCAATATTGGCTTCGGCTTTCAGATAATTGACGACCTTCTTGATATCTGTGGTGGTGACGGTTTTGGCAAGGAGAGGTTCAAGGACTTGAAAGAGGGCAATATCACATTGCCAGTAATATACCTGTTGAATAATAGTGAGGACCATTATAGAGATAATGTGATTGGCTTTTTAGTGGCGAAATCGGATGAGAACCTGAATAAGATATATGAGGGTGCTGAGAAGGTTGGCGCCTTTGAGATGGCTAAGAAGAAGGCAAATGACTTCTGTGAGAGGGCAATTCTGGAGATAAAGAATATAGGTCTTGACAGTAAGTTAGACGACCTTCTATCAAGATTGTCTTTATGGCTTGTCAATAGAGAAACATGAAAATTGTAAAATGGTTTTAATCTCTTCATACATGCAGAGATTAACTCAATTTTTAATATATGTGAATAATACTGATTGATGGTTTACAAAAAATAAGATGAGAATAGTATATAACTGTGTAATGAATTTCATTCACGGTTAATGCAAGACAATAATAGATGAAGAAAGTCATAAATATACTTACATCAATGAGAGTAGCCATTGTGCTTATCATAATCATATCCACTATCTCAATTATTGGTGCAATTATCCCCCAGAATAAAACCGCAGATTTCTATTCTGAAAAATACGGTCAGGGTGCGGCAAAGTTAATAATGGCTGTTCATTTTAATAGAATATTCGCATCATTCTATTTTATCGCTTTAATACTCTTTCTATCTCTCTCGCTTGCCCTCTGCACTGCTAAACATATCCCACCGGTTTATGCTGTCTTCACCAGACCATCTCTGATTCCTGATGAAGGTGAGTTGAGAAAGGAGAATCTGTTTATTGAGATAGACAGAGGGCTTAGGAAAGATGATGTTAAGACCTCGTTTTCAGGTAGTGGCTTCAGGGTCTTTGAGAGAGTTGAGAAAGAACGAATATACATCTGTGGGAGGAAGGGGCTAATCTCGAGGTCTGGTTTTATTCTCACCCATCTCGGTCTCCTTGTGATAATTCTCGGCGGCGCTCTTGGTGGATTCACACGAAAGTCGCAGGATATTTCAATATTTGAAGGTGAAACAGCGTTGGTAACGATAAAGAGTGGCTCTTTCGCTGTAAGGGCTGATAAGATTGAGGAGAAGACAGACCCGAACTCAGGTTCAGTAATCTCAGATATTACAGGGGGTGTTCTCCTTAAAGACGGTGTGGTGGTGAAATCACTGAATATTGAGGTTAATAAACCGCTTGATTATGGTGGTATCAGCATATTTCAGGAAAAGATAGGAACGCTGCGGGGGCTTGGTCTTGCATTCCTTGAGGGAGATAGTTTCAGTGATATAAAGGAGAAGATAATCTTCTATGCTCATGTAAAGGGTGATGATTTTGAGAAGGATATTTTTGGAAAATTAGGCGATTCAGTCAATGTCAATGAAAATATAGTAATAAGATTTGATGATTTCTACTCTAACTTTCAGAGGGCGTCTGGAAGAGACACTAATAATAATCCGGTTTCAAATCCATGCCTGACATATACTGTTATTGAGAGTGAAAAGTTAGTATATCAGGGCTTTGCATTTTTGTATCATCCCTCTATTGAGATAGGAAAACCACCATTTAGGTTTCAGTTTCTGGGTATTGAGCCGGCTGATAAGAAGGTTCACCTTTTTGCGGTTGATACACCGTTTCCTGTAAGAGATGGTGAAGGTGGTGTTATAAAATTATATGAAGTCGGAAAGACAGGCGAGGCGAGGTTCCATCTTATAAAGGGAGGAAGCGAGTCAGAGGGTGTGGGTCTTTATGATGGCTGTCCCGTTAAGATAACTGATGGTCTCTATGCAGTTCTCATTGGCTCAAAAAAAGAAGAGTATTCAGTTCTGAGGGTGGAGGCAGGAATGGGCTTCAATTTCTTTCTGTGGGGCGCAATAGTTATGTCCCTTGGAATTTATATTATGATATTTATAAGATATAATGAGATAAAGGTGCTCATAGAGAAAAGAAGGACATTGATAGGTGGAAAGTCAAACAGGATAGATAAGGTTTTTGATAGGGATTTCAGGAAGTTTGTCTTATCATTGAAGGATAGGTCAGGTTAACAGTTTATGAGAAGAGTTCTTTTCACAATATTTATACTATTGATAATAATCCCGCCTTTGTATTCACAGCAAAGTGGTGACTTTAGTGGTGGTTATCAGTTTCTGAAAGAAAACATAAGGATGTCAGACCTTGAGGGTATCCCAATAAAGGGGGACAGAGTGGAACTCTGGAAGAACTATGCCGACTACATAGTCAAAGAGCTCAGAGATGGTGGAAATATCAAAGAAAGCGATATTGATAATAATCCCCCTCTCTTTCTGTTTCATCTTGCTATAGATGATGATTACAGAACTAAGGCAAAGGTTCTGTTCTTAAAGAAGGATGATGAACTGGGAATATACAGCGATGTGTGGATAGCACTTGATGATTTTGAGAGTGATGTGATGGGGAGTATTCAGCGTCACCTTGCGTCAATGGAGGTCTCTGCAAAGAAGAGCATGGCAGAGGTGAGAGCGAATGATATTGCATATAGAGCGGACATGCTCAAAGGTCTGCAACTTGAGGGTCTGTGGCTCATTCCACCTGAAAGTGGAATAACCTGGGAGGCGGTATCGTCGTCATCAGATGAGGATTTATTGAGAGCGGTGTCAGACCTTAAAGAGGCATATAAAGGTAAAGACAGTTCTGCTTTCAAAACAGCATTTAATAATTTTCATTCAGATTTGTTAAGATATTCAGGACGGCTTCCATCATGGAGAATCTTAGTTGATAAGATTAACAATCTTATACCATCGTTTACTATTTCTTTCTCTCTCTACCTTCTCTCAACACTTCTTCTCTTTCTATATATGCCTTTGAAGAGAAGGTTTTTCAATCTGTTTGCGGTTATATTTATTATCATTGGTTTTGCTTTTCAGACACTTGGGCTTGCACTGAGGTCAATAATCGGGTGGCACCTTCCAGTGACGAATATGTATGAATATCTATCACTGATGGGCTGGGCTATAGTTCTTCTCTCTATTATATTTCATCTGAGATTCAAGATGCCTGTAATCAGTGCTATCGGGCTTCCCATTGTGGTAATTCTTATGGTGATAGCATCGCTCTTTCCTGCGAATATATCAGACCAGCTTGTTCCAGCCCTCAAGAGTTACTGGCTGACAATTCACGTGACCCTTGCGTCACTTGGTGAGGGTGCTTTCGCAATTGGATTTGTCTGTGCAATTTTATATATAGTGAAGAGGAATAAGGATAAAGAGCGTTCAGAAGCACTTGATGAACTGTCATATCGTGCGATTGCCATTGGTTATCCGCTGTTCACAATAGGTGCCCTCATCGCTGGTGCGATATGGGCGGAGAGGGCCTGGGGTGTATGGTGGAACTGGGACCCGAAAGAGACCTGTTCGCTCGTAGTCTGGCTTCTAGCGACCGCATATCTTCACGCACGCCTTGTGAGGGGCTGGCGGGGGCTCAGGTCTTCTATTCTCGCCATCATTATTTTTGCTCTTTCACTCTTTACGCTATTCGCTAATCTTATATTCGGAGGTCTGCATAGTTATGCGGGTTAAGTTAGTATTATTCTCTTTGGTATTAATATTTTTAAGCACAGTAAACGCGTCTGATTCTATGCTAACCCTTAAGGGCAAGGGAACGCTCTTTCTGAACTGCAAAGGGACGCTTACAATGGAGGTGGATGGGACAGTTCAACTCGTTTTTGATAAGACGCCTGATGACCTGAAAATAACCGCTAATAACCCTGACAAGACAAAGACCGTCCCAAAGTTAGATGAATTCTCCAATGGTGTGAGTTTCTCGGGCAAGATTGAGTTCTCAAAAGAGGTAAAATTTGTAGTGAATATTAATGGGACTATCACTTCATTTAGATTAGAGGGTAAGGCAAGTGGAACCGTCAGTGGCGAGGGTTCATATAGTATTAATGGTAAAAATGGTGTCTGGAAGAAAAATGGTGTCCAGTTGAATCTTGGAAAGGTTGTTGGGAGAGGTGGAACCACAATTTAGATAGAGATTATTATGGCAGAATATGACCCATATGAAAGGCAGGAACTGAGGGCTCAGGTTGATAGATTGAAGGGCGAGAGAAAGGCGGTAATTCTTGTCCACAACTATCAACTTGAGGAGGTGCAGGAGGTCGCTGACTTCATTGGCGACTCATATGGTCTTGCGAAGCGCGCGACAACAGTTTCCGCTGATGTCGTTGTTTTATGTGGCGTCCGATTTATGGCAGAGATGGTGAAACTCCTAAATTCTGAGAAGACAGTCCTTCTTCCTGAGATTGGTGCAAACTGCCCCCTTGCCGATATGGTTGATGCCAACGACCTGAGAGAGTTAAAGAATGAACACCCGGATTCTGCCGTTGTCTCCTATGTCAATACCTATGTTGATGTAAAGGCGGAGAGTGATATATGTTGCACCTCTGCCAATGCACCAAAGATTGTCAATTCATTTCCGCAAGAGAGAGAGATAATCTTTGTGCCGGATTTCGGTCTTGGGCAATGGACAGAGCGAGTTACTCAGAGGAAGATGATACTCTGGCGTGGTTTCTGTCCGACGCACTACCGCCTTCTTCCAGAAGATATTGAAATGGCAAAAAGAGAGCATCCGAATGCGCTTGTAGTGGTCCATCCCGAGTGCCGGCTGTCTGTAATTGACCTTGCAGACAGTGTTGCCTCCACAAGCGGTATGGTCAAGTTCTGCAGGGAGAGCAAGACAGTTGAGTTCATAATAGGAACTGAGATAGGTATGCTCACAACTTTGAAGAGGGCGCTACCCGATAAGAAATTCTACTCTGCTAATGCTGAGAAACTTGTATGTCCAAATATGAAGATGATGACAATTCACAGCGTCATTCGCGCACTTGAGACGTTTGAACACAAGATTGAGATTGAAAAAAGATTTATAGAACCTGCGAAGAGGACGATAGAGAGAATGCTTGAGGTGGCAGGTTAACTGAATATTATGATAAAACTCACTGAGAGATATATTAAGGAACTAATAGTGAGGGCACTTGAGGAAGACATCGGTTCAGGCGATATAACCACTAGCGCAATAGCAAGTGAAGAGAGAGTATTGACTGCTGAGTTAATCTTCAAGAGCGATTGGGGTGTTCTCTGTGGCAGGGCGTTTTTTGAGAGGGCTTTTCTTTCTCTTGACAGCGGGGCAGAGTTTGAATGGAACTTCGCTGACGGTAATGAGATTAGAGGAGGGTGCGTTGTCTCAACTGTGAGGGCAAGGGCTGATTCGCTTCTATCTGCTGAGAGATGCGCATTGAACTTCATCTCACATCTATCAGGCATAGCGACGAATACAAGAATATATGTAGATAAGGCAAAGGGAAGAGTGAAGGTGCTTGATACGAGGAAGACGACACCGCTTCTGCGCCTTGCTGAGAAGTTCGCGGTAGGTATGGGTGGTGGGACAAACCACAGATATGGGCTATATGATGGCATTCTCATAAAGGATAATCATATTAGAATTGCTGGTGGAATATCTGAAGCCATAGAGAGGGTGAAAGATTATGCCCATCCGCTTTTGAAGATAGAGGTAGAGGTGAGCGATTTAGATGGTGTGAAGGAGGCATTAAATGCGGGGGCGGATGTGATAATGCTTGATAATATGACTGAGGGTGATATAAAGAGGGCAGTTGAAGTGATTGATGGAAGGGCAGGCGTTGAGATATCAGGTGGTGTGACACTGGAGAATATAGGAAAATTTTCAGAACTTGGTGCTGATTATATATCAATAGGTGCGCTTACACACCATGCCGTATGGCTTGACTTCTCTCTCGAGATAGTTACAGATAATGAGTAAATAGTGATATATTTATAAAAGTATGGGTAGAGATATATTTACAGATATCAAAATTAATGAAGGGCTATTGGCATTGATGGGTGGTGTATTTATTGCCCTGATTATATACCTGATTTTCACCCGCGGTGGGAAAAAAAGAAGTTATGCTTCTTTGAATAAGGGATATGGTATAAAACATACTGAAACTATCTCACTTAAGTATCAGAGAGAAATAGCCAGTCAAATTAAGGAAGAGGAGGAGACGGACTTAATCCCATTGAGTGCGTTGAGAAGTGAGTTTGAGGGGTCAATGGTGATGGGCATACTTGAGGGTGCCGGTCTTGATGTCTATCTGATAACCTCAAATAAGGAGATACCCGGTGAATATCAGGTCTTTGACGATGTTCTGATTTATGGCTGGATAGTCGTCAGTCCCGGGGATCTGGTGGAGGCAGTGGAACTGTTGCTTGATTATGAAGAAAAGACAGGTGTTGAACTTCTTATACTTGATAAGGTGATTGAGATTGCGAATAGGATTGATAGGGATAGGTAGGTGGGGTGAGAACCACTTAAGGACGCTCCTTGAAATAGGTGGTGTTGAGGTTTCTGTCTATGATACGGATGATAGTAGAATCTCCGATATCTTGGAAAGATATGATGTGAATCTGGTAAGCAGTTTTGAAGATATTCTTGATAATGATGGGGTGATAATAGCGACACCAGCATTTCTTCATTATAAGCATGCCAGGAGATGCCTTGAAGCGGGCTGTTCTGTTCTTGTAGAAAAACCGCTTACATTAGATTCTAAAGAAGCAAGACAACTTGTGGAAATTGCTGATAAGAATAAATCGGTGTTTGGTGTTGGACATCTTCTCTTATATCATCCAGCAATTATTAAAATGAAGGAAATTATGGCTGACTATGGTGATATTCTATATTCTAAGACGAGAAGGGTAAATCTTGGCATTATAAGGGAGATTGAGAATGTCCTGTATAGTTTCGGGAGCCATGATATATCTATTCTGCTATATCTTATGGGAAAGATGCCAGATTATGTCTCGTGTGTAGGAGATGCTATAATTCAAAATAACATTGAGGACATTGTCTTTCTCCATCTTGATTTTGGTGGAATCCCTTCATATTCGCATATAACATGGCTTTCGGTTGAGAAGAGACAGGAGGTTGTTATATACGCTGAGAAGGGCATAATATGGCATTCTGATACAGATGATATTAAGTTAAAGGTGCTCAGACCAGAGGAAGGCAGGTATGAGGGTCATGAGTGGATGAAGATATGTCGCCTTTCCGACCTTGATGTTCTGCCTGTTGAGATTGAAGATGCATCACCACTCAGGGCACAATTAGAGGCATTCATATATGCCATAGAGACCAAAAAGCCGATGATAAATGATGGCAGGGAAGGTCTCTCTGTTTTATCCGTTCTTGAGGGAGCGATGAATTCAATGAAGATGGGCGGGCCGAGAGTGGAGATAGAGAAGTTATAATAGATATGTAAGATGTCTTTATAGATATATCTGAGAAGGAGATTTTATGGCTGACTATTTTGTTCATAAGACAGCGATAGTTGATGAGGGTGCAAAGATTGGCAAGGGCACAAAGATATGGCACTTCTGCCATGTAATGTCAGGAGCCATTATCGGTGAGAACTGCGTTCTCGGCCAGAACTGCTTCGTCGGCAGTTCTGCTGTTATCGGCAATAACGTTCATATTCAGAATAATGTATCCGTCTATGATAAAGTGATAGTTGAAGATGATGCCTTTCTTGGACCATCTATGGTTTTCACAAATGACCTTACGCCCAGGTCTGCCTATCCAAAGAAGGGCAAGGGCGAGTGGGTAGAGACAGTTGTTGAGAGGGGTGCTTCAATAGGCGCCAATGCGACGATTGTCTGTGGGGTGAGAATTGGTCACCATTCGTTTGTTGGTGCGGGGGCAGTTGTTACAAAAGATGTAAAGCCCTACTCTGTTGTGGTAGGTAATCCTGCCAGGCATATAGGGTGGATGTGCGAGTGTGGTGGACGGCTGAAGCATACCGAGGACATTATCTATGTATGTAAGATGTGTGAGAAGAGGTATAAATTAATTAATGGGAGAATAGAAGCGGAGGGTGTGAAATGAAAATATCAGCACTTGACCTGAAAAGACAGTATGAGTCAATAAAGGGTGAGATAGACAGTGCGATAGAGAGAGTTATATCATCGGGAAGGTATATTTTGGGTGATGAGGTTGAGGGCTTTGAGAGGGAGTTTGCAAAACATAATGGTAGTGAATATGCGATTGGTGTTGGTTCGGGAACTGATGCACTTCTGATTGTTCTTATGTCTCTTGGAGTGAAAGGAGGAGACGAGGTGATTACGCCTGCATATTCATTCACTGCGAGTGCTGATGTTATCTTGCGAGTTGGGGCAGAACCGGTCTTCTGTGATGTTCAGAATGACTTCAATATTGACCCAGATGCAATTGAGAATGCAATAACAAAGAGGACAAAGGCGGTAATAGTGGTTCACCTTTTCGGTCTTCCCTGTGATATGGAGAAGATAATGGATATTGCAAGAGAGCATCATCTTTTTGTGGTTGAGGACTGTGCTCAGGCGATTGGCGCTGAATATAAAGGCAGGAAGGTTGGGACAATAGGAGATGTTGGGTGTTTTTCATTCTTTCCAACGAAGAACCTTAGTTGCTATGGTGACGGTGGAGCAATTATAACAAATGATGCTGGTCTTTATGAGGTTATGAAGGTAATTCGCGTTCATGGTCAGAAGGTGAAGTATATACCCGAGCGTCTTGGCATAAAGTCGCGCCTTGATGCGCTTCAGGCAGCGGTTTTGAGAGTGAAACTTAATTACATAGATAAGTGGAATGAGAAGAGACGAGAGATTGCGAAAGCATATATAGAGAAACTATCTGGTATTGTAGAAACGCCTGTTGAATATCCTGAGAGAATATCTGTCTATCACCAGTTCACAATAAGAGCCGATAGGCGTGATGCTCTCAGAGAATATCTCAAAGAGAATGGTATTGAGACGGGTATATATTATCCAAAGCCGCTTAACAGGACGCCACTGTTTGATGGTAAAAGAACTGTTCCTGACAGCTGTCCTGTATCTGATACACTCTCACAAAGGGCACTATCTCTTCCAATCTATCCAGAGTTGAGGGAAGAGGAGCAAGCAGAAGTGATAGAAAAGATTAAGAATTTTTATATGTAAATTATTTTATATTATATTGTCATTTATTTTATAATTTAATTGAACACAGTTTACTATTTTTTTATTTATATGATAATTTTAATTATAAAAAGAGTGTAATAAAAATTAATATGAAAGTTCTTATTACTGGTGGCGCAGGTTTTATTGGCTCTCACTTTACAAAGCATATTGTAAAGAGATATTCCAATTATAATATCACTGTGATAGATAAATTAACATACAGAGGAAATCTTGAAAACCTAAAAGAGATAGATGGTGCACCCAATTTCAGGTTCGTCAAAGGTGATATATGCGTAAAAGCGGACGTGTTTTCAAGGGTGAGCGAGTCAGATGTCATTGTGAACTTCGCAGCAGAGACATTCGTTGACAGGTCAATTATGGATGCGACTGATTTTCTGCGAACAGACATATTTGGCATCTATAACATTCTTGAAGCGATTAAAGGCACGGATAAACTCCTTATTCATATATCAACTGATGAGGTCTATGGTTCTCTTGCCGATGGCTTTGCAAAAGAAGGTTCACCATTAAGACCTGGTAATCCATACTCCGCTTCAAAAGCATCTGGGGACTTATTGATACTTTCATACGCCAATACATATAAGATAAACTACATCATGGTTCGTCCATCAAACAACTTCGGTCCAAATCAATACCCCGAGAACCTGATTCCATTGTTTATTACCAACGCCCTTGAAGGTAAGTCATTACCGGTTTATGGTGACGGTCTTTATATGAGGGACTGGATATATGTCTCTGATACTGTGAGGGCGATAGACCTTATTCTGCATAAGGGCAGGGCTGGTGAGATATACAATGTTGGTGGTGGAAATATCAGAACTAATATTGAGATTACAGAGATGATACTCAAGCACACGGGTGCGTCAAAAGACCTTATGGTCTTTGTAGAGGATAGACCCGGTCACGACCGAAGATATGCTCTTGATTCAAATAAGATAAAGGCACTTGGTTTTAGACAGGAATATAGTTTTGATGATGCTATGAGGTTGACAATTGACTGGTATAGAGATAATGATGAGTGGTGGCGACCCATCAAGAGCGGTGAGTTCCTTGAATACTATAGAAAGCAGTATGGCGAGCGTCTCAAAAAGTCGGGCTTTCAGATTTAGGTCTGTATGAGATTATGGGTAAGAAGGTCTTAATCACCGGTGCCAGAGGGATGCTTGGCAGGGAGTTAGTTCCCATTCTGACTTCAGAGGGATATGATGTCACAGGTGTTGATATAGACGATGTAAACCTTACAAATGAAAACCTTTTGAGGAACTATGTCTTATTCAAAAAACCTGATGTAATTATTCACACAGGTGCGTTAACGGATGTGGATGCTGCTGAGGATACCCCCGAACTCTCCCAGATGGTAAATGTAGATGGGACGAAGTATATCGCCCGAATAGCAGAGAAACTTGGCTCTTATCTCATCTATATATCAACTGATTATGTCTTTGATGGCACAAAGAAATGCCCATATACAGAAACTGACGAACCAAATCCTATCAATGTAAATGTATATGGTAAAACAAAGTATCTTGGAGAGAAAGAGGTTGAAGGGTATGCTAAAAATTGGTTGATTGTCCGAAGTGCCTGGCTATTTGGCGAGAAGAGGTCATCATTTCCTGTCAAGATATACAGGAAGGCAATAGCCAATAGTTTTCTCAGGTTGGTCACCGATGAGATTGGCTCACCTACTTATGCAAGAGACCTTGCTCGGAGTATTATAAACCTTATGGTGAAGAATGTAGAGGGAATCTTTCATTTTGTGAACTCGGGCGAAGCGTCAAGATATGACCTTGCTATAAAGACGCTTGAATATGCGAATTTAACAAGTGTGAAAGTAGAGAAAATCACAGCATTTGAGTTCAAGACAAGGGCGAAGAGACCGAAGTATTCTGTTCTTGATACATCAAAGTATGCTAATATATTCGGGATTCCGAGAAGGTGGGAGGATGCGTTGAGGGCATTCTTTGAGGATTACGATATTTCAAAATTACAATAAATTCTTTATCGTGACATTTGGAACTCTTAAGAGGTGAGAAGTGGGAAGGTCAGAAAAAATTGTAATTGTTGTTATATTATTGTCAGCAGTTCTTTTAAGATTTGCTGACCTTGGAATTCTTCAGAAGACATCACCATATTTCAAGACATTAATAATGAATGAGAAATATCATCATGACTGGGCTCTTGAAATAGCGAAGGGAAAACCATTTGTAGTAATTCCATATTATAGGGCACCTTTCTATATATATTTTCTCAGTTTAATATTATTGGTATTTGGGAAGAGTATATTCATTGCAAGAGTATTCAGTGCTCTTTTTGGTGTTGGAATAGTATTTTTTATATACCTTATAACAAGATATAGTTTCTCTTTTAGAGCGGCAGTTATTGCAGGTGTAATCGCTTCATTTTATCCGATACTTCTCTATTACGATACAACGCTAAAAACAACATCGCTGGAGATTTTATTATTTATGTCTGGTCTTTACTTCTTTATCAGGTCTTTGAATGAGAAAAAGATAGGACTGTGGATTTTAAGTGGTTTTTTATTTGGCTTTGGTGCAATAACTCGCCCTTTGATTCTCTCTGTAATTATTGTCTTCATCATAATTATTTTTATTAGAAAAGAATTCAGAAAGAGAATTGTTTGTCCTATAGGATTCACAGTGGCGTTTCTAATACCTATTCTAACAATCACATCTTTTAATATCTTCATCGGAAAGGATAAAGTTTTCATTGCCTGGAATGGTGGAATGAACTTCTATTTTGGTAATAATCCATTCTCAACAGGGACGGTAGCCGGTTCACCAGAGATTAGTTTAGAGTGGTGGGAAGGATATAATGATGCAATTAAAATAGCAGAGAAAGATACAGGAAGGGAACTAAAGCCATCAGAGGTATCAGCATATTGGTTTAAAAAGGGAGTTAATTTCATAACTCATAGCCCGGGGAAGTGGATGAAACTGACATCTAAGAAGTTCATCATTCTTATAACGAACTTTGAGGTCAGTAATAACCTGCCAATCAGTAATTACAGAAGTTATTCACCTATATTAAAAAATCCCTTCCCAAATTTTGCGTTTATTCTATCACTATGTATTATTGGCTTTATCTTATCCGACAGTAAGAGGTCGGGTAAATTATACTTATTATTATACTTACTGATTTATTCATCAGCGGTTATCGCATTTTTTGTAAATGCGAGATACAGAATGCCCATAATACCTGTATTAATTATAATGACAGGGGTTGGTATTGACAGTTTGATAACATATATTAAAGGGAGAAGGTTTAATTCAAAGTTTATTATCACTGTAATTCTTGGAATTTTTGTATGTGTCGTTTCAATTTTGAACTTAACGCACCAGAAGAAGGATAACCCATTTATTGTATATTATAATCTGGGGAATCTTCTTTCTTCCGCAAAGGATTATGAGAAAGCATTGGATAATTACAATCTTGCCCTGTCGCTTGCTCCAGATGAGCAATTCAAGTCAGCAACATTAATTTCTATTGCCTGGATATATTTAGATAAAGGAGACATTAATAAAGCAGAGGATTTGGTTGAGGAAGCGGTTAAGATATTCCCGACTGTCTCAAATATATCAAAACTTGCTACTATCTATATGAATAAGGGTGAGTATCAGAGGGCGGAGGATATCTTACTGAGTGCTCTTAAATCTGACCCGAAGAACTCTGAGGTCAATCATCAGTTAAGGATTGTATATTACTGTAAAGATGATTATAAAAATTCTCTTGAATACCTTGATATCGCACTTGAGAATGTTCAAAGACCATCTGATAGGGAGCATATTATCTTTGTGAAGGGTATGAATTATGCCTCATTAAATGATATTGTGAACGCAAAAAAGATGCTTGACACACTATCTAAAGACAGTGTGTATTGGAATGAATTGAATAAGGCAATAAATAGCCTGAAGGTAAAATAGATAATGAACAAAGCGGGAGAAGGTTTTTATCCTGAAAGGGTAAAAAATAATATTGAAAGGGCTTTGATTGTTGGTATTGACTCAAACTATGAGGGTAATATTGTAAGCCCTGAGGAGTCGCTTGATGAACTTGAGGGGCTTGTTCGTGCCTGTGGTAGTGAGGTGGTAGGACGGGTCATAGCAAGGCAGGCAAGACCATATCCAGCGTCATATATCTCAAAGGGCAAGGTGGAGCAAATAGCTGAGGTTTGCAATGAGGAAGATGTTGATATGGTCGTCTTTGATGTTGAACTCTCTCCAAGACAGGTTGTGAACTGTGAGGATGCGTTTGGCTGTAAGGTCCTTGACAGAACGCAGATAATTCTTGACATCTTCGCCAGACACGCAACAACAGGGGAGGGTAAGATTGCAGTGGAACTTGCGCAACTGACATATCTTATGCCTCGTCTTGTCGGTAAGGGCACAATGCTCTCCCGTCTTGGTGGTGGCATAGGCACGAGGGGTCCAGGTGAGACGAAGTTAGAAGCAGACAGGAGGCGAATAAGGAGCCGCATATCAAACCTTAAAAAACAGATAGACCTTGTTGATAAAAGGAAGTCGCAGGCAAGGCAGGTAAGGAGAAGAAGGGGTGTATTTCAGATAACTCTTGTTGGCTATACCAATTCCGGGAAGTCAACACTTCTGAATGCTCTGACCGGCGCGAATGTCTTTGTTACTGATGGCTACTTCTCAACGCTTGATACGACAACAAGAAAACTTCATCTTGATGGCAAGGGTGATGTGGTCATATCGGATACTGTCGGCTTTATATCAAAACTACCACATACGCTTGTTGACGCCTTCAAGGCGACGCTTGATATTGTGAGGGAGGCAAATCTTATCATTGTGGTTCTTGATGGCACGAGCAAGAGAATATATGAGCAGGCGGACATAGTGGATGGTGTTCTTTATGAACTTGGTGCGGGCGATATATCGAGGGTGGTGGTGATAAACAAGATTGATATGATGATGAAGGATGATGTTGCTTCAAAACTTACATTATTTGATGGCTCAATAGGGATATCAGCGAAGTATGGAGCCAATCTTGATATATTGGTGAATAGAATAAAGGGCTATCTACCTGACAAAAGAGTATATATGCATAGATTATAATTTTAATAAATATTAAAAAATAATGCTTGACAAACAACATTTTCTATGTAATAAATAATTAGATTCTTGGGAGGTGGTATATATGTTTAGTATTTCTAAATCAAGGAATGAATATTCTCATTCATTCATCAGTTCATCTGTAATTCTAATACTCATGACATTTATATTTATATCATTTTTACCTGAGATATCTTATTCAGATAGAATATGGGTATCATTTATATCTGCGAAGGGTGGCTCAAAGGATGGCGAGATGGGCGCTCCACCTGAAATAAATGTCCTTGCTAGTGATGATAATCATACTCTTGTTCATGTGACAATACCAGGTATGTGGGTTGATACTGTAATGGGACCAGATGGTCAAGTATATCAAACATTAGAGGTTCCTGACTATGCAACTACGAATGATGTTGGTCTTCCAGAACTACCAGCAATAAGGGGTCTTCTTGGTATTCCAGATAGTGCACAGGTGAGCATGATTCCAGAGGTTTTGGCAACACAGATACTTGATAACTACTATGTATGGCCTCATCAGAGACCAATATATCCAGGTGAAGAATGGCAATTTGAAAAGAATGAGATGTTCTATAATAGTAACAGTTGGTTTCCACTTAATCATAATGAAGTGGGAGAACCAGGTATATTCAAGTATTACACAGTTGATAATGTTGGCTATATACCATTTTCATATAACCCGTATTTAAGACAGTTAAATGTCAGTTATGATTATAATATAGATGTTATATATAGTAATGGAGGAACGATACCGGAAGCGACTATGGATGAGTATATGGCAAATCTTATGAGGGGTTTAATATGGAACTTTGACGCACTAGATCCGAATATAGATAATTATGCTCCAGTATATTATATGATAATAACGCCAGATGAATATTATGATGATGTATGTAATTTTGCAGATTGGATGAGGACAATATATCCATATACAATTGATGTAGTAAAATTATCTGAAATAGGAGAAAACCAAGAACCAGGTGATATTAAAAAATATATATATCAATATTATTTAAATGTAAATAAAAAATTAGATTATGTTTTACTTATAGGTGATGTTGACTCTATTGAAACTTTTGACATATACGACCCTCAAGATATGATATATCCATCTGATTATTTATATACACTTTTGACTTTTAATAATGAGGGTGACATTGAACCAGATATTTACCCAGAAATTGCCATTGGGAGATTCTCATTTAATAAATATATTCCTGGAGAGTTATTCTTTCAATTTTATAAGGAGGTGAGTTATTACAATCAGGGAGTAAATAATAATGTTCTTATGGTTACGCATAAACAGGATGATAATATTTTTAGATTTAAACTTTCATCATTTGATATAACTGGTTATACAGGATATATACAACATCCAAATTTCATCTCATGCCATGGTATTGATGGTGCTACAAATAATAATGTTAAAGAAGGCATAAATTCTGGTGTATCATCTGTATGTTATCTTGGTCATGGTCAAATTCCTTTTTGGGAGAATTGGAATAATTCATCACCTCCAAATAATAACTGGGAAAATGATGAGATAGAAGACCTTGAAAATATTAATAAACTAACAGTTGTCTTTAATTACTGTTGCTTAAATGCTTATATAAGATATCAAACTAATTCTCTATGTGAGGGATGGATGCTTGGTGGATATGATAATAGATATATATCTGCGGTTGCTACATTAGGTCATTCAAAACATGAAAATCACCTTGTGGGTTATTATCATTTTCCATTTATGAATTGGGTTTATAGATTTATATATGGAAGTGATTATAATAACCCTGGTGTAAACAAAGGACTGGGATGGATTTTAAATGCTGCCAATGTGAAGGACTATGAATTATTTTATGACCCATTATATAAATGGTCTAGACATAATTGTCAATCAAGAATACTTTTAGGTGACCCAGCATTAAGAATGAGAACAAGTTCAGGAAGTGAGAATTTAATAAGTTCAGATAAAAAATCGAATAAAAATTTGAGTGAATTAAAAGGTGTTGAAATAAAAATTAATAATCCTATTTACGATAATATTAATTTATTTATAAAAACAGATAAAGAATCTAATGTAAATATTGATATTTATGATATATCAGGAAGAAAATTAAATAGATTATACTGTGGTCAATTAAATATAGGTGAAAATAATATTGAAATAAATAATATAAAACTTAAATCAGGTGTATATATTCTTAATATATATTCAGATAGTTTTAATGAAATTAGATAGGTAGTGGTTATAAAATGAAATACAGACAATTGTTTTTAATGATTACAATTTTAATATTATTTGTAATAAATTGTGAAAATAATGGAATAATTATAAATAAATTTCCTACAAATAAGGAATTGCCAATCTGTATTTTGAAAGGTGATCATAAGATATATAATAGCTTAAGATGGAAACCTTATGATAGTAAGATAGCATTTATATATAATTGGTTCTTTGGTAATTGGTATGATGCAATTTGTGAAATAGACCCTGATGGAAATAATTTCAGTATGATTCCTGTTGATTATTCTAATTTCATTAGTTTAGGTTCATTTTCTTTTAGCCCTGATGGTGATTATATTGTTTTTTCTGCTGTTGAAAATAACACATGCTATCCTTGGTTATATATTGTTCCCTCAGATGGTGGTGAATATAGAAAGATATTTGATAATATGGAATATGTTGGTAGTTATAGACCAATATATTCTCCTGATGGTGAATGGATATACTTTTTATTATATAATAATTATCATCGTGGGAATGAAATATTTAGAGTTAGACCTGATGGAACTGATTTAGGCAAGGTTGAAATAGATATCCCTGGTTTTGAAATAATAAGTAGTATAAGATTTTCAAGTGATGGTAAATACCTCCTTATTAATTGTTATGATAAGGATATAAATGGTGTTAGTCATATAATAATAGTAAGTATTGATAATTCTAAAAGATGGATATTATTTAAAAATAGAGGAGAATTTGACTTTGCAGAGGCAATGCCTTGTTTTTCTCCTGATAATAAATATATATGCTTTACTGATGGTATAGACCTATGGATAGTATCATCAAAGGGTGGAAATAATTTATATAAATTGGATGATTATTGTTATTTTGATGGTGACATATATCCAGATTGGTCTTATGATGGAAAATGGATAATATTTACAAGGGATGGAAGGGACTCTCACTATTATTTATTCAAAATCAAGGTTCCTGATGAGTTTCTACCAGGATAATTTGTATTTAGCAGTAAATCTTTGATTCTATATATATCCCTCTTCCCTAAGCCACCCCACTGTCCCCTCAAGACCCTCCTCAAGAGGAGTTATCTTGTAGCCAAGCTCTCTTACAGCATTATCAGACGAGACCTCCCACGAGTGCCTGTATATCTCAACAACCTCCCTCGTTATCTTCGGCTCATGACCGGCAAGTCCAAATATGACCATCTCGTCCCATACACCCGCCTTCATCTTCGCCATAAAAAATGGCACCCACATCCCCGGTTTTTTTATTCCACCTATTCTCTCCAGAACCTCAAAGAACTCACCAAGCATCCGATTGTCCCCACCAAGTATGAACTCACCAGTTGTTATTTCCCTCTCAAATGCAATAATGTGCCCCTGCACAACATCATCAATATAGGCGAAGCTCCACCTTCTGTCCGAAAACCTCGGCATCATCGGGTCTCTTCCCTTCGCCCTATCTATGATTATCGTCCCTATCATATTACCCGATGTTACTTTGCCCGGTCCATATATCACACCGGGAAGAAGAATAACAACCTGGCTTCCTGCGTTTATCGCATTTCTCGCGAGTATCAGGGCATTTCTCTTGCTCTTCTCGTAGGCGTTATGACCGGTATTTGGTGTTATCGCATCACCCTCTTTTTTTGAACCTCCATTGCTGGGACCGAGGGCAATAAATGATGATGTGTAATATACTGGGACTCCCTCACTGTCTGCTGATTGTATCACATTCCTGAGACCGCCTTCATTAACCCTGTCAAAAGCCAACCTGTCCCTTGCCTTTGTCTTCACAAATGCGGCGGTATGAAATATGACGGTCGTGTCTTTGACTGCGTGACGGACATCATCGGGATTGCAGATGTCGCCATAGACCGCTTCAAAGTCATTAATAGGGAAGTCAGGAATGCTCTCGTGAATGAACAGACGGACATTATATCCCCGCCCTTTGAGCCCGAGCGCCAGAGCCCCACCAAAGTATCCACCTGCGCCAGTTACTAAGACAAGTCCCTTTGACATCTATATTACTTTCAGATATGAACTCAGCGCTTCAATGAATTTCTTATTCTGCCAGTCAAGACCGATTGTAACTCGCAGTCCTCCGGAAACTCCCCATTCACCCATCGGTCTTGTTATTATGCCCTTTTTCTGTAGATACTTGTAGCACTCCTTCGCGATATCATCATTCTTAAGTAATGTTAGTATGAAGTTTGTCTCTGATGGTATGTATTTTATTCCAAGTTTATCAAATTCGCTGTATAGATATTTCTTCCCTTCGCTTATATATTTTTTTGTTTTCTTGAGAAACTCTTTATCGTCAAGTGCTGCTATTGCTGCCTCCTGTGCCACTGTTGAGACATTGAATGGCTTCTTCACCTTGTATAAATTCTTTATCACCTCTTCTGAGCCGATGCCAAAGCCAACTCTAAGACCTGCAAGTCCATAACTCTTTGATAGAGACCTTAATATAACAATATTTCTCTTTTCCATAATATATGCCATTGAGTCAGGATAATCATTGCTCTCAACGAGGTCTGCGTATGCCTCATCAATAGCGATGAGGGTGTCCTCGGGTATCTTCTCTATAAGCAGTTCCATATCTATTTTGCCAATAATTTTTCCAGTCGGGTTATTCGGGTTGGCGATGAATATTGCTTTTGTATTGGGAGTTATAGAAGAGAGAATAGTTTTACTATCTATATTGAAGTCGGTAATCGGGACTTTCTTTAAGGTTGCGCCCATAAGGGCTGTTGATATTGGATACATTATAAACGATGGATATGGCATTATAACTTCATCGCCATGGCTGAAGTATGCAAGGGCTATTGTCTCTATGAGTTCTGTTGTTCCCGCACATGCTATGACCATATCAGTGGTGAAACCATATCTCTCGGCAATCTTTCTGACGAGCACGGTTGAGGCGGGGTCGGGATAATAGTTTGAGCCATCAGCGTATTTCTTTATCGCGAGAGCTGCCTTTGGCGATATGCCGAGCATATTTTCATTTGAGCCGAGTTTTATAATCTCACCAGCCCCAATCTCTTCGATAAGCTCCCTTATGGTCTTACCATGTTTATATACCTTGAAACCGAGTATTTCTTCTCTGGGCTTTGGTAACAAGTTAGACCTCCTTGTATTCGCTGTTTTTGAATATTAAGAGATGTTATATAAAAAGAGTTAAAAATTAAAGAGAAAAGATAGTAGAAAGTTTATAAATATTTTATTATATAGACGCATTTTATCCATATTACGTTATTATGATAATAATATATTCATGTTTTAAGGAGGTAAATATGGGTAAGAAGTTAGAAAATCTCAAGTGGAAGCCCTTTTGGGTTTCACATCTCGGGTGTATCAAAGGATGTCTTGATTATCTGGACATGGATGTATCTGACGCCTGGCTTTTCGGTGCTACCGGTCACGCATTCATAATGAATATGCACGATGTGGTCTGCGCCTCAGGTCCAACAGCGTGGCACACAGAAATGCTTTTCAAGTTAGGCAAGAACATCGGCTACGAGATAGATGGAATAGTTGTTTGGCGTTCAGAAAGCAGTTTCACCGAGAAGAAGAAAGAAGCATGGGATATGGTAAGAAAGGCTTTGGATGAGGGCATTCCCTGCTACGGCTGGGAACTAAGTATTCCTGAGTTCTATGTAGTCAATGGCTATGATGATACTGGTTACTACTTCTCCGGTCCCCTGTCAGAAAAGGCAAAGATGCCAAAGCCCTGGCAAGAGCTTGCTGACGGCGATATAGGTCTGATAGAGGTGTATTCAGTTAGACCTATCAAATCTACGGACAATGCCAGAGTTGTCAAAGAGGCACTTGAGTTCGCACTTGAATATGCTAAAAACCCTGAAAAGTGGATATATCCTAAATACAGGGCAGGGCTTGATGGTTATGATAACTGGATAAGGGCTCTTGAAACAAACATTGCTGAAGGGTTCGGAACTGCTTATAATTCTGCAGTGTGGCATGAGTGCCGCCACTATGCGGTGGAGTTCCTCAAAGAAGCAAAAGGAAGAATTAACAAACAGGAGTTGAATCCACTGTTTGATGAGGCCATTCAACACTATAAGGTTGTTGCCGATAATCTCAAGAAAGTGGAGGATTTATTTCCATTCCATGAGCTCAAGCCCGAGCACATTCAGGAGGAAGACCGCCGTGCAAAGGCAATTGAGGCATTAAAATCAGCCCGCGAGGCAGAGGAGAAAGGACTAAGGGCACTACAGGAGATTGTTAAGGCGCTGTAATTTGCTCTAACGCGCAAGGTTTTAGTTAAACCATCTCATTATCGAGATGGAAAGGAGTCAAGATGCTGGAGATTAAGGACCTGGATGAAAAAACCATGCTGGACGGCTTTTGCATCAAGTCCTCTCCTGAAGACCTTAAAAGTTTTGAAAAAACAGGGTCTAAGTTAGAAGAAGCCCTTGCGGAAAGACGACGATTCATTATCGACCGCCTGGTCCAAGGAACCGTATGGGGAAAGATAGCCTACAGGGATGGCGAACCACTCGGCTGGATTGACTGTTTCCCCACCGATATTGATGGTTGGGTAGTAATCGGATGCATTATTGTCCAGACAAGCGTTCTCGGTCAAGGTATCGCAGATGCATTGATGAAAGCCGTAATTGATGAAGCGAAGAATCGGGGAGCAAAAGGAGTAACGGTAGGTGCAACGGTGTGGGAGCACATGCCTAAGGGCTTTTTTGCAAAATACGGCTTCGTAGACACGGATGTAAAGGCTGATATGTCACTCATGATTCTGAAACTGAAGGATGTAGAAAACCCCCGGTTTCCACCGCGAGAAAATCTTTACAAGCCACAGCTCGTAAAGGGCAAGATAGTCATAGACCTTATAAGAACCGGAAACTGCCCGACGGCATATCAGATGCATGACCTCGTAAAGAAGGCAGCAAAGCGTTTCAAGGATAAGGTAATAGTCAATGAGTATGCCACAAATGAAAAAGATGTCGTGGGACGTTTCGGAAAAGGGGGATGCGGCATGTATGCGAACGGCGAGTCCGCGTTCTTCGGCTACCCCGGTGAGTTGGATGATATAGTGGTTTATCTTCAAAAGAAGGTTGATGAGATATAAGAGGAATGATGCTTTTAGGAAGGAAAAATCACGAAGAGGAAATACGATGAGTGGGAAGTCCAAAGTCAATGGGGTGGCAAGCCCTCAGATTGAAATCATTGACGCAATAGATGACCCTAAATATGAGCAATTCCTTTACTGGTGCATCATACACAGGAGGGCAAAATGGATACCCATCACGAGTTACACCGATTACGAAAACGACTTCAGGTATAGGTATTTGAAAGCTGCAATACCAAAGGGGTTCCATAAAAAGGTTCTGTTCTTAAACGGTGATTATGTAGCTATGATAGAGTATGCGTCTGCGGAAGTTTCTGGTTATCCTATCACGAATGATAGCGTTATTGTGATGAACTGCATCTGGGTCTTGAGAAAGGATAGGGGGAATAACTACGCCAAATTATTGATTCAAGAGATGATGGATAGTGAAAAAGAGGCCTCGGGTTTTGCGACCATAGGTTTAGAGAATCACTGGACGGTGTGGCTGAAGAGAAAACAGATGGAGGGGTTAGGCTTCAAATCAGTCCGGTCAATTGAACTGATGCACAAGATAAGACATCAAGGAAGACGCTTCACCCTGCACCTAATGTGGATGCCTGTGAAAGAAGGGGCAAAGCCTCCTACATGGGACGAATCCAAACTTCTGGAAGGCACTTAATTCTGTTCCGGTAATCCCCTCAACCACGGTCGGTATGGTTGTGACAATATGAGGGAGATATATGAAAGATAAAACTATGGAATGTGTATTGACGTTGAATTTCTTTTTTTTATGTATTTTATTACAGGAGTCAATTTCTCTGAACTAGTAAGAATTTACAACTTTGTAGCAGGTTAATAATTTAAATTAATTTATTATTTCTTGTTTTTTTTAAGGAGGAGGTTATGGCAGATAAAAATGATAAGAATGATAGGAAAATGCTTGAGGAGTGGGAGGAGGAGGTTCTTTTCGGGCATAGGTGGGGAAGTCACGGCGTCGATGTTGCTAATAAAGAACTTGCCCGGCTGAAGAAACTCTGGGAGAAGGCACAGCAACTTGATGATAACTGCAAGAGAATAATTGACCAGATTAGAGCACTTGAGATATGCAACTGGAACCTTGAGGACAGCATTCTTGCGTTATGTTCTGCTGTCGGTGCAAAAGAGCCAGCAAAACTTGCCATCGGTCACTTTGACTCAATCACACCCGAGAGGTGGAAAAATGTCTGGGCATATTATCTTACGCTTAAGAAATATCTCAGTCGGGAGATAGAACTGAGCGGTCATGATGTCATATTGAGATTCTGCGACCATGATGGGATGATTCAGAGACACATTTTAGATATGCTCGGTGAGAAGAGCGAACTGAAAGAACTCTATGTGGAACGCTTCTCGCTATGTCTCGGTTTCTGGCTTGGTGGCTATTTTACAGAGGGTTCGGTTCAGATGCTTGCTCATTCATCTGCTGCTTCCGCTATTGAAGAGGAGATAAGGAAGAAAGACCCTGATGGTGAGATACTCAATGCTATAGAAGCGGAGGGCAATGGTCGGCTTCAACCATGCAATCACAAGGCGTTCAGGCGCTACGATATGATTATATCAAGCATCGGCGCCCTCAAATGGCGTGGTGTGATGCCACTAAGGGGAACCGACGGCTTTGAGAGGGCAGAGACCCTTGACAGATATCTTGAACCGATTGAGGCGTGGATAGAAGGCGGTGGTGTGAAGAAGGAAGAAAGAGGGGGCGGGCTATATGATGAGATTGGCTCACTTCTTGGTGAGAGGGACGATGCGAAGGTCTTTCTCGCATCGCTATTGGCATCTTTACTCCGCGCCCAACAGTTATCCGCGATAAAGAGAGCAGAGGGCAGGGTGAAGTAGCTGGTAATGATAGGTTGGAGTTTGCAGGCAAGATGATAGCACGCGCCTTTAACTTGGTTATATTGTGCTCGGTGTGTTATCTTAGAGTTAAATGATGTTCTCAATGATTAAATAGAGAATAATGTAATCTTATTAAATCCTATTGAAATATCTTTATAATTATCTTGTTTTGATTTATTATAGAGTTATGAAAAAACTAAAGAACATTGGATGTGAAAAAAAAATAATAGATGTCCTGAAAAGAGTAAAAAGATGTCTTAAAGAAATTTACGGTCACAAATTAATAGATGTTATATTATATGGCTCTTATGCGAGAAATTCTTACGATGACGATTCAGATATTGATATTGCCGTTGTATTGAAGGGTAGTGTTGATAAAACAAAAGAGATAGATATAATATATGATAGTTTATATGACTTAATTCTGGAATATTCTGAACTTATCTCTATCTTTCCATTATCAGAAGATGATTTAGAAAATACTTCATGGCCTTTATATTACAACATAATAAATGAAGGAATAAAAATATGAAAGAGATAGAGTTATTAGTAAAAAGGGCAGACAGGGCTATTTTAAGTGCACGAATTTTAATAAATGAAGGTGATTTTGAGGCATCAGTGTCTCGTTCATATTATGGTATGTTCTATATTACTGAAGCACTTCTTTTGACAAAAGGGTTGAAGTTCTCCTCACATAAGAGCGTAATTTTATTATTCAGTGAGAATTTCATAAAGACAGGTATTTTCAAGACAGAATTTGGAAGGTGGTTAAGCAAGGCATTTGAAAGTCGCTTGCTCGGTGATTACAGTTTTGAACATACTGCTGATAAGAATAAGGCAGAGCAGGTTTTTACCTGGGCTGATGGGTTTGTAAAAGAGGTAAAGGATTATTTGATGAAAGAAGGGTATCTCTAACATAGAAAACTTATATTTTTAATTTTATTATGTATAATAATAGCCGGTGCCTTTGACCCCTGCATATCCTGCTCCGTGCATTAGATATATGGATATTATTATATTCGTATTTGAATAAATTTTTGTGGTGGACGCAATATGACCATTTTAATAATTTATTATTTTGATTGAATTTTGGTTATTATTATAAAAGAATATTGTGTGTAGTTTTTATTTTTTAGGAGGGAAGTAGAGATGGTAAATAATTATAATGTCAATTTTAAGATATCTAAAGAAGTAATTTTCAAGGCTAAAAAATATATAGAGCAACTTAAGAAAGATAAGGCTTTTGATATTAAAAAAGAACCTAGAGGTGCATTATATTTATTAACGAGGAAATTTTTAGAATTTGTTTTTAATGATAGAGATATTATAACATTGAAGGATTTTCATATTTTATATTATTTATGGCTTTGGAAAGGAATAATAAGTATAGATTATAAATTAGAAAAAATAGAAAAAGATTTGATATTAACTAAGAAAAATAAATATGAGTTCCTTAATTTATGTAAAAATAGCGATTTAACTGGATGGTTTGGAGGCACTTTTATCGCTTTTCGTGCTTTAGATAAATATATTAATAAAAAAGTATTATATGATCTTTCAATAATATATAAAAAATTGTTATTTAATGAAACAAAAGAAGATATAAAAAAACAGATAGATATATTTTCATCTAAAAACTATATGGGTTTACAAAGTGCATACCTTACACCGGTGTTTCACTTATTAAGACCAAATGAATTTCCTCCTGTTAATAATGCAATAGAAAAGAATTATAAAAGATGGATTAATGATGATTTTTCTAATAGAATTTCAAAATATAATGAAATTTCTTATAATATGGAGGTATTCAGAAATGAATTAGGATTACCTGAGAATTTTGCTTATTTAGATTCAATATTAGCTGGATGGCCAGGGGATATTTATAATTCAATAAGAGAAGTTCTTAATGGAAAAGGACCAATTAATAACGGACCGGGTAAAAAAATGATTAAGAAGATATATGAACACCTAAAACGCAATCCTAATATCATTCTCTATGGTCCCCCCGGCACAGGTAAGACATACTGGGTGAGAAGGTATGTGGAGGAAAAAGAAAGTGGTAGCAAAAAAGAGAGACCTGAGAGTTTCATCGATTCAGTAAGACCATTATATGATGAGTATAGAGATAAAGTGGATAGAACAAGATTTGATAAAATATCGGATTTAGCATCTAATACCAGAGACATGGATGATGACAAATTCGAAAAATTTCTTGGTGAAGTTTTGTATAGGGGTCCTATACATCTTAACCGTCCTTGGGCACATAATATATATAAACACCCCAATGAGACGAAGGAAGTTTTAATTAAACTTCTTAATGACTTATCATCAAAAAAAGAACCCTATGATTCACTCTCAGATTCTTTAGAGAGATTGAAAAATGATACAGGAGTATGGGCTAAGTCATTCGTTACTACATTCTTATGGATATGCTTCCCAGAGAGATTCTTTCCTTTTGTATGGAAACATGAAGTTACAATTAGTAAATATGGTCTTATGATAGAAGAGATAAGGTCGGATTGGGATGATGGTAACTTTATTAAAAGGTATAAAGTTTATAATGAAAGTATTATTAAGTTATCAAATGAGTTAAATGCTGACCTTGTAAGTTTACAGTATTTTCTTAATGATATATATGATGGAAGGATAGAATTTCCAAAATATACAGAGGTATTTATTACAGAACCTAAATTTATCACCTTTCACCAGTCATTCTCATACGAGGAATTTATAGAAGGATTAACTGCTGAGACAAAGAATGGAGAGGTTAACTATAACATAAAAGATGGCATATTTAAGAAATTATGCATGTCTGCATTCAATTCACTTTTAGAATCTATTGGTTCAGAAAAAACCTGGGAAGCGGGTGTTGTTCCTGAACTTGATGATGATGAAAAGAAGAAAATAGAAGAGATTTTAGAAAAGGACGACTGTCCCAGATACTATATTGTAATTGACGAGATAAATCGTGGTAATATATCAAAGATATTCGGCGAACTCATCACGCTTCTTGAGAAGGACAAGAGGATAGGGGCAGTTAATGAGTTGATAGTAGAACTGCCTTACTCTCGCGAGCGCTTCGGTGTCCCGCCCAACCTATATGTCATAGGCACAATGAACTCAACCGACCGCTCTATAGCACTCATTGACACAGCCCTCAGAAGGCGCTTCTCATTTATGGAACTTGAGCCAGAAGATAAATGGATATTAGATGATGTAGATGGTATTCAATTGAAAAATATATTTAATCATATAAACAATAAGATTGAAATCTTGAAGGACAGAGACCACCGCATCGGACACTCATATCTTATGAATGTAAATAATATTGATAAACTTAAGAAGGCATGGTTTTCTGAGATAATTCCACTCCTTCAGGAGCATTTCTACAATGAGCCCGAGAAACTATTGGAGATACTCGGAAGTGAATTTGTTGATAAAACTGATGGTCCAGAACTTGTAAATACTGAACTGGTTAGTGATAATAAGATATATAAAATAAAGAAAGAAGAAGATATGAATGATGAAGCATTCAAGAAGGCAATGAATAATATTTTGGAAGGAAAGGAAGAGAAGAAGAAAGGTGAAGGTTCAACAGGAGAATAGCAAAATCATCATTTAAATTAAGAGAAATTTGTAAGAGAAATAAAAGGTGTTGAAAATTTTAGAATAATTAAAGATTAATATGATAAAGATTCCTCCATTATTTGAACATAAATCATTAACAAAAGTTGATTTTAAAGAAAATTGCTTTGAAACAGATGATAAATGGGAGAAATTAAAGGAAATTTTACAGAAGATAAATAAAGATTTTAAAAAAGAGGACAATAATGATGGCAATAAAAGTATTATATATCTTGAGGGCGATAGAATTAGGGCGGGAAGTATTGTCGGTGTTATAGCAACGCCTATCGCAATTATTGAGATACTTCCAAAGATATTCAAATATAGAGATGATGAAGATGGCACTGATAATCGCACGGGGCTTATACGCCTTCTTAGTTATGTCTTTGACCTTCCCATTAGAATGCGCGAGGCACATCTTAGGCAGTTCAAAAGCCTCCTTGAGTTTTACATTCGCCTATTTGCTGAGATGCTCTCCGAAAGGTTGATGTCAAACTTCAGGCGTGAGTTCGTAGCAGTGGAGGATAACTCAAGATACCTAAAAGGTCGCCTCCTCATCGCCGAGAACATAAGATATAACTATATCCACAAAGAGCGCTTCTTCGTCCGATACGATGAGTTCTCGCCTGATAACCTTCTAAATCGCATACTAAAGTTCACCTGTAAACTCTTGTTTGATTATACAATACAGAGCCAGACGAAGAACATTCTCAATCAATGTCTATCGTTCTTTGAGGAGGTAAGTGATGACCAGATAACATCTGATGATGTTGAGTGCCTGAGAATTACGCGAATGACAGAGGATTACAGGCATATAATAGACCTCGTCCGCCTCTTTATAAGATACTATAGCCCGACAACAGAGGCGGGAGGGCACCGTTCATTTGCCATCGCTTTTGATATGGAGAAACTGTTTGAGTTGTTCTGTTATAGATTTATTAGAGCACATTTGGGTCAAATATGTGAAAAATTGAAGTCATGTAATGTTAAAAAACAAGGAGATAGATATCTACTTAAAGTAAAAGATAAAGGTAAAGAGTTATTTCAACTTAATACAGACCTATCAATTACACAAGGAAATAATACAAAAGTTATCATAGATACAAAGTATAAGGAACTTAGAAAAGAGACGGAGGGTGGGAGATACAAAGAGCATCACGGCATATCTCAGGGGGACCTATATCAGATGTTCGCATATCTAAAGAAATATGAATGTCAAAATGGCATTCTACTATATCCTAAATACCACAATGGATTTGAATTAAAAAATGAGGATGACTACTATAATATGGAATATAACGATGACACAAATTTGCATATAAGGCAGGTATCTCTTACATCTATGATTGAAAGTGGCTGGCATGATAATATGATAGGAGAATTTAAAGGTTGTTTTGACTGGCTGATGAATCTATGACTGCCATCACCATTAAAAATGTCAAAAAAGATAATATTGGGGACCTATGTAAAATCTGTGTGCCCTCTAATGAGTGGGAGAACCCTGACTATATCAAAGGTGTGAATGAAAAGGTTGCCTGGTCAAATGATATGCTCAAGAGGTGGGGCTCATTCGCTAAGATTGCCTACTGTAATAGAGTCCCCGCGGGCTTCATTCAGTATGAGCCCATTCCCGATGAGATGGTCGTTTCTATCCACTGCACCTTCGTCCCAGATAGGAAGCATTGGAATAAGGGAGTTGCATCCAAACTGCTGATGTCCCTTATTTCAGATATGAGAAAGCCAAATGTGTGGTTTGGTAATGAAAGACCATTGGCGCTCATCACTCACACATTTCCAGGAGGGGCACCCGGTCAACTCAAGGCACGCGACTTTTTCATAATGAGGGGCTTCAAAAGGGTTGGAAGAAATCCTGACTACCTTTACCTACCCTTTATGGAGGGGTTTATCTATAAGCCAAAAAGAAGGGGGGCAATTAGATATATACCGCAGGATGAAGATAAGGGAAGGGCACTTATAATATGCGGTCCAAATCGATGCCCCGTTACATATTCATATTTTCTTAAACGGATGGAAAGATATATAAGAGAGGTTGATGAGAATATTCCAATTGTATGGTTTGATACGATTGAGAATTCAGATGAGGTTAGAAGACGAAATCTTTATGTTGGTAACTGTGTTGTGAATGCGAAGAAGATAAAGGAGTTCGTTCTTAATAAGGATGCATTTCAGAGTAAGGTCAGAGAAGCCGTTGGCAAAAAATATAGATAATCTATTGTGAAGAATATTGTGAATTCATAATTAAATTTTGATATATATCACATTGTTTATTATTTGATTTTTTATCTTATGTGATTTAGTTATAATATTTCAGTAAGGAGGTTGATCTATGGGTAGAAAAATATGTATTGTGATTTTTTCCTCCTTTATCTTGATTTCAATTGCTCTTTCCCAGCAGACAGTCAAGATTGGCGACTTTGAGTTCACACTCGGTGGAGACATACGCACACTTTATACAAGTTATATGTATGTGGCACAATATGGAGGGCAATATATTAACGAGCAAGCATTCCTACCTGAGGTCGCGAGGTTGTCTCTCTCCGGCAAATATGGCGAACACCTGAATGCATACTTTGAAGGTGGTTACCTCAATGGCTGGAATTACGAACATAACTGGGAAGAAGGATATTATTTTGTTCGCACCACTGAATGGTTCTACCTCGGCTATATGGACTTAAATCTTGGTCCGTTCGGCGTCTCGGGTGGTCTCAACTTCGTCCCGACAGGAATTGAGCCAACAACGAGGGATGTTGACCTGCATTTCTTGAAACCCTCGGTTGCAACACTCCTTCTCACACCGATGAGAAAGCCAGGCATTAATTTCAGATTTACACCGTTCAGGTTTGGTGAGCGTGACTTCATGTCACTCAGTTTCGGTCTCTATAATGACATCTATCCATTGTTAGACCATGATAATCAATTTGATGGATTTGACAGAAGATTTCTTCTTGACCTGCCATATATGGCGTCACTTACGATGGAACCATTAGAATTTGTTAAGATTACTGGATATTATGGGAGGGAGATTGCCTAGCAGGATATTAATAATAACAAGAATTGGGATAAGAATGATGATTATACACTTATTCTATGTGGTGCAGGGGCATCTGTAAATATGCTTGGTATCAGCGCAAATATGGACTTCTTCTACAGGCATAGGATAGAGGGAGGGTGGTTAAATGGAACATCAGATGGCGGACAGTTAAGTTTATTCTATAAGATGCCATCATTTGGTTTTATAACACTTGAACCAGCGTTCAGAGTTGACATCTACAATCCAGTAAAACATGAGAAATATGATAAGTTGACGACATACACCTATGGTTTGAATATGTATGCTTTTGATGACCATATAATGGTGATGATGAATTACTATCATCCTATGGAAGAGATAAGCAAATATATGACCCAGACACCAGATGATGAGGTTTATCTTGGTTTGCAACTGACGATGTAGATAATAAGCAGATTAAAGAATAGAAATTTTAATTAGATTTTTTTATATTATAGATAAGGAGTTTTTTCTTATACTTAGTGTTGTTTTTAAGAAGGTGGTATTATATGAAAGAAATTGTTTTTATCTTCCTTACGTTCATGTTTTTAACTACATCAATGGCATTTTCTCATGATATTGTAAACACAGATAATCTGGAGTTGTCAATAGGTGCTAATTTCCGAACATTGTATTGGAGTTATACAAACATCCCAAGATATGCAGGATTTCTTTGTAATGAACAGGGATTATATCCAGTTATTGCGAGGATGAATCTATCTGGAAACTATAAAGAACGGATTTATTTCTATTTTGATGGTGGCTATTATAATTATTGGTATTATGATTCTATGTTTCATAGGTTTGATTTTTTTGATGAATATATCTATATTGCTAATGTAGTTTTAGACCTTAACATATTGAAAATAAAGGGTGGTCTTGATTTAATTCCAACTGGTATTGAACCATCAACAAGGGATACAGAACTTCATTTTCTCAGACCATCATTTACAACATTTTTCTTAACCCCCGAAAGGGAAACAGGTATAAGTTTTATCTTCACACCAACTATATTTAAAAGAAATGATTTATTAAATCTTTCATTTGGTGTTTATAATCATCTTAATACAGAGAGATTTTTTAATCCAGATGGTTGGGACCGCAGGTTTCTTCTTGACCTTCCATATTTAGTTTCCTTTGATTTCAGACCAATAAAACAATTCAGATTGACAGGTTATTATGGACAGGACACCGCTTGGTCCTGGCAAAACGGGGAAGCCCATAATTACCTTGCTAATAATTCAATAATTTTGTATGGCATGGGAACAGAGTATAAGATAAAAAATCTTGGTTTTAATGTTGACTATTTTTATGTTCATTCAATTAATCGAAGTGAAGGATTCTTGTATGGTCCTTATAATATGGCTTCCCTTGGTGGTCAGATGACTTTATATTACCGTTTGCCCGCCATTAAATTCCTCTCTTTTGAACCCGCATTTAGAATTGATATTTCTGATATAGATAAACATGGAATGTATGATAGAACTTTTACATATTCTTATGGTATAAATACCTATTCTCTTGATGACCATCTTAAGATTATGCTTGATTACATTCACCCTGTAGAAGAATTAAATAAAGAGAAAAACGAACAACCAACAATTAACGATGAGTTTCTCGCCGGTTTTCAAATTACAATATAATATATTTAATTAATTCTTATCTGTCAGGTATTCTATAATCGTTGGTGTAATATCAACTATACTTTTTAGTTCGTCTCTTCTTTTAGAAAGGAAGTCCTTATTCCCGATAAAAAGCCCTGGCACTAGATTTTTTGTATGCGTCTTCATCTTGATATCTTCAATATTTCCATGGTCTGATGTCAGAACAAAGAGCGTCCTTTCAGGAAGGTTTTCCAGTATAGTGCCGAGGAATCTGTCAAGTTTGGAGAGAACCGATGATGCGTATGTCATATCAAATGAATGTCCCGCGATGTCTGTAAGAAAGAACTCAAAGAGCGTGAAGTCGCTGCCATCCGCAATTCTTAACAGGTTCTCTCCTGCTTTCTCAGGTGTAATAAATGGGACACTATAGCTTCTCTCAACAAGAGATGAGTTGTCAATATCGTGATAGACAGCATCACTATTTCTCAGCATCTCAAGGTCTCTCAGCCAGCCAATGCCTGAGAGCGCCGCTATCGTGGTAACTGATGCCCGTGCTCCCCAGAGTTGCCGGACCCACGGTCTTCTGTATGCGTTTGCGAAATCTGCCTCAAAGCCAAGACCTGATAGTTTTATGAATATGTTCTCTTTTCGGATGAGGGACTTCAGTCGTCTTGGTGGAAATGCGGGGCAGTGCCTTCCCATATACTGTGCACAGTTTATACCGGTGAGCAGTGTTGCTGTTCCTGTTGCTGATTGCGGTATGCCCGGGACACCGAGGGTTGCATCAAGCGGAATTGAAAGGTGGTTTTTTGTGAGTTTTGCTTCCCTCAGATTTTCTGCTGTCAGTTTCGTGAAGTATTTTTCAAGTGATGGAAGACCATACCTTGAGATTGGATTTACCTCGGGGTCATCAATTCCGAGTCCAAAACCGTCTATAAATATAAAGAGTGCGTTCTTCTTTGCCATTATATTTCTAACTTTCGGTGGTTATTCTAAGGATTGTAATAAAATTATAAAGGCAAATGAAGGTAAAAGATTTTACATATCAAATAGCAATGTTGCCTTAAAATGACCTGATTCATCTTGCTCAACCTTGAATCTGTGATATGTGAGCATCTTGACCTCACCAGCGGTGGTGTGCCTTTCTTTGTTTACCGGCTCGCCATAACAGGTTGCTTTTGCTATCAATTGGCTGTTCTCTTCTTTGACCTTCACAGTGAAATTAGAATATAGTTCCCCTTTTGTTGAGTATAGGAAGATAAGTTCCTTTATGAAGTTCATAAGAAGTTCCGGGACATCGCTTCCGCTTGCATTAATATTTTTCTCAACCTTCTGCTCAACCTCTGATAAGACAACCATAAGTGAGAACATAGCAACGGCACTTGTTTTGAGAAGGTCTTCCACAGTATTGCCTTCAACCTCTACAAGGCCGTCTGCTGTATGTTCAAGAATCTTAAATCTTCCCATTATGTATGCCCTCTAAAATTCTTATTGACTTTATGCCTTCAAGTTTGAAAGATAACAGTTTTTCTCTCATAAAACAGTATGCTTCAAGAAAAGCCCTGTTCTTTACAGCGACAGGCATCACATCCCTCTCACTTTTGCCACTCGCTCCTTCATATACAATATGTAAAATGAGTCGTCTGTTCAATGCGTCAAATAGCGTCCTGTCAATGCCTGATAATTTTGATGTTGCCCTGGATATTGTAATAAGGCGGGATAATTCAAGATTCCAGAGATTATATGTATCCGCATACTTTGTAAATACAAGTGTTGAAAGGAGCGCGTCACCTGATGCCCTGTGGAGGTCAATTCTTGGAAGTTGCAAGATTTCTGCAATATTTGAGAGTCGGTGGTTCGGGAAGTATGGTTGAAGGTATCTTGATAGACCGAGCAGGTCTATTGTTGGAAGATTGACCTGACTTTTCTTAATGCGATAGAGAGCCATGTTTATAAAGCCAAGGTCAAACTGTGCATTGTGAGCGAGAATAACACTTCCCTTTGCCCGCTCAATAAAGTCATCAATAATATCTTTTAGCTCGGGGGCGTGGGCAATCTCATCTTCACCAATTCCGTGAACCTGTCTTGCATCCTCATCCATCTTGCCGTTAATCTTAATAAGAGACGACCATATCTCGTCAACAACACCTGCCTTCATCCTCACGACCGCAATCTCTACCATCTCGGAGCCCGCCTCGGGCGCAAGCCCTGTTGTCTCAACATCTATTGATGCTATGTCAACCTCTGCCAGAAGTTTATCCATATTTTTACATTATATTCCTATGGGTATTCTTAAACAAGCAGTTTATAAGATATTATTTTAGATAGTTTATAGAACCTTTGATAGATGCATTCCCGTATAACTTTTCTTATTCTTCATTATGTCCTCGGGCGTTCCCTCAGCGACGATATAGCCCCCTTCATCTCCACCCTCGGGACCAAGGTCAATAATCCAGTCGGCGCATTTAATAACCTCAAGATTGTGCTCAATAACTATGACGGTATTTCCACCCTCTGTTAGCCGTATCAGGACACCGAGGAGTTTTTTTACATCATCAAAGTGAAGCCCAGTTGTTGGCTCGTCTAAAAGGTATAATGTTCTTCCGGTTGGTTTCTTTGAGAGTTCTCTTGAGAGTTTTATACGCTGTGCCTCGCCTCCTGACAGGGTTGTTGCTGGCTGACCTATCTCAATATAACCGAGTCCGACCTCCCTCAATAGTTCAAGATGTTTTCTTATCATTGGCTGTGTCTTGAAAAACTCATATGCCTCGTCAACAGTCATTCTCAGAACATCGTATATATTCTTGCCTTTATAGTGGACATCAAGGGTCTCACGATTGAAACGCCTGCCACCGCATATCTCGCATGTTATAAATAAATCGGGCAGAAGTATCATTTCAACCTTTTTTATGCCAGCACCACCACATGCCTCGCACCTTCCACCCTTTACATTGAATGAGAATCTTCCTCTCTTGTATCCCCTTACCTTTGATTCAGGCAGATTGGCATAGAGGTCTCTTATGGGGTCAAAGAGTTTTGTGTATGTCGCGGGGTTTGAGCGTGGGGTTCTCCCGATAGGGCTCTGGTCAATTCTTATAACCTTGTCTATAAAATCAATGCCGTTTATTTTGGTGAAAGGCGCTGCTTTAACGGGCTTTCTTGTCAATCTTCTTGCCAGGGCGCGGTATATGGTCTCATCAACCAGTGTGGACTTCCCTGAGCCGGAGACACCTGTAATGCAGGTCAGTGTGCCAAGGGGTATTCTGATATTTATGCTTTTGAGATTGTGCCCCCTGCATCCAGTAAATTCAAGGTTCCTTCCATCACCTTTCTTTCTTACAGAAGGAATATTTATTTTCTCTTTTCCTGTTATATATGCTCCAGTAAGTGTGCTTGCTGATTTTGTTAAATCTTCGGGACTACCCTCAAAGACAACCTTCCCACCGTTCTTACCAGCGCCGGGTCCAAGGTCAACAATCCAGTCAGCCGACAGAATTGTATCTCTATCGTGCTCTACAACTATGACGGTATTTCCAATGTTTCTGAGGTGCTTGAGAGTCGCAAGGAGCATCTGAGTGTCTCTCGGGTGAAGACCGACAGTTGGCTCATCAAGGATATAGAGAACGCCGGTGAGACCGGAACCAATCTGTGTTGCAAGGCGAATCCTCTGCCCTTCGCCACCGGCAAGGGATGGTGCCATGCGGTCAAGGGTGAGATAGCCGACACCAACATCAATGAGAAATTTCAGTCGCGACCTCAGTTCCTTTAATATCAACTCTGCAACCACACTCTTTTCACCGACAAGTGACAGATTCTCAAGTGTGTAAAGAGCCCTGTTTATATCCATCGCATTTATATCTGCAATATTTTTACCGTCAATATATACTGAAAGTGCCTCAGGTCTATGACGTTTGCCATTGCATTCGGGACACGGCTCTTTCACCATATATCTGCCATAGTAGAACTCCCTTGCCTCATCTGAGGTTGTATTCTTATAGCCCCTATTAATAATTCCACATATTCCACCAAAGTTTATGTGTCTTTTCCTGTTATTGTATATTATTTCAAGTGTGCTGTCCGGGGAACCGTAAAGGACGATATTCTTCTGTTCATCTGTAAGGTCTTTGAACGGTATGTCAAGGTCAATGTTGTAGTTTTCTGATAGCGCATCTATTATTGCTCTTGTCCACTCACTTGTTGTGTCTGCCCAGGGATTTACTGCGCCCTGAAAGATAGAAAGATCCGGGTCAGGCACAATCAGGTCCGGGTCGGGTTTGCTTATGAAGCCGAGACCCTTGCAGTATTGACAGGCGCCATAGGGGCTATTGAAAGAGAAGAATCTGGGGCTTATCTCTGCAAGCGATGTGCCACACTTGGGGCAGGCAAGATGCTGGCTTAAGAGTATTTCTTTTCCTTCGTTTTGTCTGACAATGACAAGATTGTCCTCTGAGCGGGCAAGGGCTGTTTCAAAGTCCTCTGCAAGACGTTGTTCTATGCCTTCCTTTATGACAAGGCGGTCAACAACTAAATTGATTGTATGCTTGATATTCTTATCAATCTCTATTTTGTCTTCGTCAAGTGAATACTCAATGTCGTCAATTATAAGGCGTGTGAATCCATCTCTCTTCGACTTCTCTATCAACTCTTTATGATTGCCTTTTCTGCCCCTGACAAGTGGCGACAGAACATAGATTTTGTTCTCTCTGGGAAGTGACATTATCTCATCAACCATTTCATCAACCGACTGCGACTTTATAGGTGTTCCGCATTTACAACAGTATGGCTCACCGATGCGCGCGAAGAGAAGCCGGAGGTAGTCGTGTATTTCTGTAATAGTTGCCACTGTTGAACGGGGGTTGTGCCCGACAGATTTCTGCTCTATTGAGATGGCAGGTGAGAGGCCCACGATTGCATCGCAGTCGGGCTTTGGCATCTGCTCAAGAAACTGGCGTGCGTATGCAGAGAGCGATTCAACATACCTTCTCTGTCCTTCAGCGTAGAGTGTGTCAAAGGCGAGTGATGACTTACCCGAGCCAGATACGCCAGTTATCACAATCAGTTTATTGCGTGGAAGGGTGAGTGTTATATTCTTGAGATTGTGAACCCGCGCACCTTTGACAGTTATTGGTGGGATGTAAACCTCGTCTTCTTTTATTTTTTTAGATGACATATCTTAAATTATACAATAGGTTTGAATTGAAATGTTAAAGGCAATAAAGATTGTCATGGTATTTTATGGTTTATTCTATGTTAGATTGATTTATATTTTTGTTTAATACTCCTTCTTTATATTCATTGCCTTCTTTCTTGTAAAGATGGCAATTGCCTTTGGCAATCTTTCCTGCCATTCCTTGAGGTCGCAACCTGTTATTAAAAACCAGCCATTCTTTCCTTTAATCGTTGTCTTTCGTTTCTGAAACGTCTTAAAACCGAGGAGATTCATCTTCTCCTCAGGGTCTTCCCAGTTCTGGAATAGAACGCCAATGATGAACCTTGCGTCTTTTTTCATCAGGTATTCATAACCCATAGTTACCATTTTTCCCCATGCACGGTAGATACCTCTATAACCAGGTAGAAAGTTTATATGAATATCAGCATTATAGCCCTTTGGAGATAGATTGAGCGGTCCATATTTTAATCTATCGGCTAACATTCTGAACAATACCCAGATTATTTTTCTTCCAAGTGAATACTTACCTGATATTATGTCTTTTATTATATCCGGAACTATCCTATTTCTTAGCACTTCTGTCTGCCTCTTCAGGTCTGAACAGAGCGCCATATAGCCAATAATCTTATTATTAACAAGAGCAATAAATAAACCATCAGGTTCGAAGTCAGTATAGTATCTGGTATAAAAATCTGCGTATAGTTCAGGATGTATGTCAATCCACTCGTCCAGAGGTCTTCCAAAGTATGCAGTGTCTATGCAAACCTTCCTGACTCCATCGCGGTATTCACTACTAAACTGTTTAACAGTCAACATATCTTTTAAATAAATTTAAACTGGTTATTATAATTCTTATATTTTGACTATCCTGTCGTTTGAAAGAAGTATCTCTGTTACCTCATAAAAGTTAGTCACTCTACCAACTTTCAGGTCATTTTTAAGGTTGAAGAAGTCAAGGCAAATGCCACAGACAAGGATTTCAACTCCCTTTTTTTCAATCTCTTTAAGAACATTCACAAAATCATCCAATACTGTTGCCAATTTTACTCCACTGTGAAGTAGAATTATTTTTGCAAGTGGTTTATCCGATGTCTTTAAGCACTCAAGAAAACTCTTCATAAGTATCTTCCCCAGTTCTTCATCACCCTTACCAATTTTATCTGAATCCATCAGTATTACTGTTTTACTTTTCACCTCTTCTTCTATCTTTACCATTTTTTCCTCCTTCTTTAACTTTATAAGTATTGTCTCATCAGGATTTTCTACTACCGAGTGGGAGTAACCCTCACCTGTCGCAAGCCGCTTGATGTTCTCTACTGATGTCGGGTTATCTGAGAGAACATCAATCTCTGATTCACCCTCTTTTATTGCCTGTTTTGTCATTATTACAGGTTTTGGACATGGCACTCCACGAACATCGATAAATCTTACTGGCATAATACCTCCTCCTGAACAGATTATAATCTGTCTCTGCGTTTATTGTAATCTGTTTTTTTATTTTTCCTCCTGAATATATACACGCTTCATCTTATCACCAATTGCAATCCTGTCAACAACATCCATACCCTCAATTACCTTTGCGAAGATAGTATATTTACCATCCAGTTTGGGGAGGTCCTCAAGGCAGATATAGAACTGACTTCCAGCGGAGTTCGGGTCTGGCGTCTTTGCCATACCCACGTTTCCCCTCAGGTGCTTATATGGGCTTGTCTCATCAGGAATTGTGTAGCCAGGACCACCATAACCAGTCCCCTCGGGGTCTCCACCCTGGACCACGTAGTTCGGTTCTACTCTGTGAAATATCAGACCATCGTAGAATCCCTTCTTCACCAGCATAAGGAAGTTGCCTGCCGCTATCGGCGTGTCGAGCAGATATACCTCAAGCACGATATTCCCCTTGTCTGTCTCAATGACTACTTTTGGATTCTTATATTCAATGGCAGATGATATTCCAGACAGGACTGAAAGTATTGTAATAATAGTCAAAATAATCCTCATTTTTTCTCCCTCCCGTTAAAAAAGTAATAACTATAATTAAAGGGGCAAGACCTGAAATCGTGCCCCTTACTATGATAATCAAGAAATAATCGGAAGCAAAGTCCAATATCGTCTATTTTTCTTTCTCTTTCTTCTTCTCCTCTTTCTCTTCCGTTGCCTCTTCTTTCTTCTCTTCCTCTAATGATGGTATAACAGGTTCCTCCAATTCTTCATCAAGCATTTCAAGAAGGTTTTCATCATCTTTCTTCTTTCTTACGATTGTGTAGATTAAGACCTGACCGACTGAATTTACTGTGAGGCAATATGATGCTACAAAGAGGTATATCAGGGTCAATGAAAGTCCAAGTATAAAGCCAGATAGATGAATGCTCCAGGACATTGTCTCGTAGAAGACAATCTTAAAGTTAGGAATGCCTGCGGGTATCAAGACAAGGTATGAATAGAACTTCTGACAGAATGGACACAGGGCTTTTACGAAAGGCAGATTGGGCATATATTGCAGGGCATAGGCAAAGAGAGTATTCACCTTTTCAGGGGTATGGATAATTGTTGAAGCATAGTAATAGCAGGCGAATATAACTTTGAGTCCAAAGAGCGATGCGATAAAGAACAGCGCTGTTCCAATCGGTGCAATAATCCATAGCAGTGTATTGTATAGGATTATCCGCCACGGCTGACCTGTCAGAGATGAGAAGAGTTCAAACATCGTCTCAAATGTGTCATTCTTTGTTGAGGCAACAATAGCGGGTGTCATTATGAATGAAAGAAGGATGACAGCAACCAGTAAAACAAAGAAGAGCGAGACAATGAATATGGGTATTGAGAGAAGCGATGTTATAATCTCTCCGACATAGGGTATCTCCTGCCAGGCGCCGACTATCATACCACCGACGAATAAGATAGCCATAAGGAGAATAAGTGCTATGGGGCTGAGGATTACTGCCTTCCAGTTCTTCTTTATAAAGCTCCACGCTTCTTTTCTTGAGTAGAAATCGTTGCCACGCAGTTGCTCTATTGTAATCTTTCCAACGGCTGCGGATGCAAGAAACCAGAGTATGACCATAACAGCAACGCCAACCCAGAACATAATGGAGCCGATGAGATTGAAGTGTATGGGGAAGACAGGTGAGTAGGGGCAGGGGAAGAAGTGGTATGCCTGCCACATCGCCTTGATGTCATAACCGCTTATTTTTGCGCCAAGGTATATGAGTATGTCATAGATGAGAAGACCGTAGAAGAGATATGAGAAGTGAATCCATATCTTCTTTGCGGCAAAGCCGATTTTAACAGCCCTGAAGATATCACGAATATCAAAATGAAGTAAAATCATTACTTTTAACCTCCTCTTCTGGAGTTAAAATATTTTACAAGATTATCATATTGAAATGAATTATTGTCAAGGATAAAAACAGAAAGAATTTTAATTTTATATTCAACAAGCAATAGTTTTCTCCTCTTGCAGTAGCGTCCTTACTCCTGTAAGGACGAACCTAAACCTTTGTGAGAACGAAGAAGGGCAAGGGGTATACCCCTTGTCAAATGTTTGTTGCCATAGGAATGGAAACGCTACATTGTGATAACATCTATTAAAATGAAATTTTACTTGATATTGTGGGTCAGGAAATATTTCATTCTATTCTTTAAATATCTCCTTCCCGATGCAGTTTTTAGATATTTTTCTCTATCTTTTGCATCGTTCTTGCTCACACAGCCCTCAAAATATATTAACTTCAATGGTCTTCTCCTTTTTGTTGACAATACTCTACCATTATTGTGCTCTTTTACCCTCCTGTTGATGTCCTTTGAATAACCAGTATAGAAATTATTATCTTTCTCGCTGATTAATACATATACATAATAAAACATATGCTCCCCCCCGTGAGATGATTCTTTCAGAGCCATAAAACTTACCTGTTCATAAATATATAAAACAACATCTATTTTGAATATTCCATTTTATCTCTCGGGGTGGACCTTCTCCAACCTGTATTTCTCGTGCTCGGCGAATGTCTTTGAGAAGTGGTGAGTGCCATCACCGAGAGAGACGAAATACAGATAGTCGTTATTCTCAGGATAGAGGGCGGATTTTATTGACCCGGCGCCGGGGCAGGATATTGGTCCCGGCGGAAGCCCTGAATATTTATATGTATTATAAGGGCTGTCAACCTTCAGGTCGGCATAGTAAACCGGACCATTCGGTCTTTTAACAACATACAGGACTGTGGCGCAGGACTCGAGCCGCATACCTTTTTTGAGGCGGTTCTGGAAGACCGCAGAGATAACCGGCTTCTCTCTGTCATAATATGCCTCCTTCTCTATGATTGAGGCAAGCGTGATAATCTGGTTTTCATTTAATTTGCCATTGTAACCCTTTGAGACCTCCTCATAAACACTTTTAAACTTACCAATCATCGTCTTTATAATCTCCTCCTCAGTTGTATCAGGACCAAATTTATATGTATCGGGAAAGAGGTAGCCCTCAAGCGTCTTCACTCCCTTTGGAATGCCATCAAATAGTTCGGGCTTCTGGCATAGTTCAAGGAATTTCTTCTCATCTGCGAGACCTTTCTCTGAAAGGCGTTTCGCTATCATCTCTGTTGTGAAGCCCTCAGGTATTGTCACATCTATTGTGTAAATCGCTCCGTTTGTGAGTATATCAAGGACATCTGTTATGCTCATATTTGTTGAAAGGTGGTATAGACCCGCCTGAATTTTCCTGTCCCGCCCCTTTATCTTGGCTATCATCTTGAATAAGAACCTGCTTTTTATAATACCCTCTTCCTCAAGACGCTCTGCAACCTTTGAAGTGCTCTCACCGTTTTCAACGCGAAATTCTACAAACCTCTCTTCACCTGAAGTGCCAGCAGGTGAGATAGTACCCTTTATCATCTTTATCGTGATGAGGACGATTATAAGAAGTGCGACTAACGAGATGAATGTTATATATCTTCCCCTCAATTTGCCACCTTCAGAAGTGAAATAATATCACTAATATCAGCAATTGCAAGTCCCCCTGCAGAGCCAAACCATACCTTATTGTCAACAACCCTGATGCTTCTGATATAGTCGCTTCCAAGACCATCCGAGGATGAGATATAGCCGACGACAGCGTTCTTTTCTATATCGTAAATATCAATGCCACATGCCCTGACAGATAGAAAGAGATATGGATAGTAAAGGTCCATTGCCCAGATATCAGTATGTCTGAGACCATCACCCCAGGTTATATTCTTGACATCAGTGCCATCGTATATGAAAAGTCCTCTGTCCCATGAACCGATGAAGAGATAGTTGCCATATGTGAGAAGGGAGAATATATAATTTGAGTCAATATTTTTGAATACCTCGGGTTTTTCAATGACCTGGTAATTTTCAGGGTCAATTATCGCTAAGCCACCACCGAGTGTTGAGACATATATCTTGTCCTTATATATCAATAAATCTGATATTCTGTTGTTTGGAAGACCGGATGAGACATCAAACGACTTATCAATATTGCCAGATATATTAATAATATACATGCCGCCATCGGTAGCAACATAAGTTTTATCTTTATATTTCATAATATGGTTGACCGGTGGCATTTTTATATATTTTGTAACCTTCTTTTCGGGTATATATAGACCTGACCTTGTCCCCACCATTGTTTTATCACCCAGAAAACCAATACATTGAGGCGGGTCTTGCTCTTTTGTTTGAAATAAATTATCAACTTTGCCATTATCAAATCTCATTACACCATTTGTTGTCGCGACATATATAATATTCTGGAAATTCTCTATATCATAAACGGCTGGACCCAGAAGAGCACTTTCAAGGTCTATCTTCACAACTTTATTACCAACCAATGTATAAGCACCATTTCCGGTTATACAGACCAATTTGCTTCCTATCTCCAATATGCCTTTTATTACTTCATCTTTGCGAATATCACCGGAAAGTTTAACTATCTCATATTTTCCGCTCTCAGTGTCCAGTTTTACTATCTCTAATTTAGAACCAAAGACTATCTCTTTGCCAGTTTGATAGATTGTGCCGACCTCATCTTTCAAATTCAATAAAGGATAGATTAATCTGTCTTCAAATGGAATATATTCATATAAGCCATTTGTTGTTGCTATTAATAATTTTCCGTATAGTTCGGTAATGTCATTTACATATATACCGGAATATTTATCCGATAAATCCTTATGACCCCATTTGTTTTCTGTGTAGTCATACCAGAATATTCTGTCTACGCCACCGAAATAGACCCTGTCATCAATTGTTGCAACCGAGTAGAGGTCATTCAGTATTGCACCCTCCTCCGAGAAGTGAAGGTTCCAGGCGTCAAGCAGTTTATTATATGCAAGAGCGCCCTCTTCTGTTGCAAACCATATGTCGTCTTTGCACTCACATATATCATTGACATCAACAAGTCGGCAGTTTCCCGGTGAGTATATATATGCTGATTTTCCCTGCTGGTCAATATAGCCGAGCCCCTCTATTGTTCCATACCATAGTTTATCGCCTGATGCCTGAAGAGATTGAATCAGGTTTACTCCAAGACCATCAGCAGATGTTATCGTCCTTATATATTTTAGATTTTTATTTAATTCAACGATACCACCGCCAAATGTTGATATATAAACTTTATTATTGAACAGTGCAATATCAGTAGGGGTTGATGGTGATGTCAGGTTGACAGTTGCACTTATAACAGTTCCGATTATTGCAATGTTTACAATAAGGAGATATTTTGAGCGGGTCATATTATTTACTGTTTCTTTGATACGGTATATGCAAGTGGGTCTGATGAGTGAAGATGAACAACACCTGGAAATGGCATATAGTCAATGTAAGAGGTAAACCAATCGGGCTTTCTCTGCTCTGACACATCAAGGTCTATCTCAAAGTGAAGGTGGGGTGGCGTTGTGCTCGCATTTCCTGTATTTCCAACGAGTGCTATTGGCTCACCTCTCTCAACCCAATCACCGGCTTTTACAAGCCGTCTATCCATATGGAGGTAATAGGTGATGACGCCATTTCCATGGTCTATTGCAATCTTGTTTCCAGGTCCACGACCGGGTCTGAGGACAGCCATAATAACCCTTCCCGGGGCTGGGGCAACGATTACTGTATCCAGTGGTGCGAAGAGGTCATTTCCAAAGTGATTTGGACGGGCTATGCATCTGAAGTCGCTTCTACCGCTGTCAAAGGCATATTCAGGCGTTTTTGGTTTTGCAGAGAATACTGGAAATATAAGGTCAATGCCTCTGTATGGTTTATCATCGGTTGGAACAGAATATATCGGGCCATCCTCCTTGCTCACAGTTAATTTGCCCGGAAGGTCTTCTGCTCCTGAAATAGATATAAGTGAGGTGTTGATTAAAAATAGAAATGTGAGAAGTATTATAGATGCGTTGCTATCTTCCAACCCTCTGGCTCCTTAATCATCTGTAATTCCCTGTCTTCATCTCCGACCTTGAATTTTATCTTTGCAGTCATTTTTACCTCTACGATTGTTATATCACCTGTCTTGAATGCTCCCTGAGATGCCTTTAAACTTGATAGGAAGAGTTGTTTCATTTCAGCGGGAGTGAGTTTTCCCTGAAGAGGGTTCATATCAACAAGGGCATCCTGTGAGTAGCACTTTATGGCTCTCTCAAAGTCCCCTTCTTTCATCGCTTTTGCGTATTCTTTGATTGTTGATTCGGGAGTAGCATAAGGGTTTCCTTCTTCTGCCTTTTTCTTGCAGGAGAATCCAAATGCGAGCAATATAAGCAGCCAGATAACTAAAAGTTTTTTCACACTAAACCTCCTGTTCTACGAAACTCGCGATTATTTATTTTACCACATTTTTTGATAGTAGATTTTATATTTCCTGTCTTCCCTGAAGCGCTCTTCTTATTGTTGTTGAGTCAGCGAACTCAATATCTGAACCGACGGGAAGCCCGTAGGCAAGGCGAGTCACCTTGATTCCCTTTTTCTTTATCATATCTGCGATGAACATAGCTGTGACATCGCCTTCTACTGATGGGTCAAGGGCTACTATTATCTCCTCAACACCGTCGTTTAGACGCCCCATAAGTTCGCCAATTCGCAGGTCTTCGGGTTTGACACCATCAAGTGGTGATATGAGCCCTTCAAGTGAGTGGTAAAGACCACTGTATTCACCGCTTCTCTCAACTGCGAGAATTGCGAGTGGCTCTCGGACAACGCATAGTATTGTATGGTCTCTTCTCGGGTTCCTGCATATATCGCAGATATCGCCCTCTGTTATATCGCCACATAACCTGCATCGCCTTAATCTTGCTTTTGCAAGATTAAGAATCTCAGATAAAGAAGATATTCTATCTGAACCTGAAAGTATCAGATAGTATGCTATCCTCTCGGCGCTTCTCAGACCGACACCCGGGAACTTGCTTATCTCATTTATAAGTTGTCCCAGTATGCCCTTTGGATAGATAACTTCCATCTCAATTATTGTTAGATTACTATAATGTTCTTTTTAATTACATTATTTCTTAATGCCTATTTTCACATTTCTAAACCTTGCTGGTGCTGTGCCGTGACCGACCTTCATTGTCTGAACGGGCTCACCTTTACCGCAGTTCGGTGTTCCCCACATTATCCAGTATTTATCATTACATATAGCATCGCATGAATTCCAGAACTCTGTTGTTATTCCAGCATAAACAGGATTTTTATACATCTCAGTCAGTTTACCGTTCTCGATTCTCCAGGCAACCTCGCATCCAAACTGGAAGTTCACACGCCTGTCATCTATTGACCATGACTTATTTGTTGAGACGAAGATGCCATCGTCAGTGTCTGCGATGAGGTCTTCAAGTTTCCATTCACCGGGGAGCAGGTTGATGTTGGTCATTCTGATTATAGGAAGAGAATGCCAGCCATCAGCCCTCATTGCACCATTTGAACGCCTGCCTATCTTCGGTGCTGTCTCCCTGCTCATAAGGTATCCAACGAATAGACCATCTTTGACTATATCTGTTCTCTGGGCAGGCACACCTTCATCGTCATAACCAAATGTGCCGAGACCGCCTTTTACAGTGGCGTCTGCTACTATATTTACTATCTGTGAACCATACATCAATTTGTTAAGTTTATCTGGGGTTAGAAATGATGTCCCTGCATATGATGCCTCCGTGCCAAAAACCCTGTCTAGTTCTATTGGATGACCGCATGACTCGTGAACTTGAAGTGCGAGTTGATTGCCATCAATGATAAGTGTTCCGGTCATTGCAGGGCATGCCTTTGCACTCAGAAGGGAACCTGTCTCTTCTGCTATCTTTGGTGCATTCTCAACAAGATTAAGACCTTTGAAGCATTCATAACCAGCGGTTGCGAAGTTTCCTCTGAAAGAGTTGGGGTAGGAGCGAGATTGCATATCACTCTCACTTACTGCTATTGCAGTTATTCCACCACCACAGACATATATCTCCTGCTCAATGTATGAACCACTGAGTGATGCAAATATCTTCTTGTTGCGACTGCCAGAATAAAAACCCTGGGCGATGTTTACCTTACTCTCTTTTCTCAGTTCTTTTGTTGCTGAGAGAAGACAGTCAATCTTCTCGCTTAATGGCACACTGAACGGGTCTATCTCTATTTCTGTCCTGTAAACCCCCTTCTGTGGTTTTGCGTCATCTAATACAACATCATCAAGTTTCGCAAGAGATGATGCTTTTGCAATATCACATGCCTCTTTTGCCACCCTTTCCACTTCGTCTTTCTCAAAACGATTTGATGCAGAAAATCCCCAACTTCCGTTTAACAGCACTCTTATACCATATCCAATTGTTGTGCTCTCTGTAATTCCCTCAACTTTATCATCCTGACATGACGCTGACTCCGTTTTTATATCCTCAATTCTTATTTCTGCATTCTGTGCACCCTCAAGTCGTGCTATCTCAAGGATAGTTTCTATAATCTTGTCCATATATATCTCCTTAATATATTATTATGACCTTGGGATTCTTGTAAATCCTGAGGTGGTAATTATCTTAAAGTCGCCTTTCTTCAAAATTTTGTCAAGGAGCAAGTTCATACCCAATGTATCTGATGCCATGTGTCCTGCAATAATGACATTTACATGATTATCTTTTGCCATCTTCAGGCATTCCTCTCTTATATGCATACCGACTATTGTTCCAATCTCTGTTGTCTGTGTCAGTTTTTCAAACGCCTCCTTTGAACCACCTGTTCCACCTGTCATATCAATGAATACTTTTCCTGCGGTTATTTTTTTAAGGTTTGTTTCGCTTGCCTTTGACTTCGCCAGAACAATCATACCCATTCCCAATCTCTTCTGGTCTTTATATTCAGGAATTGATTCAAGAAGGTCAAGACATTTGCCTACTGTTTCTGGTTTCTCTGTATCAAAAAGGTTCTGGAGGAAGTCGGTGACATGATTATCTGCAACAGTGTGTGTGCACATAAATGAAAAATCAAGAAGTTTCGCTGCGTCAATGGACCTGAAACTGTTTGAGGGAAGAAGGGCTCTTCTAACCTCTTGAATGCGTGGGTCAAGGATGCCCTCAGCGACATTTATAGGGACGCCATATTTATGAAGGATATCTGCCTGCATCCACATCACATCAAACAGGTAGTTTCTTGCTACGCCCTCCGGGTGGTGAGACCAGATGAGGTCTATACCCTCTCCCTTCTCACGAAGCCGGTCTGCTAGCAGAACCTCGCTCGCATCCATATCAATGCCTATAATGGCACACTTTATTTCGGTCTTTGTGTCACCTAGAAGTATTCTGGTGTCAGGATATGGATTTGTCAGCCGTTCGGCATCATAATTTTCCTTTTCATTGTCGCTCATTTCATTATATCTTATCTTTTCTCTTTCTAATTCTGATTTCATAAATTCATAACCCCTCAGGTCAACCTTCATCCCCTCTTCTATAGCAATCTTATATATCTCTCCTAATTTCATATTTTATCCTCCTATATGATATATTAGTATATACTATCAAAGCAGTTTTGTTAGTCAAGTGAGAATGGAAGAGAAGACAAAGAGAAATATTAATCTTCGGTGGTCCTCAATTATTATCCTTATTGTAAGTATTTATATACTGTCTTTTTCGTTTTTTCCAAAGGAGCGACTTGTCTGCTCTGTTTCTGATGATGCATACTACTATCTTCAGATATCGCGGAATATCGCGCAGGGCAATGGCTCAACATTTGATGGAATAGGTAAGACAAATGGTTATCACCCGCTATGGCTTTTTATACTGATACCCGTGCATTTTATTGTTGGCTTTAGTAGAATAGGTGCGCTAAGGGCAGTGTTTGTAATACAGGCGATATTCTATTTTCTTACAGTTATTATCATTCTGCGAGGTTTGAAAAGGGAGTCAGATTATATTGGGCTTATAAGCATTCTTGCTATCTCATTATATCCAAGGTTTTTTCATATACTCACTGTAGGGCTTGAATCATCCTTATTACTATTCTTATTGGCATTATTCTGGTTTTACTTAATTAGATTCTTCAATAGTAAGGGAAGTATCATGAATGCTTTGATATTAGGGCTTTTATTGGGTCTTGTAATTCTGTCAAGATTTGAGGCAGGGATTATTCTTGCTTTTATTACATTGATATTTATTCTTATATTTAGATATAGAAATTGGAAGATAAGAACTATATCGGTTGTTCTTACATCTGGCTTTACTGCAGTATTGTTTATCTTACCATTTCTTATATGGAATTATGTCAGTTTTGGACATATTATGACCATTTCCGCATCTCTGAAGTCATCATTTCCCCATCCATTATTTTACTACAATTATCTGATGACATATCCTGAGTATTACATAGGAGTCATCTTGTTTCTATTCATACTGTTTTTGAGAAGAAATACCACATCAGACAGGATACTATCTGACATTGTTATTGGTATACTGTCTCTTATTATGGTCATCTCGTTCTTGCTTTTTGGCAGGTGGGCACATTTCAGTCACCACTATGCACCAACCCTTCTGCCTATATTTATATTTACTGCAATATCTGTAGAAGGGGTATACAAAAAAATATCAAAGATAGTTTCACCAAGGTTCGTAGGAACCATTATAATTTTATTTTTAATAATTTTCTCAGGTTATTCACAATATATTGTTCATAAGGATACGTTAAAATCATTCAGGAAGGTGAGTTTTGAAGGGGCTATGTGGGCGAGTGAGAATACAGATAAAAGTGCAATATTTGCTATGAAGGATTGTGGAACATTTGGTTATTTTTCTGATAGAAGGACAATAAATCTTGATGGCGTTGTGAATGACTTTGTATATCAGGATTATCTGAGAGATGGAAGATTGAATGAATACCTTAAGTTGACCGATGTTGATTATATTGTCCAGCATTCAGTGCCGCTGAAAGAAAGCGATTATGGTGTATATGAACAGATATATCCCTGCAGGTTATATGGAGGTGAAGGTAGTAAATTAGAACTGAAAAAGGAGGATGAGGTATTCAGGTCGCAATTTTATGTGGATGAGGGAGGTAGTTCATCAATTTTAGTTATATGGAGATTTCACAAAAATATATAAGAAAATCAATCTTTACAAAGATTGTCAATTATGAATACTTTTTAATCTTGGCTCATTGGGTTTTTGTTATTATATTATTGAACCTAATAAGAGGCCTTTTTGAATGGAAAATGAATCGTATCATTCTCATCGCCTTGTTATAATTATCATTATAATAATGAGCGTCTTTCTCGCCGCATTTGCTTTTTATCCAACATTGAAAGCAGTTCCTTCACTTATTGACGATGCATATTATTATCTGCAGATATCAAGAGATATAGCACTTGGTCAGGGCTCAACATTTGATGGTATAAATAAGACGAATGGCTATCATCCGCTATGGCTTATCATCTTAATACCTGTCCATTTTATTACAGGTTTTAGTAGAATTGCCTCTGTGAGGGCTGTGTTTATAATTCAATCACTATTATACTTTTTTACACTCTTAATAATCCTTCGCAGATTAAAAAATGAAGTAAACTTGTTAGGTATTCTTTCAATCGTTGCTCTGTCACTATATCCAAAGTTCTTCCACATCATATCAGTTGGTATGGAGGCAATGCTTGTAATCTTTCTGATAACCTGCATCTGGTCTTTTTCATTTGAGTTTTTTAAGAAAACGTTAAATTTAAGAGATAGCACAATAATGGGTGTTTTCGTAGGTTTCTTAATACTTGCGAGGATAGATATTGGATTTGTCTTTCTTTTCATCACCCCTTTATTAGTGATACTGGTAAAGTATAGAGAGGGGAAGAGTTTAATATTATATGTAATTTGCATGATTCTATTTTCTTTAGTTATAATCTCACCGTTTTTTATATGGAACTATGTAGAATTCGGTCACTTTTTGACTATATCATCGTTATTGAAATCTTCATTTCCCAGAATTAATTTTAGTTATTTAACATTATTATACTTTTTTGAATATTATGTTGGTATAATACTGTTTTTAATTATACTATTTCTAAAAAGAAGGTCACTCAGTAATTTACTTCCACCTTACATATTAATAGGAGTATCCAGTTTTATTGGAACTCTTGTGTCTTTATTTCTTAGTAAATGGGGGCTTACAAGCCATCACTTTGCTCATACTATTCTGCCAATGTTTATAACAGGTATTTTTTTCTTTGATTATATTTATAAGAAAATTGTTAAATACAAACAGTTAATACTAAAAGTCATTTTCGTTTCCCTCTTTATTGTATTCTATTGTTTTTCTTTATACCTGATATATGATGATTTACTTAAAAACTATGGTGTAATTATTTATAAGGGTGCAATATGGGCAAAAGAGAACACAAATAAGGATGATATATTTGGATTAAAGGATAGTGGAATATTTGGCTATTTTTCAGAGAGGAGAACAATAAATCTTGATGGCAAGGTGAATAACTTTGTATATCAGGAGTTCTTGAGGGAAAAGAAGATAAAAGAATATCTTAGAATAAATGGTGTTGATTATATGGTGCAAGTATTAATTCATCCAGGCAATAGAGAATATGATATATATACAATTTTATTCCCTTCACTTCTCTATATGGGTAATGTTGACTCTCTTGATATGAAAAGGGAGGATGAGGTTTATAGACTTCCAGAGTATTCAAGTAAGATAGATAATACACCTTTATTCATAATATGGAAGTTCAATTCGTATTAATTATTGTGAAAAAATAAATATAGTATGTTTGAGATTAGATTATTATTTGGTGAAAACAATATGAGTGGTGATGAAAAAAGCAATAAATTAAGTATTTATATTTTACTTATACTTATTGGATTTGGTATCTACATAGCATCATTATCATTCTTTCCAAAGCCAGGCTCATTGGTGACATTTGCTGATGATGCATACTACTATCTTCAGATATCGCGGAATATCGCGCTGGGCAATGGCTCAACATTTGATGGAATAGGTAAGACGAATGGCTATCATCCTCTATGGCTTAATAATGACAAACAAACTTTATCTTTAACTATATATAGAGAATTAAATAATATAAATCTTGTATTTTTGTAAAAAGCATCTATGCTTTAACATATCTGTTTCTACATCATTTTTTGTTATAATCCACCTAAATATGTCCTTTGAATTTTTTATAGCATACAGACATCTACTATCAAGACGAAAGCAGGCGTTTCTCACCCTCATAACAGTTATCTCCATACTTGGAGTCATAGTCGGTGTTGCTGTCCTTATTGTCGTTATGAGCGTCATGAACGGCTATGAAGTTGACCTGAGAGACAAGATATTAGGGAATCGTGCCCACATCATCATTAATCACATTGAAAAGAAAGGCATAAAGAACTATGAAGACCTTATCAAGAAGATAGATGAGGTTAAAGGAGTAACCGGTAGTGCTCCCTATGTCCTCACAGAAGGTATTGCCTCTTCTCGCTATGATACTATCGGTGTGGTGATAAGAGGTGTTAAGACGAATGAGGAGGTAAAGGTCTCAAAAATAAAAGACAATATAAAAGAAGGTTCATTTGATTTCAATGTGGTCAGGGTAAATGAGGATGAGGAAATGGCGGGTGGTATCGTGATTGGTGTTCTTCTTGCAGACCGCCTTGGAGTTGGTCTGAACGACACAATGACTCTCACTGTCCCGAGACAGGTCTGGTCGCCATTTCAACCTGTGCCTGCGGTAGACAAAATTTTCCGGATAACCGGCATATTCTACACGGGTCTCTTTGAATATGACTCAAATCTCGTCTATGTTGACAGGGATGTGCTTCAGGAGGCGATAGCCCAAAAAGGAGTGGTCAATGGAATTGAGGTGAAGGTCTCTGACATCTTCGGTGTTGACAGTATTGCAGAGAGATTGAAAGAGCGCCTTGGCTACCCCTATCTCATACAGACATGGAAGGAGACGAACAGATCGCTTTTCTACGCCCTCCGAATTGAGAAGATAACGATGTTTATAATCTTGATACTGATAATATTTGTGGCAGCGCTCAATATAGCATCTTCACTTATTATGACAGTGATTGAGAAAACGCGCGACATAGGGATACTGAGGTCTCTTGGGGCAACGAGGGGAGCAATCAGGAGAATATTTATCTTTGAGGGAAGTATAGTTGGTATTATGGGGACAGTAATTGGTGTGGTTACTGGCGTTGCTTTTGCAATTATCCTCCGTGACTATGTTCATATAGGTCTTCCGAAAGATGTTTACTATATTGACCGTCTCCCTGTTGTCCTGTCTGTGAGAGATATTTTAATAATAAGCGGTGCTTCTGTCCTGATAAGCATTCTTGCTACAATCTATCCGTCGTTCAGGGCATCGCGACTTGACCCTGTTGAGGCGATAAGATATGAGTGATGATAACATTGTGTTGAGCGCACTCGGTATTCACCGCGTGTTTCCATCCGGCTCGCGCGAGCTTCATATCCTCAAAGGAATAGATATTGAACTCGGCAGGGGCGAGTTTATCTCTCTTCTCGGTCCATCGGGTTCGGGAAAATCAACACTTCTTCATATACTTGCGGGGCTTGATACTCCAACGGATGGCAGGGTCTTCTGGGCAGGTGTTGATATATTCTCGGTAAGGGATGCACAGAGGTCAAGAATGAGGAATAGAAAGATTGGTTTTGTCTTCCAGTTTCACCATCTGTTTCCGGAACTCACAGCAATTGAGAATGTTATGCTACCGTTGCTGATAAGGGGTGAGAAGCAGGATAAGGTAAGGAAGAGTGCGATGGGGCTTCTTCACCGGTTTGGTCTTGATGAGAGGGCAGGTCATTTTCCATCGCAGTTATCGGGTGGGGAGGCACAGAGGGTTGCTGTTGCGAGGGCGATTATCACGGAACCTGTTATATTGCTTGCTGATGAACCATCGGGGAACCTTGACAGTGAGAACAAGGAGGTCCTGCACAGTATGCTTGCTGAGATAAACGCACAGTTCGGGACTTCGATGCTTATAGCAACCCATAATATGGAACTTGCGATGATAACGAGGAGGATACTGTATCTGAAAGATGGAAGGGTGGAGGAGAGACAGCAAGCAGGTGAAATACCTGTGTAATTTATTATTTTGTTATAATAAGAAGATTTTTTATGAATAAGATTGTTAATGAAATTGTTGAAGAAATCAGATTATTAATGAAAAATATAGAGAATCGTTTAAACGATAAAGAAGGATACTGGACTTTAAGAGGTTTTATTGATATTGCCAAAAATATTTATTCATTAAGTTCGGATACAAAATTAATATCTAAAGCATTAGAGATTATGGTTATTCCTATAATAACTGACTATTTATTAAATAAAAAATTTAAGGTAATTTTATCACCCGAGCAGAATTTCTATCCTGATATCTCCATATTAATAGATGATATTAAAATTGCTTTAGACATAAAAACATCATATAGACAAGCATCTTCTAATGAAATCTCTGGTTTTACATTGGGTGCATTTACAGGATATTTTAGAAATAGAGACAGTAGTAAAAGTATAGTTTTTAAGTATAATGAATATATTAATCATTATATTTTAGGTATAATTTATACAGATATATTTAAGAATATAAAAGAAAAAGATAACCTGGATTTGGAAGAACAACAAGAGTGGTTAATACCAAGGATTTCAAATGTTGATAATATTGAAAATCTAAAACCTCCAATAAGGGATATTGAAATTATCTTGTATGAGAAGTGGTGTTTATCAAGTGATTCACCAGGCAGTGGCAATACTAAAAATATTGGCTCAATAAAAAATATTAAAAAGGTGAGAGAAGGTAAAGGAATTTTCACAATTTTTGGAGAAGATGGTAATAGCTTATTTGATGATTATTGGATGTATTATTTGACCATTGATATGGCTAGAAAAGCACAGTTAGCAAAACCTCTATATAGAAATTTACGAGAGTATTTAGAATATAGGGGCAAACATCATTTAATTGAAAAGTTAGATAAATATATATGAAAAATAGTATTTCGCAGGTTGATTTATTTGGTAAAGAATTAAGGTTAATAAAATTGCCTTCTACGAGATATCAAGGTAGTAAATATAAGATTGTCAAATGGATATGGGAAAAAATTGAGAAATTTTCTTTTAACAAATTCCTTGATGCATTCGGTGGAACAGGAGTGGTTGCGTATTATATGAAAAGAATGGGTAAAGAAGTTCATTATAATGATTATCTAAAATTTAATTATTATATTGGACTGGCTTTGATTGAAAATAATAGTGTAATACTTTCAGAAGAGAAGGTTAAATCTATAATAGAAAAGAGCACTAATATGATTTACAAGAATTTCATTTTCAATACTTTTAAGGATATATATTATAGTGATGATGAAAATGAATGGTTGGATATAGTTATAAAAAATATTGAATCATTACAAGATATTTATGAGAAATATTTGGCATATTATGCACTTTTTCAATCCTCTCTTGTTAAGCGTCCGTTTAATCTTTTTCATAGGAAAAATTTATATATTAGGAATGCTGATGTAAAAAGAAGTTTTGGGAATAAAAGAACATGGGATACTCCTTTTGAAGTTCACTTCTTGAATTTTGTAAATGAGATAAACAATTTAATTTTCAATAATAACAGAAATAATAAGTCGTTTAATCTTGATGTATTTGAACTTTCAGAAAATTATGACCTTGTTTATATTGATCCGCCTTATACTTCTCAAAAGGGTGTAACAGTTGATTATTTAGATTTCTATCATTTTCTCGAAGGAATTGTTAATTATGAGGTATGGGATAATATGATAGATTATAGAACTAAGCATAAAAGGTTAAAAAGGATTTATAATCCCTGGAATGACCCTAAAAAAATAAAAAACATTTTTAGAGAAGTAATATATAAATTCAAAGATTCAATTATATGCATATCTTACAGGTCTGATGGTATACCTTCTATAGAAGAGATAAAAAGTTTTATTAAAGAATACAAAAGAAATATAGATGTTTATTACTTTAATAAGTATAGATATGTTTTAAGTAATGATGATACACAAGAAGTATTGATAATAGGTTGGTAATTATTTAAATAATAAATAAAAAAGTATTATATATTTTTATACAAACTCCTTCCTTCAGAGTCAATCGCTACAATAATTGGCATTCTGTCAAGTTCCAACCTGTATATCGCATCGGGTCCGAGTTCAGTAAGCGCCACCGGCTCTATTGATACAATGCTCTTTGATAGTAGCGCAGCAACACCGCCGGTTGCCGCAAAATAGACAGCACCAAACCTGACCATCGCATCCACTACTTCCTTTGAGCGCTCGCCCTTGCCTATCATCCCTCGAAGCCCAAGCTCTATTAGTGGCGGTGAGAAGGCGTCCATCCGCGCCGATGTCGTGGGTCCCGCAGAGTTGGAGGCAAAGCCGGGTCTCGGCGGGCAGGGTCCAAGGTAGAATATCACCTGGTTCTTGATATCAATTGGCAGGTCTTTTCCCTCATTTATAAGGTCAATTAGTGCTTTATGCGCAAGGTCTCTTGCAGAATAGACAATGCCCGATAACTGGACGATGTCGCCCGCCTTTAATCCCTTCACAACTATAGGAGTTAATGGAGTTTCAACTGTCCTGTATTCTATATTTTCCATCTCTATAAGAATTTAATGTTAAATATTTATTAATAAATCAAAATTACTAAAGATGAACACTTCGATTCAAAGAGGACTGATAAATGAGTATGTATTATCTTATAAGTATTATAGACCTTGTGGATGTGCCACCCTCTGATTCCAATCTGCAGAAATATACACCTGTTGATGCGATTACTCCGCTTTCTGATACACCATCCCATGTGACAATATAGTCACCTATGGATGTCTCTTCACTTTTAAGAAGGCGAACAAGTTTTCCCGATACATCATATATTGCTATGCGAATATTCTGGCTCTTTCCACTTACATTGAATGCAATCGTTATCTTATCAGGGAATGGATTTGGATAGGCATTTGTGATTGATGCTTTTGGCACAGATGAAGAGGTCTCTTCAATATTTATAGCAATCTCATCAGATAAAGTCATAGTATGATTGACATTACCCTCCAATCTGTATGTAATACTGCCGCTCTCATTTGTAATTGCATCTTTGTAGGAGTTTCTGTTAGATGCGAGTTCGCATACCTTCTTGAATTCACTTTCACCCTCATATTTCTTAGAAAGGACCCATGTCTCAATACCCTGTATCACCTTCCACTTGAGATTTACATAACCTTCGCGCTGAACTCCCTCAAGCTGTGGGCTTTCCTGTGGAACAGTGCTTGATAGACCGTTGTGGTAGCAATTGCCTCCATCCATTGACCATGGACTGTAGAAATAGACGGTATCAAGGTCGTATAGATATAACTCTCCCTTCTCATTCACAATAGCGAGTTCACCATAACCATCATTATCTAAATCGCTGTATGCGGGGGTTGATGAGTATGTTCCTTCGGGAGCCATCTTTGGAAAGCCATCAACCATCGTTCCATCAGAGTTCAGTGCTACCATCTCCCCTGAATATGATATTGCAAACACCTCGAGTTCGTTGTCATTATCAAGATTGGCCATTATAGGTGATGAGATAAATCCACCCTTCTTTGTTGTATATGAACCAATCTCCATTCCATTCTTATTATATAGTTTCAGTGTGCCACTCTGTGATTGTTGTATTCCTGTGCTCACACATATCTCATATTCTTTATCGCCATTCATATCACCAATTGCTGGAGTCGTGACTACCCCGTGTGTTAACTGTCCATCACTTACATCCACGGGGAAACCTGTAAGTGGCGAACCGTCATCATCTATGCCATAGAGCATGCCATCTATTGAACATAGAAATGTCTCCAGTTTACCATCTCTATCAACATCCGCGAGCGATACACCCCCTATAAACTCACTTGTAGTTCTATAACTCCATTTCGGGTTTCCTGTGTCATCTGCGCTGAATGCATAAACAACACCTTCTTTAGTTCCAAAGACCACATCAGGTATCTTATCCCCGTTTATATCTGTTATCGCAGGGGCGGTGGTGACAGATGAATTATCTCCCATTGTCTTTTTCTCATTTGTTTTCAGGTTTATGAGAAGTATGCCTTTACCGGGTTGTGATTGAGCAATTAATATATATTTATCATCCCTGTAGCAGGCGGGTGATGATACCGGGTTATGACCCGAAAGGACAAACCGGTCGCCGCTTGCTGGTGGTTCGTTATAGGAGAAGACATAGACAACTCCCTCATCTGTTGCCCAAACTATTTTATTGGTTCTATCATCAAGAGATATAGTTGCAGGGGTCAGATTCTCACCTGACAGTGCTATATCAAGTGAATCGTCCGTTATCTCCCTGAAACCGCTTCTATCCTGAAGTAGTATGTGAATCTTATTGTCCCATGAAGGTATGATAATGTCAGCAAAGCCATTATTGTCTATATCGGTTATAATTGGCGATGTTGAAATAATGCTCCCGACATCAATTGGAAAGTCGGGATTAACTGACATTCCAAGGCAAAAAACAAAAGAAGGAACTAAAATATATACTAACCCCTTCATAACACATATTATATCAAAAAATGTCTATAATTAAATAAAATCTTAAAAACTGCCCTTTATTACACTCCCTATTATCATCTCTCTATTTTCTTTTATGTTTGTCCCCTGAACATCGTAACTCGGGTCCCACATACTATAACTGAAGTATGATACGAGTTCAATTGAACCGCCCATATTGAAATTGAATGAGGGCGTGAATGAATGGTGAAAATTGACATGCTCGTTTTGGGGTGTTGAGATATTATCTTCCGCTGAGGTATGAGGATACACAAATTCCCATAGAAATGATATACCGCTATTGGGAGAGAGTTTATATTCAGCACCTGCAAACAGTGTGAAGTCAGTAGTTGTGTTTTTCTTAAAGCCAAATGTGTCCGTTTTGTTGAACTTGAAATAGTCCATTTTAATGCCACCAACGATATTCAAAAATAATGGCACTTTTACCTCTGGATATATTGTAATCCAGTCACCACCGGTAATCTTGCCCTGCTCTCTGTTTGAGTCCTTATAGTGATGATAGGCGAAGAGTGTGTATATATTCATACCATTTGTGAATGGAAGATTTAATTCTGTGCCAAGATGAACAGTAGCAAACGGACCCTTTAAGTAATATGGACCATTATAGACAAGTTGGTTGGTAAATCTCATATTTGCGTGCCAGTAATCGGGCATACTGCTTGCAAATCTGTTGACCCATATAGAATAAAGGTCGCTTGTGGAGTTATCCGAAAAGAAATCAGTGATAAATTTGTCAGAAAGATTGATTGTTGTTCCAAGAATTACCTTGTCTGTATTCTCAACACCAAACGCACATCCCATTCCAATGTTGCCAAGCGTAAAGTTGCTGAAAATGCCGTATGGGTGATAGTATGCAATATTACAGGGTGCATACAGGCGAGAGTGGTATGCATTGAACCATCCGCCATAGCCGGTCTTCCATTCCATCAGTCCTATTGATGTCGCCTTGGAGATTGGAAGGTCAGCAAATGTTATATATGCCCTGGCGAGACCAACACCTGTATTGCCAACGGAGGCGATATTCTGCTCCTGCGGGTATATGCCAAGCCACCTCTGTTCAAAACTGGACTTTGATGGGGTATTCATCATCATCCTATCAAAGCGAAGGACAGTTATTAAACCGATGTTCTCCCTTGCAGCAAGAGTGACCTGGAGGTCAAGGGCACTGTCCCAGTAGAACTTGCTGTCGCCATCTCCCGTCAAATCTCCGCTCTCAAGTCCTGTGCCTGTTATCTTATCGTATGTCAGAAGACCATAATAGGAAGCCTTAATATCAAACTCCTGTGCAAACACATGGAATGATAAAATGACAATTAAAATAAAAGAGATTTTACTTCTCATCTCTCACCTCTGAAATAATAAGGTCATATATTGTGATTAGATATTAATATATCAATCGTGTTTATTCAATGATATATATAATCTATGAGAAGATTCTGCTATGGGTATAAATTTGATTAAAAAAGTTCTTTCTATTCTGATTGAGTATTATAAAGGTTATTCAAGGGAGAATCGTTCTGACCCTGTGGATGAGTTAATAAGAACTGTCTTGAGCCAGAATACTACCGATATAAATTCTGATAGGGCTTTTGAGAGATTAAAGGTGAGATTTCCAAAGTGGAATATGCTCCTTAATGATAGTATTGAGAGTGAACTTGTAGATATAATAAGTCCTGCGGGTCTTGGACCGACAAAGGCAAAGAGGATTATTGGAATTATAGGTGAGATTAGGAAAAGGGAGGGTGCTATCTCTCTTGATAGATTGAGATATATGGCTGATAATGAGGCATTATCTTACCTTATGAGCATTAAGGGCGTTGGGGCAAAGACCGCATATTGCGTTATGGCGTTCTCATTTGGAAGGGACCTGTCACCTGTTGACACGCATGTCTACAGGGTAGCGTCTCGCATCGGGATTCTCCCGGAGAAGGTGAGTAAAGAAAGAGGGCATAAGTTGTTGAATGATATTTTGCCTGAGGGTATCAGGTTAAAGGCGCATTTTGCACTGATAAATCATGGAAGGCAAATATGCAGGGCAAGAAAGCCCCAATGTGCCAATTGTCGTGTAAATAAATACTGCAATTATTATAAATATATAAATAAAATCTAATGCAGGGGTAATTCACGAATTACCCATCTTGAAATGCAAATATGTAGGATTTAATTCATCAAACCCTGAATAAATATAACAAAAAATCTTTATTCTTGAACATATGGTATTTTTTATATAATAATATGTGGTTTGTTTATGCCTCCGTAGCTCAGTAGGTCAGAGCGGCTGATTTGTAATCAGCTGGTCGTGGGTTCGAATCCTACCGGGGGCTTTTAATCTTATAATTGCATTTTATTATTATATGGTCGGTTCAACTGAAGTAATACTTGAGATAGAAGACCTCACGAAACAGTTTGAGGGGCTTGTCGCACTAAAAGACCTCAGTTTTGATGTGAAGAGGAGGGAAATAACATCGCTTATAGGTCCAAACGGTGCTGGCAAGACCACCCTCTTTAATGTGGTCACAGGGCTTTTCAAACCAACAGATGGTAAGGTTCTCTTTAAGGGCTTACCGATTGCGAGGAAGGGTGAAAGACCCCAATGGCTGCTCCCGTTCATCATAGCCACGATAACCGTCATACCTGTTCTTTCCTATGCTCTATACAGGTTCGGTTTCGGCTTACCTGCCACAACTGGCTTTACAATCCTATTTGTCAGCGTAGTCAGCGTAATTGGCTGGCTTGCGATGCCAAAGAGTTCTCTTTCTCCAGATAGGGTGAGTTATCTCGGCATATCAAGAACATTTCAAAGCATACGGCTCTTCAGGAACATGACGATACTTGAGAATGTCCTTGTTGGAATGTATCCAAAAACAAAATCTGGCTTCTGGGATGCCTTATTCAATACAGAGCGAAAGAGAATGGAGGAGGCATCTGCAATAGAGGAAGCGGGCAGGATACTCGCATTTGTTGGTTTAAAACAGGACCTGAATACAAAGGCGGGGAGTTTGCCCTATGGTGAGCAAAGGCGTCTTGAGATTGCCCGCGCACTTGCATCAAAGCCAGAGTTAATCCTTCTTGATGAACCTGCCGCAGGTATGAACCCTACTGAGACGAAGGATTTGATGGGGCTTATAGGCAAGATTAGAGATAGTGGAATAACGGTCTTTCTTATTGAGCATGATATGAAGGTTGTTATGGGCATATCGGATAAGGTGGTGGTTCTTGATTATGGCGAGAAGATAGCGGAGGGTCCACCTGATGTTGTCAAGAACGACCCAAGGGTTATTGAGGCATATCTGGGTAAGAGCAAATGATGGAAATTATAATTGTTGATTATAAATAATGGTATAGTTAGAATATTTTAATTTCATTTTATGGAGGTGAATAATGAGAGGGATTTTAATTCTGTTCTCACTTCTTATTTTTGTCGGTCTTTGCTTCTCGCTTCCCACCAGTGCACCTGAATTCTCATTGAAGGACATAAATAATAAGACAGTCAGTTCAAGCGACTTATATGGCAAAAATGTTATTCTGATTGAGTTCTGGTCAATACCCTGTGAGCCATGCAAGAAACAACTTTCAAAGATGGATGCTCTGCTTGAGAAGTATGGTGATAAGGGATTTAAGGTCATCTCTATGGCAATTGACAGCGTTCGCACAATGGACAGGGTCAAGCCCTATGTTGACGGACAGGGCTATAGTTTCATGACATTGCTTGACCCGGACCAGAAGGCATACAAGGCGTTTCACGCACCCGGTGAACCATACACCATAATTATTGACAAAGACGGAAATGTTGCATATACGCACTTTGGATATAACCCTGGTGACGAGCGCGTGATGGAGGCGACAGTATGTAAACTTCTCGGAATTGAAGGAACCTGGGATACAATAGGCAAGTGAGAGGAAGATTATGAGAAAGATTGTTCATTTAACAATATCTTTGATTGTTCTGTCTTCTGGAATAATATTCTCTCTTGATTTTGACCAGTATAATTTGAGTATATCAGGTAATAACTACCTTTTATATCTCCTGGAAAAGAATACAGGAAAGCAATACTATAACGACAGATTTGAGTCATCTCTCTTCTGGGGACCATTTGAACTCGGGACTGTCATAAATATGGATTTTCCAAGGTATATAAAGTTTGAGGGGACTCCAAAGAAGAGAACTGAGTTGAGCCAGTTATATCTCTCTTATTATACAGACAGGGTTAGTGCAAGGGCAGGAACGCAATTGCAGAGCATGGGAATGGGTATGCTTGTCAGGTCATACGAAGATAGGGACCTTGACTTTCAGAGGTATCTAACGGGTGCGTCTGCTTCTTTCAGACCAATTGGTATATTAGAGTTCTCGGGTCTTGGTGGTGTTGGCAAGTGGAATGAGACAGACACCTCTCAGGATACCGTATATGGTGGTGAGGTTAATTTCTACCCGTTGGGTATGACATCTCTTGGTGTTCAACCGTTTACTGATTTTGGAATCAGTAATATCAGAGTCCCTTCCAATATTGGTGGAGATGTGTATTATGACCAGAGGTTTATACTCTTTGGAGCTGGTTCCTCATTTCCCTATGGAAGCGGTGGGTTTTACGTTGCTCAGAGGAGGACGATGAAGGTGGCATCTCCACAATTTGAGGAAAAGACAAGAGGCAGGGCAATATATTTCAACAGTAATGGAACTATACCTAAAATTGCAAGCATCCAGTTTAGTTATAAATTCTATGATGACTATGTTAATGACTATACAAATTTTATAACACCTCCAAATCTGACAGTATTCGGCTCCTCCTTAAGTGAAGGAAAGAACGAGAAGGGCTTTTTATTTGAGGTAAGTTCTCAACCAATATCAGGGCTTCACCTTCATTTCGCTTTTGACAAGTCAAATGAGATAGAATATTTTGTTGGGGACTATCTTAAGGAGTTCCAGGTAGATGCACTGCTTCAGGATATGCTTCCAAAGATTGACCCGGGTGGATATATAGAATATCAGACCGAACTGGCAGATAATTACTTAAAGATAAGACCGGTTGGGACATTCTATATAACAGATACGCATTCTATTGCGGGTAATTTTGAGTTAGAGAAGAGGCAGGAGAAACTCTGGGAGGGTTCACCAAAGTTCACTGACGAGATAGTTGAACTTGATTACTACTGGACGGGTAAGGTCGGTGCAACATGGATGTATGAGCATTCAAACCAGTTGAAAGATGCGGGAGGATTGTCTGTGAGAAATAAGTGGAACTTCTTTGAGGTGAAGTATTATATTAATTCTACGTCTGATATAACTGTTGGTTATGGTCAGATTAGGGGTGGAAAGGTATGTTCAGGTGGAATATGCAGAATAGAGAATCCGTTCGTTGGTCTTCGCATAAAGTTTACAGCGGTCTTTTAGTATTACTATCCGTGATTATTTTTCTATCTGTATTATCAGTGGGCTGTGGAAAGAATAAAAAAGAAGATGGAGAGGTAATCAGCGAGAATGTCAAGGAGGAGGTAGTGATAAGGTATCCCAAATACGCAGGTTCATTTTATCCTGATGACCCGACGGAACTGAAGTCAATGCTTGAGGATTTCTTCAGCAAGGCGGATGTCAAGGCGGATGCTAATGTGGTCTGTCTGGAGGTGCCACATGCTGGCTTTATATATTCAGGTCTTACAGCGGCGTATGCCTTCAAGTCGGTTGGTTATAAGCCGGATGTAGTTATTATCATAGGACCATCTCATAGAATGCCGGTAAATGGTGCAGTGCTGTCACCGGAGGGAACCTGGAAGACGCCCCTTGGAGATATGACAGTGGATTCCAGATTAACAGAGACGCTCACAAAGGCATCGGACTATTTTCATATAGATAAGACGCCACACGAGGATGAACACTGTATAGAGGTCCAACTGCCATTTATACAGTATCTCTGGGGTGATGTGCCGATTGTCCCGATAGTTGTGTGGCAGGGTGATAGCGATTCTGCGAAGAAGATAGGGGAGGCATTTGAGAAGGTTACCCGCGAAGATGGGCGGAAGATTCTGATTGTTGCGACCGCGGATATGTCGCATTATCATCCGCTTTCAGTCGCCACGAAGTTAGATAAGGTAGCGATTGAGGCGCTTCAGAGTGGCGACCCTATGGAGATAATAAAGAAGGATGAAGCGGGTGCGTGTGAGGTTGACTGTCCGTTTGCTCTTGCGAGTGTTGGTTATTATGCACAGAAGATGGGTGCGGGCAAGACAGAAGTATTAAAGTGGACTACATCAGCAGAAACAACAGGCGATTCATCGCAGGTCGTTGGCTATCTCGCCATGAAGTGGACAAAGTAGGGACAGAGGACAATCTGATCAAATATTGTAGGGGTAATTCACGAATTACCCGTTAATATAAAATTGTAAGGGCACGCCCTTACGGAATGTAGGGTCAGATTACAATCTGACCAGATATTGCAGGGATTTAATTCATTAAACCCAAATCCAGAATAATTTTTGTTATAATAATATTGATGGAGGTGATTAATAATGAGATGGATTTTATTATTGTCAATTTTATTATATGAGGTGTCATTTTCATCGGTTAATACAATGTTGTTTCTAACACAGGGTGCATCACCTGATTCTGAGGAAAATAACTGGATAACAGAATTTCAGAAATTGGGTCTTACAGTAACCACTCAACAGGTTTCAAGCAATATAAACATTGGTAACAAAGATGTTCTCGCTATGGCATATGATTTCAGCGGTTATTATACAGTAATAATGAATGTTATGAATTCCGGGCATCCACTTTTACTTCTCGGGGTTGGTGTGCAAGTTTGCGATGATTTGGCTCTATATAGTAGCACATATAAGAAATGGGTATATGGCAGTGGCGCGGCACATATTGTCAAGAGGGATGATTATGCAGATATCCTCTATGACTATCAGATGAACTCAACAATAACAGTGTTAGACAGGGGAGTCATTGGTAATATGTTAGTTGATTATACAAAGTTTGTTGGCGTTCGTCTCGCATCTGCTCTTACATCTGGTGATGATTTAATTATGGGTGTCTGTGACCTTAATGTACATCAATACAATGGAAATAATGGTTTTACTGGACCTGTTAAATCACAAGTTTGCGTTTTTGGACATTCATGTGGCACATCTAATTTCACTTCTGATTTTGAAACTATATTTAAGAGGGTCTTCAACTGGTTCACATATAAGCCATCGTTGGTTGAACCATCATCATTTGGCAGTATAAAGGCACTTTATAAATAGACAAGGGGCTTAAGCCCCTTGTCTTGTTTGTCTTATTCATAATCTTTCTGAAATTACCGTAGTGTCAGATTACAATCTGACCGTTAATCGTAGGGGTAATTCACGAATTACCCGTTAATATAAAATTGTAAGGACACGCCCTTACGGAATGTAGGGTCAGATTACAATCTGATCAATGATTGTAGGGGTTTAATTCATTAAACCCGGACCAGAATAATCTGGTGTAAAAAATCGTATTTCATTGTAAAAAAGTTCCCAATTTGCTTGACAAATTCTGTTAAATGGTGTAATAAAAAATATAAAAGGGGAGGCATTATCACCTCCCCATACATTTTGTAATCTTATTTCTATTTAAGGCATAGGATAAGAAAAATCACACTCAGTACTTGGACAATGAAAGATTATGGATTTTGTTTGTGGTTCAAGACCATATTTTAATGCTGGGTTGCAATGACAAAGCAAAGTATAACCATCCCACTGTGAACCAATATAAACTCTATAATATCCATTTGCATCTGTTCCACCATTAGCTATAAATTGATAGTCATAATATACGGATACTATAGCATCTATTGGGTCGCCATTTAATGTTACATATCCTTCTACGAAAGCTGGTAAATTTGTATTTTCAGTTTTGGGAGCAATTGGATTTTCTGTAGAACAAGAGAGTATACAAAATGTTAATGTAATTAAAAATATGATTTTTTTCATCTTTTTCACCTCCTTTCTTTGTAAACTCTAAATATATAATAATTTGTATTAATAGATATGTCAATAGAAAAATATAAATAAAAACAAATATTATAAATTTTTTTTTATAAATTAAATTTTTATATGGTATATTTATATAAAATATAGATTTATAAGAGGTGATTTACATGAAATGGGTTATTACTTTTATTTTATTAACAGCAACACTTTCATTCTCAGCTGTTACTACAATGCTTTTTGTTACTCAGAGTTCATCGCCTAACGCAGAGGAAAATGTATGGATAACTGAATTCCAGAGTTTGGGTCTTACAGTTACAACAGAACAAATTTCAAATAGCATAAATATAGGAAACAAAGAGTGTCTAGCAATGGCATACGACTTTGGAACCTATCATCCTGCCATAATGAACGTAATGAAGGCGGGACATCCAATTCTTATACTTGGCAGAGCAATGCAGACCTGTGATGATATTGCAATATTTAAGATGGGTTCATTTCAGACATTCTCTGGTGGTTGTATATACATGTATAAGAAGGGTGATTATGCAAATATATTATCAGGTTATAGCAATGACCAGATGATATATATGCATGGTGGTGGTTCAGGTTCTACATGCCTGAATTACTATACTGAGTTTGTTGGTGCTTGGCTTGCTAGCTTCTGGAACTCTTCTCCGTATAATAATGAGGTATTGATGGGTGTCTGTGACCCTTCAGCACATAACTTTAATGGAAATAATGGTTATACAGGTAAGGTTGCTTCTCAGGTTTGTGTCTATGGACATTATGGAACTAATTGCACATTTACTTCTGATTTTACAACAATATTCAAAAGGGTCTTTGCATGGTTTACATATAAGCCAACAGGGGTTGAACCTTATTCATTTGGTAACATAAAAGCATTGTATAGGTAAAAATCTTATTTTCGTAGGGACAGATTATAATCCCTGGCCAGTCCGTCAGGGCAGGCTGTCCATACGTTTTTTTTAATGGGCAATTCATGAATTACCTCTACGTTGATTTTTTCTGTCATTATGAAGTGAAAAAATGTGTTATTCTTTTCCTAACAAAGAACCTCCATTCCATAAATAAATATAAAACAACAATGTAAATTCATTTCGCTTCACATCTCTACTATTTTGTCCTGAATTTTTATTAACTAAAATATATTCTTATTATTCTTTTATAATAAATCAAATTTTATAATTATTATTGACAATTACTGATTATTATTGTATATTTACAGCAAAAGGAAGTGAAAAGATGTATAAGATTACGACAATTTTTATGGTTCTTTTTATGACTGCACTGGTATTTCCGGCTGAGATTACAATACAGCCCGACTCATCTGAGTGCAAGGACTCTCAGATTACAAACTATTCACCGAGTGCTAATTATGGAACCAGAATTTATCTGACTGAGAACTGGTCTGATGTCCCGTGGATTACAAGAGGTATGATAGAGTTCAATTTGAGCAAGTATTTTGACCCATCAAAGAGTTTCAAGGTGGTAGCCGCAACTATGTCTTTCTATCATATCAATAATTCGCCGGTTAGTCAGACATGGTATCTCAACAGAATAACCGAGTCATGGGATGAAGCAACAGTAACATTTACTAACAAACCGGGTTATGATACTACGTCAGCATCATCTGTTGTATGTAAGAATTCTGAGGGCTGGGAGGACTTTGATGTAAAGGACCTGCTTCAGAAGTGGTTAAACAAGACATATTCCAACTATGGAATATATCTGTGGATAGGCAGTGCTCAATCTGGCATAACAACATTTCTGTCATCTGATTACAGCGATTCAACAAAGCGACCTAAGTTATATGTTAAATATGACGACATCACATCAATTGTGCCGTCGTCATTTGGCGATATAAAAGCATTGTATAAATAGACAAGGGGTTTAAACTCCTTGTCTTGTTCATCATATGTCTGAAATTATTATAGGGACAGATTGAAATCCCTGGCCAGTCCGTCAGGGCAGGCTGTCCCTACATTTCGTAAGGGAGAATGCGCATTCTCCCTTATAATTTTTATATTGATGGGCAATTCATGAATTGCCCCTACTGTTTTAAATGGCATATATATTCTTTTTTCATATTCTAATTGTAGGGGCAGTTCACGAACTGCCCTTATAGATTTATTATTATGTCATACGAATAGAAGAAATTCTGTCATTCTGAGCGTAGCGAATAATCTCTTAATAGTTCTTTTAATTTTTGTTATAATTATTATGATGCTATGAAAAGAATATTTACATTGGAATACTGGATTGACGATGGATGGTTTGTAGGTAGATTGAAGGAGATACCGGGTATATTCAGTCAGGGAAGAACGGTTGAGGAGTTGGAAGAGAATATAAAAGATGCGTATCATTTGATGCTTGAGGATGTGGAAGTGTTGGAATTTGAGGTGCTGACAAAAGAAGTTGGCATTGAGATTTGAAGAGAACTGAATTAATAAAAGAACTTATTCAAAATGGTTGTTATTTATTAAGAATAGGAAAAAGGCACGATATATTCATAAATCCGCAGAGCAAAAGAAAAGCACCTATACCAAGGCATTATGAGATAAAAGATTCTCTTTGCAAACTGATAAGAAGGCAGTTAGGATTGTCTTAATTTTATTATCTAATTATGATATCATATCATTCTGAGCGTATTGAAGAATCTCTGTCTAATAAAATGTAGCGTCCCATCTTATGATGGGACGGAATTATTGACACAATACAAAGGGTCGTAAAGAACCTGTTCATTAATAAGATAAGGATTTTGAACCCCTTGGCTTCTTAAAACTCCTTGGTTCCTATGGAAACTTGCTCGTCTGACCAAAATCCTCCCAGATGCCAAGGTGCTCCCTCTGCGCCTCCTTCTGGTCTGTGAACCATATCTTCGGGTCGGGATGCGAATTGACGATCGGCACAACCTGAGCAAGCCCGTTTCTCACCAACTCCTCGTTAAGGTTGAACCACCTTCCCTCTTTCATATAGAAGACAACCGCCCTCAGGTAGCCCTCCTCGGTCGTGGGATTTATATGGCATATGTCTATAAGAACTGTTTGACCAAGGACACGCTCTTTTACGAAATCAGTGCCCTTGCTATAGTATTTGGAGTCCTTATCCGGTGGCTTGAGTCCGAGAAGGCGAACCTCCCCCATCACATCGCACTTGATGAGAACAGGACTTTCAACCTTTATGCAGTCATCCTGAATTGGCTCAATAAGGTCTAAATCAAGCCCCAATAATACCGATAATGGTATTATAAATGAACACAAAAATATGTTAATCCTCCAGTTCATATACCCGCAAGGGAGGTCAATATAAATCTAACACATATATTAAATATTGTCAAAAGTTAGTAATTCTATTTTGAAATTATTATTTATATTGGGAAAAATTAATAAAAAAATCCTTGACAAATAATAATTTAAATGCTATATATAATCTGTTGATTTAGTGGAGGTGGTATATATGTTTAATATTTCTAAATCAAGGAATGGATATTCTCATTCATTCATTAGTTCATCTGTAATTCTAATACTAATGACATTCTTATTTATATCATTCTTACCTGAGATATCTTATTCAGATAGAATATGGGTATCATTCATATCTGCAAAGGGTGGCTCAAAGAATGGTGAAGAAGGTGCTCCACCAGAGATTAGTATCATTGAAAGTAATGAGAATCATACCCTTGTTCATGTATCAATACCAGGTATGTGGGTTGATACTGTAATGGGACCTGATGGTTTTATTTATCAGAAATTGGAAGTTCCAGATTATGCTACAACAAATGATGTTGGTCTTCCAGAACTACCAGCAATAAGGGGGCTTCTTGGTATTCCAGATAATGCAGAGGTTAGTATGGTTCCAGAGGTTCTGGCAACACAGATTCTTGATAACTACTATGTCTGGCCACATCAGAGACCAATATGTGATGGTGAAATACCAGTATTTGAAAAGAATGAGATGTTCTATAACAGTAATAGTTGGTTTCCACTTAATCATAATGAAGTGGGTGACCCTGGCATATTCAAATATTACACAGTTGATAATATTGGCTACATACCATTTTCTTATAACCCATATTTAAGGCAGTTGAATGTCAGTTATGATTATAATATAGATGTGATATATATTAATGGTGGAACGATACCATCTGCGACTATGGATGAGGACATGGCAAATCTTATGAGGGGAGTAATATGGAACTTTGATGACCTGCATCCTAATATAGACAACTATGCGCCAGTTTATTATCTGATAATAACTCCTGATGATTATTATGATGAAGTATCTAATTTTGCAGATTATCTAAGAACAATGTATTCATATACAGTTGATGTTGTATATATATATGACAATTTTGATGAATATGGTGTAAAGAGGATTATATATGATTATTATAACACTCATCATAGCACTGACTATGTTCTCTTAATTGGTGATGTTAATGTAATGCCAACATATATATATGAAGGTGGTCCAAATCAAACACCTTCAGATTATTGGTATACACTATTAAAAGGAAATGATTTATATCCTGAGTTAGCAATAGGTAGGTTCTCATTTAATTCTAATGATGTAGGTCAACTTCTATTTCAATTTCAAAAAGAGGTAGATTATAATAATCAGGCGTGGGATGATGATGTTCTTTTAGTTGCACATAAGCAAGAAGACCATCCTTGTATGTCAAAAGCAGCAAATTATATAGCATACCATATACCTTATAATGACCCAAAACCACATTTTGATATACTTTATGGAGTTCTTGGAGCAACAAATGAAGATGTTAAGAGAGAAATAAATTCAGGTATGTCATCTGTAGGTTATCTTGGTCATGGAAATTTTTGGAGGTGGAATAATTGGAATAACCAAAACCCACCACTTAATGATTGGACAGCTATGCAAATATATTCATTAGAAAATTATAATAAATTGACAGTCGTATTTAATTACTGTTGTGCCAATGCTAATTTTACTTGGGATAATGGCAATTGTCTATGTGAGTTCTGGATGTTAGGTGATTATAATAATAATAGATATATTGGTGCGGTTGCAACAATCGGTCATTCATCATGGGTATGGTTTTTAAATTCTAATAGTGATAGATTTAACTTTATGGAAGAGGTCTACAAAGGCATTTATACGGCACAGGGTGCAAAGAAGGGGCTTGGATGGATAATAAATATGGCAACTGTTGATGACCTTAAAGAATATTTTCCAGATCCCCCAGATTATCCTTTTGCTGTTCATAATGCTTATGTCAGAATATTATTAGGTGACCCAGCCCTGAGAATGAGGACTGGAAAGAGATACTCAGAGATTGCAAAAAATATTAATAAGCCATCAAATGTAAATATGTTAAAGAATATTGATATAAGAGTTAGCAACCCTGTATATGATGATATAAATCTATTTATAAGTTCAGAAAGCGACTGCAACATAGATATTAATATATATGATATCTCTGGTCGTCTTATAAGAAGTTCAACTAGTTATGATATATTTAAAGGAGAGAATAAAATTACTCTTGATAGTTATGATATGAAGACAGGGGTATATTTAATAAATATCAATTCAGATAATTTTAATAAGATGTTAAAGGCAGTTGTTATAAAATGATAATAGAAAGATAAAGAAAAGAGGTATAGGTTATGAGAAATTTAATAATATTTATATTATGCATTTTAAGTATAAGTTCTATAATGGCTGGTTTTGAAAAGGATATGAAATATCATGCCAAACCAAGTTATTATATTTCGCCCCCTGGAAATGATGCCTTTGCCTGTTATTTCAAACTAAGTGATTTTGGTATAAGTGGTTATGATTATAAGATTAAGATTATAGGTTTTATTGGATACTTAGCAGATGGTCCAGCGGATATATATGTAACATCAAAGGAGAAATGGGATGGCGCAAAGTGGGTGCCAATATGTAATCCCAAAAACAATTGGCAGGGTGCTGACTATGGTCCAAAGAGTTGGCATATAAATAACTCGTATCCAAACTACGATGACTGCAATGTCTATGATGACAACTGGCATTACAGTAAGGATGTAGATAAATTCTGGTGCATATATTATTTAAAGACAGGTTATTCTCCACCATACCCAATTATTGATGATTATGTCGAACTTAAAAATTCATTAACTTTCTATAATAATATGTGGGTTATAGGCGTATATGGCACTTATGGTGACTGGTGTATGCACTGTGTTATTGTCTATTGGGGGTCAGATATTGAGAACACATCAATTGGTGTTGTAAAGGCAATATTCAGGTAATACAAAGTCAAATTCGCTGATTATTTGCTTAAAGTATTATTAAATTTTTATTCTATTTAATTAATAAGTAGCAAAAATATTGTAAAGTCGTCTTTATAATTGACATTACAGAAGTTTTAATATCATAATCTTATTTACATCTTCTATACCTCTTATGAGAAGAATACTTATATGGCTTAAAGCGGTAAGGGCGCCATTCTATGTCGCTACAATAATGCCCGTCTTACTTGGTGCCTCCCTTGCTTTCTTTCATACCGGCAGTATATTCTGGCAGGGACTCATCCTTTCAGTCCTTGCAATGCTCTTTATACATACCGGCGGAAATCTCGCAAACGACTACTTTGACTATAAATCGGGAAACGACAATGTAAACATCAAGTATAATCCTTTCTCGGGTGGCTCCCGCGTGATTCAGGACGGTCTCATAAAGCCAAGGCATATTCTATATGTCTCTCTCATATCCTTTGCTGTCGGCTCAATCATTGGTCTATATATTGATTACATATCAAAGGGACATATTGTGCTCATACTGGGTCTAATAGGCGTATTCATATTCTTCTTTCAAACCGCCTCCCCGTTCAAGTTTGGTTATAGAGGGCTTGGGGAACTTTCTGTGTGGGCAACCCTTGGCATTCTATCTGTCCTTGGCTCATACTGGGTTCAGACGGGAACGTTTCATATAGCGATAATACTGCCTGGTATCTGTGCTGGCTGTCTCGTCGCGGGCATTCTGTATATAAATGAATACCCCGACTATGACGCTGATAAGGCGGTTGGCAAGAGAACGCTTGTCGTCATCATTGGACCGAAGAGGGCAAGGGCTGGCTTTTACGCTTTAATTATCGGCTCATTCCTATCAATTGTGGTGGGCGTCATTCTTGACTATATGCCATATATTATGCTCTTAACTTTATTGGCAGTTCCGCTGGCAGTTGACCTTCTAGTTGGATTCTCAAAGACCTATGATAAGTTTCCAGATATAGTTAAATACTGCGCCAGGATGGTTCAGTTATATATTGTAATACTGCTTCTTCTTAATATTACACTTATAATCAAGGGTTTTCTGTAAGAGATATTTATCAGACATATTATTTGTCTTTAAGTTCATTTGTAGGGTAATTTATCTTATAATATTAGATTATGATGGATAAAGTGAGAGAACGGCTTGATGAGATTGTCTCTCAGTTTGAAGAGATGAAGGCAGAGATTTCAAAGCCCGAGGTTTACAGTGACAATAAGAAACTATCAGCGCTCTCAAAGAAACTCAAAGAGGTTGAGAGAATAGCCAATCTTTATAATGAATACAGAGAGGTAGAGGGTGAGATAGATGAGTATAAGACAATTATTGATGGTGGAGATGATGAGGAACTGGTTGAGATTGCGAGAGAGAGTTTGGAAGAGGCGAAAGAGCGTCTATCTCACTTTGAAGATGAGATAAGGTTGGCTTTGGTGCCGAAGGACCCGTATGATGAGCGAAACGTCATCGTTGAGATAAGGGCAGGCACGGGTGGTGATGAGGCGAGTTTGTTTGCAGGAGAGATATTCAGAATGTATGAACGATATGCTTCCGAGAAGAGTTATAAGATACATGTGCTCTCTGCACATGAGACATCGGTAGGTGGCTATAAGGAAATAATATTCTCTGTTGAGGGCTATGGTGCATACAGCCGTCTTAAGCACGAGAGCGGTGTTCACAGGGTCCAGCGCATTCCGATAACAGAGTCAGGTGGTCGTCTGCACACATCTGCAATAACTGTTGCTGTCCTTCCAGAGGCAGAGGAGGTTGAGGTTGAGATAGGTCCCGATGACTTAGAGGTAGATGTATTCAGGGCATCGGGACCGGGTGGTCAGCATGTGAATGTCACCGACTCTGCTGTCCGCATAACACATAAGCCGACCGGTCTTGTCGTCTCCTGCCAGGATGAGAGGTCTCAGCACCAGAACAGGGCAAAGGCGATGCAGATATTAATGGCTCGTCTTCTTGACTTGAAACAGAGGGAGCAGGAGGAGAAGATAGCAAAGGAGAGAAAGGAGCAGATAAAGACAGGAGACAGAAGCGAGCGAATAAGGACATACAATTATCCGCAGAACCGTGTTACCGACCACAGGATAAACCTGACATTGTATTCTCTTACGACAATTCTTGAGGGTGGCATTGACCCATTAATTGAATCACTGATGGCGGAGGAGAAAAAGAGGCGTCTAATAGAGGCGTTCAAATAGACCGTTAGATAACCTCTTATAAAATTATATGAGTCCAGTTTCAGCAAAAGATTTATACAGGTGCCTTATTCTGCGGCTTTCAGAGATAGGTGCTGTTTCGCCTGTTGGTGATGCCCGTCTCATCATTGAGCATATTGCAGATATTGGGACGATGACAGATATTCTAACTGTTGATATGAGCATTGATGATGAGAAATTAGAGATTGTAGAGGGGATACTGGAGGAGAGGAAGAACGGGAGACCTGTGCAATATATTATCGGCTGGACGAACTTTTATGGCAGGAGGTTTGAAATTACCGATGGTGTCTTTATACCAAGGTTTGAGACGGAGGTCCTGGTCAGGAGGGCAATAGAGATACTGGGGGATGGCGAGGGTAAGAGCATAGTTGATGTATGCTGTGGTGCGGGTGCTATCGCCATTACTGTTGCATTTGAGACGAATGCGGAGTGCTTTGCTGTGGATATTGACAGGACTGCGGTAGAGATTGCGAGGACGAACAAATGGCTTCATGGTATGGAAAAGCGGGTGAGCATCTGGCAGGGCAACCTACTCACGGGAATAAAGGAAGATGTAAAGTTTGACCTTGTTTTATCCAACCCGCCGTATATTAAGGCGGTTGATATGGAGAACCTGCCCGCTGAGGTGAGGTATGAGAAACTGCACGCCCTTCACGGTGGTGAGAATGGCTTTGACCTCATTAAGCGCATAACAGCAGAGTCAAGAAAGCACCTTATAGAGGGTGGCTCTCTTCTCATGGAGTTTGGCGGTGAGATGCCCGATGGCTTTGATGCGTTCATTTCCGACTGTGGATTCAAGTTAAGGGACATATTGAAGGACCTATCAGGTAGAGACAGGGTATTGGAACTGGATGTTATCTAATATCATTATAGGTTCTTATAAATAATGATTTTGATAAATAAATGCTGTGCTAAAATTTTATAATGTCGCGCCCATTGAAAATATATGTAGGTATAGTTGTCCTCCTGGTTATTTCATTCTTAATATTATTGATAATATTTCCACCTCCATTTATGGGATCCTGGTATTTGTTTATATTCTTCATGGCAAGTGTAATTACCTGGACATTGTCGTGCAGGTCTCTGTATAATAAGTTTGGGATAAGGGCAATTCCAATAATATCCGCTTTTATCGGTGGTGGCGCCCTGTTTGGCTATCTTGGCTGTCTTTCAATGTTAAGACCGATAGTAATGCTCAGGGGTGATAGTTTGATGGCAATGGGCATAAATTATCTAGGACTTGCTGGATTTCCTGGAAATACCACCCTCAATATATGTATTGGCATTGGTATTTTTATGGGAATATTGGCAGGATGGACAGTAGGAATAGGTGATTGATTTTTAGGTATTATGGAATTGATTATTATATATGCTGGATATACTGCGGTAGTCGGTTTCTTTTCATTTTTGACCTTAGGTTCTACAACAGCGGTAATTATAAAACTATACAGCAGGGGGCATATCATGGGTGCCTCAATAGTTCTTGCTATATTCGGGCTTCTTGCAATAGGAACGCTCTACACTGCACATTTATTTAATATGGGTAAGATTCATGGCTTTTTTCTTGATATAGCCGGCTTTATAGATGGCATATTTTTCTTTGTTATGATGAATGTAGGGTATAAGTAGATAAAAAAATTCATGGAAGAAGAGATTGAGTTCCTAAACCTAATAAGTTTTTTAAAGTATCGTATTCAAGAATTAATCTACCATCTGTCACTATATTAAGCTTTCTTGAACCACCTGGTAACAATTCACCACCTCTTGTTTTAAATGATACATTGACAACCTTCTTGCCGAAATCTTTAACTACTTGGACCGCAGGCACAAAATCCTGGTCTCCAGAAACAATAACAGCGATATCGTAAATTCCACGAAGAAGAACTAAATCAACTGATAATTTTACATCTACTGCCTTTTCAAAGCCAAAAGACCTTTTAAAAAGATTATAACTATTTGAACCAGCTCTTCTAAATTCTATAGATTCATTATCTTTTTGAATACCATTTTGTATAGTTATCCATCCATCAAAACGTTTTTCTATCTTTTCTTGTTCTTTTAATAAATCATTTAAAATCTCTTTCATTTTTATTATTATGTCTTTTCTATCTGATTTTCCAGTTTTTTATTATAAGGCTCGTGCTTTGAAAGTATTTTTCTAAGTTCTTCAGTTTCATTTTCTGGGTCAGGGAAATTATAAGGATAGAAATCTAATTCTTGTGTTACATACCAATAAGTTCTAACTCTTTCGTATGATCCTTGTGTAACATCTTTTGCTATTTGGTCATAAAGTCTTCCCCAATTAGTTTTAGGTAGATATTTTTCCTGGTCAAATTCCCCTTTAAAAATATCAACAATGCTTTTACGAAAATTTTCACCGTCAACAAATATACAAACTTTTTTATTCATATTTTTATTATTAAAGAATTAAAGAGGGAGGCATACAGCCTCCCACCTCTCTAACTTTGCCTGAGAAAACTCAAGCAATCACAGCCAAACTTAATAAATTATATCACTTATTGACTACTTGTCAAGTATTTTTTATTATTTATTAATACAATAACTTATCTCTTCACCTTTCTTCTGAGTGCAAATAAAAATAGTGCAGTGAAAATTATTGAAAGTAAGCGCTGTATAGGTGGGATAATTTGAACCCAACCTTTAAGTTTACTTATGTTTTCACTCATAAAATAAAATGTAGAAGAATGTAAGCTAATAATAAGGCCCTGTAAATAGCAAATTGACTGAAATATATAATATACATAAGGTGTAATAAACAATATTATTAAAATAAGAAAAAGAGGTTTAAGTGGTTCTTCTCCATAGAATGACGCCCACCTATATAAAGTCAAGAAAATTCTTTCCAATTTTGGTATGTGGAACCATCCTTTTCTCCATATAAAATTGTAATTTCTTCTCATCTCAAATTCACCAACTTTGAATGGTCCAGCAGAGCCATATCTCTGTCTGCTTTCATAACTTGTTGCGACAGCCCTATACATATCGGAAAGGTTAGTCGTTATCTCTTCTTTTTGTCTTAATTTCTCTTCTTTTGAAGAATCTGATTTATTTTTTATTTTTTCATCTAATATTTTTTTGTTTTTTTCCTCATCATATAGAGCATTAATTTTACTTAAAGAGCGTGTAAATGGTATTTTACTACGATCTATCTCTGCCCATTTAACATTTATAAAGTCAATTCTACGAAGGTCAGTTCCAATAAATTCTGCTTTTGTTAAATCACAATTATCAAGTAAAAAATCTCTTCCTATATAACAATTTTTTATTGCATTTACCTTTGCCTTCTTTATAGCTACATTTCCATAGAAATTCACATCATTCATCATTAGATTAAAATATTTATTCTTATTATCATTTGTAATTTCAACGGGGCATTCAAAGTTAGAATTTTCAATTTTTAATTCTTCAATGGGTGCTTTTATTGTTAAAACTCCTTTTTGGTAGAAATTATAAATTTCAAGAGTAAATGGTTTTTCTATCGTTTTCTTTTTACCAACCCAATATCCACTTGTAAACTCTATGAATCCATCACCAACGAAGTTTTTTAATATTACTTTTTTAGCCCCTGCCCCCATATTTGCAAAATATGGTTGAATATCAAATTTTGTCCCTGAAAAGTCAACTTCAGTTATGTAAGCATTCTGGAAATCAACCTGTGAGTTGAAAATTGATAGAATCAAATTTAATTTTCTATTAAATATAGAACCTGTGAAAAGAACTATATTTGAAAATTCTGCTCCTGATAAATCTGTTTCGCACGAAAATGTTATCCCTGAAAAATATGCTTCACCTGAAAATTTTACCCATGAGAAATCTGCATTACCTGAAAATTTTGCCCCTGAGAAATCTGCACCAATTGAAAATGTTGTTCCTTTGAAGTTTACATCACATAAAAATTCTGACAATGAGAAATCTGCAAACCCCAAAAAATCTGTATCTGAGAAATCTGCATTACCTGAAAATTTTGCCCTATTGAAATACACCTCGGCTGAAAATGTTGCACAAGTGAAATCTGCATTACCTGAAAATGTTGCTAAAATGAAATTTGCTTCACCTGAAAATGTTACCCAAGTGAAATATGCCTTACCTGAAAATGTTGCTTCAGTGAAACCTACCTCATCTGAAAATTTTGTCATACTAAAACCTGTATTACCTGAAAATGTTACTTTTCTGAAATCTGCCTTACCTGAAAATATTACTTCATTGAAATAAGCACCACCTGAAAATGTAGCCCCACTGAAACTTGCCTTCCCTGAAAATGTAGCTCCACTGAAATCTAGGTCACCATTAAATATAGAATATCTAAAGTTAATATTTACATCTTCTGGGAATTTATAATCTCTAAAAATTTTAACAATAAATGGAAATACAAAGCCTTCAAAATCCCATTCCTTAGAAATCTTCATTTTAAACTCATTAATTAATTTATTGAATTCTTCTAAAAATTTTTTTATATCTTTTGATTCAATTGGCGCATGAAAAATACAAAATGATTTATTTTTCCACTGGATTTCTGTTGATTCATCCTCATAAGGACATTTTTTCTCTTCTCTCATTGGATTTTTATACTCATAATCACACATTTTATTTCTCCTTAATTAATTATTAATCATCACTCCCACTCAATTGTGGCGGGGGGCTTTGTCGTTATGTCATAGACGACCCGGTTCACGCCCTGAACCTCATTCGTTATCCTCCTGCTCATCTCAGAAAGAACATCATAGGGCAATCTCGCCCAGTCCGCTGTCATAAAGTCCTCGGTAACTACAAACCTGAGAGCGATAGCATTCTGATACGTCCTCGCATCGCCCATCACACCCACCGACTTCACAGGCAATAGCACAACCACCGCCTGCGACACACTGTCATATAAGCCCGCTTCTCTCAGCACATCCATTGCTATAGCATCCGCCTGCCTCAATATCTCAAGCCGCTCCTCAGTAACTTCACCTATTATTCGCACAGCAAGACCGGGACCAGGAAAGGGATGCCTGCCCACTATCTCATCGGGAAGCCCCAGTTCCCTGCCAACCTTCCTCACCTCGTCCTTGAATAGAAACCTGAACGGCTCAATAAGAACAAGAGCCATCTCAACCGGAAGCCCGCCGACATTGTGGTGTGTCTTTATCGTTGACGATGGTCCCCTGACCGGTCCTGACTCAATCATATCAGGATAGAGTGTTCCCTGTGCGAGGAACCTTAACCCCTGCTCTTTTCTTGCCCTCTCCTCAAATACCCTTATAAATGTCTCGCCGATGATTCTCCGCTTCTCCTCAGGGTCGGTTATGCCCTTCAGCGCAGTTAGAAACTTCTTACCTGCGTCTATCACCTCAAGACCGATGAGGTCGCCAAGTGCGTCCATAACCTTCTCACCCTCATCTTTTCGCAATAAGCCATTGTCTATGAAGACGCATATTGCCTTCTCTCCTATCGCCTTTCTCAGAAGAAGGGCAAGTGTGCTTGAGTCAACACCACCGGAGACGGCGCACAAGACCTTTTCACCACCCACCTTCTCTCTTATCTCTGAGACAGCGTCATTTATGAAATTTGTCGGGCTCCAGTCAGTCCTTGCCTTGCATATGTCTATCACGAAGCCCTTGATTATCTCCTCACCCCTCTCGGTATGCCTGACCTCAGGGTGGAACTGAACACCTATAATGTTGCCCTTTTTGCTTGAAATCACTGCATAGGGTGAATTGTCTGTCTTTGCAATTGTGATAAAGCCATCGGGTAATGTATCTATACTGTCGCCATGGCTCATCCACACCTGACTGTCACTTCCCCAGCGACTGAATAATGGGTGTTCTTCTATGACTGTTAGATGTGCATAACCATATTCTCGCTTCCGGGCTGGCTGAACCTTGCCACCGAACGTATAGCCAATATACTGATGACCATAACAGATACCAAGAACAGGTATATTAAGCTCAAATATGAAGTTGGGTGGCTTCGGCGCATCTTTCTCATATACAGAGTGGGGTCCTCCTGACAGGACAATGCCCTTGAGATGTTTAATCGGCTCAAGTTCATTTCTTGTGACATCTGGTCTAAGTATCTCGCTGAATACACCTATCTCCCTTATCCTTCTGCTTATCAGTTGTGAATACTGTGAGCCAAAGTCAAGGATGGCTATTCTATCTATCTTTTCTCTTAGAGACAAATCAGCACCCCTCACCTCTGGTAATTATAGTATCTTTCTTAAAGTGTTTATCATCTGTATTGGGATAGTCAATATTAAAATGAAGCCCTCTTGATTCCTTCCTCGTCTTTGCTGACTTTACAATAAGACAGGCAACCTCGTGCAGGTTGACCGTCTCTATAAGGTCAAATGTCGGCTGATACTGGTGGTAGTAGTCATGCAATATGTCACCTATGAGAGTGAGGTATTTATCCGCGAGTTCTAATCTGTGGTTGGACCTGACCATAGCGACATAGGGGGTCATAAGCCGCCTTATAGACGCCCACTCGTGCGAGATTACTATCTTTTCCTGTGGTGGAATCTTACTTTTCGGAATATCAACCTTCGGGTTTTTAGTTATCTTTATTTTGTTTTTGAGTTTAATCGCATCGTCTGCCGACCTTTTCGCCATTACAAATGTCTCAAGGAGCGAGTTTGATGCAAGACGATTTGCGCCATGCATGTCTGTGCATGCTACCTCACCTGCAGCGTATAATCGTTCAATACTTGTTCTACCGTTTATATCGGTCTTTATCCCACCGCAGATATAATGCGCTGCGGGTAGGACAGGAATCGGCTCTTTCGTGATGTCGTAGCCCCATTTAAGGCAGTTCTCATATATATAAGGGAACTTGTCTTTGAGGGAGACATTCCTGATAGTTCTCATATCTAGTAGAACATAATCATCTCCTGATTTGCTGAGGACATCATATATAGCCCTCGCTACTATATCTCTTGGTGCGAGTTCAGCCATATGGTGATACTTTGGCATGAATCTATCGCCACCCTTTGTTGTTAATATCGCTCCCTCACCACGAACTGCCTCTGTTATAAGAAATGTCCTTTCATATAATGTCTGCGCACCGGGGAGATACAGGCACGTAGGGTGGAACTGAAAGAACTCCATATTTGCTATTACAGCACCTGCCCTGTAAGCCATGGCGATGCCATCACCTGTGGCAACATCTGGATTGCTTGTTACGAGATATACCTTACCTGCACCGCCTGTTGCTATTAAGGTCACCTTCGCTCTTGCCTCCTCAATATTTCCTTCCTGAGTCAGTATAATAGCACCAAGACAGGTCTTTATATCATCTTTCTCATCTATAATAAGGTCAACAACAAAGGCATTGTTTATCATCTCTATTTTTCCTTTGACGACATTGTGATAGAGTGCGTCCTGTATTGCCCTTCCAGATTGGTCTCTTATATGAGCGATTCTTCTATGTGAGTGTCCTCCCTCCATGCCCAGGTTGTATTTGCCGTTTTCTCTGTCAAAGACAACCCCGAGACCCTCAAGGTCCTTTATGATAGATGGACCTGACCTTATAATCGTCTCAACAACATCCTCATTGCATAGACCACAGCCTGCTCTTATTGTGTCTTCTATATGGCTCTCAAATGAGTCATCTTCTGATAGAACTGCTGCAATGCCACCCTGTGCCCAGAATGTAGCAGTGTCATTCGGGTCTTTCTTTGTGATAATCACTGTCTTACCATGTGATAAGACATTCAGAGCAAAGAAAAGTCCTGCACCCCCTGAACCAATAACCAGAAAATCACACTCTATCATCTATTTCTAACCTCCTTACTCATTTTCAGTTTCAATCACAATGGGATTTGAGTATATCCAACTTCTACGCCATAAACCCTTTTGCAAATAAACCTCTGCTCTCCAGACACCGCTTTCATTTGTTGAGTATGTGAGAGATTCAGAGAATACCTCTTTTATTAACCTGCTATTGTGGATAAGTCGTATATATGCTTTTATTGGTGATTTTGCAAAGAGGACAATATTTGTCTTTGCCTTCAATCTATCTCCCATATATGCTCTACTGCCACCGTCTAATAAGGCAAAGAACTCAAAACCAGTGGAATCCATGAAGTAGTCATTTGCGACAAATAATCTGCCTTTTCTTATTGTATCTAAAATGTTCTTTGTGTCTTTATTAACATCACCGGTCATATCATCAATAAAGAGATGATTTCTTATTGTCCTGAATGCGAATCTCCAGTCAAAGGTTACAATGGGGATTCCAAATACCTTGAATTTATTATTATGATTATCCAGTTCACCAATTCCAGGCACTCTTCTTTCTAAATTCAACCTGTCCCATGTTTCAAGTGTTTTACGATTAGGCCCTGTAAGGTTTCCACTTGGGTTTATTAAACTTTTAATGCCTGATATATAGCCATTTACATGCTCCCCCCAGTCGTTGACCAGGTCCCAGATGCTGATACAATCATAACCCTTTACATTCCAATCTACCCATGGAAATGCATCAATTCCAAATCTCTTTATACCAAGATGATGCGGATGGGCAATTATCCCAAGTCCTCCTTCTTTTTTCACTTTGTCAATAAATTCCTGAGGTTTGTCGGACGGTGGAAATATTCGGTCAATACCTATAACAAGGTAATGATTTACATTGTTAGTAATTTCATAACCACATATTAGAAGAACATCATTATGATATCCTTCAAGACCATCCTCCTTTGGTTTTAATGTGTTGTGGTCTGTTCCTATAAGAAAAGCAAGACCGGCTGGCTTGGCTTGCGCGAGCGCTTCCTCGTAAGAACTATATCCGTCTGAATATATTGTATGAAAATGTATTGCTCCAATAATCTCTTTCATAGATAAAAACTGTAAAATCAGGTTATAGATTTTTTAATCATAAGAATATAACAATCTCTTTCTACTCTTATGCTCTTCTATTGCAAGTTCAATTAACTGTGTTATCAGTTCGGAGTATGAAATACCACTTTCCTGCCACAACCTTGGATACATTGATATAGGTGTGAATCCCGGTATTGTATTTATCTCGCTTACATACAGTTTATCTTCTTTCTGGTTATAGAGGAAGTCAACCCTTGCCATGCCCTTGCAATTTGTTGCCTTAAAAGCGATTATTGAATACTCTTGTATCATTTTCTTTAGTTTATCATCAATTTTTGCAGGTGCTATTAACTGTGATTTATTGTCTATATATTTAGCATCATAATCGTAGAACTCATTTGAAGGTATTATCTCACCAACAGCAGAACATTTAGGGTTTGAATTTCCAAGGACAGAGCATTCAAGTTCTCTTGCTGGCTCTATGCCTTCTTCTATTAGAATCTTATTGTCATATTTGAATGCTTCCTCAATAGCATTCTTCAGATTTCCCAAATCTTTTACTTTCGTGATGCCTACGCTTGAGCCAAGATTGGCTGGCTTTACAAACAAAGGTAGTTTGAATTTTTTACTTACCTCACCTGTTATTATTTCTATGTCTTGATAGGGACCATCCCTGTTAATTGAGAAGAAATCTACTGTGGGAAGACCTGCGCTGCGAAATATTATTTTCATAAATTCTTTATCCATACAAATTGCAGATGAGCATACTCCCGCACCGACAAATGGAAGGTCTGCAAGGGTGAAAAAACCCTGAACTGTGCCGTCTTCACCGTTTGGTCCATGAAGAACAGGGAATACACAGTCAATTGTCTTTGAAAGTGATGATGGTAGTGGTTTTGCATCTACAGGTATAAGATGTTTTATATTCGGGTCTGGAGTAAGAAATACCTTTATTGCTCTATCAGTTCTATCTTTCAGAAGGTAATCTGTTTCTTCACCTGTGAACCAAGAGCCAGTTTTATCTATAAGAATAGGAATTGGATGGAATTTATCTCTGTCAATGTTTGCAAGGACAGAGTCAGCGGATGTCAATGAAACCTCATGCTCACTGCTTACTCCGCCAAATACAACCAGTGTTGTCCTTCTTTCAACCATAGTTTTAAGAAAAATCATTCATTTCAAAATTCTAATGATAATAATATAAAAACTAGTAAGTAAGTAATATTTATAAAAAAGCGGGCAACGGGATTTGAACCCGCGGCTTTCAGCTTGGGAAGCTGACACTCTTCCGCTGAGTTATGCCCGCCTGTCTAAAATATATTAAAAAAATCACTCTCAGTCAATATCGTTAAGAACTTCTGGTATAAGAAATTCTGATGTATATAAATAATACTCTTAAATTTTTAATTATTAGATAATAAAGTTTATAATATAATTTCAGAACATTGAAATTACTTATTATTTATAAATTTTATATGCTGTAATTTAATTGTTGTAATTTTAATAATATGATATTATAAAATGGCAAGATAGAAAGGAGATATTATGAGAGGTATTTTAATTGGAGCAATATTAGTCATTTCTTTATTATCTTTCGCGGAGAGCAATATGCCAGAGGGCTATTCAAGGGTAAATGACTGCATCGTTGTTAATTTCAATTATCCACTTAGAGATATACAGCCAAAGGATGTCAATGGTGTAGCAATTATTGGGGTTCCTTCGCTTGATGAACTTGCAAATAGGTTTGGTGTTCATATGATTGACCAACTATTTGTTGGTTCAAAGCATCCCGATGACCCGAATGAGATTGACATGTCTGGATACTATCGCATATGGTTTAGTTCAGAGCATCCAGTAGATGAGGTTTTGGCGGTGTATGCTGCAAATGAATATGTTGAGCATGTAGAACCGATAGATATATGCCCGGTATTTCGCACGGTTCCAAATGATTCCTACTTTGGAAGTCAATGGTCATTAGACCAGTCAAACGATTGTGATATTGATGCACCAGAGGGTTGGGATATTGAAAAAGCCCATAATACGGGAATTGTTGCCATTGCAGATACAGGTCAAGATTATCTGCATCCAGATTTGGGTGGCGCTAATCTTCCAAACCCCGGTGGTAATATATGGATTAACACAAAAGAGGTAAATGGAGCAACTGGCGTAGATGATGACAGTAATGGCTACATAGATGACTATATTGGCTGGGACTGGGTAAATGGCGTCTCAGGTGATTCTGGTGAGGATAATAACACACCTGATAATGACCCGATGGACTGGTATGGTCATGGAACACACTGCTGTGGAATTGCATCTGCTATAACAAACAACAGTCAGGGTGTTGCGGGAGTTGCCTGGGGTGCTCGCATCATGTGCCTTCGTGTTGGCTGGGGCAGCGGTTCTAATGGTTATGTTCGTATGGATTTCTGTGCACAGGCGTTCTACTATGCTGCTAATATGGGTGCTCATGTGATAAGTTGCAGTTGGGGTTCAAGTAATAGCGGTGGAATCTCTGCTGCTGCTGATTATGCTGTTTCCAAGGGTCTTTTAATCTGCGTTGCAGCAGGAAACACGGGTGGTTATTACTCACATTATCTTGGTTCAAGGAGTGACACGATGTGTGTGGCTGCGACTAATCAGAACGACCTTCGTCCATCCTGGTCATCCTATGGAAGTGATGTAGATGTATCTGCACCAGGTGAGGGCATCATTAGTACATACCGCTACCATTATGGAAGCCATACATACGCAGGAATGAGTGGAACATCAATGTCAACTCCACACGTCGCCGGAGAGGCAGCAAACCTTAAAGCACACTGGCCATCCTGGCAGAGAACAGAACTATTCACCAGAATTCAAACCTATGTTGATAAATTGACAAATGAACCTATGTGGCAGCAGGGTTATATGGGTTCCGGTCGCATAAATCTGTATAAAGCACTTACGGGGACGAACAATTATATAAAACTTGTTTTGCTAACTGCAAATTCCACAAAGGATGGTATGCTGGTTCGCTGGGAAGTAGATACAGATGAGGGCATTGATGGTTATAATATATACAGAATAGAAATGAGACCTATAGATGTATATAGCGATGTTCAACCATTAGCACTTTTAGGAGATAAACTCAATGATGAACTGATTACCGGGAAGTCACCATATTCATTTATGGATAAGAATGTAGAGAAAGGTAAGATTTACCGTTATGCTGTTGAGGTTGTGAAGAACAATGACCCGGCACTTCTTGGTGAAACTAATGGAACCTTCAATGGCACACCATCATCATTTGGAATCTCCAAGGTCTATCCTCTGCCAGCTGATACATCTGTGACTGTAAAGTATTTAAGCGATACACCCGCCCTCCTGCAGATATACGATATATCAGGCAGGGTCGTAGGGACTCAATCGCTTGAACAGGCGTCAGAAGAGAAGAGCGTGATTTTATCAGTTGACGGACTCACTGATGGTATTTACTTCTTACGCTTATCCAATCAAAACTCCTCAGATAGCACAAAGATGGTTGTCACTCATTAATAAAAGAGATAAGGTTAAAATATTAGGGGGAGAATAAACTCCCCCCTTTTTTATTTATAAGAGAAATTCAAGAACCTTTATTTATTAGTAAGTATATATAATCATAGGTAAAAAAATTACAATGAAGTTTCTGATATTATTAAATCAAAACCATGTATTCTTTTTGTATTCAATGAACTCTGCTCCGAATACCTTCCCAAGTAGTTTTTCTTCCTCAAAGATTCTATAAATGTGAAGGGGTGTCAGGAGAGCAACTGTTGAGATGAGACCCCAGAGAGAATATAGAACGAGAGAGAATCCAATATACATTATCTCAATGCCAATGTATATAGGGTGGCGAATCTTAGAATATATACCTGTCTTTACAATCCTGTATGCTTCAGGCAAACTTGTGTGATACTTTCTTATAGTTATCCTTGCTGGAAGCCATATAAGTGTACCAAGTATGAATATTATCCATCCTGCCTGTCTTAAAATCAATCTCTGGGGAAGTGTGCCGGCTGAGATTATCATCACTAATATTACAACAATATAACCAACAAAGATAAATATCTTTAACCAGAAGTATTCTTTCTTATCATCTGCCATGAGGATATAGTATCAGAAATTTGTTAATAATCAATCTGATATTTTTTATATTTAAATTTGTCGGTAAAATTAGAAAATGAAAAATTTCACTTGACTTGCAATTATTGAATGATTAATATTATCTAATATTTTCTAATGATTGGCTAAATTGAAGACAGTTTAGTTATTATATAGGTTTTGTTAAAGGTTTATTATTTATCTTAGACCTTATATTAAAAATTATGGGAGGTATTTTTTATGGGATACTTGGATGACCTTCTAAAGAAGGTAAAAGCAAAAGATGCAGACCAGCCGGAGTTCTTGCAAGCAGTTGAGGAAGTGTTTATCTCAATCGCTGATTTTGTTGAACAAAATCCTCAGTATGTAAAGGCGAAGATTCTTGAGAGAGTGGTTGAACCAGATAGGACAATTATGTTCCGAGTTGCCTGGGAGTCCGATGCTGGTGAAGTAATGGTTAACAGGGCAATGAGAGTAGAGTTCAATAATGCTATTGGACCCTATAAGGGTGGTCTTCGCTTTCACCCATCAGTGAACCTTGGAATTATTAAGTTCCTCGGTTTTGAGCAGATATTCAAGAATGCTCTTACGACCTTACCAATGGGAGGTGCAAAGGGTGGCTCTGACTTTGACCCAAAGGGTAAGAGCGACGCTGAGGTTATGCGCTTCTGCCAGGCGTTTATGACAGAACTTCAGAAGTATATTGGACCGAACATTGATGTTCCTGCTGGAGATATTGGTGTTGGTGGGCGTGAGATTGGTTATATGTTCGGTCAATATAAGCGTCTTCGCAATGAGTTCACAGGTGTTCTAACCGGTAAGGGTATCAACTGGGGTGGTTCACTCATTCGTCCTGAGGCGACCGGTTATGGTGCTGTCTATTTTGCAGATGAGATGCTGAAATCAAAGGGTCAGAGTCTGGAAGGCAAGGCATGCCTTGTCTCCGGTTCAGGAAATGTCGCTCAATATACTATTGAGAAGATTAACCAGCTTGGAGGAAAAGCAGTTACACTTTCTGACTCAAACGGCTTTATCTATGATTCCGCTGGAATAGATGATAAGAAACTTAACTATGTAATGGAACTAAAGAATGTCCAACGTGGTCGCATTGATGAGTATGCGAAGGAGTTTCCTAATGTGAAATACACTGCTGTTGACCCGAAGCTTGACTATAATCCATTATGGGCGATAAACGGTGACTGTGCCTTCCCAAGTGCTACACAAAATGAAATAAATGGCAAGGATGCTGAAAATCTCGTTAAGAATGGTTGCAAACTTGTCTCTGAGGGTGCTAATATGCCTACAACCCCTGATGGTATTGAAGTGTATCTCAAAGGGAAGATATTATATGGTCCTGGTAAAGCAGCGAATGCTGGCGGTGTCTCTGTCTCCGGTCTTGAGATGTCACAGAACAGTTTACGACTTTCATGGAGCAGAGAAGAGGTTGACCAGCGTCTTCGTGGAATAATGGCAGCAATTCACGAGCAGTGCCTGAGATATGGAAAAGAGAAGGATGGCTTCTGCAACTATGTGAAGGGCGCAAATATTGCTGGCTTCAAGAAAGTCGCTGATGCAATGCTTGACCAGGGTGTTATGTAATAAACAATATCAGTTAAAGAAGATTGTGGACGACCTTTATGGTCGTCCTTTTTTATCAAATGCAATGGTCACTTTGCAAGAGACATTATCTCATCTGTGATGTTTCGCGGGTCAATCAGTTTTACATTAGGTCCAACATCTCCAAGAAGATTTTTTGCTTTTTCTTGAACAATATCTTCAACAATTACAAAGACTGGTATCCCAAGAATTTTACAGGGTTTTAGTAAATCTACAGGTGTCAGGGTTGAATCTTGTGCAGGCAAAAATTTATGTAGATAGCCAACTATGGCATTAAAGCCGTCTCCCGCATTTATATGACCAATGTATAAACCATGGTTATCCCAACCATTACCAACTGGGATTGTCTCCATACCTGCTACTGTTATCTTGTTTAAGAGAAGTGAATCTGTTCCGCCCATATAACCTATTCTAACCATATAAACTCCCCCTTTCTTTTAATTTTAACAGAGATGACATTATTAAATTAATAAATAATAGTCAATAAAAAAATTATTTATTGCCTTACAATATTAAAACCATCAAAACTCACTAAATCTTTATTTGATATAGTTATAAAACATCATAATATGACTTATTGTGAAGCGATTGTTAATAGTATCGTGTTCACGAAAGAAGAGAAAGACTGAGGTGCTTCTTCCTGCAATAGAGAGATATGATGGTGGTTGGATAAGATTAATAAGAAAGCATATTTTATCAGATAAAGATATTCTTAAAAATCTTGATGTGTATATTCTCTCAGGAAGATATGGATTAATTCCAATTGACTACCCCGTGCCATACTATAATGAACCCAGACCCCACAAACGCATTATTGAAAAAGCGGATGAAGTAAAAGAAGAGATAAAATTTTTATTTGAAAGAAATAAATATGATGAGGTATATTTGTTTATGGGCAGGTTATTTAAGGAAGTTACAGTTAAGGGCATTCCCGAAGGTGTAAAGGTTGTCTTCTGTAATGGTGGTTATGGGGACAAGATGCATGATTTTATAAGATGGCTGAGAGAGTAAAGGTTGTATTTCCAGTAAATTATCCAGGCTATGCGTTTGAGGTCTTCTCATTACTGGTTCTTCAAAAGTTCTTTGGATTTAATATATTAGAAAAGCAGTTTAATATTCGTCTTCCATCAGGAAAGTGGGTTCAGTTTGATGGACTTCTTGAGAAAGATGAGAGAAGGTTCATATTGGAGGCGAGATTTACGAAAGTTCCAATCAGAGCGTCTGATATTCAATTGAGATTAAGTCAGGCGAAAATGTGTGGCTATGATGGTCTGGTTGTCACATTAAGGTCTGGTGTTGATAAAATTACCTCTCAACTTAACAATGTCATATCTATCACTCTTGATGATATGCTCAATTCCATTTCCAAGAGGGAGAGTTTAGTCAAGCATAACCAGATGTTCAATACTCGTCTTGATAAAGTCGTATTTGATAAAAATCATATCAAAACAGAAAAAGCCATAATTGAGGTAGATGCCTTAACCATATACTGGAAGGAACCTTTATTGGAATCAGATATTATTAGGGTGATATATCAATATGAAATATGGATAAGGAGGATTGGTGCTCTTACTGGCAGGTTTGAGATTGAATATGCAACTGTCCCTGTGATAAAGTCCATAGATGGCTCATTTGAAGGGGGGCTTGACTACCTGTGGTATCTTGAAGATATAATGAGTGGGATGGCAAATCTGAATATATCTGCGATGATAGAGACAGGAAATATCTTATCAAAAGGATGTCTGAGTTTTAGTGATGTCATGGTTGGTTTGAGATACGCTGGTTTTAGAGCAGGCGACTCTGGCATAAAAGACATATTAAAGATGCTCACAAAACTTGGGATTGTTGAGATGAAAGAGAAGAAGTATTATCTAACCTGTGAGGGAAGGCAGATATTTAAGGGAGGTCAGAATATTGATTTGCTAAAGAACAAGATTGCGAACTGGGCGCCCATTCAATTTATTTCATCTATTGTTGATGGCATCGGTAGTGATATCCATAATGTAATTGAGGAGATGGAGAGAATTTATAATGGTGTCTTTCCGTATGCAAGGAACACCTTCAATGAAAATAGAACCAAGATGCTCATCAATATGTTTGAATTTAGCAGGTGGATAGCAACAGATTGATAATTTTATGAGTTTTCTGATAAATTATTATATCCAGAAGTAAGGAGGAGAAAGATGGATGCCAGGGAGATTGAAAAGAAACTGAAAGAATATCTCGGATTTATTTACTATAAGAACCCGGTATTGGCGCTCTATGATGTCAATGATGTGAAGCCATTTGAGCCACTAATCTATCCACCTGTAAAAGTTAATACGTGCATATTCTCATACTATAGGTCGTGGAAGAAGGGCAGGACGCTTGTTCTCACAAAGGAACGCGCTGGCTGTGGAGGTGCGGGTCGCTATCTGTGCGGTGGCAAACTTGCCTGGGAAAGGCAGGAGTTCATTGATTTCTTGTATAAGGGTGAGGGGCTCAGGGCAAGCGAGGACCTGATAGTAAAATGGATAGATAGTGGCAGGACTTATAAGCCGAAGGGGGAGTTTATACTTGTGGGTCCTTTTCGTGCTGAACATATTGATAGGATGGTATCAGTTACATTGTTTGTTGACCCCGACAGGTTAGCACCGCTCGTTCACAGTGCGTTCTACCATTCGGAAAGTCCGTCTGATGATGTGGTCGTCGCACCGATGGGCTCGGGCTGTTCGTCACTGAACATATTTATAAACTTCAAGAAGCCGGAAAAGCCCCGCGCGTCAATTGGAGCGACTGATATGGCGATGCGGAGGTTCTTGCCATCAAACACACTCACATTCACGATGAATATGCCTATGTTCTATCAGGTAATAGAGGTTGATGATAATCATTTTCTACGCAAGCACTTCTGGCAGACAGTGGTCAAGACAAGGAGGTGGAAGAGGTAGGAATTACCCGGTATTATTTATAAAAGAATAATGGTGATATATTAGAAAAATTAATAAAAAATAATGAATAAGAGTATTAAACTTTGTTAGAAATATATGCAATATACTTATTTATCTGATAATATTTAGTAGATGAGTGTTAAAAGATTTCATAAGGGGGACTTTATGAGAAAGTTTATATCGTTTTTATTGGCAGTTAGTGCTGTCTTTCTAAGTTCTGTATTTGCTGATGGCGGTATAATACCAATAATACCGATACACTGGACTTACGCAACTCCACCGAAACTTTCCATCAGCGAGCACTTTGTAAGTGTGGAGATAAATGGCGACCTCGCCACTACATCTGTTGAGGAGGTCTTCGTTAATAATAACGATGTTCGGCTTGAAGGCGACTATATCTTCCCTCTTCCCGAGAACGCAGCGGTGAGTGAGTTCTACCTCTATGTTGATGGAAAGAAGGTCTCCGCCGAGGTTATGGACGCATCAAAGGCGGAACAGTTATATCAGGATTATCTGAGGAAGGGCATAGACCCAGCGCTTCTCAGCTTTTATGGCAGAGGGCTCTTCAGGGCAAGGGTGACCGACATCCCCGCTCATGGCGAGAGAAAGGTAGAGATAAAATACTCAGAGGTTGTCCCAAAAGAGGGGGGTCTCAACCGCTATGTTTATCCGCTTGACATTGAGCAGTTCACTGAAAAACCACTGGAAAAACTTGAGATAAGTGTTTCATTGAAATCAGACAGGGACATTGTGAATGTCTTCTCACCATCGCATTCAGTAACAGTAAATAGAAAGTCACCGAAAGAGGTTAATGTAGTTCTGAAGAAGGAGAATATAAAACCCGACAAGGACCTCTATATATACTATGAACTGTCAGATAATGGTTATGGTGTGAGTTTGCTCACACATAAAGAACTTGTAGAGGACGGTTATTTTCTCTTTATGATGACTCCACCGATAGGTGAAGATGAGAGAGCAGGTGCGAGGGAGATAGTATTTGTGATAGACAGGTCTGGCTCAATGAGGGGCGAGAAGATAGACCAGGTAAAAGCGGCACTCAAGTATTGCGTGGAGCGCCTAAATGTCATAGACAGGTTCAACATCATATCGTTTGCCAGTGAGGTTGAGCCACTATTCAAGGCGCCGGTTCTCGCAGATGATAATAACAAGGCAAGGGCACTTGAGTATATTGATGATATAACACCGAGGGGAGGAACAAACATAAATGAAGCGCTGATGACAGCAATTGGGCAGTATGAGACCGATATAACCGCAGTGAGAGTGCTCGTCTTTCTCACAGATGGAAAGCCAACAGTAGGCACAGTTGAAGATGCAAATATCATTGATAATGTATCAAAGGTCTCAGATGATATAATGGGCTTTGTATTCGGAGTTGGTTATGACCTGAATACTTTTCTGCTTGATAGAATTGCTGAGAACTTCAAGGGGATGACGGAGTATATTACGCCTTATGAGAAGATAGATGATGCTATCGTCAGGTTCTACGGTGCTATATCAAAGCCGGCATTAACAGACGCCAGACTGGACTTTGGAAATGCTGACGTATATGATGTCCAGCCGTTCAAACTGGGTAGCATCTTCGCAGGTCAGCAGATTATGATTACAGGAAGATATAAGAATGGTGGACAAACAGAGATTACACTTCTGGGAACGACAAACGGCGAGACGAGAGAGATGACCTTTCCTGTCAATTTCAAGAAAGCGAAGAACCCGAATATACTTGTTCTCTGGGCGACAAGGCAGATTGCATACTATCTTGATGAGATAAGATTGCATGGTGAGAATGAGGAGTTGGTTAATGAGATAAAAGACCTTGCCCAGAGATATGGCATAGTCACACCATATACATCGCTCTTTATATCCGAGATTACAGGCATTGAGCCAAAGCAGGTTACACTTATACCATGGGGTATAGAAGAGAGCAGGGCGATGGACAGCATTGGATATGGAGGTGCCCCATCAAGTTTCAAGAAGTCAGAGACGATGGAAGGCGAACTCGGTGTCTCAATCTCCAAGGACATAGAGAAGATGAAAACAGGTGTATCTGGCTATGAGACAGAGGTTGTGAAGAAGGTTGAAGATGTAGCGTTTTATTTGAAAGATGGCGTGTGGGTTGATGCGAGATATAAAGAGGATATGACGAAGAAGAAGATTGACTATGGAAGCAGTCAGTATTTTGAACTTCTGGGAAAAGACAGCACACTTGCGCGACTTCTCAGTGTTGGCAAGAATGTGATAGTTGTCTGGGAGGGCGTTGCCTACGAGATAAAAGGATAGGTGTTAAATAAAGGTCAGGTAATCAGAACTATTTTTGAATATAGGAATCCGTAATTCTATGGAGGTGCCATAGAAGGGTAAGAAATAAAATAATACCTATAAAAGATATTAATATTGCAAATATTCTTCCGTTCAATGTCTTTGGTTCTGATATCGTTATTGTTATGAGATAGAATGTATTGAAGAACAATGCAATTATTCCAGAGATGGTAATAATTGTTAATGGAATAAAAAGAGGGTAGAACTTTGAGTTCACAATAGCCGTTATCAGGAAGGATGCTCCGGTTATTATCAATAGGTCAGTTGGTCTTTCAAGAATTGGTTTTGCCTCCTTCTCCTTCTCTTGAGGGCATAGGAGCGAGTAAGCAAGAAGAGCGATTGATGAGCCGGCAAGCGCACCGGTTAGCGTCCTGAGTGGTGGGTAGTCGGGTATTATGCCTATTAATGTCCCTGCGACATCTATGAAGATGGTTGATATGAAGATAATCAGGAAGATGCCATATCTCAGGTCTGGTAGTTTTATGTATTTTCCCCTGAATCTGAAGAATATATAGATATAACTGGAAAGGGCTCCAAGGTATGTCCCAGCGCATCTATGGCAGACCATAAACTGGTAAAGTCCAAATATGGGCGACCTTTCAGAAACTCTATGACAGACAGAGTAGCCAATAATATCTGCAAATTTGTATAGTATCTCAATCAGTTTTTCCACAATTTGAAGAAATGATAACAGAAGAGATAAATATTTTGTTGTTAATGTGAGTTTGATTAGATAGAAGGTCGTTTAAATAGATTGCTTTGTTTGATAGTATTTTAGTTATGAGAATGATAAAAGGTTCTGTTAAATATAAGGGATTAATTCTTTTCATTTTGTTGACTGTTATATCAATATCTTATTTGCTTGTATTGGAACCCTTGGATGCTAATTTAGATGAGATTATATATAATAAATTTGCTTATACAGGGGACTTAAAGGACCTGCCACAACTTGCACATCACGCTTTATTTCATGTTCTTGAATACTCTATCTCTTTCATTACCAATCCATTGAAATTGATGCCTCTTGATGGCATTAAATATTTACATATTATCGTATTTATATGCTTGACATATTTTATATATTCCATTCCCCTAAGATATATAAAGAATAAATCTCTGGCTTTTATTTCTGCGCTCATATTTGCTGTGTCATTTGATAACCTTGAGCAGACAATGGGCGGAGAGCCAATGTTGCTCGCTCTATTTTTCCTTATCTTTGGATATTTTGTCATTAAGCCAGTTGAAAAACCAGTATTGATAAGATACACAATAGGTGGAGTTCTGTTTGGATTATCTGTATTAACACATCAACTAACACTACCATGTGTTGGAGGCGCATTATTATTCTTACTCTTTATGAGTTTTAAAGAAAGAGAGAGAAGAAAACCTTTAGTTGTTCTATTTTCTATATTCTTAGGTGTTTTAGCTGTTGGTTATTCATTAATTGCAAGGTTGGCGGTGAATATAACGAATTTTAAGGATGGTTATTTATGGTTTACATATTGGAGTCATAAACAGTTAAATATAATAGGCATCAAGAGATTACTATTTTTACCTCTTACATTTATAAGACCATTCTTTAAGGGTCAGGCAATAGCGGATTATATAAATTACTCAACTTTTGACTGGCGTCTCATTCCAGCAATTTTTACTTTTATATCAGTATCTATTCTACTCGTTTATATTTTAATAAAGTTGTTCAAAGATTTTAGAAATAATGTCTGTCTGGAAAATAGACTATTAAGGTATTTCATTCTAATTCCAATGGTGCTTGAGACAATAGGAATAATGTTATTCATGACACATAACTTTGAATATAGTATTGTTGTTGTTGCTCACCTGGTAATATTATTGCCACTCGTATTTGATATAAGTCCAGGTAGATTGATTAAGAGGTCTATTATCGCTCTATTTATACTTCTTCTTATATCCAATACACTACTTGAATTTATACCGAAAAGTAGAATCTTGCCTATCAATGCTCCCTGTTATCAAATAGAAAAAGCCCTTGAGAAAGAAAATATTGAAACTGGAGATATGGTTATCTCAACATTCGCCCCAAAGTATTCAATGCTCATTGAAGTAAAATCCAATTATGAAATAATACCTGTTTCCATGGATGTCATGATGGATTTTGCAGGTATCTGGAAAGTTGATAATAATGTGTTAAGTAGAATTGATAAGAAGATAGAGAATGTAAGATTGTCCGGTGGAAGGGTATTCTTAACAGGTGAAGTTATTGACCCTCCAAGACCGAAAATTAACATATTTAATTATACAACATATCCTTATGGTTACGAACTTGGTAAAATCTGGAAAGATAAACTTATTGACACCGGTCATAGTTTTCTTTTTCAGGGAAGGAACTATAAGATATATGAATTTAAATGAATATCTGATATTATCATTATAGATGAGGTGATAATATGTCAAGATATATAAGTTTCTGTATTTTATTCTCTATCGCAATTGTGCTTCTAATATTTTCCTTCTGTGGTGAAAATGGTGGCACTCCCGATAATAATCTGTGTGTATGGATTGCGGATGAGTATAATAATGTTGTCAGGTGTTTCTCCATTGATGGCTCAAAAGAGTTTAGCAGTCCAGTTCTGCCTTTGAATGACCCGAGGAGCGTTTCTATTGATGAGAGGAATGGCTTAGTGTGGATTGCTGATAGATATAATGGAAGAATATTGAAGATAGACAGGAGCGGGAATATATTATACACAAGCGACTTTTATAAATACAAGAGAGTGAACTGGGTTGCCTGTGATTCTTCTAATGGTAATTGTTGGGGCTGTGCCCGGGATGATGGCTTTGTTGTGAAACTGGATGAGAATGGCAATGAGATTGGCAGAGCGGTAAATATGGGTTTTCCCTTCTTTTGCGTCCTGGAAACTGATGGAAAATGCTGGGCCAGCGATGAGAAGAACGGTAAGGTATATCTACTGCCCTCCGATTTCACAGGTGAGGTAGATGCTAACAATATAGCCCTTCTCAAGATTGATGTTGCCGGTGTTGGCTTTATATCGCCCGATGGCAATGGTGGTATCTTCTGTGTTCATGAAGACACGAGTGAACTCACACATTACGATAAGAGTGGTAACCAATTGTGCAGGATATACGGTTTCAATGCTCTGACATGCCTCTGGTATGATATTGCAGCGAAGAGGTTATACGCTGGTGATGGTGGCACTCTTCGTCTTCTCAAGGGTGACCTGTCGGGTGATTTCAAGGTGGCAGATGCTCAGATTGCTATGCTCTTCGGCTTTGGTTCTATTGACTATATGCAGGTGAGTGGTTATGATGGAACATTGTGGGTTGCGGACAAGGGGCGGGACAGCGTCCATATAATAAAGGGCGACATATCAGAGCGGATACGAGAGATAAACGGCTTTCACGACCCCTTCGGAATATCAATAAGGGACGAGGTGAAGTAGGATAAATATTTAATAACCAATTATAAATTTATTTTTTCATTATGAATTCGAGTGCTTTTTTGAATCCACCACTAAAATTTAGTATGTCTTCCTCAAATACAAATATCCTATTATGTTTATAAGATTTTTCACCCTCCTTTTTTGATTCTGTTATTTTAAGATACTTTTTTCCTTTAACAGTTTCCTTTACATCAAAGAAGTATGTTCTAGAATAAGTTAAAACCATCTCTGAAAACAAATCTTCTTTTTTTTCGCTCATTTTCTTTTAACCTCCTTAAAATCTATTAATGTCTTATTTAGAGTTTACTTAAAACAACTCATTCAAATCCACCTCCATAAGAAATATTGAATATGGAACCCACAGTGATAATGTGAAGTAGACCTTACTGCCATCTGTATCAGAAAGTATATAGCCACCATAAGGCGTCCCCCATAACTTTGGACCTTGACGCGTCTCCTCCGTCTGATACCAGTAGTATTTATAATCGCCATCATATACGAAGACCGCATCCGACCACGGTCCCCATAGATTGTCCGCTGTCCTGAAGAACATATCAGCATTTCCACCTGATGGTGTGTAGTCAAAATAACAGAGTAACCACTTATTCAGATATCTGTTCCACTGAACTGATAACTCGCCAACCTTCACATCGCTCACTATCGGCACCGCTTCACCTATCTTACTGCTCCATTTTGGCTTATCACCCTCCATTCCTGCGTAATATTGATAACTACTTCTATCCTCAATACTATCTAATTCTGTATAGGCAAGATATATCTCTTCTTCTCTGAATGTGTTTGAGCCAATAAAATAAAGTGCGTCTTTTTCCGGGTCAGTTGGATGATTTGATATAACAGGGCAGATATTTACGAATTTATTCTCATCACCAGTCCATACAAGAGTGAATGTCTCACCATCATCAGTTGACTTCACGAGTGCCGGTCTTCCAGTGAACTGGGGATTTATCTCATCTACCCAGCTTATCACACTCATCATGAAAACATATATTGTGCCATTTACACTTATAGCACCCGCAGGGACTGTGGTCGCAGCGTCAATAGCGGGAAAGAACTGTCTTGGACCGCCATCCTTATTCTGCCATTCTATATCAAGACCATCTGATGGGTTATTATCGGCAGTTGAGCCAATGATATTTGAGACAAAGATATCATCATATGATGTGTCGCCACCAAGTGTGTATATCTTGCCATTGTGTCTGAATATCACACCAAGGTCGCTTCCCCAACCAGCAGTATCGTCCTCACCGACAAGGCGGTCAACCATTCTCACATAAGGATATTCATTCTTTTCCTCACTACAGAATAGAAAGAAAGTGAAGACACATACCACGAAAGTAAAGAATCTATATTTCATATGACCTCCTTAAAATATTATAAAAAACATCTAAATAGAATTATATATTTTAGTATTACAGGCAAAGTTCTTTCTTCGCGAGGTTTCGACCATCTACCATATTTTTGAGTTTCTCATAAGAGACATCCCATGTTCTCGTCCTCAAACCGCAGTCAGGTGATACGAATATCCTACCGGGGTCGCCAACTACGTCAACCGCATATAATATTCTATCTCTCACAAGTTCGGGGCTTTCAATGAAGTCGGTGTGGACATCAAGAACGCCAAGACCTATAGTAAACTCAGTTTCCTTCAGTTTTTCAAGTATCTCATACCCTCGCCTTGCCCTCTTATTCACCCCATTCTCTCTTGAGTCCCTGTTAGCATATTCAAAGTGAACCTCATCCAGCATTCCCTCCAATTCCTCAATCTTTGGAAACAGAAGCGAGTAGTCAGAAAAGCAGATATGAACGCTCATAAAGAACTTGCCCTTCAGGTCACCTATGCTCTCTTTAAGTGAATCAATGAATATGTCAATCTCATCTCTCTTTGTTGTCCCTGCCGGTTCATCAATCTGTATGAACTTCGCGCCTTTCTCATAGAGTGACTTTATATTCGGATATATGATATCCCTCGCCATATCACTCAGAAACTTCTTCCTTGCCCCTTTTCTCTTATCACCTATATTCTCCTCCCCGGCAGATACATCCTTCAGGTAGAACTCATCATAAGACCAGTCAACAAGCGTGTATGCACCGGTGATAGGTATCTTGACAGGTCTTTTCGCAAATGCAGTTATCCTTTCATACTCATCTATATGAAATGGCTCATTTATTGATGGTTTTTCAACACACGATGCCTTTCTGTAATACTTGTTGTCAAAACTTCGCACATGACCCTTAAAGACGAAGCCATTTATTCTCCGGATAGGATACTCATACATCTCAACCCTTGACTGCTCACCATCATAGATAACCTCAACACCTGCCTGCTCTAAAAGGCGTGTCGCATAAAGAGACGAGTAGAATATAATCCTGTTTTTCTCATCGTCTGTGAATTGTGCTCTCTTTGATAATAGTTCAATAAGTTCATAAGATGATTCAATCTCAAGCATCTTTCCCCATCTTTGAGCACTTTCAATATCTTTATCGCTCAGAGATATGTCTCTGAACGGCTTTACCCTCCAGGATGGCTTGTCAAGAGAGCCAATCTCATGCGTCAAAAGCGGTCTCAGTTCCATTATATTATCTCCTGAAGGTTCTTAACCTTCTCGTCCATTATTATTTTTGGAAGAAGCTCGGGTGGACCATTTGTGCTTAAATATATATTGTCAGATTGAATGAAACCCTTCAGTTTTTCTGTGAATGTAAGAATTCTTTCTCTTTCTTCAATAAGCGTTGAATTGACATTCATTATTCCAGCGATTAATGACCTGCCAGAGGGAAATCCATCCATAATCTCTGAAAGAGAATTGGCATAGAAATCAACACCTATGCCATCAGTTGGGAGATTAAAGATAAATTTTTTATTGTCTCTTATGGGGAAGAAGAATGTGTTAATGAATACCGGGCAGTTAATCTTTGATTTTATATTATCAAGAAAACTTATACCTTCTTTTATATCATCGTCCTCAATTTTTCTGAAACCAAAGGTTGGTTCAATGAAGCATATAGCAGATTTATCTGATACTGGCAGATTTGGAATTATATCTATAAGAATCTCTGCTATTCTATCTGTAGAAATGCCACTTGAGAATGTCTTCAAAAGATACAGAAATGGGAGAGTGAAGAGAGTATTTGAGTGATTTTTGTCGGTAATATCTGGAAGAAAGTATCTTTTAATCCATTCATCCAATTTTTCTTTATTTACAACAGGTCTATCTACAAACTCAAGTTCCTTTACAAATGTGTTTGTCTCATAGAATCTGACAAGACCTCCGACTTTGCAGTTTTCTATTATCTCTGAGAACGGGCGAATAAGGTCCTGCCAGTTAAATAGACCATTTGATTTATACTTAAAACCTTTCTGCAATTTAAGGAAGTCGGCAGTATCATCTTTTCTTACCGCTTCCAGTTCTTCAGTGGAGATTCTCTTTCTATCAAAGTCCCTTGTAGCGGAGACCAGATTCTCACTTCTCGGGTATATACCCGTGATTATTATCTTCAAAATACCATCCTTTCGTTTATCTCCTCAATCAATCTTTCAGAGAGCTCAAGATTATTATACATCACATGTTCTATATTGAAACCAAGTTTAATCTTCTCCTTCACCATAAAATCAAGACTCTCGTCAATCGTTCTATCAAGGATTTCAAATGACCTTGCTTCTACCTTACTCTCATCTTCTGTCAGATACGAGAGAACTGAAGAAGGAAACTCGACTCCAAGCCATCTCATAAACTCAATATCTTTTATCTTTGACGCAGGTGTAAGTGAGATATACATCTTTGGCATTGGTATGCCTGCTTCTCCCGTAAGGCGTCTCAGATTGATTAATACCTGTTTTATATTTGCTGTCTCAAATACTATCTGTGATATGAAGAAATCAACACCACTCTTCATCTTTGCCACAATCTTTTCTACCTCGCCTTTTCTCGTAAGTATGGTTATAGCCCCAATGTTCACATCAAAATACCTTTTCTTGACATATTCAGATGCGGAAACGACAGAGTAGCCAGGATACTTTAGTGTGCTTGATTCACCACCGACAATTATTATATGCCTGATGCCCTTCTTAAATGCGCTGTCAATCCATTTATGGAACTCTGTTCTTTTGATTCTCACGCATATCTTATTTATAATTGGTTTAACATCATCAAAGTAGCCCTTGACTATATCGGAAAAGAGCAGATTGTCCATCTTCTCCACGTATGGAACTACCCTCTCTCCTCTCGTCTCACTTACCACCTCAGGAAGGTTTAAGAAAGAGATTTCATTCTTTCTGAGAATATCAGTTGCACGGACTGCCCATTCCTGAATCCTCTCAAGAGACCAGGATACTGGTGGTGGTATTACTTCAAATATAATCCTCTCCATAAGTAACTACTTTTGTATCTATAAATTAGCAATTATTTTATAACTTATATTTAGTATTACAATAGTAAATTTTGAGGGATATGAATATATAAATTATTATTATCTTTCAATGTGTTCAATTAAATGTTCAAAGAATTAGAAATGTGGTAAATTTATTTGAGGTGAATTTATGAAGAATATTTTTATCTTAGCAGTTTTGGTATCAGTCCCGATAGCAGTATTTTCAGCAGCGGGTGATATCATAAGTGAATTCGCAGTGTCGGGGCAACCAACGCAGGGAATAAGAGGTCTTGAGAAGGACTGGAGCGATGGCAATATCTGGTGTGCGGGTCCAGACAGTATGAATAACTGCAATTTCGCCAAGTTTCATTTAACAACACATGCACTTACCAAGAACTGGAAGCAGTTAAAGAACCATGTATGGGTATATGATATTGCCTACCCATATAAATACAGTAATACTGACTGCATAGTTGCAGTTGACCAGGTATCGCCGAGGATTCGCCTTTATGACACTCAAAATGGAAATAATATTGGAAATTTCTCAAGCGACCCGTTCACTGGTGGTGAGAACAGGGGGCTTGGTTCAAACCCTGGCACTCAGAATCTCTACGCAACGAATGGCTCTCAGTCGCAGATTATGAATTGGAATGGTATATCGTGGAGCAATTTTGCTTCATACAGTGAACAGCAGAATGCGGGTGTGTGTTATGGCTGGCATCACATCTTTGTCATATACTCAACGGGCACGTTCAAGATAAAGGTCTTTAATGAGAGTGGCAGTAATGTGGCAAACTACAACCTTAATAACTGGGGCTCAGCGCAGATGATGGGTCTCGCCTGTGGTAGAGAAAATGGTGTTGGCGCAAATGAGACGCTCTTCACTGCGGTCTACTATCCCATCTTAGTGGTAAGGGAGATAGAGATAGGTGACTTCAATACAACTGAGGTTACTGCGACATCGCTTGGTGATATTAAGGCAATTTTTCATTAAATAAGTTGCATTTCAATTTTGAGATAAGTGTTAAATTAATTTCTTTATTTTTATTTGAATGACATCTTGAATTAAGTTATATACATTAATATTAGATTTGTTTAAATTCATTGATAATCGGGAGATTGTAATAATATAATACATTTATGGAAACAAGGTCAATGCGTTGTCCAAACTGTGGAGCGAATATTCTTTTTGACTCCCAAAATCAGGTCTTTAAGTGTCAGTATTGTGGCTCAATATATGCTGTTGATGAACCTGCTGCACCATCTCCTTTAGGTCAGATGACCGCAAAAAGTAAGCGGACTTCAGCAATTATTGCAATATCCATGGCTATTGTTATTTTTGTTACTGGACTTGTTGCATTCTTAATAATGATATATTCCAGTCCACAATAGTTTTATTCTCTTTTATAGACAGGTTCCCTCAAATTCTTATAAATATATTTGTAGAGTATAGATATTCTATCTATTAGAATTGACCATATTTCTTTAATTTTTTATGGAGGTTATTATATGGAATTAAAGACGATGCAGTGCAAGAACTGCGGAGCAAATATATCATTTGACCCGAAGTTGCAGGTAATGAAGTGTGAATTCTGCGGGTCAACCTATCTTGTGGAGACGCAGGTAAAGCCGACAGGAGCGGATGAGAAGGTCATAATCTTCAAGGTTGATGAGAGGGAGGGGAATACCTGCTTTGACACATGGGTGAAGAAGGGTCTATTCAAGCCGGGAGACCTTCCACGCCTTCTCACTAAATCACCGCTTCAGGGGATGTATATACCATCGTGGCACTTTCTTATCAGCACAAATACAAACTGGTCTGGCGAGAAGAGAACCACACGCACTGTTACAGAGCGCGACTTTCAGGGAAGGGCGGTGAACCGAACAGTTGAGGAGTGGCAATACAGGAATGGAAACAGGAATGAGTCCTATTCTCTTTTCATAGCGTCATCAGGCGGTCTCGCAAATGAAGAGATGGATGCCCTCGCACCATTTCCGGTGGAAGAGGCGGTTGCCTTTACGCAGGAGTATATTACTGGAAAACAGGCGGAGGTTCCTGTAAAGACAGTTGAGCAGGCGCTTGCCGAGGCAAAGCAGATGGTTGAGACAAAGGAAAAAAAGGCGGTTGAGAGCGAGGTTGACCGCATAACAAGTTTCAATTTGTATTACAACAGCGAGACCCACAACCTTGTATATGTCCCGATATGGATTACCGGGTATAAGTATAAAGACAAGTATTATCGTGTTCTGATAAATGGCTCTACGAAGGAGGTAGTGGGGAAGAAACCTATAAGTGCAGGAAGGGTGCTTATAGCGATAGGAATTGTTGCTGTGGTTATAGCAGTTGTAGGTTGGGCGATATATTACTTTGGTTAATTTTCTATATGAAATCATATTTTTGAAACAATCACATTGGTCTGTTCGTTTTAATATATGGAGGTGTTTATAATGGAAAAACTTAACGATTATATCTGGGATGTGGCAACATATATAAGTGCGATTATATTGCCATTTTTGATGCTTCTTCCTGTATTCTTTACCTGGTCGTATATACACTAAAAGTAAAATTATACTCTCGGTATTAGATATAAAAGGCGGGATTTATCCCGCTCTTTTATTTTGTATATTTCTTAAAGAAGGAATTACTCTATAGTATCTCCCAGGTATATATCAATGTGTCATTATTTCCTGTTCTACCTTTGAATTTATAACCCGCCTTCTCAAACGACCTCGCTGATGCTATGTTATCCTCCTTTATCAGTGCAATTATTTTCATAACTCCGCTGTCAATCACAAACTGCTCAGTCCCTGGCATTATTATTGTGTAACCAAGTCCCTTTCCAATATAAGATGGTGAAAGAAATACGTTGACCTCAGCATAGTTACCTTTAATATCAAACCTGATGACCCCAACATCATAGTCCAGGTCGTCATCATTCCTTATGTATGCAATATACATATATGAGTTCCTGCCCCGTAGTTTCTCATTGAACCACTTGTTATGTATCTCCCATGGTATCTCCTTGACTGAGAAAGATACATTTCTTACAAGTGGATTATTCCTCCACTTCCACACTTTGACGGAATCCTCGGGCATCACCCTTCTTATTCCTATATCATATCCCAGTTTAGCCATACATCCTCCTCAATATCAATTTTTGATTTTCTCCCGATTACTATATTTATAAACTTTGGTTTTATTCCATAACCAGGTCTCTTTACTATTAACATATCGCTTGTTATCACAGTCCCCTTCGGTATCTTCACCCTTGCGTGTATTGACCTGCGTGCCTTCTCATAGTTTTCCATCTCATCTGTGCTCGGTCCCTTCTTCAGCCCATCACCCGTTGCCTTTTCTATATCCCTTACCTGGTGGACAAGCATCTTTAGTTCTTCCGGCTCAATCGCAAAGGGATGGTCAGGTCCTGACATACCCCTGTCAAGTGTGAAGTGTTTCTCAATCACCCTGGCACCCATCGCCACGCCAGCGAGTGAGATATGAATGCCGAGTGTGTGGTCAGACAGACCGACATTTACGCCAAATGCTTTTTTCATTGTCTCCATAGACCTGAGATTCATTATTTCTGCTTTTGCCGGGTATAATGATGCACACTGGAGAAGACATATCTTATCGTATGAGAGCCCTGCATTCTTCGCTGTATTTACCGCATCCTCAATCTCGCTCATGTTGGCAAGACCGGTTGATATTAAGATTGGTTTTCCCTTGCCTGCCACATACTCAATAAGTTCAAGGTCAACTATCTCAAACGACGCAATCTTGTATAACGCAACACCTATCTCGTTGAGCAGGTCAACCGCCTCATTGTCAAATGGTGTGGCGAAGAAGATAATACCACGCTTATCTGCATATTCTTTCAATCTGGGGAGCCACCCCCTTGGCATCTCAATATCTTTAATGAGATTATACGGTGCCTTTTTATACATTTTGAAATAGGGGGTCTTCTTTGAATATAGAAGGTCTGCTTTGAATATCTGGAATTTTATTGCATCTGCTCCAGCATCTTTTGCAGAGTCAATAAGCGAGAAGGCAATTCTTATATCACAGTTATGGTTTGAACCCGCTTCAGCGACTATGAAACAGGGTTTACTTTCGCCAAACGGTATATAATCTTTTTTTACACTCATTGCAAACAAATTCTTACATTAATATATTAAATTAATTCACTTTTATACTATAAATATACCATTTACTTTAAATTTTGTCCTGAAATTTTATAGATAATTAAAAGTTATTCTATTTTATTCAATCCCTCTTCAACTGCGATTCCGAACATTCTGGTGAATATTGTATAATCAAGTGTATAGACAATTGCAAAGGCAGATACGATTATTATCACAGCGAGCCATTTTGTATATCTACCCCTTGTCCTTGCAATGAGAATTATTCCAAGAACAGCCATTATTATTGGTCCGACGACCTTTATATCTCCAAGTGGAACTCTGTGACCTGCGACATATTTTTCCCCTTCGCCAAGATAACCAGCAAGGTCAAAACTTATTCCAAAGATGATGAGAATGACCTCTGCGATAAGGACAATTAGCAGAATCCATGATGCCCACTTTGTTGACTCTCCCTGCGTTCTCCATACCTCATATACAACAGTCGGAAGAAGCAGAAATATTATGATAAGTGGGTTTGAAAGTAAAAGACCGACTATAATGCCAATAACAGCGATTATGCTGAGTATTGTGCAGATGAGGGGTGCATATTTATAGGGTTTTGCCATATATATCCTCTCCTTTCAAAATTTATCTTACTCGCTATAATACTATCAAATTATTCTATCTTAATATATTAAAATAGGAATGATATAGATGAACATTTCTAATAAAGATAGAATAGTTGTCATTCTATGCGTTATTGCTGTTCTAACAATCTTTCTCTACTTTGAGATTGAGAGGGCAAATGACGCACCTGTCGCAGACGAGACGCAGTTTGCCCAGATGACAGAGACCATCTCATCAACTGGCAAGCCAATCTGCCACTTCCACGGTAAACTGGATGTCTATTCAACGCACCCGCCACTTTATCCATATATTCTCACCCTGTTCAGATGGGGGGGAATTTTGTCAATGCGGCTTTTCGGGGTATTTCTGTATCTTATCACAACTGTTTTTGCACTCTACATACCAGTGTTATTTGGAATGAGACCGAATATTTATTATTATCCCATTGGTCTCGCTTTTATGCTCTTTGTCCCGATTGCCATTTCCGGTGCAGGGCTTATTGATATAGATACCGGTCTTCTTCCTGTTATGTTACTTGTATCTGTCTTTGCCATTATAAAATATGAGTTAAGGGGAGGATGGCGCTGGTTTATTCTTTCAATAATAGCAGTTCTACTTACCGGTCTTACAAAATTAACGACATCATTGGCTCTTATTCCCCTTGCCCTGGTCATATCATTAGTAATGAAGAGAGGTTTCAAGATTAAGCCATTTCTAACTGTGTCAGTTGGTTTATCACTATCAACTATTATATATCTCATTTTGAATAGAACGTATTTTCATACAGGATTTGAGACAATCATTGCAAAGATGATGCCCACATTCTCACCCATCACGATATTAAAGCAAATCACGGTTTTAACACTCTGGTTTTCACCATATCTCTTTATTGCATTTCTGTTTACATCAATCATCAAATATAGAGAGATATCAAATCCATTGAGGGTTAATTTTCTCATGGGTCTTATCATCTTCATAACCTATATGTTTATCGGTGGGACTGGCTATGGTTTTCCAAAGTATCACTTTGCGGTTCTACCTCTTATTATGCCATCAATTGCACTAATTGTTTCTAAGGAGATAATCAGTATTGACAGAAAAACTGTATCGGTGGTTCTTGCAGGAGGGTTGGTATCACTCTTATGCGCCATCTTCACTCATGATTTTCTATCATTGCCTTACATAGCAAATGATAACCTGGTAATGGGTTATAGGACTTTGGATGAGATAAGAGCAGGGCTTATATTCCAGACGCTTATTATGATTCTTCCGCTTTTAATACCGATATACTTTCTATTCGTCCGAAGAAAGCGGTTTCTATTTTCAATTGCTATTGTCTCAATGCTGTTTTTAATTCCACAGGCAATATATATGTCAGGTGCTGACTATCAGGTGAGATACAACTATGGCGAGAGGGGCTTTGATAGGGTTGTAGAAATCACAAAGGTATTTCATAAAGAAGAAAGAAGTTTAATTATACCCGATGATATTGCTTACAATGCAGGCATCAGAGGCGACTATGAAGAGACGACAGGATATCTAAATGAGGGGGGTCTTGCAAAAAAAATGTCAGAAGTTGGTAATATATATGTTATAATACGTTCATCGTATGTGAATAATAAGCCCTGGCGAGATGAGGCAGGCAGGGTCTTAGAGTTAGTTGGCAGAAATTATGGAATAGTGAAGGTCGGGCATTTTATGATATTTATGCCAATACAGAAATGATAGCATTTTATTTTATTAGATATTAATTAGGCATGTTTTTTGCGTATATTATTTATGAATATCTTATTACCCTATATTCATTAAAAGGAGGTGTCATAAATGGCGCTTAAAATAAAACCACTTGCTGACAGAGTTGTTGTAAAAAGAATTGAGGAAGAAGAGACAAAAGAAGGAAGGATTATCCTGCCTGACACAGCAAAGGAGAAGCCCCTGAAGGGTGAGGTTGTTGCTTGCGGTCCTGGCAGGTTAAATGAAGATGGTGACCGCATAAAGATGGAGGTCAAGGTTGGTGATAAGATAATGTTTGGAAAATATGCGGGAACAGAGGTCACCATTGCTGGTAAAGAGTACCTCATTATGCGTGAGGACGATATATTGGCAGTTATCTGAACTTAAGACAGGAGTGATGAAGAATGGTAAAGCAATTGATATTTGATGAAGAAGCAAGGCAGAAGCTCCGTGCTGGAGTTATAACATTAGCAAAGGCAGTAAAGGTTACCCTTGGTCCAAGGGGTAGAAATGTTGTTTTAGATAAGAAGTTCGGCTCTCCTTTAATCACAAAGGATGGTGTTACTGTCGCTAAAGACATAGAACTGGAAGACCCGTATGAGAATATGGGTGCCCAGATGGTGAAGGAGGTTGCATCCAAGACAAGCGATGTGGCAGGGGACGGAACCACAACCGCTACCGTGCTCGCAGAGGCAATATTCCTTGAGGGCATGAAGGCAGTAACGGCAGGTGTAAATCCAATGGCTATAAAGAGGGGCATCCAGCAGACCGTTGATGCCATTGTTGAGAAGATGAAGAAGATAAAGAAGACAGTTGAGGAGCCAAAGGAGAAAGAGCAAGTCGCTGCAATATCTGCAAACAACGACCCGGAGATTGGAAAGATAATATCAGAAGCAATGGAGGCAGCAGGCAAGGTTGGTGTTATCACAGTTGAGGAAGCAAAAGGAATGGAGACGAAACTTGAGAAGGTTGAGGGTATGCAGTTTGACAGGGGATACCTCTCACCTTATTTCATAACCAATCCGGAGAATATGAAGTGCGAACTTGAGGATGCTTATATTCTCATATATGAGAAGAAGATAAACGCTGTTGAGGATATAAGACCACTGCTTGAGAAGATAGCACAGATTGGTGTGCCGATACTTTTAATCGCTGAAGATGTTGAGGGTGCAGCGCTCGCAACGCTTGTTCTTAACAGGATTCGTGGCACACTTAGATGTGCTGCGGTTAAGGCGCCCGGCTTTGGAGAGAGAAGGAAGTCAATGCTTGAGGACATTGCAGTTCTCACAGGTGGAAGGGCAATAACTGAAGACCTTGGCATCAAACTTGAGAATGTAACTATTGACGACCTTGGAAAGGCGAAGAAGATAATCATTGATAAGGATAATACAACAATAGTAGAAGGTGCTGGTGTTGAGAAAGAAGTGAGGGGTCGCATTGAACAGATTTCAAAGCAGATTGAGGATACGACATCTGACTATGATAGGGAGAAACTTGAGGAGAGAAGGGCGAAACTTTCTGGCGGTGTTGCTGTAATCCATGTTGGTGCTGCGACGGAGACGGAGATGAAAGAGAAGAAGGCGAGGGTTGAGGATGCCCTGAATGCAACAAAGGCAGCAGTTGAGGAAGGCATAGTCCCCGGTGGTGGCGTTGTTTATATCAGGGCGAAGCAGAAGGTAAAGGGTTTGGAATTAGAAGGCGATGAGGCAATAGGAAGGGACATTGTCTTCAAGGCACTTGAGGAGCCACTTCGCCAGATAGTGAAAAACGCAGGATATGAGGGTTCTATTGTGTGTGAGAAGGTAAAGGAGATGGAGACCAACTTTGGCTTTGATGCAGAGAAGGGTGAGTATGTAGATATGTTCAAGGCGGGCATCATTGACCCGCTCAAAGTGACGAGGTTTGCCCTTCAGAATGCAGCGTCCATTTCATCGCTCTTACTCACAACAGAGGCGTTAATTACCGATAAGCCCGAGAAGGAAGAGAAGATGCACATGCCACCTGGAGGAGGCGGCGGATACGGCGATATGTATTAAACTTGAAATAGACATAAGGGCGGGTGAAATAACCCGCCTTTTTTATTATTAAATATATAAATATTTTAAAAAAATGATTTTAATATTTTTAATCTTATGATATTTATTTACTATACAATTTAGATTTTTTAGGAGGAAAGTTGTATGAGAGAATTGTCAAATTTTATTTTTAAATATACTATTGACAATATATCAAAATTGTGATAATATATGGTTGCTTTTATAGTTGAACATTATGGTGAAAATGATGATTATCCTATTGAGAGTTTTTTAAGTAATCTTCCAGAACAGGTTAAATTGAAATTTAATTGGTTAATAAAATTATTAGAAGAAAAAGGTCCAAATATGCCTTCTCAATATTGTAAAAAATTAACTGGAACAAAATTATTTGAACTTATATGTGATTATAGAAGAAATACATATAGAATATTTTTCTTTTATCATTACAATACTATTATATTATTACATGGAATTATTAAAAAAACAAAACATACGCCAGTTAGTGATTTAGAGCTTTCAGAAAGAAGGATGAAAGAATGGTTAAAAAGGAAGGGTTTAAGTCATGAGGAAGTTTAAAGATTTTTTGTTAGAGGAGTTTGAGGATAAAGATTTTGAAAAGAGTTTTTATAAAGGGTTAGAAAAAGCACGAATTGCAATAGAAATTGCATATCTTCGTGAAAAGAGAGGAATTACACAGTTTGAGTTAGCAAAAATGATCAACACTTCTCAATCAGCTATTGCAAGGTTAGAAAACCTTAATTATAAAAGTTATTCAATTAATACATTGAGAAAGATTGCAGAAGCATTAGACCTTGAGCTTGTAATTACATTTAGAGAAAAAGGTATTGATATTTATGAAAAAGAATCCATTATTGATTTAAATAATATTCAATGGATTAAAGAGAATTATAATTATAAATTTTTAGTCCCAATTAAAATTGAAAACAATAGAGGAAGAAGTTATTTTGCATGATATGAAGAAGAATGAAAAACCTGGAATTAGTTTTTTAAAAATTGCTCTTGAAAAAGTTAATCTTGATATAAATATAAATTATATTTTTCCTGATGAAGGATTAAAAGCTGATATAAAAATTAATACCAATTCAAATATTGATAAATCAAAAAAAATACTTAAATTAAATTTAGAATTATACTTATTTACTGAAACTAAAGACCCACCTTTTAAAATGTCAATTTTAGTGTCAGGTTACTTTAAAGCAAAGAATTTAAAAAAACTTGAAAAATTTTCAGAAGTTCAAGCCCCTGCTTTACTCTTTCCTTTTGCAAGAGAAATAATAGCTGACTTAACAATGAGAGCTGGTTTTCCTCCACTTATAATCCCACCAGTTAATATACTTGCTTTAATGAGTAAAAGTCCTGAAAAATAGTTATTATATAAAAGTTATTATAAAGATGATCTATATAATTCTATGTATCTCTTTTAAATAATGGATAAGGAAAAACTTATAAAGGCCTACGAATGCATAAAGGGCTATTATTCCTCTATACTTGACAATCTGAAAAATAGCCCTGGAAATGACCACCAGATTGAAGTTCTGTATAGAATAATCTCTGTTGCTAACAACTCAAAGGATGGATTTATTTTTCATAAAAATATGACAGATGAGAATCTCTATTTTCTTTTAACCAAATCGCAGGCACAGGATACTTTTTCAAATCTTATGAAGGTAGCGGAGGAGGCGAAGGAGGACTATTACGCAAGCCATTACAAATATGTATTGGAGAGGTTAACTCATCTAATAAACTACGATGAGATGGAGAAGGCAAATGCTGACATATTGAAATCACAGGAGTTCTGGCTTGCAAAAGACAACATCACAAAACAGAACTTCGCTGACCTCCTCTTTGCTATACACGACTATCAATCTGCATCTGGGGATAGCAAAGAAGGGGAAGAAGCGAGGCAGAAAGCCCGTTTTAACTATGAGAATATTCTCACCGCCGATAAAAATCTCATCTGGGATGCGCTGGTGAAGATGCACCGTTTCAGGGCCCGCATCCCTTACGATGACGCTAAATTGACTAGGTTAAGAAATACATTCTTTGGTGAGATTCTGCGAGAAGGCGGTGGGAATTAGTGGCTGACACAAATATAGAACAGATATTGTCTGGTTACCGAATGGCAATCAGCGGTCTTTCAAGTTTGCTTTCAGATGAAGACCTTTCGCCAGCTCGTGAGATTTTTGCCCGCTTTGAGGAGATTGCCAGAGAAAGCCCTGACTACGCTTCCTTCTCTGAGATGGCTGTTAAAGAAGACCTGTTCACCAAGATAAGCGATGAATTATCAAAACTCTCTGAGAAAGCAAAGCAGGCAAAGATAAAGAAAGAGAGAGAGCCAGTAACAGAGGAGGCGATGCTCGCAGGTCTTGATATAGAGAAGGCGCTTGAGCCATATAGACAGATGTATGAATATGCAAAGAAAGACCCTGAGAAGAAGAACACAATCTCCGCCTATGAGAAACTTCTGTCATTGGGTGAGAGTTGTGAGACATCTGCTGAGTTCAATTATAGAGCGGAGAAGGAGAAACTATTCTTTGAGATAGGTCGCTCGAGCGTGCGAGACCAGGCAGAAAAGGACCTGAAAAACGCACAAGAGGTTATAGCACCAGAGATGGAATCCTATCATACAGGTATATTGAAGATACTTGAAAAGGTCAGTTCAAGTTGCGAGATGCAGTGGATGATTGAGAAGAGATTGACTGAAAACAGGGTTGAACTTGACTGTGTTATGTTTCGTGTGAATATGGTTCTGCGCTTCTTTAATGCCCTGACTACCTTTCTCTATTTTGTTCGTGATGAGCACCACCGCCAGTTGTGCGAGAACATCTACTATCAGGTTTGCGAATATCTGGACTATAAGAACTACGATGCTATGTTAGACGATAAGCGTGTTCTAATTGAACTCACAAGGGGTGTTGCAAAGGAAGACGTTTATCGTGGTGAGATGAGGGAAGGATTTTATAAACTTGTTCTGAAAAAATGAAGGCATAAATCTAGTTGACATTATTCTGTAACACACTATCCTTCTTCATCATCAAAATATAGAATAGACCTGTGATGACTGTAAATGCCCCGACTGTTTCAAGACCCCAGAAGAGCGATGTCCTGTCAACAAGGAAGCCGACAAAGGGCGCTACTATCATAAATGTCACCCTGCCAAGCAGGTTCTTTATACTGTTAACCGTCGCTCGCTTGTCCGCCCATACCTGCCTGTTCAGATAGTCCGATATAACAGGTGGTCCAAAGCCCCTTGCGAACTGTTGACCGAGTATCAGAAGACAGCCAAAGGGATGAACGAAAAAGCCCATCAGTGTGTTTGAAAGACCGAGCGTTAAGGGAATTGATGTTAGAGAGAGCGCCTTTCCGATGCGTCCTGATATTCTATGCGCAAGACCGCTTGACAGCGCTGCGAAGGCGTTGAAGCCAGCGAATATAAGACCGAACCAGACAATCGGAATACCCGCGGACTTCATATATGGCTGATAGAGCCAGTAGCCGACTGTGCCGATGCCCGATATGAGGGCGCCAAGAGCGATGAGCCAGCGAACCTCCTTGTTCTTGTAGAGGGCGAAGCGGTGTATCTTGTATATGTAGTATAACTCGCCCCTTCTGTGTCCGCCCTTTATTCTCGGTGGCTCTTTAAGCAGAAATGGAACAGGAATCCCGATTGTGAGACCGACAAATGACGCATATAGGGGCCACCTGAGGTTCATCGCTCCAAGCCACCCACCAACGAGGGCACATACTCCACATGTAATCAGCATGATGAGATTTGCCCTGCCCTGTATCTTCTGGTATTCACCTTCCCTTCCGATGGCTGAGAGGGTGTCATAGAGCATCGCATCAATACAGCCCGATAGAAGCGATGAGCCAACACCCCAGACAATCTCGCCGAGCATAAACTGGCTGAATTTATGGCTGAGAGAATAAACAAGCGCGCCAATTGAGATAAATATAACGCTTAATATGAGCGATAATCTTCTGCCGAGTTTATCCGCGAAGTAGCCGGTTGGCACCTCAAGTGCGACAATGACGCCTGCGAAGATTGTCTCAAGGAGCATAATCTGTGTCATTGAAAGACCGTTGTCAAGAAGGAAGAGGACGAATATTGGACCAACGAATATGAGATTTATGGTCACATTGAAGATATAAAGGACGGTTATATTTCTCTTAAGTGCCTTTTCTGACATGGAGAGAGTTTAGCAAAGACGATTTATGATTTTTAGGATATTTTTATAGAAATAATATATTTAATTAAATATGGCTTTTATTATTATTTATACATTTAATTTAATGAAATATTGCCTTTATATCACCAATTGATGATGTCTCAATATCAGTATTATAGTCACCTATCTCTATCTCTTTAATAACAATTGATGGATATTCACATGTCGTATATAGTGTTTCATTACTATATACAACATTATCACGACCCCTGCAAAGACCATACATATAAGTTGAACCCCAATTTTTAAGTTTTATTTCCGAGTATTTTGTGCTATCAAGATTGAAAACCCAGATAGAATTAGTAGGTTCATTATGAATAACAAATACATGATTCCAACCAAATGCAATACCTAATGGATAATAACCAGAGGTTGTCCAATTATCCCAAGAAGAGCCAGTCCACTTTTTAATAAAATAACTGCTGGATGCACCAGAGGAATATAATGATAATTTATCAAACTTATTTGAATCAATACCTACTGTGCTACCCCCAAATGGGTCACTTGAGAGATAAGATAGATTTGAACCATTGTTTTTATTATATATTTTAATCCTTGGTGCTGTGCTATCAACAGCAACAATGGTATCAGTGCCATAATAATCGTAAGGATAAGCAATATCATATACTCTACGCATATTTTGAAGTTTTTGCCAGTTCTGAACTATATCATGGGGTGGAATATTCTTGAACTTGCAGAAGTAGCAATCATCTGTAGCATTTGGACCAGCACACCATATATTTCCATCTTCTGGGTCGTATGCAAGACCATGCAATCCTTCTTTTGGTTGACCTTCAAGAGTGAAAGTATCTATTGTATCGCCCGGAGTAGAAAAAACATTGATTGATAATAAAGAAAAACCAATTAGTAAAAACTTTCTCATGTTTTACCTCCTATCTAAAAAATTATAAATACTAAATATAATCTAATATATATTATTTATGTTTGATTGAATAGTTTGTGAATTGAACAATGCCTTTATCATCCCAAAACTTTCCTGCTTGATATTATTAGGGTCCATACCACGAAGTAGAATTGTTCCACCATCACCAACTGCCCATACATAACCTGAGTTTCCTGCAACACCATGAAGGTCAACATTGACAGGGCATTCCTCCTTCACCCATTTATAGCCGCCATAACTGTATAAAATTGTTCCATTAGCACCAACACAGTGAACATCTGGATTAGGATGATAACAACCCCATATACAATATAGGTCTTCTGTTATTCCTGAGTCAACCTTTATCCAGTTATTGCCTTCCTTTACAAGTATTGTTCCATTTGCACCACATGCCCATGCATAATCAAAACCTTTACCATAATAAACACAAACGCTATAAAGGTCTTCATTTGTTGGAGAATTAGTATATAATGACCATACACCATTCTCATAATCAAGAATAGTTCCATTTGCACCAACAGCACAGGCAGAATTAGGATAATCATAAGAAAAAGATGATGATATAGAATAAAGATTGTTGGTAGTAGGTGAGTTCTTATATATATACCATTTTGAATCTGTGCCACCACCATATAAAATTATTCCACCTTCACCGACTATATAACCTGTATCAGGTTTATAATTTAGATATACTGAATAAAGGTTCTTATTTGTTGGTGATTCAGAATTATAAAAATTACCAAGCAATTCTATATTATATATTATTGTTCCATTTAAACCAACTCCATAAGATTTATTATAATTTTCCTTACAAATCCCATATAAATTCTCATTTGTATTAGTAGAAATTTTGAGCCAGTAAAAAATTGGATAATAAGTTATTAAGTTTGAATATTTACAAAACAAAACAGTTCCTTTATTGCCTACTACAAAAAGTCCATTTTGTTCAATAAAGTTTAGATTTTCATTTGTAAGTTTATGATTATATTTATACCATTTAACAGCAAATAAATTACTACATATAAATATACATAAGATAATATAAAAAACTATTCTTTTCATTTTATAAAATCCTATGGAATTGTAATCGTTGTCTGATATGGTTTATAATTAAACTTATCATAACTTGTTGTAAGAGAAGCATTACTGCAACCAGAGCCAACATTAAACTCAACATTTCCATTAGAATCTGTAGTTTTAACAAAATATCTTGAAGGAACCTCAAATTTCATCCATAAGCATACTGATGCATTTTCAACAGGGTTTTCCGAACTTGAATCTCTTACTGTAACAACTAAAGAATATGTATCATCAGGATTATGGATTACCTGTGTTGAGATATCAAATAATTGTGGGTCTCCACGCCATATTGAAGTTCTTGGACATCCAAATAACTGATTTACATATATATCATTTAAATATCCAATACTTAAAGACCAGAAATATTTTAATGTATTACATTGTGATATTCCTACATAAGAAATATCATCTTCATAAGTAATTGTTTTATTCATTAATAAATTATAATAATAATCCATAAGTCTTTCACCTGAATATGCCCATCCCAATCTAATATTACCTATAATTGATGGTCCACCCCAATTTTGATTAAATAAAAATTCTTCACCTACAACACCTTTATAATCATCATCATAGTGATTTGAACTACAAGCATATGAATATAAAAATGAGTATTTCGGTGATATATTAATATCTTCAAATGTCTTATCATAATTCCAACTATGAACATAGAAATTCGTATATTTATGACATGTAGATATCCATTGTATAGTAGCAGTTGGCCAAATAACATCTTCATATTTATGGGTCATTAATAAATAACCATCATGTCTTCCATGTTCAGCAAAGTTAATAATTCCTGGTGTGTTATTATCTATCTCTTCTACTACCTGCCATGGTTCTGGGTAATCAGGATAACGTTCATAATAATTATCTGGATTATCTATGTCATTATAAAATCCCTCATACATATTTTTAATCGTAAACATAGGTAAATAATTGTCATCTTTTAATGTTTTAATTGCATAATTTCCAAAATCAGCAGATACCTGAAGACATTTTGATAAATATGTCCCAGAAGGTGGAAGAACAAAGTCCAATTTTTCATAATGTAACAATTTTGTAATGAATGATTCTACCTCTGTTTCTGTATCTGCAGGAACTCTTCCACCAAAGATATTAATATCATATTTGAATCCAGTGTTTAATATATCATGTTCAGGTTCACCATAGAATTCATCACCATCTTTATCAAAGTCATCAGTAACATTCATATAATACAAATCACATGCATTATAAAATTGATTACCTATAGGATTTACTATCATTTTTACATAATTACTATCAATTTTCCAACCGTAATCAAAAGTACATAAAAACCTTACTGGAACTATACCAGGAAAACCATGACTTGATTTTTCTGTTAATTGACTTGGATATGGTAATTTTAAATTAACATCACCTACAAGTATTAGCCATTGAGTTCCCCAGTAAGTCCATGCATCAGCTAGAAAATCCCTTATTGCCTTCTGAATATCCTCTGTCTGACTTTCTTGATAATTTTCTTTTATCCACTGAACTGTCCTTAAAGTAGCAGGAACACCAATTTCATCTCGCCATATCTCAAGTGGTGAACAACTTAATGGTATATCTTCTGTTTCAGATGTTGGTAGGAAACCATAATATCTATCATTAGTAATTATCACATAAGTGTAAGGGTATTGCATATCACTTGGTAGCGATGTTGTATCATTTGGGTCTGGGGCGTTCAAATTATATCCCTGTGGTTGACTTTCTGAAAGTGAATATAAGTATAATGGCTCAAAATTATCTTCAACATCATAAGGGTTATAAACTTCTTTCTTTATAATATCAATAATCATATTTTTATTTCTATCTTCCATATGCCTAACTGGTGAGGGTGTGGGGGATGGTGGTGTATAGTTTAATCTCAATGTTAGTGATGTATATATTTCTAAATGTCTATCAACTGGATTATACCTGAATGGATATACGATTATTTCACACATATCAGCACCATTAAAACTTGATATAAATGGTTCTGAATATGGATTTTGAGGATAGAATTGGTCTATATTATAAATAGAAGGGTCAGGTAAAACAAAGTTAGATTCTGTTGTGTATTCTCCAATGGGCTTTGGCTTTTGTGCTGGTAATATAAAGAATTCTCCTTCTATATCCTGAGTTTGTGAACTAACGATAGATATAGAATCTATAATTGATTCAAAAGGTATAGAAATATATACACTTGTTATTGGTAAATCTGGTTTTCCTAAGTCACATTTTTTAATAGCATCTGGATAATTAACAGTATCATAACCCATTTCTTTTTCAAGTATTACCTTATCTGGGTCAAATGAAAACTGAATATCAATTGTATCACTATAAGATATATTAATTAATGTTATTATGAAAATTAATATTAATATATTTTTCATATTCTTACCCCCTTTCTATTCTTTTTCTATTTTATAGAGTTTATCGTAATCACAGTCAGTATACCAGATATATCCAGCACCATCTATTGTAAGGTCTGTAGGCATTCTTGATTTATGTTCTTCATTTACATAATCATGAAGATTCTTTTGGTCTAATATGTTTCCATCGATATCTGTCTTTATAATATAGTCTTCTTTTCCTGCTAAAGTAATATAGAAGTTATTCATTCCAGAATATTTTATTCCCATAGGTATGGAAGGATTATTATTTACCAAAGGAATTGTAAATAATTCTGTAATATTATCACTTTCTATAAAAATCCATCCTGTTTTATCATTATATTCTGAGTAATTTATTTTGTATACTTTTCTTGAAATACTATCAATGAAAAAAATGTTAAGATTATTATCAAGTGTAATTCCTGTTGGGTAATAATCTTCAGGCAAAAATAAATCTCTATGTACTTGTACACCCACTAATGAATAAGGATCTAATTGGTATAATTGTGGTTTCTTTTCTTCATAATCTACTCTTGTAGTCCATATATATTTCCTTACTCCTTCATTTACAAAATCAAAACCATCTAAATCGTTCCTATGATGATACATTACATATTCCTTCTTTAATATTATATCGTCTGTTCCTTCTACAATACCATACTGATTAATTATCATATAATCTATATCTGCATCAATTACTCTTGATTCTAATATCCATAAAGAGTTATCTCCAAAGCATATTGATGTGGGTGATAAGAACCCCCATTCTCTATTACTCTCATCATCTTTTCCAAGCTGAATTACTTTTAAAACATTGCCAAGTTCACAAAAGGAAATATCTGAAAATATTATCAGAAAAATTATTAAAAATATTATATTTAATCTGCTCATAAAACTTCCTTCCTTATAATAAAATATATATAAAATATATTCATTTGTCAATACTAAATCTTGATTTATTTTTAATAATGTGATAACCAAATAATATCTACGCCTGGCAGGATTTGAACCTGCGACACAAGGATTAGGAATCCTCTGCTCTGTCCTTACTGAGCTACAGGCGCATATATATCAAAAGTATATATTATCTCCTACTCAAAGACAATTATCCTCTCTACATTATAGCCCGCAAGCTTCTCAACGCCCTTTAGATATGCAAGGTCAATTATAAATAGAAAGCCACTGACAATGCCACCTGACTTCTCAACCAGTTTTCCTGTGGCAAGTGCGGTTCCACCTGTCGCAATAAGGTCGTCAAAGACGAGCACCTTCTCGCCTTTATTTACAGCATCTATATGCATCTCAATGGAGTCCATTCCATACTCAAGTTCATACTCCTCACTCATTGTCTTGTATGGCAGTTTGCCCTTCTTCCTTGTAATTACCAGACCCTTCCTGAGTTTGTATGCGAGCGCTGCGCCGAAGAGAAAGCCACGCGACTCAATACAGGCAATCTTTGAGAAGTCCCACGATGAGACCTTATCTGTAAGGTCGTCTATAAGGTCGTGGAAGACGTCCTTGTCAATCAGAAGTGGCGTGATATCCTTGAAACTCACGCCCGGTTTCGGAAAGTCGGGTATCTCACGAATAATTGGTTTATAATCCCTCCTCATAAATGCTCCTTTCAAAAAGAATGTAGAAGACATTGGAGTATATTTAACATAGATGACTACTTTATGATATATGAAAATTATTTTGATTTACTACCATTCAAGGGGTTTAATGCTGTCTTGGATTATCTGTCTCAATTTTTTTAATGCTCTTATCTCAATCTGGCGGATGCGTTCCCTTGTTATACCCAGAATCTTGCCTGTCTCTTTCAACGTGAGTGGCTTGTCGCCCATAAGCCCGAAGCGGTATCTCAAGACCTCGCGTTCCTTTTCAGTAAGGTTTTCAAGCAGTTCTTCTATATACTCCCTTCTCATTACTCTGAACACAACCTCTGATGGAACATCCGATGGCTCTTCTTCTATGAGGTCAGCGACAGTGCTCTCCTCATCTGAAAGGTGGTCGTCTATGCTCTTTGTAAACTGAGATGCATCTATTATCTTCTGGAGTTTCTCCTCACTTATCTTCATCATCTTTGCAATCTTGTCAAGCGGTGGCACACTGCCATACCTATCAGTCAATTCCCTTCTAATCTTGAAGTATCTGTTGACAAGGTCAACAATATGAACAGGCAATCTTATCGTCCTGCTCTTGTTGGCAATCGCTCTTGTTATTGCCTGCCTTATCCACCACGAGGCGTAGGTTGAGAACATGTAGCCCCTTCTGTAGTCAAACTTCTCAACCGCCTTTATGAGTCCAATGTTTCCCTCCTCAATAAGGTCAATAAAAGAGAGTCCCTTGCCTATGTAGTTCTTGGCAATCTTGACGACCAATCTGAGATTTGATAGAATGAGCGCCTTCTTGGCATCAAGGTTTCCACCCCTGGCACGCTTTGCTATAAGGGTTACATCTTCACGTGAAAGAAGAGGTATCTTTGATATCTCTTTGAAGTAGAGAGTCAGAGCAGTATTATCATCGGAGACATCTGCCCTTGGGGTTTCATCCTCCTCTTCCTCTTCTTCTGTAGAGGGATCTTCTTCTATTCCCTCGGTCTCTTCCTCTATCTCTTCTTTTTCTTTTTCTTTCTCTTTTTTCATACTCACTTGAAAAGTAATTATTAATATCCTGTCTGCAAGATTCTAAAGTCCTTATAACTCAGTTTTTTAATTTCTTCTGTTTCTAAAGATATATTATTTAATTTAGCACTGGAAGGACCAACTCTTACAATCTCTACGAATCTATCAACATCTGTCTCCTTGCCTTCTGAATGTATCTCAACTCCGCCATCGTATAGATTCCTGACCCAACCGACGAGTCCTAATTTTAACGCATTTCTTTCTACAAAGAAACGAAAGCCAACGCCCTGAACCATTCCCTCAACATTTATATGAGCCATTTTAAGTTTTACCATAACAGTTTTCAATTAGCCACCAATCAGATTAAAGGCAATATTTACTGCTTCCTCCGGTGTATCTGCATATTCAATACCCGCAAAGTCATGATTAACACCGAGCGCCACTATACCTTTACCAAGGTTCTTTGCCAGAGCAATCTCTGAGAACGTCCCCCAGTGCCCATCTACTGCAATAATTACATCACCGGAGGCGACAACAAGTGTATTTCTTGAGAGACCGAGCCCGGTCGGTATGACTATATCAAGATAGGGATTAGCCCTCTCTTTCTCATAGTAAGGAATTATACCTATAGTAAGACCTCCCGCGCTCTTTGCACCCCTGCATGCTGCCTCCATAACACCGCCCATACCTCCACATATTAGTATAGCACCATTTTTGGCAATTAGACGCCCGACCTCCTCCGCTGCCTCTATAGCCCACGAGGGCGGGTTTGAACCACCAATGACTGATATTTGAACGCTCATAGATACTCACTAAGTAAAAAACATATCGGGGCGAGAGGATTTGAACCTCCGACTTCTTGAACCCCATTCAAGCGCGCTAAACCAAACTGCGCTACGCCCCGCGTCAATAATTATTATAATTTATGGTGCGATAACCTTTCAAGGATATTATTTATGCTTTAAAAAATAGCTCTAAAATTTTTTAAAATAATAGTTGACAATACTTTAAATGCTGATATATTTTATTAGAGAAAGGAGGTGCTCGTTATGATTAAGAAGCTTGTTTTAATTCTGTTACTATTAGCACCTATGGTTATTTTTGCTTCAAGTGCAACTGTCATCGGTGAATGCTTCTACAGAATTGGCTGACCCTACTGCCCAGCAGCTGAGGCGGCATTCAGTCAGTTGTATGCTGAATACGGACCTCAAGGGTTTGTGCCAATTGTATATCATATAAGCGATGCTTTGGCTAATCAATGGAGTAATCAAAGAATGTCATATTATGGTGTCAATGCCACTCCCTGGACCTGTATTGATGGTGTAAGAGTTGGGAATTACAATTATAGTGGGCTTAAGCCATTCGTTCAATCGCGATATTCAACAGACAGACCGATGACTATAAATGTTACCGCTGTCTATAATAAAACCACCCAGATGATGAAAATTACTACAACTGTAAAACTTACAAGTGATATTGCTGATGGTTCCTGGTATATTCGTCCTTTTGTAACCGAAAATAGCGTAAATGGCAGTTATAACTATGTGTTAAGGCAGATGGATTCTTCAGAACTTACAATAAGGAGTACAAACCAAGAGCAGAAATATGAGTGGGAGTTTCAACCAGGTGGCTGGACTATTGAGAACTTGATGGCAGGAGCTTTTGTTCAGAATGATAGTGAAAAATTTACTACCTATAATATCTATCAGGGAGCTTTAGTAACTTCAATAACAATCACCAATGATGTGGCAACAACATCTTTTGGCATCATAAAGGCAATGCTTAGATAAAACAAATCTTTTTGAATAAATGGGAGGATTATAATCACCTCCCATTTTTTTATTACATTGCATTTATTTATTAATATAATATTATATATTTAGTGAGGTGATTAGTATGAGTAAAGGGATATTATTGATATTTCTTTTCCTTATCCCGGCAATATTATTCTCTGCAAATGCAACGGTTCTTGGTGAACTATTCTCAAGCACTACCTGAGAGGATTGTCCTACCGCTGAGAACGCATTTCGTCAGTTATATGATGAATATACCTCAGATAAATTCGTTCCGATAATCTACCACGTAGATGATAGTTTACAGAATAGTTGGTGCACCCAGAGAAAGAGTTATTACAGTATGGGTGGAACGCCATGGGCATTAATTGATGGGTTGTATAGCAAAAGTTATACATATAGCGGTTTGAAACCCTATGTTGAAAATCGTCTTTCTGTTTCTAGACCGATGACTATATCTTTTAGTGCTGTATATTACAAGAATACCAAGAAACTTAATATCTCTGGAACTGTGGCAATTGAACAGACACTTTCAAGTGGAACCTGGAAGATATACCTTTTTGTTCTGGAGAGCAAGATTAGTTCAGGTGGAAGAAGCAATGACTTTGTGTTAAGGCAGATGCAGGTATATGACCTTTCAAAACGGAATGCTAATGATAAGAATGATTTCTCATGGGAGTTTACACCTGACTCTGGATGGAAGATAGAAAATATGAGCGCTGGTGCGTTTGTTCAGAGTATAGACCAGACGAATCCGTTCAATGTCTATCAGGCAAAGATGGTCGCGAGCATCACGATAAGCAATGATGTGGCGGTGTCGTCTCTTGGTTTGATAAAAGCACTTCTTAAGTAGAATTTGCTTGAAGAATAATATGGGAGGGTTGATGCCTCCCATTTTTTCTATTATAATATTTATTATCTAACCTTGCCTTTAATATCTCTCTTTGATAAGATTTTGATGTAGATATTGTGATATGAATCTTGAAGTTCCAGAGGGCGGGAAATGCCTATATCATAAAAGTAGAAGGGCGATTGCGGTCTGCGAGAATTGCGGTGCATTTTTCTGCGGTGAGTGTGGTGCTGTCGTTGGTGGTGAGAGGGTGCTATGTAAGAAATGTATTGGAAGGGACTATGGTCCAGCAAAATGGGAGAGGACCTTTGCTGGTGGAGGCATAGTAAATTTCTTTAAAACACTGAAGGATGTGATGATATCACCTACACGCTTCTTCCACTCTATTGATGGGAAGATGCCAATATCAAGCGTCCTTCTCTTTGCGATAATATGCGAGGTCCTTGGAACTATTGCTGTTGTTATATGGGGTGGTCCAAAGGAATACTTCAATATTATTCTTGGACCGGATGTGACAGTAAAGGTCGTGCAATATCTAAATCTTGGTTTGATTATGGCATCACCGCTGATTGCTGTGATAAGTTTATTCGCCATTGCTGGCGTGTATCATGGTTTTTCCCGTATGTTTGGTGGCAAGGGCAACTACATAGCGACATTAAAGGTCATCGGTTATGGCTCATCTGCTAATCTTCTCGCATTTATACCCTGGATGGGCGGTTTTCTATCAATATTCTATGGGCTTCTTCTATACTCGCGTGGCTTTTCAAAGGTTCATCAGATTGGACCCTTAAGGTCAGCAGCGCTCGCACTTCTACCAGTAATGATACTCCTTTTAATCCTTGTCATTATTGGTATCTTTCTATTCCAGTCGTTACAGGGAAATATTACGAATATTCTCAGTCAGGGGACATCATTCATAGGGAAATAATCATATTTTGTAAAACAATAAGTAAATTATTATTAATTAAACAATGCTTTTACAACACCCAATGATGTGTTCTCAATTGATGCTCCCCAATAGACAATAACACAGTGCATACACCAATTGTAGTTTTCAAAACCAGAACCAACACCTTTATACCACCCACCATACCAAGTAAGAGAGTTTATTTCAGAACTTCCACAATCAAAAATTGGGTATGTTATGCCCTCATATTCATAATATATACACCAGAATTTATCAACATCCTTGCTGTAATGCCATTTATCAGAATAGACATTACAGTCATCATAGTTCGGATATGTATTATTTATATGCCAGCGTTTTGGACCATAGTCAGCCCCCTGCCAGTTGTTTTGTGGATTACATATCGGAACATAAAATTCATCATATTCTGTTTTATATAATTCCTCCTTTGATGTTACATATATATATGCTGGAAAATTGTCTACATAACCAATAATACCTATAATCTTAATCTTATAATCATAACCACTTATTCCAAAATCACTCAATTTGAAATAACAAGAATATGCTTTTTCCCAACCATAAGTCGCATAATAAGATGGCACACTATAATATTTCATGTCCTTCTCAAAGTTAGCAATTACAGAACTAAAAGTTATAAGACATAATATTAGTATTAATAGATTTCTCATGACTTATACCTTAATCTAAACAAACAATCAATTTAATTCCCATTATTTAAACAATGCCTTCACAATACCCAGCGATGTGCTCTCAATATCTGACCCCCAATAGACAATAACACAGTGCATACACCAGCAAATGTAGTAATGACCCCAGTTATTTGTCCAACCAGAGTCTGGAAAATAAGTCATTGAGTTCTTTGCATTTGTAGATTCGTCACTCATTGGATATGGTGGTGGTGTTGTTTGCATATAATATATAATCCAGAACCTTTTATTTATCTGCTCATCTATCTCCGTCTTGGTTATATACCAGTTAAGATTATATATATCCAGGTCATCATAATTGGGGTATGAGTTATTTATATGACCACTGTATGGACCATATTTCTTCTTTGTAAATTCAGGTGGAGTGCAATCAGGGTGATTTTTTGTCTCAGATAAGAATATATAAACGACTGCAGAACCATCTGCTCTATAACCCATCTGACCTATTGTTTTAATCTTGAAGTCGGAGTTGACACCGAAACTTTCTGGCTCAAAATAACCAGCAATTGCCAATAAACCACCCCAAACCCAGTAGTATGTTGGAGTATCATGATATATCATATCCTTCTCAAAGCTGGCAATTACTGAGCTTATGGATATTAATAAAAATAAAATTAATATACATTTTCTCATAATATATACCTCATTAAATTATATTCTACAAAATATCTATTATATAAATATTATTAACATACTAATTATAGTTTTTAAAGAGAAAAATTTTATAAAAATTAAAAAATACTTACTCATAAAAGGTTATTATTTCATATATAAAACTTTGCTCTATTTAGTATAATTATATAAAGTGGTTGAAGTGTTTGTATGAAGAGGTTTCTTAAAGGAGTTGTTCCATGGCTTCTCATTATCGGGCTTGTATTCCTTGCCTATAGGATGCTGGGCGGGACTGAGGTTACCCGTGTTGAAATCAATTACTCAAAATTTCTTGAACAGTTGGAGAGCGACAATATTGATAGGGTTGAGATTCGCGATAACCATATTACTGGCTCATTGAAGCATGAGGCAAGGACAGACGAGGCAAAGTCATTCACAGAGTTCAAGACAATTGTTCCGATTGTTGATTCCGAACTCATAAATAATATGAGAATCCATAATATAAAAATTGTAACAAAGGACACATCATCATCCTGGTTCTCTATTCTAATGACGGTTGGTCCATCAATTCTGATAGTAATTATGCTCGTTGCTTTCTGGTTTATGTTTATGAGGCAGATGCAGTCATCTTCAAGTAAGGCAATGAGCTTCTCCATATCAAGGGCGAAAATACGTACTGAAAACCGCCTGAATATTACATTCAACGATGTCGCTGGTTGTGATGAGGCAAAGGTTGAACTCCAGGAGATAATTGAGTTCTTAAAAGACCCGAAGAGGTTCCAGCGCCTTGGTGGAAGAATACCAAAGGGCGTCATAATATTGGGACCACCCGGCACAGGTAAGACGCTCCTTGCAAAAGCGGTTTCCGGTGAGGCGAATGTGCCATTTTTATCAATAAGTGGGTCTGACTTTGTGGAACTCTTTGTTGGCGTTGGCGCTGCAAGGGTTAGGGACCTTTTTGAGCAGGGGAGAAAAAATGCACCCTGTATAATCTTTATAGATGAGATAGATGCTGTCGGAAGGGTGAGAGGTGCAGGTCTTGGCGGTGGTCATGATGAGAGAGAACAGACATTGAATCAACTTCTTGTGGAGATGGATGGCTTTGACACCAAGGAAGGCGTTATCCTCATTGCGGCGACCAACAGACCCGATATACTTGACCCTGCGCTACTGAGACCCGGCAGATTTGATAGACGCATTATTGTTGACCTCCCCGATGTTAAAGGCAGAGAGGGCATACTAAAAGTGCATATCAGGAATATTCCGCTTGCAGATAATGTTGATATAAGCGTGATAGCGAGGGGGACGCCATACTTCTCGGGTGCGGACCTTGCCAATCTTGTCAATGAGGCAGCGCTTCTTGCTGCAAGGAGGAACAAGGACAAGGTTGATATGGAGGATTTTGAGGAAGCGCGGGACAAGGTAATGATGGGTCCTGAGAGAAAGAGCAAGGTCATGAGTGAGAGGGAGAAGAAACTCGCTGCGTATCATGAGGTTGGACATGCAATAGTGGCTAAGTCCCTGCCAGATATGGACCCCGTTCATAAGGTGACTATCATACTGAGGGGTCTTGCACATGGTCTCACACAGTTCTTACCAAAGGATGAGAAATATACATATAACAAGTCATACTGTATGAAAATATTATCTGCAATGCTTGGAGGGAGGTCTGCTGAGGAGATAATATTTGGTGAGGTGTCGTCCGGTGCTGGAAGCGACCTTGAAAGGGCAACAGAACTGGCGCGAAGGATGGTATGTGAGTGGGGAATGAGCGAGAAGTTAGGACCTATATCTTTCGGCAAGAATGAGGGTCCTGTATTCATAGGTAGAGAACTATCTATGGGGAGGGACTATAGCGAGAAGACGGCACAGGAGATAGATTCAGAGATAAGAAGAATAATAGAAGAGGCAAATGGTAAAGCAAACAAGATTTTGCTTGACAGGAAGGAGGACTTGGTAAAGATAGCTGAGATTTTACTTGAGAGGGAGACGCTGACGGGTGATGAACTTGATATGCTTCTTGCTGGAAAGAACATAGGTGATTTAGTTGTTGTGAAAAAGGAGCAGATACCGCAGAGTGGTGAGGGGGCTTCTTAAATTTATTCTAATCAGTCGTAATTATTGATATATAATCAGAATCAGGTTCAATTTGTTTTTATTGTAAGTTTTCTTATATTCTGATAAAATATTAGTTTAATAATGTCTATTTGAGATTTAATGATAATTATTCTGGTTGCTGAATGTTTAAAAGTCATTAGTGATTAGAATAGAGTAGTTAGTTTTATAGGGATTTGTATATTTCTGGAGGTGAAGATATATGATTGTTAAAAGATATGCGTTCATAATTCCATTAATAATATTTACTTTATCTTTAATAGTAGTGACGAACTGTAGACAGGGGCAATCATCACCACAGGAGGAAATTCTTGCAAGGGTTGGAGGAGAGAACATAACAAGGGCAGATATTGAGTCAGAGATAAAGATGTATCCCAAGACAGACCAGTATAAGTTCCAGAATCCTGAGGGTGAGAAGTATCTATTAAAACAGATAATCAATAGAAGGGTTCTTGAGATTGCTGCGAGAAGTGCAGGTCTTGATAAAGAACCGCAGGTATTAAAAAAGATAAACGTGGCAGTCCAGAATGTTCTGGCAGGTGAATTCTATTATAGATTTGTAAAGCAAAGGTTGTGGTTACCCGACCAGACGCTTAAGGACTATTACAATAAACACAGGGAAGATTATAAGTCACCTGAGAGAAGGGTCATAAAGCATATTCTTCGTAATGACAAAGCATCAATTGATGATATATTCGAACGGCTTAAAAAGGGTGAGAAGTTTGAAGACCTTGCGAAGGAATTATCGCAGGATAAGTTTACCAAAGATACAGGTGGTCTTATTGGCTCAATATCAAAGGATGAGTATGAAGGTTCTGAGATTGCGATAGACCCAAAGGTCCATGAGGTAGCGTTCTCACTTAATGAGGGTGAATACAGTCAGCCGTTTCAAAACCGTTTAGGTTATTCAATTCTCAAGGTAGATAAGATAGTTCCACCTGAGCCACAGCCATACGAAGATGTAATTATCCAGGTTTCTCAGGATGTTGCTGTTCCAGAGGAGAAAGTAAAAGAATATTATGACAAGAATATAGATAAGTTCAAGCAGGATGAGATGATAGAGATAAGGCATGGATATTTTGGCACGGAGAAGGAAGCGAAAGATGCTATAACGGCACTTAAGAGCGGAAAGAAGTTTGATGATGTGCTTGCCACAAGCACAATGCCAGATTCAGTGAAGAGTTCCGGTGGATATAGAAACTGGATAAAGAGGGGAAATATAATACCTACTGTGGGTGTTGATGAGTCGCTTGAGAAAGCGTTATTTGCACTTAAAGTTGGTGACACCTATGGTCCATATAAATCAGATAAGGGCTGGCATATATTCATGATTGAGGATAGGAAAGAAGAGGGGATAAAGTCATATAATGATGTGAAGGATACAATAAAGTATCAGTTGTTCACAGAGTATTCAGATAAATCAGAAGAGAAAGCGTTTTTAGACCTGCAGGATAAATACAAGGTAATCAATTACCTTGACCTTGGTTCATATAGAATGATGACGCCAGAGCAGATTCTTGAAGAGGCGAGAGACTCAAAGACACCACTTACCGCTTTTGACGCATATAAAGCGTTTACCGTCCTGTATCCTGACCATCCGGATGTTGATAAGGCACTCTTCTTGATGGGATACATACAGTCAGAGGAGTTGCACGAGTATTCAAAGGCACAGGCACTCTTTGAGGAGTATCTTCAGAAATATCCAAAGGGCAGTTTTGCTGATAGTGCTCGCTGGATGCTTGATAATATGAAGACAAGCCAGCCACTACCGGAAGATTTGAAATCTAAAGTAGAAGAGTCAGGAGGTAAGGTTGATGAAACTGGAAGAAGTGGAACTGAAGAGATTAAAGAGCATTGATATAACACAGATATCAATAGATAAACTTTTGAAAGAATATCCAAGTGTTTATCATTTTGTGACCTACGCATCGGTCTGGTCAAGGGCTATTCATAAAATACTGAGCAGAATGAAGGGTGAAGATGAGACAAACCAGGAAACATCAATCTATATAAAACCCACCAAGGTAGCCCTTGAACTACTTTTGAAGAAATTTCCAGAAAAAGGCGATAAATAGACATATCTCTTTATTTTTGGGGGAGAGATATATCTCCCCCCTTTTTATTATTTAACTATTGCAAAATCTATCTTAATATTTTTTGTATGAGGAAATTTATTATCTATATTATAACGCTACTTCCAATAGTTATATTAACCTGCGGTCGTTCAAGTATTGAAAAATTGAAGGAGGAGTGCTCTGCCAGGGTTGAAGATATAAGAATTGTTCGGGCAGACCTTTTCAGTGTCCTTTTAGAGGTTGATGTGCTCGTGATGAACCCGACGCCATATTCAGTAACAATAAAGAGCATTGACTATGATGTCTACGTTGAAGACGAACTTATAGACAGGCATAGCGCTGAGGAATACATTGAACTCACAAAGGGAGGTGAAACACCCCTCAAATTCCCTATCAGTATATCCTATCATTCCATTGAGGACATTGCGCCTGACTTTGCTGGCAAGAGAACCGTTAAATTGAAGATTACAGGAGATGTTATTCTTCAGCACTCTCTTACAAAATTCAAGGTTAATTTCAGTTTTGCCGGACCTGTCACGATTTGATTTTACGCCATATTAATGGATAAAAGAAAAAAGATTGGGCGGTTTTTCTTCAGGTGGCGTGGGGTTCTGCCAATTCCGTGGATTCTCTTTTACATGTTCTTTGCGAGACCGAATATAGTTTCAATCATTGTTGGTTTGATTCTATTTATCTATGGTGAGGGAATAAGGTTGTGGGCGAATACACATATTGGACCGGCATCAAGGGCGGGTAGGATTGGCGCTGATATGCTGGTCACGAAGGGACCATATAGTTTTGTGAGGCACCCGATATATATGGGCAATATCTTAATGTCAGCGGGTGAGATATTCGCATCTTTTGCCCTATTTCCATTTCAACTTGCACTGATAGTATATTTTCCAATATTTTACTATATTTTTATCTCGTGGGCTGAGGAGGACTACCTGAAGGAGCGATTTTCCAGTTATAGTGAATATAAGAGTGATAAGCCCGTGTTATTCTCGTCAAAACTCATAACAAATTTTGGGGAAGATGGAATCTCATCGGGTGCTTTCAGTGTTGAGAAGTGGACGATAATATCTCATGAGATTATATGGATTATTATTCTTGTAATGTTTGCAACAGGGCATAATCTTTCAAATCTTTTATCTTTTATTAATGCTTATTAAATAAAATAAAGCAAAATATTGTTAAAGAATTTCCTTATATAGTCGCAATTTGACCACCCTGTATTATTAAAATTTAAGTATAAATAAGGAGGTTTTTATATGACCAAAAATGATAAAGAAGATGATAAGAAAAGAAAAGGGAAAACAAAAAAGAAATCTGCAGAAGTTTCTAAAGGTATTTTATATAAGAATAAACTTGTAAAGAAGTTAATGGAAAAAAGATTGTTTCTACCTGATGATGTAACTCAGGTGAGGATTTTTGTGCCTGAGGATGTAAACGAAGAACTGGAAGTGATTTTAGAAGAGATTGATGGTCTGTGTGAAGAGGCGATAGGGTGCTGGAATAGCAAGAGGGAGAAGTTGTGTAATTGTGCCGTTAACAGAGAGATAGATGCAATTGATAGTAAATTACTTGATATTGACATCAAGATAAAAGAACTGAGTAAGAGGGCGGATGTAATTATTGAAAAAATAAGAAAGCAAAAGGGTTATTAGTATTTAGTAATGATTACCTAAGGTAATCAAGTTTTATCCCTTAAAAATCTCACCTATTTTGTCTGCTAACTGCCTTCTCTTTCCTATCTCATTTATCTTACCGACAATGTCTCTATATGCTGTCTCCTTGTCCCACCTGACATCAAGAAATAGCGCCATACTCACAAGTGTTGCCTCTTCATCGCCCAGTAAATCCATAAATGCTTTTATATTAAAACTGCCCTTTTCTTCCCCCTGAAATGCATTATTCAGTATTGACCTCACCCTTGAATCTGAAATTCCATTTATATCAATCTCATTCTTTGTCTTTCTAAGATATATTTCATCAGACAATACTATGTTTAAGAGTTCTATCTCATATTGGGGTGGCATCTTCTTCTTACTCTCAGTTGCTGTAACTTTTGTCTTCTCCCTGTCTATCTTCCTCCTTGATTGTGTCTTTCTGAAACTTTCTATGCCATCTTTTATTATTCTGCTGTCAATATTAAGAATTTTAGACAGGTCTTCTATGAAGACGCTCCTTTTCATCTCGTCTCTTATGCTTGCGAGCGGTTCCTTGAATGCGTCAAGAAGGTTTGCCTTGCCCATCGGCGTTGAGATGTCAAACTCCTCTAACTTTGACTTCATCATATAGTCCCAGCCGGGCGTTGCATTATCAAGCACTCTCCCTACCCCCTCCCTGCCCTCCTTTCTTGCAAGGTCATCGGGGTCAAGGGAGTCGGGTGGTCTTGCTACAAGAACATCAATATCATTTGCGAACATTATTGGCAAACTTCTTATTGTTGCTCTCTCACCCGCACTGTCTCCATCAAATAGAAGATATACCCTGTCAGCATACCGCGATATTAACTTCGCATGCTCACCTGTCAGGGCTGTCCCCATCGGAGCAACCACCTCGTATATACCTTTAATTAAAAGTCCTATCACATCCATCTGCCCCTCAACAATTATCACTCTTTTTGTCTCTTTTATTCTGGAAAGCCCTCTATCAAGATTGTATAGCACCATACCCTTCTGGAATATCTCAGTGTTTGGTGTATTCAGATACTTTGGTTCATCATCTCCAAGAGTTCTTCCCGAGAAAGCAATTGCCTTGCCTCTGTGGTTGTTGATTGTAAAGGTGACCCGTTTATAAATATAATCTCTGAAATCGCTCTCGCTCTTATAGAAAACTCCGGCAAGAACACTGTCATTTTCGCTTATTCCCGCGTTCTTAAGATGCTCTCTCAGCGCATTTGGGGTGTCGCCAGTCCATCCAAGCCCGAACTCAAGCCACCTGTCTCCAATCCCCCTTTCAGTGGTAAACTTTCTTACAGGATGCTCCTTTGGTGCCTCCCTCAGGTTCTTTTCATAGAACTGCCTTGTAAGTGTGATTATCTCCATCAATCTGTCTTTCTCACCCTTCTTTTCCTCTATTTCGCCAATTTCTATTCCAGCCCTCTCTGCAAGATGCCTGAGTGCGCCGATAAAGTCATGCTTTTCAATGAGCATTATGAAGTTGAATACATCACCGCCAGCACCACAACCAAAGCAGTAGAACATCTCCCTCTCAGGGTCAACATATAAACTCGGTTTTGTATCCTGATGGAACGGACATAGCGCCCTGTATTTTGCGCCAACCCTCTGCAAACGAATGTATTCAGACATTATCTCTACTATAGGGTTTCTCTCTCTTATCTTTTCCTTTATCTCATTTATCTGCATGTTTTGCTTTACTCTACTTTCTTTCTTTTTCTGCGAGAATTGCTACTGTCACACCATCACCGCCCTCACCCTCACCACCTGCCCTGTGAGATAGGACAAGCGGATGGGTTCTGAGAAATGCCCTTATGCCATCTCTGAGCCGTCCTGTCCCGAGCCCGTGAATTATTGTAACAACCCCAAGACCTGAAAGGAACGCTCTCTGGATGTGCCCGTCAAGGACTGCTATCGCCTCATCAATTGTCATCCCCCTGACCATTATCTCTGGTGATACTTCCCTCGTTATCTCATATCCCGCCCTTCTATCTCTATGTTCTTCATCTATATCATCTGCTGGAACCAGTTCGGATAGGGCAATATCAATTTTTCTTCCTTTTAGCGTGACAGTAGCCCTCCCCCTCTCTCTGTCAATTTTCACGACCTGTGTTATTGCGTCTGAGCCCTTCAACCTGACCCATGAACCAATATCTAAACCAAACTCGACATTTTCTTCTTTTTCATTCTCAACGAGCTGTTTTTCTATTGATGAGACCTTTTCAAGTGCCTTTACAATCTCCTTCTCACCTCCCTTCTTTGCTTCCTTTAATAAGTTCCTCAGTTCTTTTCTCATCTCATCAATTGCACCCCTTGTCAATCTTGCCCTCTCTTTTTTCAGTTCCTTTCTCTCATTTTTTGTTTTTTCTTTCTCATCATAGAGTTTTGCTCTTTCATCTATGAACTTCTTTTTCTCTTCCTCTAATTCTCTTTTCATTGTTTCTAATTGGCTTACCCGTCTCTCATACTCATTAACTATCTCATCAAGTTTCATTCTGTCCTCACCGAGATATTCCCTCGCCCTTGTAATTATATTCTCTTCAAGCCCAAGATTAAAGGCGGTCTCAAGTGCATGTGATGTGCCATAAGAACCCCATATAAGGCGATATGTTGGTCTTGCATCCTCAGGTGAGAATTCAACCGCCGCATTGATGACATTTTGATTTGTCGCGCCAAGGGCCTTTATGCCCTCGTAGTGCGTCGTTGCGATACAGTATGAGCCGATATTGAGTATATGTTCAATCACAGCAATACCGATTGCTGAGCCATAGTCGGGTGATGTTGACCTGCCAAGTTCGTCAAGCAGAATTAAACTCTTAACAGTTGCTCTTTCAATGATGGTCTTAAGTCGCAAAATATGCGATGTGAAAGATGAAAGTGCCTCCTCTATGGACTCCTCCTCACCAATATCACAAAGAATATTATCAATATCTGGAATTGTCGTGCCTTCACCTGCCGGGACTGGTATTCCAGAATATGCCATTGCTACAATTAACCCCACTGTTTTCAAACTGACTGTCTTTCCACCTGCGTTTGGACCCGATATAATTGCTACTCTCTTCTCTCTATCAAGGAATACATCTACTGGAACGACTGTTTCCTCAACCTTCTTTTTCTCATCTATAGCCATAACTGCAAGTTGAGGGTTGTATGCCTTGATAAGAACCAATGGGGCATTCTTTCTTATCTCAGGTATAATTGTTGGCATTGATAGCGCAAATTTACCTATTGCAAGATAAAAGTCAATCTTTGAAAGCGCATCTATGTTTGCTTCAAGGGCGGACCTTTCTTCACCAATCTTTCTTGTTGTCTCCTCAAGAATCTTTCTAACCTCCTTCTCCTCATCTGACCTGAGCGTGGCAAGGTTATTATTATCATCTACTACCGAATATGGCTCAAGGAAGGAGGTCTCACCTGAAGAACTCCTTGAGTGAACAATGCCACCAATCTTACCTGCATCCTCGGGACGCACTGGAATGCAGAACCGCTCATTTCTTATGACTACTGCCTGCTCTGTTATATAGTCAGCATAAACCCTCTTTGTCAGATAACCTTCAAGTTTCTTATAAATTTTATTCCTTGTATTTTTTATATTCTCTCGTATTTCTCCAAGACACTTTGTCGCATTGTCTCTAATCTCACCCCTCTCATCCAATATTGAATTTATGTATTTTAAGAGTTCTCTCAGCTCTGATATTTCCTTTGCTATCTCCCATAACCGGGGATATTCAGTTTCATGACTTGATAATTTACTTTTGACCTTTATAGATTCAGTTATCAGAGAGCGAACATCTGCAATCTCTTTTTCGCTTAGGAATGAACCTTCTTTTTGTGATATGGCTATATTTGGGGCAATATCATCGGGCAGATAAACAGTAAGCGCTCCCTGTTCATTTATGAAGTTTTTGAAAGATATGCTTGTGTTAAGCCCTTTTAGCGCCTCTTCAATCTCACCTTTGGGTATTAGCGAACCAGCAAGGTATCTTCCTGTTTCTGTATGTGTTCTATCAACTATGGCTCTTTTAATTGTTGGAAAGCCAAGAAAGTCAAGCGTTCTATTATCAAAATATTTGCAGGAACTATTATAGTTTATGCTGTTCTCATTATTACTCATATTAGATTATAATAACAAATTCACTGATTATTGTTTAAGCAAACATTTATTTGATATGTAAAAAAATTAATATTTTGGGTTGACAAGTCCGTTCATATCAGGTATATTTAATCTGAAAATTGAGAAAATGTCTTATATTTCCAGTGTGAAATGTTTAATAGGCAGGTATATCTTTTAAGGACGTAATAATTCTACCCCAAGAGTATGGAGGTAAAGATGCTTAATTTAGCTTCTATTAAAGAAAAGAAAGTGTCCGAACTTACACAGATGGCAAAGGAACTGAGTATTGAGGGCTCAAGTGGACTTACAAAACAGGAACTTATCTTTGAGATACTCAAGGCAAAATTAGAAAATGGTGATTCTCTTTATGCTGAGGGTGTCTTGGAGATACTTCCTGATGGTTTTGGTTTCCTGAGGTCTTCTGAAAACAGTTATCTTCCAGGTCCTGATGACATCTATGTTCATCCAAGGTTCATCTCCCGACAGAATATGAGGAGCGGTCATACCGTTGGTGGTAAGGTCCGGGCTCCTCGCGAGGGTGAGAGATACTTCGCCCTTGACGATGTGATGACAATTAATGACCAGCCCCCTGAAGCAATCTACGATAAGATTCTTTTTGACAACCTGATACCACTGTATCCGGATGAGAGAATACGCCTTGAGAGAAGCGACAGGGATATGTCAATGCGAATAATGGACCTTTTCACGCCGATAGGCAAGGGTCAGCGTGGGCTTATTGTCTCACCTCCGAGGGCAGGTAAGACCATGATACTTCAGAAGATAGCGAACTCAATTACTGAGAACCATCCCGAGATAATTCTATTTGTTATTTTGATAGGTGAGCGTCCGGAAGAGGTAACAGACATGGAACGTTCTGTGAAGGGTGAGGTTATATCTTCCACATTTGATGAGTCAGCAGAAAGACAGGTAAGAGTAGCGGATATAGTTCTTGAGAAGGCGAAGCGCAATGTTGAGTATGGCAAGGATGTGGTCATCCTCTGCGATTCCATCACACGACTCGCGAGGGCTCACAATGCTGTTGTCCCACCATCGGGGAAGGTTCTGTCAGGTGGAGTTGACTCAAACGCACTCCAGAGACCGAAGCGATTCTTCGGTGCGGCGAGAAACATTGAAGAAGGTGGGAGTTTGACAATTATTGCAACAGCGCTTGTTGAGACAGGAAGCAGGATGGATGAGGTTATCTTTGAGGAGTTCAAGGGGACAGGCAATATGGAGATAATTCTTGACAGGCGTCTCGTTGACAGGAGGATATGGCCAGCGATTGATATTAACAGAAGTGGGACGAGGAAAGAGGAATTGATACTAACTGAGGAGGAGTTGAACAAGGTCTGGCTACTCCGGAAGATACTTGCGCCACTCTCACCGGTTGAGGCGATGGAACTTCTGCAGGAGAAGATGAGCAAGACGAAGACAAACGAGGAATTCCTGAACTTCCTGAACGATATATAAAAAAGATAATAAGTAATCAGTTCATTTATGTATGTCATTCTTTTGAATGAACATGTTGTTTGTCTATTTATACTGAAATTATTATTCTTTGATTTTTATAGAAATTCATTCTTGAGAAATTAAATAACTATTGGCTGTTATGAGATTTTTAAGAATAACACTTGACATTATGTATTTTTATTTATAAAATAATATTGTAATTAAGGAGAGGTGGTTATATGAGTGGTTTTATATGAGGAAGCACCTTGTAAAATATATGAGGGTGCTTTTTGTATTTTAAATAGAATATATAATTTGTTTTTGAGGAGGGTTAATATGAATAAATATGTTGTAAAAATTTTAATTTTGTTATGCTTGTTATATCCAGTAATATCATATTCTGATTCCTGGCATACAGAGATAGTTGATAATAATATTAGCAAGAATATTCCATTTTCTAATTCTATTGCGATTGATTCATTGGACAGACCCTATATAGCCTATCATGATAGGATGAACAACGACCTTAAATATGCATATAAAGATAACGGTAAGTGGATTATTCAGACAATAGATAAAGATGGAGATGTCGGTTATTATACATCTATATGTATAGATTCAAGAGATTATCCTCATATAGCTTATTATTCTGCCAGTAATTATGAATTAAAATATGCTTACTATGATGGTAGTAAATGGAATATAACAGTTGTTGACACAGGGGGGAATATATGGGATGTTTGCCTTGTATTAGATACTAACGATAGACCTCATATATGTTATTTAGATTATTCTAACAAAATAATAAAATATTCCTTCTGGGATGGCAATAAATGGAATATTCAGCAAGTAGTATCAGGTGACAGTTGTTCTTTATGCCTTGATTCAAATGGCAATCCATACATCGTCTATGGTTGTAAAGAAAATGATATTCTCTATGTTAGGGAAGCTATTTATGATAATAACAACTGGGTCTTTAAAACAATTGAAAGTAATTCATCTTGTATTGGTCCCTCGATAGCATTGAATTCCAAAAATTACCCATATTGTTCTTATTATAACCAATGGGGTAAATATGTTTTTAAGCTTGCGTATTGGACAGGAAGTAATTGGGAAATTAAGGTAGTAGATACTGGTTATTTTACAGGTTCTACTAATGATATTGCAATAGATAGAAATGACTGCGTTCATATCTCTTATGGTTATTGGCAGTGGGGTGCTGATTGTGATTTATATTATGCCTATTGGGATGGCTATGATATGAAGAATGTTCATATTGATGAACCAGGTCTTGCAGGTGAAGATAATTCTATCGCACTTGATTCAAAGGGTAATCCTCATATATCTTACTCTTATAGTGAAGACTTCATATTTCCAATATATAGTTTGAAATATGCCTGGTATGAAGGTCCATATCCCGGCATTGACCTCATATCTTTCACCGCAAAACCAAATAATGACACCATCACCCTCAACTGGTCTGTCTCAACGGATGAAGATATATCGGGCTTTAACCTCTACCGCATAGTTGCCACACCTACTGTATCCCCCGTATGGGAGATTGCGCAATCTCCCATACAACCAATAACTGCAGACGAGGATACACATCCTCGCACAGATGTGGATTCACCGTGGACAAAGGTGAACACATCTCTCATCACAGGCACAAATCCTTATTCATATACTGACATGGATGTTTTTCCCGAGACATCATACGAATACAAACTTGAGGCAGTCGTGTATGACAATAATGAGACGCTTGGAACTACAAATGCAACATCTGGTAAGGAAACACCATCGTCATTTGAGATATCAAAAATATATCCTACGCCTGCTGATGACAGAATTAACATTAATGTAGTCATACCCTCGCAGTCGGATATTGACATTTCAATATACGACATAACGGGAAGGAAGGTTGCAACAGTTACAAGCGGATTATACAATTCTGGAGAATACACACTGACAGGTGATGTCTCAGGACTTACAAATGGTGTGTATATTGTGAGGATGACAGCTGATAGTGGATGCGTTAGCAAGAATTTCGTGGTTGCGAGATGAACCCATCGGACAAGGGGCTTAAGCCCCTTGGCTATCATATAGAGATTCTTCGCTACGCTCAGAGTGACGGATAGTGAGTGATTGCCATCTGTTTGATAAATCAAACCGCTAATATTTCGTATCTTCTATTAATTTGTCTATGTCAGCAATGACCTCATCCTGCCAATTTCTCAGGTCTTTTATACTTATCTCTTTATCGTTTGTCTTGTCAATTTTCAGTAAATAATACTTCTCTAATAACAGTGAATTGACAAACCCATCTATTGCTATAATGCCTTTTAATAAATCAATTACTGTATCATCATCTATCGCAGATAAGATTGGAATATCAGATGAACGAACCTCCGAGTATTTTACATCCTTCCATATACTCATATCAACCTTCTCTATCCCTGATTTTCTGCCAATCTCTATTATTTTATCAATAGCGCTTTTATCCATGATATAGCTGATTTTATCTGTCTTATGACAGTCGCTTATTTCTGAAGATAGTTTATGTTTGGAACCAACATTGTTCATATCATCTTCCTTTAATTTTACTCCAACCAGAAGTATTTTCTCATTAAGAATATCACCATAAGAAAATAGAATAAAACCATCGGTTTCAAGAGACCTTGACAGGTCAATATATGACTTGATGGCATCAACACTATCACGCCAGGCACCAATTCCGAGTGCTATATGGTAGCCCTTCTCTACAAGCGGTGTTAAATCTCTTTCTATATCTTCGGGCTTTGATGAGTATGCCATAGGACAGGCAAGGTCTATTAAGCCATCGGAAAGCCAGAGAGTCCAGTCCTGCCCTACATAGCGATAGGCAAGTTTTGATGGAAACCATACAGCAGCAGATAATAGGACATCTGGCTTTTTATCTTTCAGTGTCTTTCTTATCGTTCTGACCACATCTGTTATTTTGTCCGCTCTGTAGTAGAACCACTCAAGTTGATGGATATATAGCCATAGGTGAGCGGGACTTGAGAGTGGCTCTGAGACAAGAGGATACTGTGGGAAGATTCGGGGGTCAATATCATATTTAGATTTGAATTCTGAGCAGGCATAATTTGAATAGCCAAAGCGAATATTCGGGTATCTTATGAAGTCAAGGTGAATGCCATCTACCCGATACTTATTCACTATCTCAGCAACCGTATCCGAAAGGTATGTTGAGACCTGAGAGTATTCCGGCTTCAGGTATAAGCCCTCGCAGTCGGTCTTTCTGAGCATCTCCCGTGTATAGTCCATCAAACTTCTTGAGAATATATCCTCTTCGCACCAGTATGGATACTTTGCGAGTATATGATTATCCTTCATTTTATAATCCTGACCAGGTGCTGCGTAGATTGTATTCAGCCATGCATGAACTTTAATTCCATTTTGATGTGAGAGGCAGATAGACATTTGTAGTGGGTCAACGCCCTCCGGGAGGTTCTCAAGAGCGAACGGTCTTGGCTCGCCCTTTGACAGGTAATATGCGTCGCCTGCGCCGCGAACCTGGACGAACAGGTCGGTAAATCCGAACATCTTGGCATCCTTTGCGAGCATTATGACCCTTGCAGAGTCAGCGATTACATCCCTGACGACCCATAGCCCCTTGATTTCACTTGAGGATGATTGTCCAGCATAGATAAAAGTTTTAATGAATATAATGGCTATAATGATTGTTAGGAATTTTGTTTTCATATTCAGATTTAATAATTTAATACTACATCTTCCTGTCAAGCACTCTGTATTGTATCGCCTCGCTTATATGGGCGGGTCGGACATCATCGATTCCCTCGATATCTGCTATCGTCCTTGCAACCTTTAGAATCCTGTCATATGCCCTTGCTGAAAGCCCGAATCTGTCCACCGCCTTTGATAGTAGTTGCCTTGATGTGTCATCTATTTTGACAAACTCTTTTAATAGTTTTCCTGTCATCTGTGAGTTTGCGTATATACCTTTTAAATTCTTAAATCGCTCTTTCTGTCTCTCCCTTGCCTTCATAACCCGTTCGCGGATGGATGATGACCTCTCGCTTTCGCCCATTGCTGTCATCTTCTCAAATTCAAGTGCTGGCACCTCAATCTGAATGTCAATTCTATCCATCACCGGTCCAGATATATGCCTTCTGTAACTCGCAATCTGATTTGGCGTGCAGGTGCATCTCTTGGTCGGACTGCCATAGTAACCACAGGGGCAGGGATTCATAGATGCGACGAGGGTGAAGCGTGCAGGGAATGTATATGTCGCCTGTGCCCTTGATATTGTGACAGTGCCATCCTCCATCGGCTGTCTTATTGCCTCAAGGACATTTCTGTCCATCTCAGGTATCTCATCAATGAACAGAACACCATTGTGGGCAAGCGATATCTCACCCGGCTTTGGCACCTGCCCCCCACCAATAAGACCTGCATCTGAGACAGAGTGGTGCGGTGACCTGAACGGTCTTTCTGTAATGAGTGGTTTTCCCTTTGGTAGAAGACCAACGATTGAATGTATCTTCGTTGTCTCAAGTGCTTCGTCAAGGGTCAATGGTGGCAGGATTGTAGGAAGGCGTCTTGCGAGCATTGTCTTTCCCGAGCCGGGTGGACCAAGCATTATGATGTTGTGTCCACCTGAGGCACCAATCTCAATTGCCCTCTTTGCATGCTCCTGTCCCTTCACCTCTGAAAGGTCAACAAAGCATTCACCAACACGCCTGAAAAGCGCTTCCCTATCAATAACTGTTGGTTTTATAATGAATTTGCCACCTAT
>Ga0315280_10000072_pt1 | contig 177128 bp, 153 predicted proteins | sample YL17G06_40_MG_FD_203697 | JGI IMG/M metagenome (GOLD analysis project Ga0315280, IMG submission 203697) | Sediment microbial communities from Yellowstone Lake, YNP, Wyoming, USA - YL17G06_40 | ecosystem: Environmental > Aquatic > Freshwater > Lake > Sediment | place: USA: Wyoming | collected... | reverse complement strand
TCCCTCCAATACCAGGTTCAATGTCTGTAGCCTCCCTTGCTCTTGCTGTGTCAATGTCAGTCCTCTCATGACTGACATTATCCCTTAACAGTTAGCTACTGACGTAATCGTATAACAACAACACGTACACGAATCATGATACAGTCGGTTATTCATTTTGGAGCAACTTTTTCAGCGATTTAGGTAGACAGGCCACATTCTCAGGAGCTTCGAATACAGTATCCCACATCCTTTTTGTCGTAGCCCTTTGCTTCGCAGCGCTCGTCCTGGCCCTGGCCTTCGCTGCACTGCCCCAGCTATTCATTAAGGTGAAACCTTCGAGACGTCTCGCTGTCCTCGGGTCGGTTGTCGGCATAATATCAGTCATTTCCTACATCGGCATTGCGGCTTTGCCTGCGGACATTCACCTGCCAACCCACAAGCTGTTTGTTTATATAGCCTTTACGGCATTTCTTCTTGTAGTAGCATTGTATTCCGCTGCCATACTCCGACATAAGTACTACCCGAACATTTATGCATATACCTACCTGGCTTTCGCGGTCATATTAGCGCTCTATCTGGTACTTCTTTTCGGTGGTCCCAAAGCGGATACTGTATGGGGCAACAGGCTTCAATCAACAGGGCAAAAGATAGTGGTGTATGCCGAGATAGTATGCATGTTTATTCAGTCATACGGAGCGTTGAGACTTCTAAGGAGGCTTCCGAGCCTGGAATAATTGCTATTCTGCCAATTAGCCAAATCAGAAAGCCTGCGCTAACCTTTGAGCGTGCGCTGTCGAGAGACACAGAGAACACCCGATTTTGCAGAACAGGTAATGAGTACAATCTAATTTGACCACATAGCTCTCCGGCGTATCATCCTCATGCGGATTCCAAAAGTTGCACTTCACGAAGGAGGAAATCACAATAATGAAGGAATCAGGCCATCCCAATACTGGCAAAATCGTAAAAGTCATAATCATCACAGCGTTGCTTGTGGCATCAAGCTATTTCTTTGGCACAGTTTGCCATCGAGTTAGTGCTGTAGGCGATGGTATCTTTGCCTACAATGCCGGGAATCTAAGGCTATTTATTGAATTATTTGTCTCAATAGGAATCCTAGTAATAACTGCTGGCCTTGTGGCAGTGCTCCTTCGCCCTTTCTGGACATGCCTTGTGGCCTTTGCCCTTTCCAGTCTGACGATATTTCTTGTCTTGCAATTCAGCATAGCCAGCACGGTGGCAGTGGTTTTATATTTCCTTGTAGGTCTATTGTACTGTAGAGGTGTGTCAAGTAGCCTGGAGGAGCGAATCAAGTTTTCGTCACGAGCCATCTCGGAGCATAAGACTATTCTATTTCTAGTACTACTTGTAGCCATATCCAGCAGTTTCTACCTTGGATATACACAGCAATTTGATCAACGAGGATTTTCAACCCCGTCTTTCGTAACTCAAATTGCTGTGAGAATACAAAATCCTGAACCAAGCGCAAAGGCTGAATTCATAGCGAAATTCGACAAGCAGGTTAAAGACTTAATTGAACCCTATGAACGTTTTGTCCCAATTGCCATGTCGTTTTTCTTCTTTGTAGCACTGGACTTTGTTATATTCACACTTGGTTGGATACCGATTTTGTTTCTAATGCTTATTATCTACATACTTATTCGTCTTCAAGTAATTAGAGTGAGAACCGAGATGAGAGAAGTTCAACGGCTCACAATATAGGGACTATTCTCTCATCGCTGCTGGTACTATTCATCTATTTACCATTGGCCTTTGTGAAAATATCCTGTCATTATAGACTAATCTTTTTGCATAGGAGTACCGTGAGAATTTCGCAGTTAGGCGGCTGTCCGAAATGCAAAGGCTTCTTGATGCTAGAGAAAGATGCGTATGGCTTGTACCAGCAGTGCCTGCAGTGCGGCTATGTCCGCGAATTGGAAACCAATGCTTGGACTGATGTGCCACAGCCTGAAGAAGAAATGAACGGCGAAGCTCCCCAGTATGCGGCCGTAAACACTTCACATAGCGAAATTTAGAACACGCCTTAAACGACAGAGCGGTCTGCTTCTAAGATAGCGAGCGTTGTGAAACCACTACCCTTCGGTAAAGTCTTGTCAGGATCAGCAACAATCTCCAAAGTATCCATTAACCTCTGTCTCCAAGAGTGTCGCACTTTTGCTGGCTGCATACAGTTGATATGTATTGACCGAAACATACCTTAGCCGGAAAACTGATGCACGGAATCGAACCCTTTGGCAAGGATAGGCAGCACGATGTTGAAGTGATCCACGAAAAATGAGGCAAGCACGGAGCCTTGGATAGTTCCTTCAATTCCTAGAACGTTATAGTTTGTGATTAGAGTGAGAATAGCGCTGCAGACCAAACCCCCGATCACCAAGCCTAACACAGCTCCTCCCAGTCTATCGACCCAGCCCAAAAGCAACATACTGAGCAATTTACTGAGCAGCGCAGATATTATCAGCGATACTGCCAAAAATATGAGGAAGACGATGGCGAAGCCAGCGATCTTAGCCTGAATAGGGTTATGGAGCACAGTGGATAGCCAATCTGCTACGGGTCCAGAGAAGCGTCCTGCTAGGACTACACCCAAGATTATTCCTACCAGGGTGCTGATGGTCTTTATGAATCCCTTGCTAAAGCCGATGACCGCGGTGATGGCTAGAAAGACCATGATAAATATGTCAAGGCCATTCAGATTATCCATCTTAGTCTCTAACCAACTCTGAGCCTATGATAACGCTAGCTTTGCAGCCAGTACATAGTTAATTGTATCTATCATGGCGGGGCGAAATGGTCTTAACCATTCCTCTCAAACCTCCCATTGCAGGATCAGACACCTGCGTGCACACCCCTAGAGTGTAATGTTGTGCCTGATACTGTCCTCAGCCTGTTTCCAGCGTCCTCAACTCCCATTTGCCATCCCGAATATACAGGAATGAGAACGAGTCCGTCATGTCACCGTCGTCTGCCAGGAGGTCATCGTAAACCATCGGGCAGTGAGTGTGCCCGATGACCAGCCTGACCCTCGTCCTCTGCGCGTAGTCCATTGCCCTCAAATGAATCAGGGCCACATGCCTGTTCCAATCCTCCCGCGCTCCCCTGGCTTTGGTTTGATACGGAGTCTCTTTCTTGAAGCACGGCAGAGCCTTGAGTCGAGACCATACCCAGACAGACAAACGGGGGAACTTGCTTGACAGCCAGTAAGCCACCCCCGAGATACCGGGGAATAGAGGTACATTCCAGATAAAGTCGAACCCGTTCCAGACCGAGTCGAATTCCCACCCGTGCTTGAAGAAAAACCCAGCCGCACGATATTCAGATTTCATCCGGGCTCCCGGCAGGTATTCCCGTTTCGCCGAGTAATCGTGGTTCCGGTTCACCCAGATATTAGTCAGTCCTTGTCCCCTCCTGCGGTAATTCAATTCGCCCAGTTCCTTCCATGATTGAGTCTCCCTTATCGCATCCCAGGTCTCCTCCCAGGGGTCTCCCACATCGCCCAGGTAGACCATGATGTCCGGCTTCAAGGCATCCACTCTCTGCACGAATTGCCTGATTATGTCAAGCCTTGAATCATCGTGGATATGAAAGTCGCTGGCCGCTACCATCGTTGCCATCGCGCATCCCCCAGCCGTCCCTTCTATAGATGACATTGATTAGGATGCGACATTCTACTTAAGAGACAATCAATCATGCAAGGGGCTGAACGCAAAATTGGCGCACTAAACCTCTAAAAGAGGACTCCGTGGGAGGATAAGGTAAGTTAGAAGAAGAATACTCTTAGTTGTCTAAACTAATTGTGGTTTTTTCGCTCTGGAAACCTGGCGCGCCCGGAGGGATTCGAACCCTCGACCCTTGGTTCCGAAGACCAATGCTCTGATCCGCTGAGCTACGGGCGCTTACGTTCGCAATTATAGCGTTTCAGGGGTATTATGTCTAGTCGTGCTCAGGGAATGCTCATGGAAGCCTTCCGACATTGCTTCCTCAAAGCGCAACGCATCTCTCGTAGATTCTACACGGCAGTAATCATTTGTCAATCTTGTCTGAGGTCCCCTGGAAGGGGTGGTCTCTAAAAGGGGGATACCGGATCTACATCGTAGCATTGTACAGGTAAGCAGTCACTCAAATATGAAAAGTTCGCACAATCAGGGAAGCAAAAAGTAAGCTATGTCGCGTTCAACCATCACACTTATGACAACTTGGGGTTGTTCCTTTTCCACGAGGCTTGTATCGAATTTTTGGAGCCACGGGGCTTTGACGAATTTCTCAAAAGTTGCCGAGAGGTACGGCTCCAAGGCATTGTAGAAGGAGTCCCCGAACATTAGGGCACCCTCAGGCTTCTTTTGAATCGCCGACTCATTGCCTTTGAATACTACCTCTGCCCCTTGTTCATGAAACGTGCCACCCATTGTCAACATCCCGGCGAGGTCGCCATTGCCAAGGTATGAGCGTACGGTGACATCATAATCTGAGGTTGACGGCGATTGTAAATCGGGGAAAACATTCGAGAGTTGTTTGAGGATTTCGGAATAGCCCACAAAAGCCCCGTACTTATTCCAGTGCGTGTCCGTGTGGTAATAAACTGGGTATTGGGTTTTGGCCTGGAGGAGTACATCTCTCAGATCCAAGATTTTTACATCCGAATTTAATTCTAGAAAATTCATCAATTGATCCAATCTTGTCTCTTGGTTATACCTTCGGAAGTAGTCTGGCAAATACTCCGGGTAGATTGTCTCCTTATTCGGCACAATCACAACCAAGTCATATATGCCCCTTTCGGCCAGCCAATCCCTTTGTTCTTTGAGATTCTTCGCCATGCTTTGAAGCTGCTCCTCAGTCAGAGGTGACAAGCCCTGGTAGTCGTTAATACTATCCGAATAGAATAGCCAGTCGTCCTTGCCAAGAACCACTTTAGAAGACACTGGAGCGACGTTAAAATATCTGATGCTAGCAATGCTATTCCAATGTATCAGCGTTTTCCGAAAACCAAAGTTGTCCGTTACATAAGCTATAAACTCCTGCGGGAAACTGGTCAGCGTTTGCATTGCCAGCTTTGGCATTTTGGCTAGCTCCCTGTTCTCCATATTGGGCAATCTTGCCTCTACACCGAGAGCTAAACCTATCAACGGTTGTAAAATAGTGAGTCCAAATACAAGTACCAAGAGCAGATTAAGCATATTCTGAGGCCGTAAGAAACCGGTGATATTCCGGCGCCTAATTACTAAGTCTATTGCAAGGAATAGGGCCCCTCCAGCAATCAGTGTTACAACGTAGACCAGTAACAGCTTCCCCAAAGCATTTGTTGTAGTCGCAGTCCTCATCCCATATATGCCGAATATGGCCAAAGCGGCAATAAATAAGAATAAGCATATCAAAATAGACTGTTTAGCTTTCATCTATTTCCTGCTAAAATCTGAAGTATATGAACGGATTATTCAGTGCACCCATCATTGATATGACCGAAATGGAAAAAATCGTACCAAGAAAAATCAGTGTTACGAATGAATAACTAAAATCGGCAAGTCCGGACGCGATTCGCCTCCTGGCCTCCAATGCCTTGTACCACGTATCCTTTAGGCGCCCCAAAGCGGGAAGCAACGGAAGCGAACCAACTAGTCCCACTATTAGTGCTACAACAACCAGCCTATTCAGATACATGAGCGGGGAGTAGTATGGCCCACTCACTTTGCCGAATCCAAACATCGCTTCTAAGTATGCAATTGCGTAGGAAAAGTCGCTAGATCGGAAAACTACCCAGCCAATCATTACCACCAGCAAGGCATATAATAACCTCACTGGTGACCATGTCCTACTGATGAGTTGCCCGAATTTGGTATGTTCTAGCAGCACAAACACTCCGTGCCATACACCCCATGCAACAAAAGTCCAGGCAGCACCGTGCCACAAACCACAGACGAAGAATACAATCAAAATGTTGAAATAGACTCGGACAGGTTTGCCACGGTTGCCCCCCAAGGGGATGTACAAATAGTCTCTGAGCCAAGTCGACAATGATATATGCCAACGCCTCCAGAACTCCCGGATAGATCTCGATATATAGGGATAATTGAAGTTCTCCATAAAATCAAAACCGGCAATCCTACCAATGCCTATAGCCATATCTGAATAACCTGAAAAATCGAAGTATATCTGCAGTGTGTAGCACACTATCCCCAGCCAGGATACACCAACGGTCAGCTCACCGCCTGGTAGGCTAAAAATCTGGTCGGCAACCATGCCGAGGGTATTTGCGATGAGCACCTTCTTTCCCAGACCAATGATGAAACGCTTAACCCCATCAGCAAATTTGTCCATGGTTATACTGCGCTCTGCGATTTGGTTAGCGATGTGGCGATACTGAACGATCGGTCCAGCTAGAAGTTTAGGGAACAACGATATATAAAGAGCTGTATTTATGGGATTACGGTCGAATACAGCTTCCTTTCGATAAATGTCCACTATGTATGATATTGCCGAGAAGGTGAAAAAGGATATCCCTATCGGGAAAGAGACGGGTGACGAGGTTATGTAAATAGATTTCCAGCCTACCAGATTAAGACCCGAACTCAAGGATGCAGCGAAAAAGTTCACGTATTTGAAACCGAACAATAATGCTAGATTAAGGGCCACTGCTAAACCTAAGAGCAGCTTAGCCCTTTTTGCTCTTCCATTTCGCAGCTCATCAGAAACATAGTTCCCAAAGATATGGTTGAGAATTATGGATGTGATCAGAACGAAGACATACTTGGGCTCACCCCAAGCGTAGAAAATAAGGCTAGCTACGACCAGGAAGGGATTCTGAAGACGCTTGCCGACCAAAAAGTAGAGTATCAGGAATATTGGCAAAAATAGGAAAAGAAAACCCGGAGAACTAAATACCATATATCCTTACCTGCAGACCGGGGAAAATTCTGCGACTCAGCTCATATTCCCTTATCACTATCTAAGCCAAACGAGTCAAGAATTTTATGTCGGGAGCTGTGATCACCAGTATTCCGAATAAGGATTTGCCACGCCCCCTCCCTCTAACTCCCTCCCGCAAGGGGAGGGAAAATTATGAATACCTCTCCCTCGAAGGGAGAGGTCAGGTGAGGGTGCATCCTACATCTCTAATTTGTCAGAGATTTCATATTGTGGGGTGAGCGGAGGGATTCGAACCCTCGTTCTCCAGGGCCACAACCTGGCGCCTTAAACCGCTCGGCTACGCCCACCACAATTGACAGTACCCTGCCTTTCAAGCGAGCCAATTGTAGCATTCAATTCGCCTTGTAGTCAAGGCAAATCTGTTAGAAACCATTTTCCACCTTCATGTCTTTGCGAGAAGTCCGCCTAGGCGGACGACGAAGCAATCTCAGGAGCCCTACAAAAGAATAACGACGAGATTGCTTCGCTTCGCTCGCAATGACACTAAAACCATGTCAGAGGATTTGCCGTAAGGGCGAGTTCCCCAACCCGCCCCTACAACCGTCCTCACTCTCAAAGCTGACAGGCCAAAAGGTCAATTGCGCCCCTCCACCGCATGTGCTAATATATCATCGTGTTTGTCCGCTATGATAAACCCCGCCCTGCAATACCATCTCATCTCATCAAGCACTTCATTCAATCCCGAGCCCCCGCATTCATTACCACGCGAAATCCCTCGACTCATCGAATTCTGGAATAGCCCGAAGGAGAACGTAGTATGAAAGCCCATGAATATCAGGCCAAGCAACTCATGGCGGAGTTCGGCGTCCCTGTCCCTCGTGGCAGCGTGGCCAAGACCCCCGCCGAAGCCAGGAAAATAGCATCCGACCTCGGCGGCAAGGTGGTGGTCAAGGCACAAGTGCACGCCGGGGGACGCGGCAAGGCCGGCGGCATCAAGGTCGTCTCATCGCCGGATGAGGCCGAGCAGGCTGCCCAGAAGCTGCTCGGCTCGAAGCTGGTCACCCATCAGACCGGCCCTCAGGGCGTGCCGATTAACGCTGTCCTCGTTGAGGAGGCCATAGACATTAAACGTGAGCTCTATTTGAGCATAGTCATCGATGGTGTCGCAGGTTTGCCCGTAATCATGGCCAGCGAGGCCGGCGGCATGGACATCGAGGAGGTAGCCCGCACCACCCCCGAGAAGATTCTCAAGGCTTACGTTTATCCCGCAGTTGGCGTGCGCACCTTCCTGGCACGGAAGCTGGCTTACGGCCTGAACCTGGCACCGGAGCAGATGAAGGCTGGCTCAGAGCTGATAGCCAACCTCTATAAACTGTTCCAGGCCAAGGACTGCTCGCTCGCCGAGATAAACCCGCTGGTCGTCACTGCCGACGGCAGGGTGCTGGCTGCGGACGCCAAGCTCAACTTCGACGATAATGCCTCCTACCGCCAGAAAGCTGTGGAGGTTCTCCGCGATATCGCCCAGGAAGACCCCCTCGAGGTCGAAGCCAAGAGCAAAGGCATTGAGAACTATATCAAGCTTGACGGCAGCATAGGATGTCTGGTCAACGGCGCTGGACTCGCTATGGCCGTCCTCGACCTCTTGAGGCAGGAAGGCGGCAACGCCGCCAACTTCCTCGATATTGGCACTATCAACGACCCCGAGCGCGTGGTTCAGGCCATCGGAATCATCAACTCCGACCCCAACGTCAAGGCGATGCTGATAAATATCTTCGGCGGCATGGCGCGCACGGACGTCATCGCCCAGGGGCTGGTCTCCGCACACAAGAAAATGGAGATTAAAGTCCCTGTCGTCGTCCGGCTGGCCGGCACTAACGTAGCCCAGGGAGATAAAATACTGGACGAGTCAGGCTTGAAACTTATCAGGGCCAATAACTTCCGAGAGGCTGCGCAGAAGGCAGTGGCGGCAGCCCAAAAATCCTAACGAGGTGTTGTCGTGAGTATTCTGATTGATGAAAAGACGAGGCTTCTGGTACAGGGTATCACCGGCGGCGAGGGCAGTTTCCACACACGCCGCTGCATAGATTATGGCACCAAGGTAGTTGCAGGCGTCACCCCGGGCAAGGGCGGCACCAAGATGGACGAGGTGCCAGTGTTCAATACCGTGGAGCGAGCGGTGGCCGAGACCGGAGCCAACACCAGCATTATCTTCGTCCCCGCTGCATTCGCAGCCGACGCCATTCTGGAGGCTGCCGATGCCGGCATCCCGCTCATCGTTTGCATCACCGAAGGCATCCCCACGCTGGACATGGTCATGGTGAGCAATTATCTGAAGCAAAAAGGGGCCAGGCTTATCGGCCCCAACTGCCCCGGCCTGCTTTCCGCAGGAAAGTGCAAGGTGGGCATTATGAGCGGCGACATCTTCCTTAAAGGTAATGTCGGCGTAGTCTCCCGAAGCGGCACCCTGACATACGAGGCCGTGAGCCAGCTTACCACGCTGGGCATCGGTCAGACGACCTGTATCGGCCTGGGCGGCGACCCTATCATAGGCACAGTCTTTATCGATGCGTTGGAGCTATTCCAGAAAGACCCCGAGACCGAGGCAGTGGTGCTTATCGGTGAGATCGGCGGCAATCAGGAACAGCGGGCAGCGGAGTTCATCAAGAGTAAGATGACCAAGCCCGTGGTTGCCTTCGTCGCCGGGGCCAGCGCGCCTCCCGGCAGGCGTATGGGCCATGCCGGAGCCATTATCACCGGAGCTTCGGGCAGAGCGCAGGACAAGATGGACGCCCTGGCTGCTGTGGGCGTCACCGTGACCAAAAGCCCCGCCGAGATAGGCTCTACAATGCAAAAAGTGCTGGCTTCTAAGAAAGGCAAGAAGAAACGCTAGCTAAATGTCAGAGTAACAGCTTGTAGGGGCGGGTTTGAAACCCGCCCTACCCTATGCACCTAAATAATAAACGTTATCCTGATAGCATCAAAATACTTCTTTTATAACTTTTTCTGTACCACGCACCAAGTCATCGACTTCGTCTGTTGAAGGTTCACGTTCCTTAGAGTGCCCACATAGGTTTCTTATATCCGAAAGCCTTTGAATGAAGCGCCACATTGGGGTATCGTAAGCCCCTTCATTTTTAAGAGCGTCATTGAGATCAGAGAGGGTAGGATTTTTCTTTCTCAAATTGATACTTCTACGCTCTGCTATCGACTTCAAGTGCCCTTCCAGAACTACTCCACAAATCATGCCGGAACTTCGTAGGTATCTCTTCCTAGCCAACTCTTTGGCAGCCTCAATATCGTTATCAAATATTTCTGCACGAATCACTGTTCGAATGTCTCGAAGCACAGAAGGAGCAGCATCTAGTGCCGCCTTTACAATCGAGAACTGCCTTAATAATTTAGCTTGATAGGCTTGTTTAGTATCGAAAAGGGGTTCCCCATGACGACTGACCACAATACCTAAAAGAAAATCACTAATACAGTAAGTGCTATAAAGTATTTCCTTTCGGCGTTCTAACTTGTATGCAGATATGAAATCCGCACAACGTTCTGGGATAATTTGTGACACAACTGATAACGCACGAGTGTACCATGACTCATAGTTCAGTGCCAGGGTAGCCAAGTCGTATTTTTCATCAACTTGAAGTTTTACTCCCTCACTAAGAAGACCGTTTAATTCCTTAACTATTTCATTAGGCGTATTCATTCAGCATGCAAAGCCTCCCCTCAACAAAATTTATTCAAATAACCGGATCTAAAGGCCCGTCACAAGCAGTATTCGCTTCGCGAACTATATGATTATTTATGTTCTAGGAATATATTCCCAAAATTCTGCCATTCTGTCTTAATCCTACACGATAAACTCTCAATCGTCAACAAGTCGTCAGCGAGCCCCGCAATAGTTGCATTTCACTTGACACTTGTAGTATCCTATGGTTTAATCAGCATACTAGTTTTGAATACGACTAGCTTTCGCCCCAACGGGGCGGTTTTTTAATTGCACAAGCTGGAGCTAATATGAGAAGCGACTCTATAAAACAAGGTGTCGAGCGTGCTCCTCATCGGGCGCTGCTCAAGGCGCTGGGCTTGACCTCCAAGGAGATCGAGCAGCCTCTGGTGGGCATCGTGAACAGCTTCAATGAGGTCATCCCCGGCCATATTCACCTGAGAACCATCGCCGCAGCGGTGAAGGCCGGAGTGCGCAGCGCAGGCGGCACGCCGTTGGAGTTCGACACCATCGGAGTCTGCGATGGCATCGCTATGGGACATATCGGCATGAGGTACAGCCTACCCAGCCGCGAGCTTATCGCCGATTCCATAGAGATTATGGTGCAGGCTCACGGCTTCGATGCCCTGGTGTTCATCCCTAACTGCGACAAGATTATCCCCGGGATGTTGATGGCTGCGGTGAGGCTTAACCTCCCTGCTATCTTTGTCAGCGGCGGCCCCATGCTGGCCGGACATCTGGGCAGCAAGAGCATAGTCGACCTGAACAGCGTCTTCGAAGCGGTGGGCAAAGTAACCAAAGGAGATATGACCCTGGCCGAGCTGGAGGAGCTTGAGGACAGGGCCTGCCCGGGCTGTGGCAGTTGCTCCGGCATGTTCACCGCTAATACCATGAACTGCCTCACTGAGGCGCTGGGGATGGCGATGCCAGGCAACGGGACCATACCCGCAGTCGATGCCAGGAGGATACGCCTGGCTAAAGAGGCCGGCAGAAAGGTCATGGCGCTGCTTGCAGCGGACATCCATCCGCTTGACATCATTACCAAGGATTCCATCTATAACGCCTTCGTGGTAGATATGGCTCTGGGCGGCAGCACTAACTCCGTGCTGCACCTTATGGCGCTGGCACATGAAGCGGAGCTTGATTTCTCCCTGAAGGCGATAAACAAGATAGGCCAAAGCACTCCGCACCTTTCGAAGATGAGGCCCTCCGGTGAGCATCACCTGGAGGACCTAGACCTTGCCGGCGGCATACCGGCGATTATGAACCAGCTCAGGAAACAGCTTAAGCTGGAAGCGAAGACAGTTTCAGGCAAAACGCTGGGCAAGGCCATCGCAGGCGCAAAGGTTAGCGATAAGAACGTGATAAGACCCCTGTCGAACCCTTACTCCCCCAGAGGCGGCCTGAGCATTCTCTTCGGCAACCTGGCGCCCAAGGGGGCTGTGGTGAAGAGCGCCGCCGTGGTCCCTGAGATGATGGTGCACACAGGGCCGGCGCGCGTGTTCAACTCGGAGGACGAAGCGACCAAGGCCATAATGGCAGGTCTGATAAGAGCAAAGGACGTGGTGGTCATCCGCTACGAAGGGCCCAAGGGTGGCCCGGGCATGCCCGAGATGCTCACCCCGACCTCGCTCATCGCAGGCATGGGGCTGGACAAAGAAGTCGCGCTGATTACCGATGGAAGGTTCTCCGGCGCTACCCGCGGCGCGGCCATAGGCCATGTCTCGCCTGAGGCGGCGGAGAGAGGCCCCATCGCCGCCCTGAGAGACGGAGACCGCATAAAGATAGATATCCCGAATAATAGAATAGATGTTGAGCTCAGTGATAAGCAAATCGCTCAGCGCCTTTCTCAGGTGCCCAAATTCCAGCCCAAGATAAAGACAGGATACTTAAAACGTTATATAGAGAAAGTGACCTCGGCATCAACCGGGGCGGTGTTCAAGTAGGAGCCCGTTATGAAACGTACAGGTGCCCAAATACTGTGTGAAAGCCTGATAAAAGAGGGAGTGGAGGTTATCTTCGGCTTCCCTGGGGGCTCCGTGCTACCATTGTATGACACTCTGCCCCAGTACCCGCAGTTGCGGCATATTCTGGTGCGCCACGAGCAGGGCGCCGCCCATGCGGCAGACGGCTATGCCCGGGCTACCGGGAGAGTCGGAGTCTGTTTAGCAACTTCTGGGCCCGGTGCCTGCAACCTGGTAACTGGTATAGCTAATGCTCACCTGGATTCCTCTCCTGTGGTCGCCATCACGGGACAGGTGGCGAGGCCTTTTATCGGCAAGGACGCCTTCCAGGAAATTGACATCACGGGCATCACCGTACCCATAACCAAGCACAACTATCTCGTCCTCTCAGCAGAAGAGCTGGCTACCGTGGTCAAGGAAGCATTCCATATCGCCAGGACCGGCAGGCCGGGGCCAGTCCTCATCGACATACCGCGTGATGTGTTCGTCGAGGAAGCGAATTTCCATTATCCGGAGAAGGTTAAAATAAGCGGCTTCAAAACGGTCATGCAGGGGCATCCGGCCCAGATTAAGAAAGCAGCGAAGCTTATCAACGAGGCCCAGAAGCCTGTCATCCTCGCGGGAAGAGGGGTTATCATATCGGGCGCGTTTCCCGAGCTCAAGGAATTGGCGGAGAAAGCGCAGATCCCGGTGATTACCACCCTTTTGGGCATCGGGTGCTTCCCTGAAGACCATATACTCAGCTTGGGCATGATAGGCATGCACGGCATGGCTTATGCCAACCTGGCCGTGAGCTCTGCCGACCTTGTTATCGCTATAGGGATGAGGTTCGATGACAGAGCAACCGGCAAGGTGAGCGGCTTCGCGCCCCATGCTCAAATCATACACATAGATATAGACCCCGCTGAGATCGGCAAGAACGTGAGAGTGGACGTGCCCATCGTGGGCGACGTGAAGAATGTGCTCAGTGAGTTGAACAAACACATTGATGTCCAAACGCACGTTGACTGGATAGCGCAGGTTGAGGAATGGCGCCGTGACCACCCGGTAGTGGTCATTCGCGAAACAGACGCGCTGTTACCGCAGTTCGTGATAAGGAAGATTTACGAAGTCACCAAAGGCGATGCCATCATAGTCACCGGCGTGGGCCAGAACCAGATGTGGGCGGCGCAGCACTTCTGGTATAGCAAGCCCAATACGCTGATATCATCGGGAGGCCTGGGGACGATGGGCTTCGAGTTGCCCGCAGCCATCGGAGCCAAGGTAGGTAAACCCGATGAGACCGTATGGGCTGTCGCAGGTGACGGCGGCTTCCAGATGACCATCCAGGAATTGGGCACAGCGGCTCAGGATAATATCGCGGTGAAGATTGCCATTATTAACAACGGCTTCCTAGGCATGGTCAGACAGTGGCAGGAGCTGTTTTACAAGAAGAACTACGTGGCAACACCTTTGAGCAACCCTGACTTCGTCAAAATAGCCGAAGCCTATGGCATACCCGGGCTCAGGGTTACCGACAAGAAACTGGTTGTGGCCGCCATCCAGAAGGCTATGGAATATGACGGACCCTTCCTCATAGATTTCGTGGTGGAGCCGGAGGAGAACATCTATCCCATGGTGGCGCCGGGTTGCACCCTGGCTGAAATCATCGAGGCGCCCTGGAACAAGGTCAAGATCAAGGCAGGTTCGCAGGAAACAAGCAACCTTTAACAAGCAGCTTTTGCCGTCAATTCTGAGGATGGAATCTGAGGTGTCCCAGTGTCACCCTGAGTGTAACGAAGTGTCTATGAAATCTCAGATTCCTCGTTCCACTTAGAATGATATGACATTTGGATGCAAAGGAAAATAACCATGAATAGTAAGACAAAGCACACCTTGGTAGCACTGGTCGAAGACAAACCCGGAGTCCTGAACCGCGTATCCAGTCTGTTCCGCAGGCGTAACTTCAATATCGAGAGCATCGCCGTGGGCCATTCCGAGCAGCCAGGTCTCTCCAGGATGACTATCCTCGTCGATGGGGCCACTACAGCCGTGGAGCAGGTGAGAAAACAGCTCGACAAGGTGATCGAGGTAGTCAAGGTAATCGACATTTCAGAGGAGTCCATCGTTGCCCGGGAACTGGCGCTGATCAAGGTTCATGCCACCTCTTCTACCAGAAGCGAGATAATACAGATTGTCGATATCTTCCGGGCGAACATTATAGATGTTGCCCCGAGTTCTTTAATCGTGGAGGTCACCGGAGACATAGACAAGATAGATTCCCTTTATAACCTGCTCAAAAGATTCGGGGTGAAAGAGCTGGCACGTACCGGCAGGATTGCCATGGCACGCGGAGCGGGAGCGGTTAAGGTCGAAGAGGAGCAGCCGCCAGAAGTTCAAATCCCAAAGGCTAAAAAGACAAAACCAGCGCAATAGATATATGGAAAGGATGGAGCGAGAATGTACTACGATAAGGATGCCAACCTGGGTTTACTCAAAGGCAAGACCATAGCCATAGTCGGCTACGGCAGCCAGGGCCATGCCCATGCCCAGAACCTCAGAGACAGCGGATGCAATGTCATTGTGGCTGAGCTCAAGGACAGCTCGCCCTGGAAAGAGGCCAAGAAGGCGAAGTTCGAGGTCCTCACCGCTGAAGAAGCAGCCAAGAAGGCGGACATCATGACCTTGCTTGTGCCCGATACCCTGCACCCTGTGGTCTACCGGCAGATGCAGAAGGGTCTGACCAGGGGCAAGATGCTGATGTTTGCCCATGGCTTCAACATACACTACAGCCAGATCGTACCTCCCAAGGATATAGATGTGACCATGATAGCACCCAAATGCCCGGGGCACATGCTGCGGCGTACATATACCGAAGGCGGAGGGCCACCTGCCCTCATCGCCGTTCATCAGGATGCCACAGGCAAGGCCAAGAAGATTGCCCTGGCTTACGCTAAGGGCATCGGCTGCACCAGGGCCGGGGTTCTGGATACTACCTTCGCCGAGGAGACCGAGACGGACCTCTTCGGAGAGCAGACCGTACTCTGCGGCGGTGTCTCCTCATTGATCAAGGCTGCTTTCGAGACACTGGTCGAGGCCGGCTATCAACCGGAGATCGCCTATTTCGAGGTCCTCCACGAATTGAAGCTCATCACCGACCTCATCTATCAGGGCGGGCTGAGCTACATGCGCTACTCGGTGAGCGATACCGCCGAGTACGGCGACTATGTCTCCGGCCCCAGGGTTATCGATGATTGCACCAAGCAGGCCATGAGGCAGATTCTGGCGGAGATTCAGGACGGCACCTTCGCCACTCGCTGGATTCTGGAGAACCAGGCAGGCCGCCCCTCGTTCAATATTATGCGTAAGAGAGAGCAGGAGCATCCCATTGAGATAGTAGGCAAGAAACTCAGAGCTATGATGCCCTGGCTCAAAGCAAAGGCCTACGAATAACACAGGAGAACAGAGTGGACAGGGTCATTATCTTCGACACCACGCTGCGCGACGGCGAGCAGTCAGCAGGGGCAGCTCTTAATATAGATGAGAAGCTGGAGATTGCCCGGCAACTGGAGAGGCTGCGCATAGATGTAATCGAGGCTGGCTTCCCTATCACGTCGCCTGGCGATTCCGAAGCGGTGCGCCGCATCGCTAAAGAGGTGCGTGAACCTACTATCTGTGCCCTGGCACATGCCAACAAGGATGCCGTGGACGCAGCCTGGCAGGCAGTGAAGGAAGCCCAGCACCCTCGCATCCACGTCTTCCTCTCCAGCTCTGACATACATATGGCCCATCAGCTTAAGAAGAGCAGGGAGCAAGTAATGGAGGCTGCCAGAAGCATGGTGGCGCGGGCTAAAGGCTATCTCGAGGATGTGGAATTCTCGCCCATGGACGCTACCCGCACTGACCCGGCGTTCCTGTACCAGATAATCGAAGCGACCATCGCTGCCGGGGCAACGACTGTGAATATACCCGATACCGTAGGCTACACTATACCCAAGGAGTTCTGCGCCCTGATAGAGGGCATCTTCAAGAACGTGCCCAATATCAAAAAAGCCGTGGTCAGTGTGCACTGTCACAACGACCTGGGGTTGGCTGTAGCCAACAGCCTGGCCGTGCTCGACTGCGGCGTGCGCCAGATTGAGTGCACCATCAACGGCATCGGCGAGCGCGCCGGCAACGCCTCCCTCGAGGAGATAGTGATGGCGCTGCGCACTCGCCGGGACCTGCTTAACTACACCACCAATGCGGATAGCACCCAAATCCATAGGACAAGCAGGCTGGTGAGCGACCTTACAGGCATGTCGGTGCAGCCCAACAAGGCCATCGTGGGCGCTAACGCCTTCCGCCACGAATCAGGCATCCACCAGGACGGCATGCTCAAGGAACGGACTACCTACGAAATTATGGACCCCAGGGACATCGGTCTCACCGGCACCACTCTTACCCTGGGCAAGCTCAGCGGCCGCCATGCTTTCAAAGCCCGTCTCGAGGAACTGGGTTACACCCTTAGCGACGAGGAGTTCACCCGTGCCTTCACCGCCTTCAAGGAATTGGCAGACAAGAAGAAGGAGATAGGTGACCGCGATATAGAGGCGCTGATTGCAGAGGAGATGCGCACCTTCTCCGAGACCTACCATCTGGACCATGTGCAGGTATCCTGCGGCGACCACCTCGTCCCCACTGCCTCGGTTAGGTTGATCGGTCCCGGAGGACAGCTCTTGGCCGATGCATCCCTGGGCACAGGCCCTGTGGACGCTGTATATAAAGCGATAAACCGCCTTGTCGGAGTGCCCAATAACCTCACAGAGTTCAGCGTCAAATCGGTTACCGGTGGCATAGACGCCATGGGCGAGGTCACCATAAGGATAGAGAGCGGAGGCAGGACCTACAGCGGACGCGGCGCTGACACAGACATCATCGTTGCCTCAGCCAAGGCTTACATGAACGCCCTCAACCGCCTCCTGTCAGCCATGCAGAGACGGGAGTGAATACTATCGTGCATGGTGACTAGCTTGCAGGGGCGCGGTCACCGCGCCCTATTAGTCCGTGGAGATTTTAAATGACACTTGCCGAAAAAATCCTGGCCGCTCACAGCGGCAAAAGAAAGGTTAGCCCTGGCGAGCTGATAAACGTCAGGGTTGACCTCGTATTGTCCAACGACATCACTGCACCGCTCGCCATCAAAGAGTTCCGCCGCATCGGGGTGAAGAAGGTGTTCGACCCCAAAAAGGTCGTGATGGTGCCCGACCACTTCGTGCCCAACAAGGACATCCCTTCGGCCGAGCAGGCCAAGATGATGAAAGAGTTCGCTCTGGAGCAGAAGCTGGTCTACTTCGAGGTCGGCGAGATGGGCATCGAGCACGTGCTTCTCCCCGAGAAGGGGCTGGTGCTGCCCGGCGATGTGGTCATCGGCGCTGATTCCCATACCTGCACCTACGGCGCTCTGGGAGCCTTCGCCACAGGCATGGGCTCCACCGACATTGCCGCCGCCATGGCTACAGGCGAGATCTGGATGAAGGTGCCGCCTACCATGAAGTTCGTCTATAATGGCAAGCTGCGCAAATGGGTGAGCGGCAAAGACCTGATTCTCTACACCATCGGCGACATCGGCGTGGATGGCGCCACCTACGCCTGTATAGAGTTCACCGGCGATGCGATAACCAGCCTCTCCATGGACAGCCGCTTCACCATGTCAAATATGGCAATCGAGGCTGGCGCCAAAGCAGGCATCTTCCGCGTTGATGACAGGACCTTAGATTATGTAAAGCCGCGTGCCAAGCGTCCCTACAAGGTTTACGAGCCTGACAAAAACGCTCAATATTCTAAAGTTATTGAATACGATGTTTCCAAGATTGAGCCCCAGGTCGCCTTCCCCCACAAGCCGTCGCACGCTAGGCCCATCAGCAAGGTGGGCAAAATCGAGATAGACCAGGTGGTCATCGGCAGTTGCACCAATGGGCGCCTGGAAGATTTGCAGATAGCTGCCCGAGTGCTCAAAGGCAGAAAAGTGCACAGGCGTGTGCGCTGCATCATCATCCCCGGCTCGCGAGAGGTCTATCTTCAGGCGTTACACAAAGGTCTCATCAAGTTTTTCATAGAGGCAGGCGCGGTGGTGAGCACGCCCACCTGCGGGCCCTGTCTGGGCGGCTACATGGGGGTGCTCGCTGCGGGAGAGCGCTGCGTCTCCACTACTAACCGCAACTTCGTGGGACGCATGGGCAGCCCGCAGTCCGAAGTCTACCTTTCCAATCCCGCCGTCGCCGCCGCCAGCGCCATATTGGGCAAAATAGCGGGGCCAGAGGAAGTAGTTAAATAAAGGGCTCGATGGAACAGTTCAAAGACGTCCACAGTCGCCAAGTTCGATTCACAAGTAAGAGACGAGAGCATATCGAGTCTGACCATCCAGAGATGGCTGGACAACTCGAAAAGATTAAGAATACCCTATCAAGTCCTGATATAATTGTTAAGTCTAGGACAGACCCTCAAGTTGAGTTGTTTTATCGCAATTACAAGACAACACCTGTGAGCGAAAAGTATTTATGCGTAGCAATCAAGGCATTGGAAGATAATTTATTCATCATTACCGCCTATTTTACAGATACCATAAAGGGAGGTGAGGTACTGTGGGGAAAGAAGTAAAGGTCTGGTACGACAAAGAGAGCGATTATCTCGAAGTCATCTTTGAGAAGAAAGCAGGCTACTTCATAGAGACCAAAAACGATGCCGTAATGCAAAAGGTCGATAAGGACGGAAATATCATCGGATTTTCGATCATGAAGGTAAGCTCACTGAAGGAGCAAAAGCCGCTTTCTGTCACGTTGAAATGAGAAGGTTTGAGAATTTATGGGGAAAAGTTCACACCCGTCATCAAGCGATGAACAACAGTATGCAGAGCCTCGTTTAATTAAAAGGCTTGAGAACCAGCTAAAGAAGGAACTCAAGGCAGAAGTAAAACTTGTCCCCAGTCGCCCTTTGCCAGATAGCCTTATAAAACTGGATGGCTATTCTGAGAAGCACCGAATTATGTGTGAAGTATGGTCCCACCAACAAGCCCTGCCCAAAAGTGGTCAGACGCACAAAGTAATGAGCGATGCCCTAAAAATGCTCTTCATTGAAAAGCGTTTGCGTAAAAAGTTTCGAAAGATACTAGTATTTGCTGACGAAAAAGTTGCGAAACAATTTCGCCGAGATAGCAATAAATGGGAGGCAAAATGCCTTAAAACTTTCGGCATTGAGTGCCGAATTATCGAACCTCGGCCCGATATGAAGAACAGGATTATGAACGCACAACAAAGGCAAGCAGCATCTCTAAGAGGGAGCCCAACTTGAAACTCCGTGGTAAAGTCCATAAATACGGCGATGATGTCAATACCGACGTCATCATACCCGCCCGATACCTCAATGTGTACGACCCTGCCGAGCTGGCGCAGCACTGCATGGAAGACTTAGACTCTGAGTTTCTCAAGAGGGTTAAACCGGGCGACATCATCGTCGCCGGCACTAACTTCGGCTGTGGTTCGTCGCGGGAGCATGCCCCGCTCGCCATCAAGGCCGCAGGCATAAGCTGTGTCATCGCCAGGAGCTTCGCTCGCATCTTCTACCGCAACGCCCTCAATACAGGCCTGCCCATACTGGAATGCGAGGAGGCTGTCGACAAAACCCGGGCTGGCGATGTACTTGAAATAGAACTCTCCACAGGTGAAATCGTGAATATCACCAGAGGTCTCACATTCAAGGCCAAGCCTTTCCCCGACTTCATGCTACAATTAATCGAGGCCGGTGGCCTTATCGAGTACACCAAACGCAAAATAGCTACAAAGAGGAGCCATAGATGAAATACGATATCGCCGTCCTGGCCGGGGACGGCATCGGACCAGAGGTGGTGGCAGAGGCGACCAAGGTATTGGAAGCCGTAGGACGCAAATTCAAACACGACTTCGTCTTTCATCCCGGCGACGTGGGCGGTGCATCTATCGATAAGTATGGTGAGGCGTTGACCAGAGACACCTTAAAGATGTGCAAAAAGTGCCATGCTGTGCTGCTAGGAGCAGTAGGCGGACCCAGGTGGGACGACCCTCTGGGCAAGGTGCGTCCCGAGGACGGCCTGCTCGCCCTGCGCAAAGGGCTCAAGCTCTTCGCCAACCTGCGTCCGGTCAAGGTGCTGCCCATGCTCGCCGACCATACCACGCTCAAGCCCGAGGTTGTTCACGGCGTAGACCTGTTGGTGGTGCGCGAGCTTACCGGCGGACTCTACTTCGGCAGGCCCAAACGCCGCTGGCAGACCCCCAAGGGCAGGCGCGCCGTGGACACCATGTCCTACTCCGAGATGGAGATTGAACGCATCCTTCGCGTCGGCTTCGAACTGGCACGAAGGCGCAAGAAAAAGCTCACCTCTGTAGACAAGGCAAATGTATTGGAATCTTCCCGCCTGTGGCGCCAGATCGCTACCGAGCTTGGTTCTCAATACCCAGATATCCAGTTGGAGCACCAACTGGTAGATAGCTGTGCCATGCGGCTCATCCAGCGTCCCGTCGAGTTCGACGTCATCGTCACCGAAAACACCTTCGGCGATATATTGACCGACGAAGCCTCCATGCTGGCGGGCTCCATGGGGATGCTGCCCTCGGCCAGCCTCGCCGGGATACCCCAAGAAGGCAGCACTACCTACGGCCTCTACGAACCGATACACGGCAGTTCCCCAAAACGCGCCGGTCTGAACATGGCTAATCCCATCGCCACAATCCTTAGCAGCGCCATGATGCTGCGCTACTCCCTGGGCCTTAAAAAGGAAGCTGAGACAATCGAAAAAGCGGTCAACAAGGCCCTCAACGATGGCTATCGCACCTATGACATCATGAGCGATGACATGACGAAGGTCGGCACCCGCGAAATGGGCGACCTCATCGCCAGCAGAATTTGAAACCCTTCTGCTTGACTCCTATTTGCCCCTATAGTAATATCTTTACAAGGTCGTGCTAGATGGGGAGACAGCGGTGCCCTGTACCCGCAATCCGCTATAGCGGGATCGAATCCCCGCTCGAGGCTCTGCTCTTTCCGGGACTGTCTTCTGTCCATCGGTTATGAACACTGGGTCCTGCGCGGCAGAACGCTATGAACCCCGTCAGGTCCGGAAGGAAGCAGCGGTAAATAGTAAATTCTGGGTGCCGCAGGAGCACCTGGTGGGAGCCGGCGCCAGGGATAAGCCGGAGGGGGAGTGTCGACAGTGGGTGCACGGCCTTAAACTTTGCCATGCTTCGGTCGTTACCCTTAAAATAGAGGTGCAGGAGAAATCTCCTGCCAGGGGTTTTGGGGTGTCCCCCAATCCTTCCTTCTCCCCCCAAGATTGCGGGAGCCAGAGGGGGTTGATTAAGATTATTTGAGCATTCTCAAAGAATCCAAAATTCAAATTCTAGGAGGGCAAGCTAAATGGAATTAGGTCTGGCAGGCAAAACGGTTATCGTCACCGGCGGTGGCTCCAACATCGGTCGCGCCATCACATTCGCCTTTGCCAAAGAGAAGTGCAATGTGGTCATCGCTGACATCGATGAAGAGCAGGGCAAGAAAGTGGCCAAAGAGGCCAGCGCCCTGGGCGGCAAAGCCATCGGCGTCAAGACAGATGTCACTGATTATGCTTCGGTAGAGGCAATGGTCAAGAAGGCCATCGGGCAGTTCGGCGGCGTTGACGTCCTGGTAAATAACGCCGGCTTTGTATCCAACAAACTCTTCATGAAGAAGCCCAAGGAGGAATACGAGAAAGAGATCAAGATCAACTATCTGGGCGTCATAAATTGCACCAGGGTGGTCTTGGACCACTTCGTAGAGAAAAAAGCTGGCAAGATTGTAAATATCGCCTCCGATTCCGGACGCGTGGGCGAGCCCAGGGAAGCAGTTTATTCCGGGACCAAAGGTGCTGTTATCGCTTTTGGCAAAGCCATAGCCAAGGAGACGGGAAGGTTCGGCATAAACGTCAATACCATTTGCCCGGGAGCTACCATCCCTGAGAAACCCGGCACGGCAGGCAAGGACAGCATGTGGGCCGGCGACGTCACCCAGGAGATGATTCCGGCCGAGGTCAAGGAGAAGATAATCAGCCAGTATCCTCTGCAGCGAATGGGCAAGCCCGAGGATACCGCCAATGCCGCAGTATTCCTGGCCTCTGAAGGAGCCGCATTCATCACGGGCCAGACGCTCAGCGTCAGCGGCGGCTTCTCCATGTGCTAGGGCACTACCCGTATAAGGCAAATGCTCCGGTGAAGTCGTTTAACAGTTGGGGAGTGCAGAGGGGCAAAGCCCCTTTGCCAGGGGAATGGGGGTGTCCCCCAACTCTTCAAGTCCCCCAATCTTGGGGGATTTAGGGGGTTGATGTAGAGCATTTGAGAAATCTCATAAAATAGTCCAAAACCCCTAAAAGGAGAATTGCAAGGCGTGGAAGACATCAGACCCATAGACATTATGAACTACCCCTTCTGGAACCCTTATGCCTGGGATGGCCGCGAGTTCCAAATCCTGGCTGCCACCATGATGAGGTCGCATACCGGGCCCGGCTCCGAGTTCCCCCGGAATATCCTCACCGACACCATGAAGAAACCGGCCCCTCGCTTACCTGTTCCCATTCCCTCCACCGAGGAATTCGTGGCCATGATGGATATAGAGGGCTACGACAAGATATTCATCCCTGCCATCAGGATGTGGTCTCACTGGGAGAACAAGTTCATCTGGAACTACACCATCGACGAGGTCTACGAGCATATAAAGGACTACCCCGATCGTCTGATACCCGCCGTCGGCTACAACCCCTTCCGCATCGAGGAAAGCCTTGAGGAGATAGAAAGAGGAGTTAAGGAATACGGTGCAAAGTACTGCTATTTCCATTCCCTTACCTTCGGTTTACCCCTCAACGACAGGAGACTCTACCCCTGCTACGCCAAGTGCAGCGAGCTGGGGATACCCGTAGGCATGCAGACCGGACACGCAGCAGAACTGTTCCCCACCTCGCCTGGACGTCCCATATACCTCGACGAGGTTGCTTTGGATTTCCCCGGGCTCACCATAATCGGCTCTCACACCGGCTGGCCCTGGGGCAACGAACTGGTAGCCATGGCGTGGAAACACCCCAACGTGTACTGCGACTGCTCCGCCTGGATGCCCAAGCTCCTGCCCAAAATGCATCCCGAGATATTCGCCTTCATGTCGTTCTGGGCAGGCCAGGAGAAGACCCTCTTCGGCACCAACAACATGGGGCTCGCCGCATTCAAGAAGCAATTCTTAGAGCTCCCATTAAGCGACGAGGCCAAGAGAATGATAATGCGCGAGAACGCCATCAAAGTGTTCAAACTGGAAGACTCCAAACCCAGAAGGAAAAACGCCAAGAAGAGCAAATAAGCGCAGGGGGCTCTGAGCTATTTGGAATCAAAACAAATTGGGAACAGTCGGCTGCCTAACACGGTCGGCTGTTCCCAAATCTTTTTCTTTCAGTTATATTGTCTGGCGGAGGGTGAATGAGAGGGCAGAATACTATAGAACGCTCCGCTCCCCATGCCAAAAGCCAGTTGCACCGCCTCGGGACAAGGGCCAAAAAAGGACTGGGACAGCACTTCCTTGTTGACCGCAGCATTCTGGAGAAGATAATCTCAGCGGCTGAGCTTACGACTTCCGATACGGTGATCGAGGTAGGCCCCGGCCTGGGAATACTGACCGGAGAACTGGTAAAGAATGCGGCAAAGGTAATCGCCATTGAGGTCGACTCCAAGCTCGCTTCCTCGTTGCAGAAGAGGCTTTCCAAATTTGTCAACCTGACTGTGATAAATGCTGACGTCCTCCAACTAGACCCAAAAGACTTGATTGATAGAAAGAGGAATTACAAGGTCGTCGCTAATCTGCCGTACTATATAGCTGCGCCGATACTGCGCCACTTCCTCGAGGCATCGCTAAAGCCCAGCCTCATGGTAGTCATGGTGCAGAAAGAAGTAGGGCACAGCATCATTGCCCAGCCAGGCGATATGAGCATCCTCGGCATCAGCGTCCAGCTTTACGGCAAGCCTACCATTGTTGACTACGTTCCTGCGCAGAGTTTCTATCCCGAGCCCAAAGTAGATTCAGCCATCGTGCGCATCGAGGTCTATCCCAGGCCAGCGGTAGATGTAGCAGATATCGCCGGATTCTTCGATACAGTCAAGGCGGGGTTCAGCGCACCGCGCAAGCAGATACGAAACTCCCTCGCCCAAGGTTTGCAGCTTGACTCGACAGAGGTTGTAGAATTATTGGAGCAAGCAGACATATCACCACAAAGCCGCGCCGAAACACTATCTCTCGAAGAATGGGCTAGCTTGCACCGCGCATTTTCCAGCAGGTATAAACGATGACTTTGACTCTTCAGGCTTATGCCAAGATAAACCTGACCCTCGAGATCCTAGCCAAGCGTCCCGATGGCTACCACGAGATATCAAGTATTATTCAGACCATCAGCCTGGCAGACACCCTAACCTTCGAGCCAGACAAAACGCTCGATTTTCGCTGCAATCTCTCTAGCCTGCAAACGCCCGATAACCTGGTGTTTAAGGCAGCCAGGCTGGTTCAAGCAACTTCAGGCTCAAACAAGGGAGCTATTATTAATCTCACCAAGAGGATACCCGTAGCCGCCGGCCTCGGCTCAGGCGCAACCGACGCCGCCTCTACACTGCTCAGTTTGAACCAGCTCTGGCAATTGAATCTTCCTCTCGATAAATTGACCAACCTTGCGGCGAAGCTCGGCTCTGACGTGCCTTTCTTCCTCCGTGGAGGCACAGCTCTTGCCCAGGGACGCGGCGAGCAGATAACCCTCCTCCCACCCGCCCCCCAATTCTGGCTGGTGCTTCTCGACCCAGCCATTAAACCTGTGCCTAACAAGACAGCCCAGCTTTACTCTCAGTTGAACCCCTCCCATTTCACCTCCGGTGAATACACCCGGAAGCTTGTTACCCATCTCGGCCACGGCGGTAAGGTGGAGGATACCTTTTTATTTAACGTCTTCGAGCAGGTCGCCTTTGACTTCTTCCCTAAACTCACCGAGTATCGTTCCAGCCTGCTCAAAGCAGGAGCCCGAAGCGTCCATCTCGCAGGCTCAGGCCCTGCTCTGTTTGCCTTGGTGCCGGACAGGGCTCGTGGCGAAGCCATACTGAAGAGACTGGAGAATGAGGGACAGAAGGCTTATCTTGTTCATACCGTAAACACAGCAACTTCGGCCGTCAGAGGTGATAGAAAATGTTAAGGGATATCCTGGCCGGTCTCATCTGCGGATTGCTCATGGGCTCGGTCTCCCTGGGGGCACTGATATACATATTTTTCACCAACCGCGACCTATATGACCGCCTGACCAAGCGGCTGCCCCAAGGTGTACCTCCAACATTAGTAATGTTGTCGTTGGTAGTTGGCCTCCCGCCAGCGTGGTGCATATTCGGTGCCATCGCCGGCGCATTGTATCATTGGGCTATTGATGCTTCCCCGGGCGCCGGGTTAGGCAGCTCCAGTTCCGTCTTTACCCTGGCCATACTCTGCATCACAGTGCTGTTAACGCTGCCTGCAATGTTCCTTATTATCAGGCGCAAAAAGTCAGGCTGGCTATTCTTCACCGCAAATCTAATCTTCGCAGGCATCTTCGGCTGGCTTCTGCCCCTGCTCGGCCACTGGCGCTGAGGTATCTCTTGTCTTAATAAAGCAGTCTGGCTTACCAAGCCATGAACAGTAAGAATGTCACACGCCTAAGCAAATGCTTAGGCGTGTGCATATCAACTAGCCTCTGACTGAATAAGCTTTACAGATCCTCGAGCAAGGTAGTAAAGGTATCGTGATGGTCTTCTTCCTGCTGCAGTATCTCGCGGAAGAGCCGATTGGTTGTTTCATCGCCTTCTTTGCGGGCTATCTCCACAATCTGCGTATAGAGCTTGATCGCATTCTCCTCATCCTTAACGTCCTGCTCTATCATTTGCTTAAGGGTTTTGCCAACAAAAATGGGGGTTGGCTTGGTGGTCGGTATCCCGCCGAGGTAGTATAGCCTTTCCGCTATGGATTCTGCATGCTTCATCTCTGCTATCGCGATGGATTTGAGCTCGCTATGCACCGCGAACCCCTTCACCCCGCCCCACTGTACGTGCTGCCACATATACTGGATCGACACCTGGATTTCCCTGGCGATCGCATCGTTTAACTTGTCCAATAATTTTGCCGATGCCTTTACCACTGATGTCTTCTTTACTGCCATTGTCTTCTCCCTCCTAATCTGTTTTTATAGAATATCGCTTCCAAAACCAATCAGCTTGGGCAACACACACAACGTTGGCCACGACTTGTACCGACTACCTTTTTTGTTGCCTTTGCTTGAACCTCCTTTCTCTTCATGGGCTGACCGCAACAGATAATATCACAAACATCCCCACAACCACAAATTTCATCTTCCGATACTACCAGCCCGCGTAATTCGCAGATATAGCGATCGTCCTTGTCAATCTTCTTTCTAAAATAACAAGAATGATAGTAGTCAGAAAAACTAAAGAAATCATAAAATGAGGAGAGAAAATATTAAGAAGTCGTTACATTTATGTCCGCCTTGTTGAACCACCATATAGAAAGGTCGCTTTTGCCTCATGTCTAGGAATGTCCTCTGCCATAATGTTATAATTCCCTCATGGAACAGACTTATGTCTCCCTCGACCTCGAGACCACCGGATTGAACCCCGATACTGACGAAATCATCGAGATCGGCGCCATCAAGTTTCAGGGTGAGGAGGTAATCGATGCCTTCCATACCCTGGTCAATCCGCAGCGCCTGCTGCCCTATCGCATTCAACTGCTCTGCGGCATCGCTCAGTCTGAATTGGATGCAGCCCCTGCGTTCTCGGATATATCCAGTGCGCTTATTTCATTCCTGGATAACGACCCCATCGTGGGGCATAATGTCGCCTTCGACCTCGGCTTCCTGGCCCGGAAAGGAATCAAACCGACCAATGCCACGTACGATACACATGAACTGGCGACTATTCTCCTTTTTCAGTTATCCGACTACAGCCTCGCCTCGGTGAACAAGCACCTCGGCCTGGCTATTCCCCATCACCGCTCTCTGCCCGACGCCATAGCGACCAAGGAGCTATTCGTCGCGCTTCTCGACCGTGCCTACCAGCTCGATATCGCCACAGTTGAAGAGCTGGTCCGTTTGTCCGAAAAATCGAACTGGCCGCTCAGCTCGCTTTTCAGGGAGATTCTCAGGTTCAAAACTAAAACGGCGTTCTCCGATACTCGCGTTCCCAAAGCTGGCAAGGGCGAAGATAAGAAGCCTCTCTGGGAAGGAAACGCCAAGCAGCCGCTAACTCCCCGCGCCGAGAAAATCCCCCTGGACACAGATAATCTTTCGGAGTTCCTCGGGGCCGATGGTCCCCTGGCCAAAGCATTCCCCGGCTATGAGCACCGCCCCGAGCAAATTCGCATGACCCAGGCCGTGGCACAGGCGCTCAACAATGGCGAGCACCTTATCGTGGAAGCAGGCACCGGCACAGGTAAATCCGTCGCCTATCTTCTGCCTTCGATAATCTTCTCCTCGCAGAACAGCCTGCCCGTTGTCATTTCGACCAATACCATAAACCTGCAGGAGCAGCTCATCAGCAAGGACATTCCCGATTTGCTGCGGGCGCTCGAGAAAGAACAGCAGACTATAATCAAAGACATCAGAGCGGTTCAGGTCAAGGGCAGAGCAAATTACCTCTGCCTGAAGAGATACGAGTCATTGAGGACGAGCGACAGGCTCTCCCTCGACGAAGCCAAACTCCTCGCCCGTATCAGGGTCTGGCTGCTCTCCACCCAGAGCGGAGACAGGGCCGAGCTCAACCTCGGAGGCAACGAGTTCTCCATCTGGAATAAGCTCTGCGCCGAGTTCGACGAGCGGCTGGAGAGTCAGTGCCAGCATTACCAGCGCGGCACCTGCTACCTGTTCCGAGCGCGCAAGGCTGCCGAGAGCGCCCATCTCATCGTGGTCAACCACGCATTGCTTCTGTCCGATATGGTGGCAGATAACAAGGTCTTGCCTCCCTATAATCACCTGATCGTTGACGAAGCCCATCACCTTGAGGAAGAGGCAACCAGGCAACTGGGGTATCAAATCACTCAGTGGGACCTCTTCGAATATTTCAACCTATTTCGACAGGAGGTCGGAGGACAGCGCAGCACCGGCCTCCTCGCCTGGCTCAACGACTGCTTCCGGGGTAGCACTGTAGCCCTGTCCCGACAAAGGCAGGTGAGACAGCTTGCCGAATCGCTCAGCGAAAACGTGGACAAGGCGCGCGCCGGCGTCTCCAAGTTCTTCGACAGCCTACGCGATTTCATCGAAGGCCATGCCTCTGACCAAGGCGAATATGACCGCAACCTGCTCTTAACGTACTCCAAGCGAACTCAGCCCGGATGGTCCAGGGTTGAGATTGCCTGGGAAGATTTGGGCCTGGTGCTCAGCGCTATCGCCGATGACCTGGATCATCTCTACACAGGCCTGGAAGACCTGTCGGAGAACAAGGTGTCCGGCTACGATTACCTGATGCTGGAAATAGCATCCCTGCTTTTCCGCAACAAGGAGTTGCACCAGAAGCTGGACTCCCTTGTCTCCCATCCCAGCCCCGACAATATTTACTGGCTCACCACCAACATGCAGAACAATTCGGTGGGCATGTACACTGCTCCGCTCAGCGTGGCTAGTCTGCTGGAGAAATCTCTATTCGCCTCCAAGGACAGCGTTGTCCTCACCGGCGCTACGTTGAGTACAGAAGGCACCTTCGAGTACATCAAAAGCAGGCTGGGTCTCGAATATACCGGCGAACTCCTTCTGGGCGCTCCTTTCGATTATCCTAACGCAGCCATGATTTACTTGCCCAACGATATCCCCGAGCCTGGAACCCCGGGCTATCAAAAGGCAGTGGAGCAAACGCTTATCGACCTCTGCCGCGCCTGCAAAGGGCGAACCCTGGTCTTATTCACATCGCATTCCGCGTTGAGAACTACCCAGGCCGCCATCCAGGCGCCTCTGGAGGAAGAAGGCATCCTGGTGCTTGCCCAAGGTGTAGACGGCTCACCCAAACAGCTTCTCACTGCTTTCAAAGCCAATCCCCAGACTGTCCTTCTGGGCACCGCCAGCTTATGGGAAGGCATCGACGTCGTGGGAGAGGCGCTGAGCGTATTGGTCATCGCTAGGTTGCCCTTCAGCGTGCCCACCGAACCGATATTCTCCGCCCGCTGCGAGCTGTTCGATGACCCCTTCAACCAGTATGCTATCCCTCTGGCCACCATTCGCTTCAAACAGGGCTTCGGCCGCCTTATCCGCAGCAAGACCGACCGCGGTGCCGTGGTTATCCTCGACAGGCGGCTACAGACCAAGGGATATAAGTCGGCTTTCTTCGATTCCATACCGCAGTGCACTGTAGTCAAAGGCTCATCTCGTGACCTGCCCGATACCGTGCTGGGATGGTTGAAGGGAGAAAATAAAGCTAAAAAGAAGCGATGATGATCACAACCGTAGGGGTGTACAGAGGGGCGAAGCCCCTTTGTCAGGGGTTTGGGGGTGTCCCCCAATTCCTAATTTCCCCCAAGACTGGGGGTCACAGGGGGTTGAAAAGATTTTAGAAGCGCTTTTTGCGACTCTATTTGCCTCATGAGATAGATTTCGGTGAAGTAGCGGAGGCTCTATGGAAAATATTTATGACTATATAGATGACCACTGGCAAGAAGGAATTGCAGACCTCATGCGGCTTTGCCGCCAGCCCAGCATCAGCGCCCAGGGGGTGGGCATGGCGGAGATGACCCAGCTTCTGGCGCAGGTTATGGGTGAATATGGCGTGAGCACCCACATCCTCCCTGTTCCCAATGGCAAATATCCCGTAGTCTATGGCGAAATCGCTGGCGAATCGCCGGTCACCCTCCTTTTCTATGACCACTATGATGTCCAGCCTCCCGAGCCTCTGGAGCTGTGGACTTCGCCTCCGTTCCAGCCCACGCAGCGCGAAGGCAAGCTGTTCGCCAGAGGGGTCTCAGACAACAAAGGAAACACCGTCGCCCGCCTCCTCGCCCTCAGGGCTTTCCAGAAGACAAAGCGCAAGCTCCCCATCTCTGTAAAATTCCTCATCGAAGGCGAGGAGGAGATAGGAAGCCCCAACCTGGGCGCCTTCGTCAAGCGCAATCGCCGCCTCCTCAAAGCCAACGCCTGTATCTGGGAGTGCGGCGGGGTCAACTGGAAAGACCAGCCTATCATCATGCTTGGCCTAAAGGGCATTCTTTACGTGCAACTCGAGGCGCGTGGCGCCTCCCAGGACGTCCACTCCTCGATGGGCACAGTGGTGCCCAACCCGGCCTGGCGTCTGGTATGGGCTCTCGCCTCCATCAAAGACATGGACGAGAACATTCAAATCGCGGGATTCTACGACAATGTTAGACCTCCAACTGAACAGGAGATCAAAGCTATCAAGGCTATCCCGCGTGATGATAAGGAAACCAGGCAAAGTCTCGGGCTTAAGAAGTTCGTCAAAGGGGTTACCGGGTTCGAATACAAGTCCCGTCATATCCTCGAGCCCATCTGCAACATCTGCGGCATCTACTCCGGCTACACCGGCCCCGGTTCTAAGACAGTCTTGCCCTGCGTTGCGCAAGCCAAACTCGATTTTCGCCTTGTACCTGACCAGCGTCCCGAAGAAATCCTTTCCAAGCTGAGAAAGCATCTCGACAGCCACGGCTTCGCAGACATCACTATCGCTCCAACAACAGAAGGGGAGAATCCCGCCCGCACCCCGCTCGATTCTCCCTTCGTTAACATAGTCGCGGCCACAGGCAAGGATGTCTTCGGAGCCGACCCCGTGATAATGCCAGCCATGGCTGGCAGCGGCCCCATGTACTATTTTACCGATACCCTGGGTTTGCCCACTGCTGGCATCGGAGTAGACTATCTGGGCTCCAGGGCGCATGCTCCCGACGAGAATATCAGGCTCGCCGATTTCATCCTGGGCACAAAGCATGTAGCTGCCCTTCTGGAGCGCATGGCTTCGGACTGGCAACCTCAGCGAAAAGGAAGGAGCAAGAAATGGAAATAGCTGGCTGGGTAGGTATTGCCTTGACCCAGGTTTTCTACATACCGCAGCTCATCAAGATCCTCAGGAGCCACGATGTCAGTGGCATGGCTTTGCCTTCTTGGTTCATCCTGGCGATAGGACTGCTCTCTTATCTTATATTTAGCGTATCCGTACACAACAACGTATTCATAGCCGGCAATGCTGCGGGCATGGTGCAGACCTTATTTATGATCGCGCTCATCCTGAGATATGGGAAAAGAGAGGTGACAGAGGCCAAAGTAGGTTAAGTAGAGATTGATTCAATGTGAGGCTAACAGGAAGTCTTCACGCTTCCAAAAGGCTGCCGACCTGAGCAGCGTTTACACACGAAAGCCAGCCCGCAGATATTCCATTGAGTTACTATATAGCCGCAACTATCCCCGGCACTTTCCGCCGAAGGGAAATGTATCTTCCCGCCGCAGCCAATACAACTGACCGCAAATATCTCATCCAGGGGCCTGCCGCAAACACTACAGACTTCTTCCATACTATTCCTCAGCATTTCCCCTTAGCCAGCCACTTGCGCACCAGTTTTCTCTCCGCCTCCCTGGTCTTTACCTCCCCGTTTAGCTTTGCCTCCTTGAGCATTTTCAGCAACGCCCCCATCTTCTTGCCCTCAGGAACGCCCATCTTCTTCAAGTCATTGCCGGTGAGCGATGTCTCCACAAACCTCAGGGTGGAGAGATAAAGCTCAAGCCTCTGCTTAACCAGCGCGGCATCCATACCCAGAGCCACAGCCCGTATCGTCTCGGGGCGATGACGCTCAAGTGCATAGTAGATACCACTCGGCGTGAGCCCTGGCGATAACAGGCCCGGGAGCGCCTGTTTTAAACCAGGAATATCTTTAAGCACCCGCGCCGTGTCCCCGCCGAACTTCAGACGCTCCCTGAAAGACTTCAGTGCCCCATCGTCGAGCCGCCAGACCAGCAGCGCCAGATAAAGTTTTATATCAGGCTTAGAGTAGCCGCTCGCCTCTCGAGCCCTGTCGAAGTGCTCACCCAGCCAGCCATTCCCCTCCAGCGCTGGATACAAATGCCTGAGCACACCCAGCCTCTCAGCGCGATAGAAGACCTTTTCCGGGTAATCCTCCTCAAGAATGCGTTCCAGCTCATGTCGCAGCCGATCTCCGCTTACCCTGTCCATGATAGCTGAATCGCGGCGCAGCAGGGTCGTGGTGTCAAACTCCAGCCTGAAATCGAGGCGCTGCTCGTACCTGATAGCACGCCAGACACGGGTGGGGTCATCCTTAAAGCTCCTCTGGTGTAACACCCTGATGAGGTGACGATCTAGATCGCTCTTCCCACCATAGGGATCGACCAAATCGCCGAACTGAGCGGGGTCGAGGCTGGCAGCCATGGCGTTTATCGAAAAGTCACGCCGGAACAGGTCGTCCTGGATGTTGCCCGGCTTCACAGTGGGCAACGCAGCAGGCTCAGCGTATGTTTCTGACCTGGCAGTTACCAGATCGAGGCTGAACGCCCCCTGACTAAAGGTAGCAGTGCCGAAGCGAGGGTGAGTCAGCAATTTCCCACCCCTGCCCTTGGCGAGCTGGCGAGCCAGCGAAAGCGCATCTCCTTCCACCACCAGGTCAATGTCCAGATGGGGACGCTTCAACAACAGGTCCCGCACCGTTCCGCCCACAAGGTATGCCCGCTGACACTTGGCAGCCGCAATCCCCCCGGTAGACTTTACCAGCGCCAGGATTTCGGGGGGCAGATATGCCTCGATATTTTTGCCGATATTAATCAAAACAAAATCCTCAGTGGACACTATTATATCAGGCGCTTCAATACCCCAACGAAAGAGGCTGCCGCTGAAAAATCATCGGTAAACACTATCCAAATAGATGCTTGACAACAGCTTATCCAGGCTATAAACTAATTGAAAAAGAGTTTCAACTATGATGACATTGGATGATATTAAGTTCTGCCTGCGTCGTTCGGGCCATAAGGCTACGCCTCAGCGGATTGCTATCATCAAGACAGTAATGGAAAGCAAGGAGCTCCTCACCCCTTCAGTATTGTATGAAAAGGTGCGTCAGGTGAATCCGGAGGTGGGAGAAGTCACGGTATACCGGACGCTGGATATTCTTTCAGAGCTTGGATTGGTTTGTATGGTGCATACCGGTGAGAACACACATAGTTACATTGGTCGTACACCTGAACACCATGATCACCTTATCTGTTCGGAATGCAGCAAGGTGATTGACTTCACAGACTGCAATGTGTCCGAATTAGAAAAGCGGCTCGTATCGGAAACCGGCTTTGCCATCAATGAACACCGCCTGGATTTCTATGGAATATGTCCAGAGTGCGGTGGAAGGGCAACGAATAAGAGGTGATAGCAGAGTTCATCGTTTTCTGAGCAAGGTTTGCGGAAAGAAATCCGCAGTTGGTTGTAAGTACCATGAAGAAGATACTGATTGTCTCAGTAATATTGATTCTGCTGCTCTCACCTCTAGCCTGTCAGCCCACAAGCAATGTTAGTACCGGGAAAAAGTCGATTGTGGTTACTTACTCTATCCTGGGGTCTATTGTAAAAGATCTTGTTGGTGATAAGGCGACTGTAACTGTATCAGTCCCCAACGGAAAGGACCCTCATGATTGGGACCCCTCTGCCAAAGCCATAGAAACAATAAATAAGGCAGACCTTGTTGCCGAGAACGGACTCGGTCTCGAAGCCGGCATGGAAAAGACTCTGCAGGCAGCCAGAGACAGGGGTGTGAAATTCTTTACCGCTTCGGACTATATCGCCGTCCGTTACGTCGGGTCTGGAGAGGGAATCTCCTCCGGTGATCCCGACCAGGTCGTTGGTGCTGCCGACCCACACTTGTGGATGGACCCCATTGCTATGAAGAGCGTAGTTAGCGCACTTGCCGACGTGCTGATGCAGGACCTGAATCTGGACGTGAGCAGTCAAGCTGCCGACCTCGAGAACCGGCTTGATAGCCTAGATACAGAAATCGCTAATATGGTGGCTGCGATACCTCAAGAAAACCGTAAGCTGGTTACGGGCCATGAATCCATGGGATATTTTGCCAAGCGTTATGGCTTCGAGCTTATAGGAGTGATTATACCCAGTCTGTCGACACAGGCGGGGGACTCAGCAGCAAACTTGGCTGAGCTTAAGAATGCAATCGAGGATAACCAGGTCAAGGCGATATTTACGGAACTTGGAACACCGGCTCAAGATGCCAAAATAATAGGCGATGAAACGGGAGTGGAAGTTCTCGAACTTAACACGCACGTTTTACCCGCCGATGGCTCCTATTTTACGTTCATGAGAAAACTGGCCAGTGTAATCACCAAGGCATTGAAATAGTTGAGGTTGGGTTATGGATTGGCTGGTGACGCCATTTTCATCCAATAGCTTTATGGTCCATGCCCTAATCGCCGGGGTGTTAGTCTCCATTGCCTGCGCTATTGCCGGCACATTCGTCATTCTGCGCGGCCTGGCCTTCATCGGCGATGCCCTCGCTCACGGAGTATTGCCTGGCATTGCGGTGGCGATTCTGGTTGGCTTTCCCGGAATAGTCGGAGCGGCTATTGGTGCTGCAGGTATGATTGGCGGCATCACTTTGATTACACAACGTTCCCGACTATCCTCAGACACCGCCATCGGGCTGCTATTCGTGGGGATGCTGACCCTAGGCGTGATAATCGTATCTCGTTCCAGCTCATTTAGCGGCGACCTGACCCGCATTTTGTTCGGCGAGATTCTCGGCATCGGCATCCCGGCCATTCTGATTCAACTCGCGGCTACAATCGCTATCGCTATTATGGCCGCGATCTGTTCCCGCCCATTTTTACTGCTCAGTTTCGACCCAGAGCAAGCGCAGGTAGCCGGTTTCTCTTCTCGCCTGTATCACAACATCATGCTGTTCATGATTGCCATTACGGTGATAGTGTCTTTCCAGACCGTGGGCACTTTACTTGTTTTCGGAATGCTCATCGCACCCGCTGGGGCCGGGGCGCTTCTGGCGCGACGAATAGAGGTGATGATGGCCTGGGCGATTCTTTTCGGTGCGCTGTCCACGTACTTCGGTTTACTGATCAGTTATCACTTCGACCTTGCCGCCGGAGCATCCATCGTGATGGTTACCGTGGCAATCTTCTTTGTGGTGTTCATCATCCAGAACCTGCGAAGCCGTCGTGTACCTCGCCCTCAGGAATTAGCACATGTTAAAACAGAAACAGAAAGTTAAAGATAAAACCGACGCATTCACACTGAGCAGGGACACCGCTCCGTACGTGCAGGCAAGACAGCTCAGTATTGGCTACTCTAATGAAGTAGTTGTAGCAGATATCGGCTTTGAGCTGAGACATGGAGAGGCTATCGCTCTCATCGGAACCAACGGCTCAGGGAAATCCACTCTTCTGAAAACAATAGTGGGACTGCTGCCGCTTGTGAGGGGTCAGTTGTCGGTATTAGGAATGCCGCCCGGCAGCAATCCCCGCCGGATAGCTTATCTGGGGCAGTTCCATGCCTCGGGATTTGTTCTTCCCCTGCGTGCCGTTGATGTGGTACGCATGGGCCGATTCCCCTTACACGGACTATGGAGGAGAATGGGACGTGAAGACGATGAAATAGTATTGTCCGCCATGCGCACCATGGGTATCGAGAAGCTGGCAGATTCTCAGTTACGCTCCCTGTCCGGCGGCCAGCAACAGCGGACTTATCTGGCTCAAGTACTAGCCCATCAAGCTGACCTGCTGATACTGGACGAACCGGCGACAGGTCTGGACGCCGGCGGCAGGGAGCTCTACTTGCAGGCAATCAGCGATGAACTTCGCCGCGGAGCATCAATCGTCATGGCCACCCATGATATCCAGGAAGAGCCCGCACTCTGCGACCAGGTAATGCTGTTGGCCCGCCGGGTAGTTGCCCTTGGCACACCGCAGCAGGTATTGACACACGATACATTACTGGAAACTTTCGGCATCGTCGTTTTCGGCGACCAGAAACATGTCCACGTGCTCGAAGCCACACACGGACACAATGATAAAGAGCAGAGCGATCGTCGGCAAACGAGATTGTAACAAAATGACTGGCTTAGCTCGGGCCGATCTTGATGGCGCAATGATGTGTTTCGGGGTCAACCCTGGTATTCCAGATATTGAACACTGACCATTTCCTGCAAACGGGGCACGCGAAATACCGCAAGGTGACGAGTCGGATAGAAGTGAACGTTACACCGGGAATCCAGGCATAATCGAACTCTGTCCCACATTTATTGCACTTGACGTGGGAAAGCTGGACGATGCCGGATAAACGGGGCGCCAAAACGAAAATAATGGCTATGGCGGCAATAATGATGGCGATGATAATGCCCACGGTTGCTGTCAAGTCTCTGCTCCCGACATGAACTCAATAGCATGATAACACACGTTTGCGGTCTGTGGAATACTCCGAATTTCATCGATACCTCAACACGCGACATTTTCCTCTCGACAGCGATAGAACGACGGGGCGTCCTTCTCCACAAGGACGCCCCCTACTTTCGACTCTTCCACGCCTGTGTTACACTGAGGGCGTGAGACTCAAACTGAACAATCTAGAGAAAAAGCTTTTCAGTACACCTCAGCATGACCTGGCCTGGGGGGCTCTAATAGCATCCGGGGGCAAAAACCAGGTAGACATCGACAGCTATCTCGCTAAACTGAATACGCTGTATCAACAGGTTAAGTCTGAAATCCCCGCCGCGAGTGAGCTGAGAATAGCAGGAGCGTTCTTCGACTGGCTGTGGCACGTAAAGCCCAACCGCTGCGAACGTCAGGGAAGCTACAGGCTGACCGATGTCCTGGATGCCCAGCTTGACCCCAAAATCGAAAAGGTAGGGAACTGCCTCGGTTTAACTGTACTATATCATGCGCTGGCGCAGCGGCTCGGCATGAAAGTGAAGGCGATCCACGTCGAGGACGCCTTCGGCCAGGGCCCCCACGTTTTCTCCATCCTCTACACCGGCGGGGGCACTATCGACATTGAACACATCCTGCCCAACGGCTTCGATTTCAAAGGCCATCTGCACAACCCTGGCAGAACCGAGTGGGGCGAGGCCGAGCTTATCTCCGACATCTATCACAGCACCGGCAACAAGTTCTTCGAGCAGAGCAACCACGAGGAAGCTGTTCAAAACTATAGCAAGGCTATTCGGCTCAATCCCAAATATACCAAAGCCTATCTCAACCGGGCGCTGGCACTCTTCATGCTGGGCCGGGACAAAGAGGCAGCAAAGGATTTAGAGCAGGTTTAGCAACCTGGGAGCGAAGTCCCCCCGATTATTCCAGGAAATACTGCATGGTGCCGTCAGGTACCACCGCCACTTTAGTCCGCTTGCCGTGGTCTTTGCTGAGCCTTTTCAGCACCTCGGGCCAGGTTCTGGACCAAACGATATGCTCAGGAGGAGCCAGCCAGTCGGCTCCCGCTATGTCGATGTAGGGAGTGAACACAATAAAAGTGTTTATGTTTTGCAGCGGCTCTGTGGGGCGACTCCAAAGCCTCCCCCCTAGCTTCTTACCGAAGCTTCTCACCAGGTAGTGAGGCACCTGTCCCTCGGGTGCATTGGCAATGAGCACCAAGTCGCCCTGGCCTCCCCGCAGCAAGCCCCCCAGCAACGGGATTGCCAAAACAGCCTCATTGGCCTTGCAATAGGTGTTCAAGACCACGATATCCGGTTTCTCTGAAGGCGTTGTGGCGTAGACCTTCCTAGCAAGCTTCACTCCTTCGGCATAAGCAGCGATAGGGCCGCCCATAAAGACGGCTGTGATTTGACCCCGTCCGTTCAAAACAGTATCGATTTTGACATCGAGCCCCGCCATCCTGGCCGCTTCATCGATATCATGACGCATCACATTGTTCTCGTATGTGGCAACGCCTATCCCCGGGTCCTTGCCCTGCGTCAGAAGCTTGGTTATCAGATCGCGGTGGTGAGCAGCCATGGTATCGATAGCAGCCACGCCAGGCAGGATGATTTTGCTCCCGCCTCCAAAGCCTGTGAGAGGATGGGGAATTATACAGCCGATGCCTATTTTCAAGTCGCAGCCCATTACCTCGGCATTTACCGCAATAGGCGTTCCATTGCTAGTCTCGCCCAAATATTTGCAATTCTCGTAGGGATTATGGTTATACACCGGGAACCTGCTGAGCACTTTTTCGCCCAGCTTTTTGACAAAATCGATACGCGTGAGCGCCCCATGTGCTCCCACTGCGGCGATGAACCTTATACTCTCATCCTTCACTCCAGCCGCTTTTAGTTCCTCCAGCACATAGGGCACTACCTCGGCTACCCTGGTAGGCCTCGACATGTCATCGAAAAGGATCGCCACCTCTTTCTTGCCCCTGGCTAGCTGTCTTATCGGCTTCGTGCCTACGGGTTTGGCGAATGCCTCGCGATATCCCTTGTCGCCTAAGGCCCGCCGCCGGTGTCCCTTCATATAACAAACCGATACGTCCCAGGAAGGCGGGAATTCGATTTCAAGCTCCGTGTTTCCGTACCAGGCAAGCTCCGGCAGGCGGATTCTCTTATCGTTCATCTTGTACGTCCTCCAGCGGCCATTATAGGTCTACAGGCCCATGGATGCAATCCCTATACAGGATTGACACAACGCCGTGCATATTGCATAATCCTCACACATGCCAGCCTTGCGGTCCGACAATTCGCGGCCAAAAAATAGAGACCAGTTTCAATGTTCTCATCTCTCTTTGAGCTTCAAAATGTGGCGAGAGACGTTTAGTAGTAAAATAAGGGTATAAAGCCCCACTTAAGCAAGCAGAAGGAGGAAGGATGCGCAGACTTCTAAGGGTCAATCTCTCCAAGGGTGTAACCAAAGAAGAAGACATCCCCAAGAAGATACAAAATGACTTTGTGGGAGCGCGCGGATTCTGCGCCAGGTATCTCTATGATGAAGTCAAGCCAAATATCGACCCCTTGAGCCCGGAGAATAAGCTGTTTCTCACAGTAGGGCCGCTGGCCGGCACCAGCGCGCAGGCCTTCTCCAAATGGATCTCTGTCACCAAGAGTCCCCTCACCAACACCTATACTCGCAGCGTCGGGGGTGGCGATTTTGGCGCCTGGATGAAATGGGCAGGGTTCGAGCTTCTGATTATCGAGGGTAAGGCTGCCAAGCCATCCTATATTTTCATCAAAGACGGCAAGTACGAAATTCTAGACGCTGCCCCCATCTGGGGCAAGACCACCAGCCAGGCCCAGGAATATCTGAAGCAAAAACACGGGCCGAAGGCGCGTATGGTCTGTGTGGGGCCTGCGGCTCAAAAGCTGGTGCGCTTTGGCCCCATCATCAGCGGGGAGCGCGCCGCTGGCCGCGGCGGCACCGGCACCGTGATGGCGTCCAAGAACATCAATGCAGTAGTCATCGTAGCCGATCGAAAGGAAGATGTTGCTAATCCCGAGGAGTTCAAGAAGCTGGTGCAGGAGCAGGTAAAGGCCATGCAGGCCGGGCTGGGCTACGATGTATTCAAAGAATACGGGACTGTGCAGGGATTGGATTACTTCTACCCCACTTTCGGCTCTATTCCCATGAAGAATTGGCGCTATGGAGAGCTTGAGGGCTGGCCTGAGAACATCGGCATGTGGCCATACTCCAAGATCACCATTGACCATGTCGGCTGCTATGCCTGCTCGCTCAAATGCGGAAAAATCAGGCAAGTGCCCGATGGTCCCTATAAGGGGCTCAAAGTCGAGGGGCCGCAATTCGAGGGAGCCTGGACCTTCAGCGGACCCACCGGATGCACTGATACCAACGCTACACTGGTCTGTAATCACATCTGCGCCGAGCAGGGCCTGGACGTGATAAGCACCGGCAACAGCATAGGCTTCGCCTATGAGCTTTTCGAGAAGGGCATCCTCACCAAGAAAGATACGGATGGACTTGTCCTGAAATACGGAGACCCCGAGCCTATGATCGCACTCGTTAAGAAGATTGCCGCCCGCGAGGGACTGGGCGACATCCTTGCCGAGGGCGTGAAAAGGGCTGCCGAGCACATCGGCAAAGGCGCGGAGCAATACGCCATGCATGTCAAGGGGCTGGAGATGCCCGGTTACGACCCGCGCGCTCGCAAAGCTATGGGCATGAACTGGGCCCTGAGCAACATGGGGGCAAACCACAACATCGGCTGGCCCCAGCAGGAAATCGGCGACCCCAAGCCTCGGCTTCTGGACCCGACCGATGACGAGGGCCAGGGGGACGTCATAAAATGGAACCACGATTCCACCGCTGCTCTGGAACTGGCTATCGCCTGCATATTCCCCAGCCACCACCTGCAGTTGTACGACCATGAACTCATTGGGAAGATGATGGCAGCAGCTACTGGAGTGCCCAAGTTTGCCAGCGTCGACTATCTATTCTTTGTAGGAGACAGGATATACAACCTCGAGCGATGCTTTAATGTCCGCGATGGCTTCAGCAGGAAAGACGACAAACTCCCCAAGAGATTTCTCACCGAACCTCTAATAGGCGGCGTTCGCGACGGGCAGATAATTAGGACACCGGACAAAATCATAGACCAATACTACGAACTTAGAGGATGGGATAGCAACGGCATCCCTACCAAGGAGACGCTGGTCAAACTCGGCATTGGGGACGTAGACAAAGATATCGCCAAGTTCCGCAAATAAGGAAGACGATATATCATTGCGAGTCGCCGCGAAGAAATCTAAAGACCTGGCTCCCATATAGACGTCTGGATTGCTTCGTCGTACGCCCAGGCGGACTCCTCGCAAAGACATTTTATGAAGGAGTTAAAATGCTAGAAGCAGTTGTGGTCGGCGAAAGAAAATTTGCCATAAGAAGGGCACCCAAGCCAGTACTTGATAAAGATGAAGTCCTGATAAAAGTGCGATATTGCGGGATATGCGGCTCCGACCTCCATACCTATATTCTGGGGATGCCCGGAAGATACGGCCACGAGTACGCCGGAGACATTGTTGCATTAGGCTCCGAGGTAAAAGACTGGAAAATAGGCGATAGGGTCACAGCCGAATCAGCCTGCTCCTGCAACGAGTGTGACTGGTGCGTACAGGGAGATATGGGACTCTGCGAGACCTTTTTGGAGAGGTGGGGAGCCAGCGCCGGTGGCTTCGCCACCTATACTAAGACCAAATACCAGCAGCTTCATAAGCTGCCTCCAGTGCTAAGCTACGAAGAGGCAACTCTGGCTGAGCCCACGGCCGTGGCATTGCACGCAATCCGCTTGTCGGGGATGCTTACAGGAGATGTAGTTGCAGTCCTCGGCCTAGGCCCCATAGGACAGCTTGTAGCCCGGCTGGCCAAGATATCCGGAGCAAGAGCAGTCTATGCCTCAGAGACAAGCAAATCCAGAATCAAGCTGGCTAAGGGCGCAGTGGACGAAGTCATTGATGCCAAAAAAGTTGACCCTGCTGCCAGAATCCTCGAACTTACCGATGGCAAAGGGCCGGATTTAGTATTCGAATGCGCCGGTGCCGTTGCGCCAACGATGCAAGCTATGACTATGATCAGAAAAGGCGGCACAATCGTTATTGTGGGCGTTTGCATGAACCTGGCTGAGATTATAGTGGGCAGCATCGCTCTGAGAGAGCTGACCATTAAGGGCTCTATGCTTTTTAATCCCGGCGAGTACGGCATTGCGCTGGACCTGATAGCAGGAAAGAAAATCGATGTGGCTCCGCTGATAACAGATATTTTGCCCCTGGATAGAATCAACGAAGCCTTTGAAAAAGCTACCAGTGGCGAGGGAGCCAAGATTCTGGTAAAACCCTAAAAATGTTACCCTTGACCTCTAACTACGAATACTCCTTCACTCTCTTTGCCAACTGCCTTGTCATACCCGCGACTTCCATAAGCTCCTCAACCGAGGCTTCCTTGATTACCCTGACTGAGCCGAACTTCTTGAGCAGGGCGCGCTTGCGCTTGGGGCCGATGCCAGGCACCGACCATTCGGATTTCAACGCAGCCTTCTTGCGTACATGCAGGTGATACGACAAAGCGAAGCGGTGCGCCTCATCGCGGATGCGCTGCAATAGGTAAAGCGCCTGGGAATCGCGTTGCAGTATGAGTGATTCTGCTGCATCGCGCAGGAAAATTTCTTCGTTCTCCTTAGCGATAGCAGCGAGGGGCACAGAATCAACCTCAAGCTCCCGCATCACTTCCTGAACCGAGGTTAGATGCCCCCTGCCTCCATCTATGAGCACCAGGTCTGGAATCACTGCCCAGGAAGATGCATCCTGTGCCTTGACCCGTTTGAACCGACGCCTCAGCACCTCCTGCATCATAGCGTAGTCATCAATACCCTCCACAGTCTTTATCTTGAACCGGCGATATGCTGAAGGCTTGGGGCGTCCGTTCTCGAACACCACCATGCTGCCCACAGCGGCAGTGCCCCGAATATTCGATATGTCATAGCATTCCACCCTGTTCGGCAGTCCGGGCAGCTTAAGCTGCTCCTGCAGTTCCTTGAGTGCTGCAGCCGTTTTACCAGTGTCAGCCAGCCACTTAGCTTTGAGTTGAACCAGCGCCTGCTGGGCGTTCTCAGCTACCATGTCCACCAGCTTCTTCTTCCGTCCGCGCTGTGGGGCTATCAAGCTGACTTTGCTGCCACGTAAGCTCTTAAGCCACGATGAAATAACAGACATCTCCTCGGGCTCTGACTGCAGCAATATCGAGGGGGGGATATAAGGGGCAGAGCCATAAAACTGCTGAATGAAGCTGGCCATGATATGCCCAGGCTCCTCGTCCTGCGTTCCCTCCATGATAAAGTTCTCTCTCCCGATGAGCTTGCCGCTGCGAACGAAGAATATCTGAACGCAGGCATCGTTCCTCTCCCTGGCGAAAGCAATAACATCTTCGTCGCCTCCGCCAGCCGAGATAATCTTCTGACCCTCGGTCACGCTCTCCGCAGCCTGAAGCTGATCGCGCAGTGAAGCGGCCTTCTCAAACTCCAGCGCCTCGGCCGCATGCTCCATCTTTCGCCGCATATCACGTAACACCTCATCGTGCTTTCCTTCCAGGAAGAGAATAACCTGATGTATGATCTCGCGATAGTCCTCTTTCGTTATCTCGCTGCTGCAGGCTCCAACACAGCGGCGAATAGAGTAATCGAAGCAGGGGCGTGGCTTCTTGCCTGTGATTACCCATTTGGGAGAACAATATCGGAACAACTTCTTGAGCAGGTCAAGCGTCTTGCGTACAGAGCCGGCGCTGGCGTAGGGGCCAAAGTACCGACTGCCGTCATCCTCAAAGCGCCTGGTGAGAAATACGCGGGGCCACTCTTCGTTAAGGCTCACCTTGATGTAAGGGTAGCTCTTGTCATCCCTGAGTCTTACGTTGAAGCGAGGCCGGTGCTTCTTGATAAGATTATTCTCGAGGATGAGGGCTTCCTGTTCTGAATCCGTGACGATGAAATCGAGGGCCTGCACCGCAGGCATCATGTTGTGGAGCTTCGAATCGTAGTTATACGTAGCGCCGAAATAAGATCTAACGCGGTTGCGCAGGCTGGCCGCTTTGCCTACGTAGAGTACCTTCCCGGCCTTGTCCTTGAACAGATAAATCCCTGGCTTCGCAGGCAGCGTTTTCAGTTGTTCTTTCAACCAGCCATGTTCCACTTAGGAGATCCACCTACCCATCACGTTTGCCATCAGAGGTGCGGCTCACATTGATAACACCAGGCACTCCCTCTAACTTGGAGAACAGGCGACCTAGTTGTCCGATGTTATTTACATCAAGGGTGAGTAAAATGGCGAGCGTCCCGTCTTTGCTCTCTGTGTCCGACAGCGACACGGCAGTTATATTTACCTTCTCATCGGAGACCATAGTAGTGACATCACGCAAGAGGCCAACACGATCCCAGGCATCGACGGTGATATTCACCGGGAAAGAAATGCCTGCTTTGCCCCACTCTACCTTGATCAGCCTCTCCTGCTCGTCTTCATTGAGGATATTGGGACAGTTCTTGCGGTGGATAGTAATCCCTCTGCCGCGGGTGATGAAGCCTATGATTTCATCTCCAGGCACGGGCTGGCAACAAGGCGCGATATGCGTCAACAGATCGCCGACGCCGAGCACTTTGACCCCTGATGATGTCGACTTAGCTTTGGAAGGCGCTGCTGGTGGAGCGGCCTGCTGAGGTCGCTCCTCGGGGGTGGTTAGCTTCAGCGCTATCTGATTGGGGCTTATGTCTCCACAGCCGATTGCTGCCAGGAAATCATCTACTAAGTCGTACTTGAAGAGCTCCGCGAACCTTTCCCTGTCGGCAAAGCTTATCCCCAGACGGCGGAGCTCTTTCTCCAGAATCTCCCTGCCCCTCTCGACATTCTCTGCTTTCTCCCTACGTCGGAACCACTGCTTGATCCTCTCCCGCGCCTGATTGGTATTGACATAGCCCAGGTTGGGATTAAGCCAGTCGAGGCTAGGGCCACGATTTGCCTTAGTTGTCATGATCTCGATAGTATCGCCGTTACGAAGTTGATAGTCCAATGAAACTAATCTGCCATTCACCTTGGCTCCAATGCACCTATGTCCCAAATCGGTATGAATTCGATAGGCGAAATCGAGTGGTGTAGCCCCTCTGGGCAACTCCTTTATCTCCCCCTTCGGGGTATAGACGAAGACCTGGTCCTGGAAGATGTCGGTCTTGATCGATTCTATGAAAGCCGTACCGCTGAGCTCACGTTGCCACTCCATAAGCTGCCTGACCCAGGTTATTTTCTCCTCGAACCCTATGTCCTTCTTTCCGCCTTCCTTGTATTTCCAGTGAGCAGCAACGCCATATTCAGCAATACGGTGCATACGATAGGTGCGTATCTGTACCTCCAGAGGTCGGGCACCCAGGCACATCACTGTGCTGTGGAGCGCCTGGTACATATTCTCTTTGGGATTGGCGATGAAATCGTCGAACTGGTCAGGAAGCGGATGCCACAGGTTGTGAACTACACCAAGAGCGCTGTAGCAGTCCTGGATAGTGTCCACCAACACACGTAAGGCGAGCAGGTCATGGATATCGCTGAACTCTTTACCTTGCGCAGTATATCTCTGCATCTTTCTATAAACACTGTAGAGACTCTTCGGCCTCCCCGTAACCTCCGCCTTGATGCCGGCTTTCTCCAGCTCGTCTCTCAGAATTTTAATCACCTGAGCTATGTATTTTTCACGGGTCGCTCTCCGTGCAGCCACCAATCGAGCGACTTCGCGATATTTATCAGGCTGCAGGTAGCGGAAAGCCAAGTCCTCCAACTCCCACCTAAGCTGCCACATACCCAGCCGGTGCGCGAGCGGAGCATAGATATCCATCGTCTCTTGAGCTATCTTCTGCTGCTTCTCGGGTGTCAATGCTTTCAAGGTACGCATATTATGCAATCTGTCAGCCAGCTTAATAAGCACTACGCGCACATCCTCCGCCATAGCCACAAACATCTTGCGCAGGCTCTCCACCTGGGCATCGCTTTCGGCGATCTTCTTAAGCCCGGCAGTTTGGACCTGAGACGATATTTTGTCCAGCCTGGTCACCCCTTCGACAAGCTTTGTCACCTCGGCTCCAAACCGACTTTCAATCTCCGAGAAAGGAATCCCGCAGTCCTCAGGCACATCATGGAGCAGCGCGGCAGCAATAGAGGTTTCATCGAGTTGAAGGTCAGCCACAATCATAGCCGTCTCCAGCGGGTGCGTGATAAACGGCTCGCCGGACTGGCGAAGCTGATTGCCATGCGCCTTCAGGGCAAACTGATACGCATTCTCCACTAGAGTCAGCTTGTCTTCGGGGAGATACTCTCTTAACTTGTCGAAAAGAGGATTTATGTCCATGAGCCCACCTTCCACATCCCCCTCCTAAAGTATATTGCAAGGGTGCTTTGTATGCAAACTCCTTTACAAACTACTTCTGATGCTGTATGCTGCTAAACGTAAAAATCACGTGTTCGAGCACAGGAGGTTTCATATTGTATCAGGCCCCAAGAGGCACTTCGGATATATTGCCCCCAGAGCAGAGTTACTGGAGCTATATCGAGCAGAAAGCCACCGCTGTCTGTGAACTCTACGGCTACCGACGTATCGACACCCCCACTTTCGAGGACGCTCGTCTCTTTGTACGCAGCATCGGTGAGGATACTGACATCGTTGAGAAGGAGATGTACTCCTTTGAGGATAAAGGCGGAGACCAGATAACATTGCGCCCCGAGGGGACTGCTCCCGTCTGCCGTGCTTATGTGGAGCACGGCATGCACAACCTCCCCCAGCCAGTAAGGCTCTACTACATCGCCTCAATCTTCAGATATGAGCGCCCTCAAGCAGGCAGATACCGCGAGCATCACCAGTTTGGAGTTGAAGCTTTAGGAGATGACGACCCTGCTCTAGATGCAGAGGTCATAGATATGGCGTGGCAGCTTTATGTCAACTTAGGATTAACAGGGCTTGCTCTTAGTTTAAACAGCATTGGCTGCAATAACTGCCGTCCGCAGTATCTCGAAAGCCTGAAAACCTACTACACCAGGCACAAAGACTCGCTCTGCCCAGATTGCAGGCGGCGCCTGGCAAAGAATACGCTGCGCCTACTCGACTGCAAAAATCCGACTTGCTTGGCTCTGACCGAGCAGGCACCGAGAAGCATGGATTATCTGTGTCAGGAATGCGCTGACCACTTCGACCAGCTAAAAAAATACCTTAATTTGCTTAGCTTGCCATTTACTCTCACCCATCGTTTGGTACGAGGCCTGGATTACTACACCAGGACTGTATTCGAGATTGCCCCCGAAGGTGAAACAGGATCTCAGGTTGCCCTTGGCGGAGGTGGCAGATACGACAACCTTATCGAACAGCTTGGTGGCAAACCTACCCCGGCAGTCGGCTTTGCCACCGGCATCGAGCGCCTGGTGCTTAATCTGAAGAAGCAGGAGGTCGCTGTTACCACCCCACCACCGCCCATTGTGTTCGTAGCCTATCTGGGCAAAGATGCTAAAGACGAAGCAATAAGACTAGCCGCCCAACTGCGCAAATCAGGTATAACTGCCTTAGCCAGCCTCAACGAGAGAAGCCTTAAGGCGCAACTCAAGCAGGCCAATGTCTTGGGAGTGCGCTACACCGTAATCATCGGCGAGGATGAGGTCAAGAGCAAATCAGTCGTGCTGAGGAACATGGCAAAGGGTGAGCAACAGGCCGTCCCGATAGACAAGCTGTCTGAGGCATTGAAGTAGCTGCGCTAGGCCCACCTTCATTTAGAAGCATTCCACCTGTGCTATAATATTTTAGATATCAGGGTATCGGATCATCCCAGTTAGGTGAACTATGTTAGAGCGACTCGACTCTATCGAAAAACGCTATGAAGAATTGAACGAGCTCATGGCTGAACCGGAGATAGCTCTTAACTTCGAACGTCTGCAAAATCTGGCACGCGAGCGAGCAGCCATCGAGGAAGTGGTGACCAAGTATCGAGAATACAAAGCCACGATGAAAAGCCTTGAGGATACCCAGGCCATGCTTAATCAGAGGCTTGATGAGGATATGTCCGCTCTGGCCAAGGAAGAGATAGAAAGCCTCCAGAGGAAACGCGACCGGTTGCTCGAGGAGATGAAACTTGCCCTGCTCCCCAAAGACCCCGCCGACAAGAAGAACGTCATTGTGGAAATCCGCGCCGGCGCAGGCGGCGAGGAAGCAGCGCTCTTCGCCTCTGATCTCTTCCGGATGTATTCCCGCTATGCCGCCTCCAAGGGATGGAAAACAGACATCATGAACAGCAATGAAACAGGCATCGGCGGCTTCAAGGAGATAATTTTCGAGGTTAAGGGCCAGGGTGCCTACAGTAGGTTGAAATACGAAAGCGGAGTCCACCGCGTGCAGCGTGTTCCAGTCACAGAATCATCAGGCCGCATTCATACTTCAACAGCGACTGTCGCTGTTCTGCCGGAGGCAGACGAGGTCGAGGTCGCCATCGACCCTAAAGACCTGAGAATAGACACTTTTCGTAGCGGTGGCGCCGGCGGACAGAACGTGAATAAGGTAGCTTCTGCGGTTCGAATAACTTACATCCCCACCGGCATGATAGTGGTTTGCCAGGACGAACGCTCACAGCTACAGAACAAGATCAAAGCGATGGCGGTGCTTCGTGCACGGCTCCTCGACCAGGAACGCCAGCGTAAGTTCCGGGAGGTGACCGATGCCCGACGTTCACAGGTAGGCACCGGGGACCGTTCCGAGAAGATTCGCACCTACAATTTTCCCCAGGGGAGGGTCTCCGACCACCGCATAGGCCTCACCATTCACAACCTCGAGGGTATACTCGAAGGTGATCTCGACGATATTATTGATGCCGTAGCCACCGCCGACCAGACCAAGCAATTGGAGGCGAAGGTGGGGTAACCTTAGCCCAGGCACTAGACCGAGCAGCAAGAGACCTCGCCGCACATAATATCGACAATGCACGTCTTGAGGCCGAGATTCTCCTGACATACCTCTTAGGCGTTGAACGTGCCAGTCTTTATGTAAACTCAAAACAAGAGCTTTTGCCCGATCAGATTCTCGCGCTCTCTCGCCTTATACAGCGCAGGATGAGCCACGAGCCCACTGCCTATATCACAGGCCACAAGGAGTTCTTCAGCATCGACTTTGAGGTTTCCCCAGGCACCCTCATCCCTCGGCCAGACACTGAACTCCTCGTCGAAAGAGCAATTGAGCTGGCTAACACCGCTTTTCCCCAATCCTGCCTCATTGCCGATGTCGGCACAGGCTGTGGAGCCATCGCTATCGCCTTGGCTCTGCACCTTCCTCAAGCAAAGATTTATGCTACTGAGATCTCCGCCGCTGCTCTCGAAGTGACAGAGAGCAATTGCCGTAAGCATAAAGTGGGCGATAGGGTCAGCCTGCTCCAAGGCGACCTGCTCGAGCCCTTGCCTGAACCGGTGCAGCTCATCGTTGCCAACCTTCCCTACATCAGTGAGTTGGAACTAGCTAAACTACCTCTAGAAATATCCATGTTCGAGCCGCAGCTCGCTCTGGCAGGAGGCACGGATGGCCTTAGACAGATTGAAAGACTTCTATCCCAAGCCAGGGGCAAGCTGCTGAACGGCGGAGCGGTGCTGCTGGAGATTGGATATGACCAGGGGTCAGCAGTGAAAGACCTAACCCAGAAATACCTCCCCACGGCGAAGGTTAGCGTAGTGACTGACCTCAGTGGGCTTGACCGTGTAGTAACTATTTCCACTCGCCGGTAAAAGATAAGTCACTGAGTCCCCATCTCTGTGTGTGGACCTGCTTCAGGTCTTGAAACCTCTTCGCATAGGGAGCCGATGTAATACCCTCCGCGGTCATAATCACTGCGTCCTCTTTGTTATCCAAATAGTAGCTGCGACGTGTCCCCACCTCTATCAAGCCATATTTTCTGTACAGGGCTTGGGCAATCTTGTTGGAGGCGCGCACCTCAAGTGTGATGAACCTTGCATTATGTTCAATGGCGAGTTGTATTGATGCGATAAGTAGGCGCTCCCCCAGACCCTGATGCCGATAAGGTTCGCGCACCGCTATGTTTGCCAGATGAGCCTCGTCCACCATAAACCAGAGGCCAGAAAAACCCAGAACGAATTGACTTGGAGCCGCTTGCCTTTCCCGCCCCCCGAACAAACGCCTCAGCCTGAATCTCAGCGCCTCCAGCCCTGTCTTTGGAGGACTGGGGTTATTCCCAGCTTCCACTTCAGCAATTGGCTCGGGCATCTCCTCGTAGGCTACCAGGTAATGCGTCAAGGCATTAGATGTCAGTTCGCGCTTGAAATTCGTGGCAGGCCAGGGCGGAGGGAAAGCCTCACGCTCGATCTGGGAGACCTGAGGGATATCCCTTAGCTCCATAGCACGGATAGAATAAGCCGTCATATTAGCCGATCTTACTTTGTTTGCTACTCAAATTAGACTTTGCCGCATATTCTATCACACCTGAAAAGAGTTTTCTTGCCCTCGAGTACAACTTGACAAGAAAGCCTCCAACTGGCATACTGAACAATGGTAACCGAGACTATCTCGGTATCTCTTTGATTATGAGGTATGGTGAAACCACTGCTAATATCTCTTCTTGACCTCACCAAGAGGGCAAATATTACCCCAGGTTCCGCTCACTCCTCGCTAAGGCCGAGACGTTCGACCAAAAGATTTTGTGCATGTTAACAATTTGAGTCCTATAGCTAAAATAGATTAACTCAAAAGTCAGGCAAAGAAAGGAGAGGCCTGATGGCAACAGTTCCCGATAGACTAAAAGATTTAAAAACGAGACAGGATAAAGAGAAGGCGGCGGGCGGCCCGCAGGCTATTGATAAGCAGCACCAGTCAGGTAAGCTCACGGCGCGGGAGCGGCTCGACCTGCTCTTCGATCCCGGCACATTCTGCGAACTGGATATGTTCGTGCGCCATCGCTGTTCCGATTTCGACATGCCCAAGACCTACATCGCCGGCGAGGGCGTGGTCACAGGTTACGGCACCGTAAATGGTCGCCAGGTATGCGCCTTCTCTCAGGACTTCACCGCTCGCGGCGGGACCCTGGGCGAGATGCATGCCAAGAAGATTGCCAAAGTTATGGACCTCGCCGTGAAGCTGGGCGTCCCCTGCATAGGCCTCAATGACTCCGGTGGCGCTCGTATTCAGGAGGGCATCGACGCTCTCGCAGGGTATGGCAGTATATTCTTTCGCAATTCCTGTGCCTCGGGGGTTGTTCCTCAGATATCGGCCATAATGGGGCCTACCGCTGGAGGAGCGGTTTACTCCCCCGCTATGACCGACTGGGTCTTCATGGTCAAGAAAACCAGCTACATGTTCATCACCGGGCCCGAGGTCATCAAGACAGTAAGCGGTGAGACGATAGACTTCGAAAACCTTGGAGGGGCACTGGTTCATAACACAAAGAGCGGGGTAGCTCACTTCATCTGCGATAGCGATGCCCATGCCATAGAGAGAATCAAGGAGCTACTGAGCTACTTGCCCTCCAACAATATGGAAGACCCTCCCATTGTTGAGACCGGAGACGATCCCAGACGCACCGCCCCGGCCCTCGATGCCATAATCCCCGAGAGCGCCCGCCAAACCTACGATATGAGGAACGTTATCTGCTCCATAGTGGATAACGGCACAATCATGGAGCCACATTCTCTCTACGCTGAGAACATCATCGTCTGCTTCGCCCGCTTGAATGGGAGAACGATAGGAATCATCGCCAACAATCCTCAGATGATGGCCGGCAGCCTCGATGTCAACGCTTCCGACAAGGCTACGCGCTTCATCAGGTTCTGTGATGCCTTCAATATCCCGCTGCTGACAATGGTCGATGTCCCGGGCTACCTTCCGGGCACAGACCAAGAGTGGAACGGGATAATCAGACATGGCGCTAAGCTACTGTGGTGCTACTCCGAAGCAACGGTGCCCAAGATCACCATGATAGTGCGCAAAGCCTACGGTGGTGCCTACCTCGCTATGTGCGCCAAGGACCTTGGCGCTGACATGGTGTTCGCCTGGCCGACCGCCGAGATAGCGGTCATGGGTGCCGAAGGTGCCGCCAACATCATCCACCGCAAGGAGATTTCGGAGTCTACCGACCCCAAGGCAAAGCTGCAGGAGAAAATAGCGGAATACCGTAATCTTTTCTATACACCTTATATCGCGGCGGCTCGTGGCTTGGTGGACGAAGTAATCATGCCCAGCGATAGCCGTCCCAAGATAATCAATGCCCTGGAGTTCCTATCGACCAAGCGCGAGACCAGGCCGCCCAAGAAGCACGGCAATATCCCAATGTAAAAACGTTGGGGGTAAAATGATGGACAAAGACAAAGGGAAAATGGCAGCCATAATAGCAGCAGTAAACGCCTATATGGAAGAAGAAGCATTGGCTGGCGCTATGATGGCAATCCCGCAACGCCGGCCAGTCCCAGTGATAAGCTTATGGCATGTTTCAGGTCGCGAAGAGATGATGAGAATGCGCCAATTGTGGCAGCGAAGAATAGTCTAGAATGACATTTATGTCAATCTGAAGGAGGCATAAGCCATGTCCGCAAAGGCAAATTCAAAAGCCAAGAACCCGGTTAAGATATGCGATACCACTTTCCGCGATGCTCACCAGTCCTCGTTCGCAACCAGAATGCGCACCGACGATATGAAAGCCATTGCCCCGGAGATGGATAAGGTCGGATTCCATTCTATGGAGGTCTGGGGTGGGGCTACATTCGATGTCACCACAAGGTTTTTGAACGAAGATCCCTGGGAGAGAGTGCGTATCCTCAAGAAATTGATGCCCAATACGCCGCTTCAAATGCTGCTCAGGGGACAGAACCTGGTAGGATACCGCAACTATGCCGATGATGTGGTCGAAGCGTTTGTCAAACACTCTGCAGACGTCGGCATCGATGTCTTCCGTGTGTTCGATGCCCTGAATGACGAGCGCAACGTCCAGGCTTCATTTGCTGCAATAAAGAAAGCCGGCAAGCATATCCAGGCCTGCCTCAGCTTTTCCCTTACTGAGAACAGAATCGGTGGTCCGGTATTTACCATAGATTACTGGGTCAAAAAGGCCGTTATTTTCCAGAATATGGGCGCAGACAGCTTGTGCATCAAAGATATGGCGGGGTTGCTCTCCCCCTACGATGCCTACGAACTGATCTCGGCTCTTAAAGCAGCGCTCAAAATCCCGGTGGAGTTGCATACTCACTATACCAGCGGCATGGCTTCCATGAGCTGCCTCAAAGCCATTGAGGCGGGTGTGGACATTGTAGATACGGCCCTGGCTCCTTTCGCCCTACGTTCCTCCCAGCCGGCTATTGAGCCTATCGTAGCTGCCCTCCAGGGCACGCCCAGGGACTGCGGCCTTGACTTAGCACGCCTCCTCAAGCTGGATGATTACTTTGAGTCCATAGGCCCTAAGTATCGCAGCTTCCTGGACACCAGCAAGATGTCCATCATCGATACAGGCGTGCTGATGCACCAGGTACCCGGAGGGATGACCACTAATCTGGTGGCTCAGCTCAAGGAAGCCGACGCTCTGAACAGGATTCACGAAGTCCATGAGGAGCTGCCACGCGTTCGCAAAGAGCTGGGCTATCCTCCTCTGGTAACCCCGACCAGCCAGATTGTGGGCATCCAGGCTGTGCAGAACGTCCTCTTCGGCAGATACAAGATGATCTCAGGGCAGGTGAAGGACTACGTTTATGGCATGTATGGCAAGCCGCCTGCACCCATCGATCCCGAGGTACAGAAGATAGTGCTCAAAGGATATGAGAAAGGCGAAACGCCCATCACAGGGCGCGCTGCCGACTTACTGAAGCCGGAGATGGAAAAGGCCAGGCAGGACACCAAAGACGTTGCCAAAGACATCGGTGACATACTTATCTATGCCATGTACCCTCAGACCGGCATGAAATTCCTGCGTATAAAATACGGACTGGAGCCTGTGCCTGCATCTATGAAGCCCAAGACCCTCGAGGAGATTAAGAAAGAGGACGAGCTTATATCCAAAGCTCTTGCAGGAAAGCTCGTAGAGAAGGTGGAAGCGCCCAAGAAGGAAGTCCCTGCCAAAGGCCCGAGTATAAGGACATTCAACGTCTTTGTGGAGAACGAATACTACAAGGTGGAGGTGGAGCCGACAGGCGGAGCGATTATCTCGGGGCCGGTGGCTAACCGACCCGCCGCTGCCCCAGCACCTGTAGCGCAGCCCGCAGCCAAGCCTGCCGAAGCGCCTCCCAAGGCCGAAGCTAAAAAGGAGGCCCCGCCGACAGCAGCCGCTGCCGAAGGAGACGTTACTCTGCCCGTACCCATGCCAGGCACCGTGATTCGCTACCTGGTTCAGGTAGGAGACAAGGTCAAAGCAGGCGACATCGTGGTCATGCTCGAGGCTATGAAGATGGAGAATGCCATACCCTCTCCCGCTGCGGGAACCATCAAAGCCGTTAACTTCGTCGCAGGTGCCGCAGTTAAAAAGGGCGAGGTGCTAGCGATAATCTCCACCAAATAGTACAGTTGCCTAGAAACACAGATACCTGTAAACTGTAGGGGCGTTCAATTGAACGCCCCTACACTGGTTTTATAGTGGTAAACTTGGGGAGAAAATGGGCAAGACGCTGGCCGAAAAAATCCTCAGCGAAAAGTCAGGTGCTGATGCACGCGCTGGCGATATAGTCATAGCTCCTGTTGATACAGTCTTTGCTCAGGATGGCACGGGGCCTCTGGCGATAAGGCAGTTTCAGGCCTCAGGTTTCCATCGGTTAGCCAATCCTTCATCTACTATTTTCTTCCTCGACCACAATGTCCCCACGCCCACCAAGGAGCTCTCCAATGACCACCTGCTCATACGTGAGTTTGCCAGAAATTGCGGCGCGTGCGTGTCCGACGTCGGCGAGGGCATCTGCCATGAGGTAATCTCAGAATCCTACGCTAACCCAGGCGATATAATCGCGGGCGCCGATTCTCATACTGTTACCGCAGGGGCGCTCTGCGCCTTCGCCACCGGCATGGGTTCCACCGACATCGCCATCGCCTTCGCGTTGGGCAAGACCTGGTTCCGCGTGCCGCCGAGCATAAAAGTGAACGTCAAAGGCCGCTTCCCCAGGATGGTCTCAGCCAAAGACCTCATACTCTATCTCATTGGAAAAATCGGCGCCGATGGCGCTACCTATATGTCACTGGAATTCAGCGGCAACACCATAGACCGCATGCCTATCTCACAGCGCCTTACCATCGCCAATATGACAGTGGAGGCGGGTGCCAAAACCGGGCTTTTCCCCTCGGACGAGATAACCAAAAAGTATCTTGGGAATCAAGGGCGCGGCGATAAATGGCGTCCTTTGCAGCCTGATGCTGATGCTAAATACGAGCGGGTCATTGAGATAGACGCCGCTAAACTGGCGCCGATGGTGTCAAAACCCCACGCAGTAGATAACACCGCTACTGTAGTAGAGGTCAAGGGCACCAGGGTGCATCAGGTGTTCATCGGCACCTGCACCAACGGGCGTCTCGACGACCTGGCCATAGTAGCTAGAATACTCAGGGGCAAGAAGCGACATCACGACACCAGGCTGCTGATTGCACCCGCGTCCAAAGAAGTGCTGCTGGGTGCCATCAAAGCAGGATATGTTCGCACCTTAATTCAGGCAGGAGCTATCATCCTTCCTCCGGGGTGCGCTGCCTGTGTCGGGGGACACCAGGGGATACTGGGAGATGGAGAGAACTGCCTCTCCACGGCTAACCGCAATTTCAAGGGTAGAATGGGCAATCCCAACGCCTCTATCTATTTATCAAGTCCCGCCACAGCGGCGGCTTCAGCCATTACCGGTGTAATCACCGATCCCAGGGAGATAGCATGAAACTCAGAGGAAAGGCTTTTAAATTTGGGGATGACATCTCTACCGACCTTATCCAGCCGGGTAGATACAACTATCTCCGCAGCAACCTACCCGAACTGGCGAAGCACGTGCTGGAGGATGCCGACCCCAACTTTGCCTCGAGGGTGAAGAAGGGAGATTTTATTGTCGCAGGCAAGAACTTCGGACTGGGCTCGAGCAGAGAGCATGCTCCTACCATCCTGAAGCTAGCAGGGATAAGCGCCGTGCTGGCGAAGTCGGTGGCCCGCATATTCTTCCGCAACGCCATAAACGTGGGCTTGCCTGTTTTGATTTGCGACACCGACAAAATAAATGAAGGCGATGAACTTGAGATAGACCTCGCCTCAGGCAGCATCGTAGATTTGACTAACGGTGTCAAACTCACCTCGGGTAAAATTCCTGACGTCATGCTCAAAATCCTGTCCGAAGGCGGCCTCGTGCCCTATATTAAAAAATACGGCGATTTCAAGGTGTAGCAGCAGTTATGGAAAATGGAGCAGGCTTTATGAATAAACAAGAACAAATCATCGCTGAGATAAGAAGAGTAGCATCCAAGCTAAATACTCAACGTCTCACTTCCAAAGACTTTGGCCGCAATAGCAAGATGAGCACTGCAACAGTATGCCATGTTTTCGGCTCTTGGAATCGAGCAGTGACAGCTGCCGGCCTTGAGCAAATCACACATTTCATCCCAGAACATAAAGAAATCCCTGAGGAAGAATTGATGACTGAAGTGATCCGTCTTACAAAAGAACTCGGCAAACGACCCTCAGATAGGGAGATGCAAGCCTTAGGGAAGTTCAGTCCTAGACCTTATATTAAAAGGTGGGGGACATTCGCCAAGGGTCGTGAAGCAGCCTATCAAAAACTTGGTTTCCCGGAATTTAGTGATGCCGACACAAGAACGGTCTCCCGCCAAGAAGTTATTTTGTCTAAGCCTGAGATTATTCCTGATACCATCAAACCCAAAGAAGCGCGCCAACGCAAGAAAGTTCAATTCGGACAACCTATAGATTTTCGCGGACTAAGATTTGCTCCTATCAATGAGCAGGGTGTTGTCTATCTTTTCGGTATGATAAGTAAGGAACTGGGCTTCCTTATCGAATCAATTCGCACTGAATATCCCGATTGCGAAGGCAAGAGGTGTGTTGATCAGAAGGAGAATCGCTGGGAGCACGTACTTATAGAATTTGAGTATAAAAGTAGCCATTTCGAAGAACACGGACATCTTCCTGAAAATTGCGACCTAATTGTTTGCTGGATCCATGACTGGGAAGAATGCCCTATCGAGGTTCTGGAACTTAGATCAACAATAAAACACCTGAAAGGATGAGCCCTAGACTTTCTGTAGCCCGCGCTACAATCGGGAGAAAACATCTGATGCCTTATTCCATAACCCTCATCCCCGGCGACGGCGTCGGGCCTGAGATAACCGAGGCCACGACGAGAGCCATCGAGGCAACAGGCGTTGCGATAAGGTGGGACATATACCAAGTCGGGGAAGCTGCGCTAAAGAAGCAGGGCACACCGCTGCCCAAGGAAGTCCTCGGCTCTATCAGAAAGAACAAAGTGGCACTCAAAGGCCCCGTGACCACCCCTGTAGGCAAGGGCTTCAGGAGCGTGAATGTCGCTCTTAGGCAGGAACTCGACCTCTACGCCGGCCTGCGACCCTGCAGGACTTACCCTGGTATCAAGTCTAGATACCAGAACGTTGACGTCGTGGTGGTCAGGGAGAACACCGAAGACCTTTACGCCGGCATCGAGTTCAAGAAAGGCGCTAAGGACACAAAACAGTTAATTGAGTTCATAGACGATAAGCTGCAGAAAAGAATCAGCCCCAATTCAGGCATCAGCATCAAGCCCATCTCCGAAAAGGCAACCAGAAGAATCGTAACCTTCGCCTTCGAATACGCCCGCGCCCACGGCAGGAAAAAGGTCACCTGCGGGCACAAGGCTAACATCATGAAATTCTCCGATGGTCTCTTCCTCTCCACTGCTCAAACGGTAGCCAGAAGCTATCCCGGTATCCAGTTCGAGGATGTCATCGTGGACAACCTCTGCATGCAGCTAGTGACAAAACCAGAGCGATATGATATTATTGTCCTACCCAATCTATATGGCGATATTGTCTCGGAACTTTGCGCTGGGCTCGTGGGAGGAATCGGTGTAGTGCCCAGCGCAAACATTGGAGACAGGGTCGCGGTTTTCGAACCCGCTCACGGTAGCGCTCCTAAATATGCCGGGAGGAACAAAGTAAACCCGATGGCAATGATGCTCTCGGCCACGATGATGCTCAGACACATCGGAGAGGGAAAGCATGCGCAAAGGCTGGAGAGCGCTATAATACAAACCATCTCCGAGGGCAAGACCGTCACCTACGACCTCAAAGCTGACCCCAACGACCTCTCAATTGCAACAACCTCCGCCGTTGCGGATGCTGTGATTAAAAAGCTAAAGGAGGCGAGATAATATGCGTAGCAAAATAACCGTCGTCGGCGCCGGAAATGTGGGCGCTTCTTGTGCCCAATTGCTGGCACAGCGTGACTATGCTGAAGTTGTTCTCGTAGATATCATCGAGGGCATGCCCCAGGGCAAGTCTCTCGACCTGCGGCAGGCCGGGCCTATCCGCTACTACGACACCAACGTTATCGGCACAAACAACTATGCCGACACTGCTAATTCAGACGTGGTGGTCATCACATCCGGCGTGCCCAGAAAGCCTGGAATGAGCCGTGACGACCTGGTGCTTACCAATATGAAGATAGTCCAGAGCGTCACCGAGCAGATAGCCAAATACTCACCCAAGTGCATACTCGTCATGGTAGCCAACCCTCTGGATGCCATGGCTCATCTGGCGCTCCATGTGAGCAAGTTCCCGCGGAATCGCGTCATGGGCATGTCTGGTATCCTCGATACCGCCAGATTCAGGGCCTTCATCGCTATGGAGCTCGGCTGCTCCGTGGAGGATGTCTCTGCCCTGATCCTGGGCGGGCACGGTGACCAGATGGTGCCCATCACCCGGCTGGCTGCGGTGGGCGGAGTTCCTCTGGGCGAGCTAATGCCCAAGGAAAAAATCGACGCTATTGCGAAGCGCACCGTCAACGGCGGCGCTGAGATCGTCGCCCTACTCAAGACAGGCAGCGCCTTCTATGCCCCGGGTGCAGGCGCAGCCCTGATAGTCGACTCCATAGTCCTGGATAAGAAGAGGATTCTGCCCTGCTCATCCTATCTCGACGGAGAGTACGGAATAAAGGGTACCTTCGTCGGTGTTCCCGTGAAGCTGGGCAAAGGTGGCATCGAGAAGATTATCGAGGTCAAGCTGACTCCGGAGGAGAGCGCAGCGCTCAAGAAGTCGGCGGATGCCGTCATGGATCTCGTCAAAATAATGAAAATCTAGCGGTTGTGAAGATGAGAGAAATCAAAGCGAAAGATATAACCGAGACTGTAGCACGGCTTAGCAAAGAGGCCAATTTTTACCTGGGTGAGGACGTCATAGCCGCCCTGAAGAAGGCGCGGGAGCAGGAGGAATCTCCGGCAGGACGCCAGATACTGGACCAGATACTGGAGAACGCTGGAATCGCTGCTAAGGAGCAGATGCCTCTGTGCCAGGACTGTGGCCTGGCGGTGGTCTTTGTCGAGATGGGGCAGGATGCCCACATCACAGGCGGCGAACTCGTCCAGGCAATAAACGATGGTGTGCGCAAGGGTTACGCCGAAGGCTACCTGCGCAAATCAGCGGTCAAACAGCCTTTCTCAGCTAGAGTGAACACCAAGGACAACACCCCTGCCATCATTCATGCCGAGATAGTCCCCGGCGACAAGCTGAAGATTACCATCGCCCCCAAGGGCGGCGGCAGTGAGAACATGAGCCGCTTCACCGTGCTCAAGCCCGCTCAGGGTCGCCAGGGTGTAGTTGACTTCGTGGTCAATGCAGTAGATGAAGCAGGGAGCAACCCCTGTCCACCCACCATCGTCGGCGTGGGCATAGGCGGCACGGCTGAGAAGGCCATGATTATGGCCAAGAGGGCATTGCTGCGCGAAGTAGGCAAACCCTCGACCGACCCGGAGGTCGCTGAGCTTGAGAAAGAGCTCTTACAGCGCATCAACTCAACCGGCGTAGGGCCCGGTGGCGTAGGAGGTAGAATCACCTCTCTCGCAGTTCACGTCGAGACATTCCCTGCCCACATCGCCAGCCTGCCGGTGGCGGTCAATATCCAGTGCCACAGCGCACGCCACAAAGAAGCCGTGCTTTAAGCTTCAAATGCAACTCATAGAATAAACAGCCATTGGAGAGTAACAATGGAAGTGAGTCATGATTTATTAATCCTGGGGTCAGGGCTGGCCGGTCTGAGAGCGGCAGTCGAGGCAGCCAGGGTGAGCAAGGATGAGTTGGATATAGCTATTGTCTCCAGGGTCCAGCTCATGCGTTCCCACTCTGTTTGTGCCGAAGGTGGCACCGCTGCCGTGATGCGCCCCGAGGAAGGCGACAGCCTTGAGCTTCATGCCTGGGACACTATAAGAGGAAGCGATTTCCTGGCAGACCAGGATGTTGTTTCTCTCTTTGTGGAGGAATCACCCAAAGAAATTGTGCAGCTCGAACACTGGGGCATCCCCTGGTCGCGGCGTCCCGATGGGCGCATCAACCAGAGGCCCTTCGGAGGACATAGCTTCGACCGCGCGGTATTCGCCGAGGACAAGACCGGCTTCTTCGAGATGCATACTCTGTACGATAGGCTGCAGAAGTTCGCCAGGGTCACCCGTTACGACGAATGCTATGTCACCTCCATCATGATAGAGAACGGAGTGTTCCAGGGTATAACAGCCTGGAACCTGACTACAGGCGAGTTCTTCCTGATAAAAGCAAAAGCGCTGGTTATAGCCACCGGCGGCGCCTGCCGCATGTATAACTTCACCACCTATTCCTTTATAGCCACCGGTGACGGCATGGCTATGGCTTACAGGGCCGGCTTACCGCTCAAGGACATGGAATTTATACAATTCCACCCCACCGGCCTGGTGCCGTCAGGCATCCTCATCACCGAGGCAGCCAGAGGAGAAGGCGGATACCTTAAGAACAACAAAGGCGAGCGGTTCATGCAAAAATACGCACCCACTAAGCTGGAGACCGCACCCAGAGACATAGTGTCACGCTCCGAGACGACCGAGATACTGGAAGGCAGAGGTTTTGTTAGCCCTGAAGGCATGGACTACGTGCACCTCGACCTGACCCATCTGGGAGCGCAAAAGATAAATGAACGGCTGCCCTTAATCAGAGAGGTAGCCATCAAGTTTGCCTTCATCGATCCCATAAAGGAGCCCATACCCATCCGCCCGGCGGCACACTATTGCATGGGCGGTATTCATACTAATATCGAAGGTGCTACGCCTGTTAAGAGCATCTGGGCAGCCGGCGAGGCGGCCTGCGTGTCCTTGCACGGAGCAAACCGACTCGGCTCCAACTCCACCGCCGAGTGCCTGGTCTGGGGTAAGTTGGCAGGTGACAGGGCAGCCAAATACGCCGCAGCGCAGAAATCATTGCCCTCAGTTCCCGAGAAGAAGTTGAAAGACGAAGAAAACCGGGTCTTCAATCAGATAGGGCACGGCGACGGCAGCGAAAGCATCTATGCCATACGCAATGAACTGCAGCAGACGATGGATAAGAATGTAGGCGTTTACCGCACCGGCCCCCAAATGGAAGAGGCGCTGAAAAAAGTAAAAGAACTGAAAAAGAGACTGCCTAAGGTCAAGGTTCAGGACCACAGCCGTATTTATAATACCAACTTGATTAACATTATTGAAGCGACCAATATGCTTGACCTGGCTGAAACGATCATCGGTGGAGCAATAGCACGCCAAGAATCTCGCGGAGCGCATTCAAGGCGTGACTTCCCCACTCGAGATGACGTGAACTGGGGCAAGCACACCCTGGCTCATTACACTCCCGACGGGCCGAAACTGGACTATTCTCCGGTAGCCATGACCATGTGGAAACCGGTAGAGAGGAAGTACTAATGGAAGCTACGAGCAAACAGAAAGCGCCTTTACCGAATCGTCTGGGCATAAAAGGCTGGGCCTGGGCAGGACGGTACAAGATAGAAAGATACCTATACACGCTGCACAGGCTGACCGGCTTCGGTCTGCTGGCCTATGTAGCCTTGCACCTCGTAGCAAATGGCTCTCGCTTATGGGGCCAGGGAAGCTGGGAAAGCACCATGAACTTCCTCAGCAATCCCGGGTTCAAGGTAGGCGAATACCTGGTGATGGCAGCATTCATATACCATGCCCTCAATGGCGGCAGGCTCATGCTGCAGCACCTGGGATTCACCCTGGGTAAGCCCAAGCCACCCATATACCCCTATGTCGATGCCATGCGCCGCAGGCGACCCCTTACCTGGGTACTGTTAGCTCTGATAATGGGCCTGGCAATATACGTTCTGGTTGCGTTCGTCATATACCCTTAAACTTGTGACATGGGAGACTAACATGCGAGAAAATCATCTGAAGATTCTGCAGTATGTCACCGGGATAGGCCTCTTCTTCTTGGTCGGCGGTTATCATCTGTTGCTCATGCATTTCGGTAAGGGAGACCCTGAAAGTTGGAGTTCGGTTGCCCAGAGGGCGGCCAGCGCGGGCTGGCTTACCATCTACATATTGATACTGATATTCGGTATCTACCACGGCCTTCACGGCGTCAGAGGGCTGATCCTGGAATTCTCCCTGCCAGATAGAGCGGTAAAAGTATTGAACTACTCGATTGTGTTCGTCGGCATAGCAGTCTTCGGTTACGCCGTTTACATTCCGATACATGCTTTCTAGGTGCTGATTATCACAGGCTCGAAGGAGCGATGAATGGAAAAAATAACCTTCAAGGTTCAAAGATACGACCCTGATAAGGACAAGAAACCACATATTCAAGTATTCACCATACCTTTCAAACATGGCATGACGGTGCTGGATGGACTCATCAACATCAAGGAGAACGTGGATAACACTCTGTCCTTCCGCAGTTCCTGTCGCATGGGCATCTGCGGCTCCTGCGGTATGCTCATCAACAATCTGCCCATGCTTGCCTGTCATACGCCGATTGAGGAGCTGAAGAAAGACACCATAACTGTAAAGTCTCTCCCCAACTTCCCTGTTGTCAGGGATCTGGTGGCTGACCTCTCCTTGCTGTTTGAAAAACATAAGTCCATAAAGCCCTATATAATTGCGCCGGACATGGCGGAGATAGAAAAGCCCACTGCCGAGTTCTTGCAAGCTCAAATGCAACTGGAGGAATTCGTGCAATTCGCGTACTGCGTTAAGTGCGGACTGTGCATGGCAGCCTGCCCCACCATGGCTACAGACAGGCATTTCCTGGGGCCCCAGCCCCTGGCTCAAGCCTACAGGTATTCTGCGGACCGCAGGGACGGCGGAGCCAAAGAGAGATTCCATGAGACCGACACACCTCACGGGATATGGCTCTGTCACCTCGCCGGTGCCTGTTCCGAAGCTTGTCCCAAAGGTGTAGACCCCGCGCTGGCGATGCAGTTGTTGAAGAGGGCCATCATCTCCGACAGCTTGCGGTTACGCAAGAAGCCGATTCCGCCATCAGTGGCACCGCCGCAGGCGGAGAAGAAGCCCAGGGTCGCCGTGCCCGAGTTCACCATAAAGCGACCCAACGCCAAGTCCTGAAAGATCAGTTTGTTTATTAATGAGGTGTACAGAGGGGCGTAGCCCCTTTGTCGGGGGTCTGGGGGTGTCCCCCAACTTTTAAAGTCCCCCAAGACTGGGGGACACAGGGGGCTGAAAGAATATTATAGGTCATCTTGGAGGATACGATGGAAAAGAAAATCACTTCTCCTATAAGCCCCGATGTCGTGGAAAGCCTCAAGGCAGGAGACCAGGTCCTCATCAGCGGCGTCATCTACGTGGGCCGCGATGCTGCACATAAGCGCCTGGTCGAAACGCTGGACAAGGGAGAGAAACTGCCCTTCGACATCAAGGGGCAGACCATCTACTATATGGGGCCCTCACCGACAAAGCCCGGGCATGTCATCGGCTCCGCAGGTCCCACCACCAGCGGCCGTATGGATGCCTACACGCCGCGCCTGCTTGCCGCCGGCCTCAAGGCAATGATTGGCAAGGGCTTGCGCACCGACAAAGTGAAAGAAGCGATAAAAGAGCACAAGGCAGTCTATCTGGCTGCCACAGGTGGGGCAGCCGCGCTTATCGCCAAGGCCATCACCAAGTCTGAAATTATAGCTTATGAAGAGCTTGGGCCCGAGGCGCTCCTGCGGTTAGAGGTAAAGGATTTCCCCGCCGTGGTGATAAACGACTCCAAAGGTGGAGATTTATACCAGGAAGGCAAAGCAAAATACAGGGTTCAAGTCGGGGCAGCCAAGAAATGAGCTCGTCTGGAGAGGTGGCAGGGAAGGTAGATTTGGAATGGGATGACAGCCACGTAGTGCCCGAGCATGTCACCCCCGATTTGATATTCCTCTTCGACAGGATGATCGAGGCTACCATAGATAAGGTGGCCTCGAAGAACAGTGACAGGGTACTGGACGTGGGCTGCGGACGGGCGGTGGACGCCATAAAGATAGCAAAGAAGGGCGGCAGGCTGGTCGGACTTGAGCCCTCAAGGATAATGCTTGACCATAGCAAGAAGTGTGTGGCTGACAGTGGCAAAGAGATTGCCCTGGTTCAGGCAATAGGCGAAAACCTCCCCTTTAAGACTGGCTCCTTCGATTGGGTTGTGTGCAAAGGCGCTCTCGACCACTTCCCCAACCCCCAGAAGGCTGTGGCGGAAATGGCACGCATCACCAAACCGGACGGCAGGGTGATTATCTCCATTGCCAATTTCGAAAGCCTCGGGCACCGTCTGGGCAAAAGCGGCCACTACGTAGGCATGTTCGTCACCAGAAAAAGGCCCAAAGAGCGCCAGGCCTGGGAGACCCCGCCCGATCACACCATCAGGGTCACCTATCCAGTCTTGAAGAAGCTGGTCAGTCCTTACCTGGAGATTAAGGAAAGCATGGGCATCTCTTTCATGTGGGGAGCGCCCAACTGGGACAGCGTAACTTCGGCGATGCCCAAGAAAGCAGCATTTTTTATGTTAAGAAACCTGGACCGGATAGCGCAGCGCTGCCCCAGTCTCAGCGATGTCATATTAATCACCTGCCGCCCCAAGAGAATGGATTCCCATGGCCAGTAAGAGAACGCTCCTGATTAACCCACCGTACCCCTTTTCCGAGTTCCCCATCATACCTGTTGGCTTGCTTTACGTTGCCGGTGTGCTTGTCCATTACGGGAAAGATGTTGATGTCCTGGACCTCCTGGTCTCCAAGTATTCCAAAGATAAGATAAAGAACAAGATCGAACAGTATAAGCCGGACGTCGTGGGCATAACCTGCGTCACCATGAATTACCCGGTCGCCTCGGACATCCTCAAGTACTGCAAGTCAGTCGACAAGGTAATCATCACAGTCATCGGCGGCCCCCACGTCACCTTCAACGCGGAGGAAACCCTTAAGGAAGCTCCCTGGATAGATATAGTAGTGAGACGTGAGGGCGAGTTCACCATGCTGGACATCGTGAACGGCAAGAAGCTCGCCGAGATAGACGGCATCGCCTATCGAGATAAAGACGGCAGCATAAAGCTGACCAAGGAGCGTGCTCTCATTGAAAACCTGGATGAGCTGCCGCCTCCCGCCAGGCATCTCTTCCCCATCTCGAAATATCTCGCCCTGGATGCCCACGCCAGCCTTCTTGCCGGCAGAGGCTGTCCCTTCAACTGCATCTTCTGTGTCGGCTCCAAGATGGGGGGCCGCAAAGCCAGGTACCGCAATCCCAGGCTCGTCGTGGATGAGATAGAGGAGTCTTTAGCCCTCGGCTTCAAGGAAGTCAACTTCGAGGACGACCTGCTCACGCTCAACCACAAGCACCTCAACGCCGTCTGCGACGAGATAATCGCCCGGGGCCTGAAGTTCAACTGGAGCGCCTTCGCCAGAGTAGATACGGTGACTCCCGAGATACTCAAGAAGATGAGACAGGCCGGATGCACCTGGGTTTCCTACGGTGTCGAAAGCGGCAACCAGCAGATTCTGGATCTGGTCAAGAAAAAAATCACCCTAGAAAAAGTCAGGTACGCTGTCCAAATAGCCAGAGAGGCTGGCGTTAAAGTGCTTGCCTCCTTCATCATTGGGCTCCCTGGCGAGACCAGGGATACTTTGAAAGACACCATGGACTTTGCCCAGGAGATTCAGACCTTCTACGGATTCCATGTGCTGGCGCCTTTCCCCGGCAGCGAGGTGAGAGAGGAAGCAGACAAATACGGCATCGAGATACTGACCAGTGACTGGGCAAAATACGACGCCAACCGAGCTGTAACACGGACCAAAGGCGCGGGCCCCGAAGATATAAACGCCGTCCTGCACAAATACTTCCAGGGCTTGAAACAGCCGCCTCCCGACCCATCTCAGCCCAGAAGGCGCAGCCCCTTGGCCTGGGACTTAGTCTCGGGCGACATCATCGAGAATCTCGGGCCCATCGAACCCAAGGGAGACCCCGTAGAAGATCTGATAGACAAGATAATGGAGATTTCGCTGCATCCCCGTCAGCGAGTCAGCGACAGCATCAAAAAATGGTATGCTGACGGCCTCCTCAAATACGACAAGAAAGACAGCCACCTCATCTGGCGCTGGTCCTAAATATGTCATTCCATCCCAGCGCAGGGCGGGTTTCCCAAACCGCCCTCGTTCTCACGTGTCATTGCAAGGCCTTGCTTCGTAAGGCCGTGGCAATCTCCCCGTGCCTGTCCTGAGTTTACCGAAGATGATGCCGAAAGGTAATAGCTAAAGCGTCGGCCTGTGGAAAATCTCTAATTCCCGCGCTTGTTAATTATGGGGATCGAGAAGTGGAATGTAGAACCGTTGCCAACCTCAGACTCCACCCATATCCGCCCCCCGTGAGCTTCCACCAGCCGCCTGCAGACAAGCAGGCCCAGCCCCAGCCCCTTGCTTTTCTGTGACCCCATCTCCAGCCTCTCGAACGCCTGGAACAGGCGGCTCTGCTCTTCGGCCGGAATTCCCGGGCCTTCGTCGCTCACGCTCACCACAATGTCGTTGCTGTTGCGCCGCACTGCTACCCTGATTTCCGTTCCCTCGGCGGCATACTTGATGGCGTTGCTCAGCAGATTCCTTAGAATCATTTCCAGCCTCGTCGGGTCAGCCGCGGTTGTTGGTATATTTTCATCAACGTCCAGGGCGAAGCGGTGCGTCTCGAATCGCCTCTTCGCTCTCTCGATCACATTTCCCACCGCCGAAGCCACATCAACCGATGTTTTGCTCAGCGCCAGCCGGTTCGCCTGATACCGGGATAATTCCAGCAGGTTGTCCACTATGTGTTCCAGCGACTCAGCGCCATATATAGCGTCACTTAGCAGGCTTCGAGCCTCCTCGGGCGGTGTGCCTGCGCTCGTGGCTACCGCGAGGGAACCTATGAGGATAGTCAGAGGCGTACGTATTTCATGCGAGACCAGGTTGATGAAGTCGTCTTTCAGCAGCTCCACCTGTTTCAGTGCCGTTACATCTGTAAAACTTACAACATAGCCCCTTATCTGTGAGTTCGCTCCCAGCACACCGCGGTGCAGCAGCAAATGAACAAGTTCGCCTTTTTGCTTGGTGCATAAGGTTGTGCCGCTGCCCAATTCGCCACTCTTTACATCGTCAAAGCGAATCGGTCTGCCCGACATCTCGATGTTGGCTAGAGCTGTATCGAACGTCTGCCCGACTATGTAGCTCCCAAAGAGGCGGTGGGCTGCCTCGCTGGCATGGATGACAGTCCCCGATTCATCGCAGACAATTACTGCATTGGGCGACTGCCCCAGAATCGAACGTATTAGATTGCTTGTCGCCATGATTTCTTCACTGCGCTTCTGCAGCGTTAGGTCTGTAACGATGGCGCAGACGGAAACCAGGTCGTCCAGCAGCAATCTTCTCGTAGCGACATAGGTAGAGATTTCGGAGCCATCGGCCGAGCGCAAGGATATCTCGGCTCGCCCGTCTAATCGCAGCAAGCCGGTAAAAGTGTCTCGGCTTTCCAGGCTGACAAATTCGAATATGGAAGCCCCCATTACTTTATTCAAATCAATATGCATCATCTGCGCGAAATAGCGGTTTGCGTAGAGTATCGTGCCCTCGGGAGATAGTGTGATAGCCCCCTCATAGATATTCTCAATGGCGATACGATAAACCGTATCGGCGCCCTGGAGAGTGAAGACCCTCTCCCCTAGCTTGGTGTTGACCACCAGCGCATCCACCTCGCCGCTGGTGATAGCGCGCAGCGTTTCTTCGGCATCCGCCAGCCTGGTGCGCAGCCGCTCTACCTCTCTTAGCAGGTCAGTCCGTTTCAGATATTCGCTCATCTAGTCATCTTTCGTCTTTAAGTCCAGGCCCATCAGGACATGTTCGGTCTGAGAAAGGTCTCCTATTATTCTACGCACCGGCTGAGGAAGTCTCTTAATAATGGTCGGTACTGCAACGATTTGTTCTCCCTTGGCCAGGGTTGGCTGCTGGTAGATATCGATTACCTCCAGCTCGTAATTGTCGCCCAGGTAGTCACGGCAGATTTTTTCAATATTTCGCAGGGCTCGCTGGGAGCGTCGCGTCATGCCTGTTATATAGAGCCTGAGCACGTATTTCTCGTGGTCTGTTCTGCTTACTGCCTTTTCCATCGCCTCTTTGGCGGAAGTCTTTCGTGAGCCCGATTTCTTTGCGTCCTTTGCCATTATCCTTGCTCCCCCATGTAAAGGTTAAGCCCCACCAGCACCCGTTCCGTATTCGAGAGGTCGCCGATTATCTTTCTTAATGGAGGCGGCAGTTTCCGTACCAGAGTGGGGATCGCCAGAATCTGGTCGCCCTTGGCCAGCCGCGGGTTTTCCAGTAGGTCAACCACCTCGATCGTGTATCGCCCCTTAAGGTGCTCATCGCATATTTTCTTCAAATTGGCAAAGGCGGCGATCGACTTCGGCGTCTGGCCGGCGACGTAAAGCCGCAAATGCCAGCTCTCTGGTTTGTTTTCAACTGCCTTGACCGAAGTCCGGACGTTCTTTCTCCTATTTTCCATCAGCATCTCCCTTTTTTACCCCGCTGTAGCCGTTTCGATATCCAGCCCTTTCAACACACTCCCCTCTTTCGAGAAGTCCCCTACCAGCACACGCTCCGGCTTCGGCGCTATTTTAATCAGTGTGGGTACTGCCACGATTTGCTCACGCCGCGCAACCTCTGGATTTTCCAGCAGGTCTATTACCTCTATCTTCCACCTGTCCTTCAGGTGTTCAGAGCAAATCCTCTTAATGTTCTTATAGGCGACAGTACAGCGGGGAGTCCAGTCAGTGACATAGAGACGCAGCTTCCACTCCCTTTCGGGAACGGCATTCCCATATTCCCTGACCGCTTTTTCCCCCATTTTACCTGCCCCCCTCGCCCTTCGCGCCGTCGCCACCGCGGTGACGGCCTAGAGATTTCTTTGCCGCGCGCAGGGCCTTATCCCGTGCCTTTTCCTCGGCGATGACTAGCTCCTGCTCCTTGGTTTCAGCTACGAACTCGGCGCGCATGGCGCCAATCCTGGCTTCAAGGGCGCGGCGCTTTTCCTCTATGTGGCGCTCCCGGGAAACAATGCCCTCGCGTCGGGCAACATCTGAGGCTTCGTCGGCCGCTATCTGTGCCATTCGCGCAGTCCCCATGAAAGCTCCCGCCGCGCTGGCATAGATATCCATCAGTTGCACGCCATTATCAGTCAGTACGAACTCGCGGACCTGGTTGGAATGCGCCATACCTCAGGACTTGACTATCACTATAGTACGGTTTCGTTCCAGGTTGCTCTGTACATTGGTGAGATGTATCCAGGTATCAAAAGCTGAAGACAGGCCGACACCGGTCTCCTCCAGGTCGGCACGGCTGGCCATGCTGGTACCCATAGCGGTTATTTCTCGGTGCTTGAAGAAATCAATCACGCGTAATACCATCTGCCTGACTTCCAGCGGTGCGCCCAGATTATTAAAATCAGTTACTGCATCTACAACGACCAGTTCCGGCTTGAATTTGATGACAGCCTGCTGTATGGCAAGGAGGTGCTTTTCCAGACCCTGCTCCGAAACACGGATGGCATGGAACTGGAGCAGCCCCTTCTTTTCCCACGGCTCCAGGTCAATGCCGACGGAACGCATGTTACGCATAATCTGGCTGGGGGCTTCTTCAAAGGCAAAGTAAAGGCAGCGCTGGCCGCGCCGGCACCCGGCATCGACGAAATGAGCGGCCAAACTGGTCTTGCCGGTGCCCACCATCCCCGACACCAGGATGGCACTGCCCTTGAGGTAACCCTTGCCGTCGAGCATGGTGTCCAGGCGGTGCACGCCTGAGGGTAGTTTTTCGTTTGAGGCGGGGTAGTCCAGCCTGACCTCGGTTACGGGCAGTATAGAAATGCCGTTCTCGTCGATGATGAAGGGAAATTCATTGGTGCTGTGGGCGGAGCCGCGGTATTTCACAATACGCAGTCGCCTCGTGGACATTTCCTCGGAAATACGGTTATCCAGAAAAATCACGCAGTCAGATACGTACTCTTCCAGCCCGTGACGGGTCAGCATAGTCTCGCCTCCCCGCTCTCCGGTCACGATGGCGGTAACACCCTTCTCCTTGAGCCAGCGGAAGAGCCGTCGCAGCTCGGCCCGTACTATTCCCGTGTTGGACAGCCCGGCGTAAAGCACTTCGATAGTGTCCAGAACCACCCGCTTCGCCTTGATTGTATCGATAGCGCTGCCCAGCCGAACAAATAGGCCCTCTAGGTCGTACTCACCGGTTTCCTCAATCTCGCTGCGGTCGACTTCGACATTGTCGACGGCAAGCTTACCCGAGCCAATGAGGCTTTTCAGGTCGAAGCCTAGGGAGCCGACGTTGGTAGTAAGCTCTTCTTCTGTTTCCTCGAAGCTCATGAACACGCCCGGCTCATTATACTGGCTCACGCCGCGCACAAGGAACTCAATGCCCATCAGAGTCTTGCCTGAGCCTGCGCTGCCGTATACCAGGGTCGGCCGGCCTTTAGGCAGGCCGCCGCCGGTTATCTCATCCAGGCCTTTTATGCCCGTAGGTACCTTTGTCAGAGTGGGCAGTGCAGCAACATTCCTCTTAGAACTTTTAAAATTGTAGTTCTTCAAAGTCTGCCTCCCCGAAAAAATTGCGTCTAGTCGTGGCGAATGGATTTCAATTGTCACACAATATAATGATTCCTGTCAAGTCGTCTTATGAGACTACAGCCCGCAATTTCTCTCCCCTGATCGGCGCTCTTCCACATCATTGCGAGCCCCATCGTAGGGCGGATTTCCCAACCCGCCCTCTCATTCTATGTCGTTCCTGCCTGACCTGATCAGAGAGCAGGAATCCAGGTCTCTGGTGCACTGTTGGAGTCCGCCTAAGCAGGTTAATAGTTGACAAATGTCAGTAGAAATGTTAAAAAATGGCTTGCATGATTTTCGCACGAAGCAACGCGAATCTTGATACCCCGAAGTCACCCCAAACGATAATCAAGGAGGAAATGAATGACGTAATGCATCTGACAAAATAGCTAATTCTATTGTCACGGAGCCACACCTCGTATTAATTCAGAGAGTAGGAGATGTATCATGAGATTCTTACTTACCATGCGTAACAAGGATAGCCACTACGCACTTCCACTGAAGGAGAGGATGCCCTTCTTTGAGAAAAGGGTTATGCTCATCGAGAAGAATCTTAACAAAGGCAGATGCAAAGCAGTATATTTTGATGCTGACTTAAAAGGGAGCTTTTCAATTTGGGATTTCAACACCAATGAAGAGGCTGCACAGCTAATTCTTGAAATACCCGGTCGAGACCACGTGGACATCGATATTCAGCCTGTTATGGATTTGGATGTTGCAGTGAAGCAAATGAAGATGTACTGGGAGATTGCATTAAAGGAGTGAGACGTTTTCGATTTACCTTAAAGACTCTAAGGCTTCCTTTGCCTGCGCCAGATATGTCTCTAGTTCGCATTGCTCGAACAAGGGAATAGCCTCAGAAAGACACTGTCTGGCTTTGTCCTTATCACCCTCTGCGCTACAAACGAGGCCCAGACTGAGATAACACTGGCCGAGGAATGCTTTGGCGCCTATTTCCCGGGCAATCTCGATGACCTTTTCACAGTAATCCTTAGCCTTCCGGCCGGCATCAGGCATGACTACTGCCATGATAGATAAAGCCGCCGCGAAGCCAGTACATATCCAGACATATATACCTTTCAGTCCCATTGACAGAATTTCACGTAACGCTTCTTCAGCGGCGGTTAAATCCTGCGTCTCTCCTTTTAAGAAAGAAAGCATAGAAAGTATACTCCGCGCTGTTATTTCGCTTTGTTCGCCAGCAAACTCCCGGCCAAATGACAAAATTTCTTTCCAGATTTCTTCACCTTCCTGTAACTGACCATTAAACAAATAGGCAGAGCCGAGTCCTTGTTTTGCCATGATACTATAGAAGGGGTCCATGGAAATTTCGACCCCCTGTCGGCAGTGCTGAATTGCAGATTGGTGGTCGCCATCCATAGAGAAAGTCAGTGACATAATGTAATGCCCCATGACCTCTCCTCGAATGCTGCCCCGCTGGTTCGAGTACTCCAGAATCGCTTGACCGGCTTCACGAGCCTTTCTTTTCTGGCCCACAAAGAAGTAGGCATCGCCCACTCCGCCCAGCGACTTGTAGTAAAGGTACTGATCCTCCTCAAAACATTTACAGATTTCCATGGCTCTGTCCCCGGACGCGACAGCTTCGTCCAGAAGGCCCATGAAAGCACATGTCCAGGAGAGCCAACAACACGCGTAGCAGATCACAAGCTCGCTTTTGGTCTCCTCACCGATCTGGAGAGCTTTATGCAGGTATTGATATGAACCTCTAACATCCTTCCCGGTGCTCAAAGCAAAGCCAAGCCATGTATAGTACATTCCCAGCCTGGCCTTATCATCCAGCGATTCCGCCAGCTCCCTGTGAGCTTCCAGCAGGTCAGCCAGTCCTTTGAAATCACCTCTGAAATAGAAGACATAGGCCCACTTTATCAGCAGGTCTATGAGCTGAACCTCGGCGCCTTTGACTTCTCCAACCCTGGGGTACAATAATTCATAGGCCTCTAAGTAGTGACGGTGGGATTCCTCCACGGCATACCTATCGAAGCTCTTCTCAGCCGCCTTCGTTAGGTAATAAATGGCCTTGTCAGCGGATGCACCGTTCTTGAAATGGAATGCCAGGGCTTCGTAAAACTCGTCCAGCCTAGTGGGATAGAGCGTCTCAATTGCCCTTCCTATGCTTTCATGGACCTCTTTCCTCTTCTTGAGCAGCAGGCTGCTGTAGGCTACCTGCTGCGTGAGGGCATGCTTGAAGATGTATTCCAGGTCCGGGAACATGCTCCTCTCGTAGATAAACTCCAGCGCCTGGAGTTCGAGCAAATAGGCCTCCAGCTTCTCCCTCATCCCTGTTACGGTCTGCAGGATAGGAAAGGGGAACTCTCTGCCGATGACTGAGGCTATCTGCATGGTCTCTTTGAGGTCTTTCTCCAGTCGGTCCATGCGGGCAGCGATAATTCCCTGGACGGTCTCAGGCACCTGGATATCCGAAGGCTTTACGGTGAGCACATAGCAGCCATTCTTTCTCTCAATATAGCCCCGTTCCAGAAGGGTGCGGGTGAACTCCTCCATGAACAGGGGGTTCCCTGCCGCCTTATACAGGATGAGCTCAGTTAAATCCTGCGCCGCCTTCACCCCCTTCAGTATACCCTGCACCATCTCGGCGCTTGTCTCCAGCGTGAGCTCGTCCACCCGGATCTGGCTGTAGTAAGTTTTGCTGGCCCAGGAATGGGTAAATTCAGGCCGGTAGAGCAAGAGCAGCAGGACATGTGCGGCACCGAGCCGTCCGATAAGATAGCTCAGGAACTCCTCCGAGGCCTTGTCGATCCAGTGAAGGTCTTCCACAGCCAGCACAACCAGGCGATTCTGGCTTTCACGGACAATCAGTGACCAGATGGCCTCAAATATCCTTACCCTTTTCTGCTGCGGCTCAAGCTTCAGAAATTCCTCATCCTCCACTTTGAGGGACAGCAGCTCCTGCAGCGGCGGCAGCATGACCATAAGCCGCTCGTCCAGTTGACTTATCCTTTGCTGCAATTTCTTCCGGCTGAGCAGTTGCGGCTCGCCCTCTTCCATTTCGAAGTACGTCCTCAGGGCATTGACTATGGGCAGGTACGCCATGGCCTCACCGTAATGCAGGCATTCGCCCTCCAGGTAGCTGTACTCTCCCTGGGTAAGCACATTCCTGAACTGCAGCATTAACCTCGATTTGCCCACGCCCGGCTCGCCCACTATTCCCACCACCTGGCCCTGCCCTCTCTTAGCCCGCCCGTAGCACTCTACCAGTTGGTCAAGCTCTTTCTGACGCCCCACAAATGGCGTCAGGCCGCGCATCTCGGATACCCCCAGCCTGGTTTTGACACGCCCCACCCCCAGCAACTGATAGGCCTTCACTAACTCAGCCTTGCCCTTTAATTCTTTCTCGCCCAGAGGCTTGAACTCAAAATATCCCTCGGTAAGGCGGTAGGTGTTCTCCGAGACCTGGATGGTGCCCGGCTGCGCGGTGCTCTCCATCCTCGAGGCCAGGTTCACCGTGTCCCCCATGGCGGTGTACTCCATGGTCAGGTCATCACCGATCTTGCCCACCACCACCAGGCCGGTATTCAGCCCGATCCTCATATGGAATTCGATGCCTTGTTTCTTGAGCTTCTGGGCATACTCTCGGAGGCGGTCGCGCATCCCCAGCGCAGCATGGAGCGCCCGCTGCGGAGCATCCTCATGGGCTATGGGGGCGCCAAATAGGGCCAACAGCCCATCGCCCAGGAACTGCGCTATTGTGCCTTCATAGCGGTGTATCTCTTCGGTGAGGAATACCAGGCACTCGCTGATTAAGTCATGCACCTCCTCGGGGTCCATCTTCTCCGACATCCTGGTGAAGCCGGCGACATCGGTAAAAAGCACGGTTACCTGCTTGCGCTCCCCCTCCAGGCTGGCGCGGGCAGCCAGTATCTTGTCTGCCAAGTGCTTTGGAGTGTAGCTCGCCGGGGTGGGAGCAGGGCGTTTGTGTATCCCTAGACCTATGCCAGCAGCTTCTGACTGAATGCCCATAGCCTTCAAACCGTCAATTATGCGGGCAACACAGTTTTGATGCCCCTCGGTGCTAAGACAGACCATGGTGGTTCCTCCCAGAGCATGACGCCATTCTGGCTGGCGCTCTTTCAACTGGGGCGGAGTCAGGTCAACCAGCACCGGGAAGAACGTTTTATGGCGCTCGAAGGCGCCTACTACTTCCTTGGACACCTGGTCGGAATCGAGGGCGTTGGAGGATACCATTAAGACCACTGCCTGAGATTGCTCAATAGCCTCGGCGACCTGAGATAGGTAGCTTGCGCCGGGCAGGACGTCCCGCTCGAAGTACCATGTAGAGTAGCCCGCTGCTTCCAGTCCCTTTGCGAGCTCCTGCGCCAACGCGGCATCTTTCTCCGCATGGCTGATGAAAATGTGGCGCATCACTGCCTCCCAATCGTCCACTTGCGCGGGATGCGGTTTGGATATGTTGCTGCGAAACAATAATAGCCCTAAGCTATATTTTGTCAAGTAGAAGAATATCTCAAGAGCAATTTTGGTTAGACTTGGGCAAAGCTAGGCGGAAGCTAAAGTGCTGTGGCGTTCTACCGAACGCCCTTTTCAGCTTGCCGTTTTCTGAGGCGCCTTCCTCAAATACACCACCAGGCTCTTGGGGAAGAAGTTGTCCAAGAAGCTTTCGGAACGTTGGAAAATCCGGTTTCTGTGCCGGTTGTTGTCCATCTCCCAGACCAGAAACTTGTGGTAGATTGCAGGGACCAGCGCCTTCTCGTTCCTCACCCCGAATAGGCAGCGCAGCAGCCAGTATACAGAGTGGTATGCGTGTTTGTGCCGCACAGCGTAAACCTTGAAGTTGTTGCGCTCCAGTAGGTCAACGAGCTTGTTCGCGTGATATATCCTTATGTGCCCGCCCGGATTGGTGTGGTAAGCTTCGGATATTGCCCAGCAAATTGTCTCCGAGAGCCAGGTAGGCACGCTCACCGTCAGCTCCCCGCCGTCCTTTAGTACTCTCAGCAGCTCCCGGACGCCTTGCTCATCATCTATCACGTGCTCCAGCACCTCTGAACAAATAATCTTGTCGAAGCTACCGTCCTTGAAAGGCAGTTTCATAGTGTTGCCCATGATTATATTCCAACTGCCTTTCGCGATGTTATCTTTCTCCATCTCCTGAAACATGTACTTCGCCTTGAGCAGAGACTCGAGGTCGATGTCCATGGAGTATACGTCGCAGTGGTCGAGGCTGCACACATGCCAGCTATGCCTCCCCGCCCCGCATCCCACATCTAATACCCGCTCTCCGCTTTTCACGGAAAATAGCTTGAAATCTACAGTGAGCAACTACACAACCTCCTTGTAGATTTCCAGAGTCCTCTTCGCCGCATCCTCCCAGCTAAAAGCCTCCTCTATCCTCTTCCTCCCTGCCTGCCCCAGCCTCTGCCTCAGCGGCTTATCTGAGAGAAGCTGCTTTATCGCCCCGGCCAGGGCCACGGGGTCTTCTGCAGACACCAGCATCCCCGCGCTGCCATTGCCCACAACCTCCGGCAGAGCGCCCGCTTTGGTGGCTATGACAGGCGTGCCGCACGACATAGCTTCCGCGCAGGGAAGGCCGAAGCCCTCGTAGAGTGAAGCCGTAACCGCTACCTCTGCCGTAGAGTAACGCTTAACCAGCTCTTCGGTACTGAGGCGGCCGGTAAAGGTAACCCTGTCTTCCAGACCCAGCTCTCGCACCAGCCTCGGAGCATATTTAGTATGCTCGCCTATTCTATCCACGATAGTCAGCTTAATGTCTGTATCGTCTTTTAATAGTTGTATCGCCTTCAACAAATAGATGACGCCCTTCTTCCTGTCCTCGGTATTGGCCACCACGATGACCCTGTTAGGTTCCTTCTCCACATGATCGACTTTCTTAAAGACGTCGGTGTCGATGCCGTTATGGACTATCCTCACCTTCGATTCGGGCACGTGGAAGATTCGCATCACATCGTCCGCCGAGCTTTTTGAGACCGTTATCACGCGGTCCATCCTCTTGCTCACTACACCCTGCATGATGGCGAAAGAATAGAAAATAATGCGTTTGAATTTACTCGCGAATCTCCTCGCCTGTGCCAGGTCTGCCTTCATGTCGATAGGTATGGGGTGATGTATGGTAGCCACCACCGGCACGCCGAGGCCCTTCATCATGAGCAAACCATAGCCCAGGGTCTGGTTATCGTGAACAACGTCGAACTTCACGCTGGGGTTCAGTTCACGCAGCTTCAAATACGCTTTCATGCTGAAGGTGAATATCTCAGGAAACATTCCTACCTGCTTGGCTACAACCTCGTAGTAATTGAGGGGATTAAGCATACGCAAGGGGTCTTCTAAGGAAGATAAAGCCTTTGTCTCATAGAGGTTGAGGCCCTCCAGCTCATGCAGCTTTACACCGTCTGGTGCCAGTGGGTAGGGCGGCCCGGCCATTATATGGACTTCATGGCCCAAATTGCGCAGCGCCTTTGCCAGGTAATAAACATAGTAACCCTGGCCGCCGCAATACATATTGCCCCTGTAGGTCAAGAGGCATATCCTCATTCTTCTCGCTACCCTGTCTCTAAAATTCGCATAGAGCCGCAGAAAGGCCCCTTCCTGCTCTAGGCAGGCAGGGGCCAAAACGAGTTCCAAAATGCCGCCATGACGTTCCACATTATACCAGAAAGCCAAGATATAGTGAAGTTGAAATCCTCTTCTGTCTCGCTCGGCTTGACATCTCCTCTCACAACCACTAGCATTTGATAATCACAGCCAAATTCCATAGAAGGGGTGTTAAGATGCCAGGACGACTAGCTGGTAGAGTCGCTTTAGTAACCGGTGCTGCTTCCGGCATCGGACGCGCCATCGCTTTCCGCTTCGCCCGCGAGGGGGCAAAAGTGGCTATCGTGGATATCAACCCGGACGGAGCGAAAAAGGTCGCTAAAGAGATTAAAGGGCTCAAAGGCAAGGCTATAGCCATCAAATGCGATGTAGCCAATGAGAAACAGGTGGAGCAGGCAGTCAAAGAGACCCGGGAACAACTGGGTAACATAGGCATTCTGGTAAACAATGCAGGTTTCGCTGGAGCCAGCTTCATCGCCGACCTGGCCACAAAGGACTGGCGCAGAATGTTCGCAGTCCATTGCGATGGCATGTTCTTCTTTTCCAGAGCAGTAATCAAATCCATGCAAAAAGGCGACCGCATAATCAACATTTCATCCATGGATGGAATTCAAGGCCAGGTTTTCAGTACACACTACGCTGCGGCAAAGGGAGCAGTGATCGCTTTCACTACATCTCTGGCACTTGAGTTAGCGCCAAAGGGCATAACAGTCAATTCAATAGCACCCGGGGTCATCAAAACAGCAATGGGGCAGATGCTGGTCGAAGTCGCGCCACCAGATTTTCCGAATGAGATCCCTGCCGTGAGATGGGGTGAACCCGAGGACATCGCTGAAACGGCGCTATTCCTGGCATCTCCGGGTGCCAGTTATATAACAGGGCAGACAATCCTTGTTGACGGCGGCATAACTATCGCTAATCCAGTAAACCGCTTCACGGCAAAGCTGATGGGATTGCCTTAGACTGCTCGGAATATCTCACCTAATGGCTGCGAGAAATCGATAAGCGTTGGCGCACAAAGCAGCCTCCCGTCAGTTTTGACAGGAGGCTGCTTTTAGACTAGAATAAATTCAAATCTGCGGGAGTAACTCAGGTGGTAGAGTTCCTGCCTTCCAAGCAGGTTGTCGCGGGTTCGAGTCCCGTCTCCCGCTCCAGCATAGATATCCACGGGCGGAGCCATTGGAACCCTGCCTTTCGGTTATTGTATGGAGCGAGCAAATTGGCTAAAGGCCTGGCTAAAGGTATTCACCAGCCTATCCCGTTGCACCTCAATCTGAGTCATCATGCTTACAATTTGCCTAGCCCTGTCGCTGTTCCTATAAGTGCGGCGCAGCTTTAAATGAAGGGTTCGAGCTGCTGAGGCTTCATTCTCGTTGAGCACCTGTATGAGAGGCGCAGCGAAAGACGTATTGTCCTCGCCCCATAACCAGAACGTTCCGCCTTTTTCGCCGGGCTTCAAGATGTAGTCCCGTTCCGAAGGGTCGCGCAAAGACTTGCCTAGGAACCAGCTTAGCGCATCGGAGTAAACCGCAGAGATGAATTCCCAGCCACCCTTTGCCACAAAGTCTGATGGAATTTCTGCTATTGCATCCTGGTGGATTTCTTGGAGCAACACAGTGGCCTCCGAAGCACAGCGGTTAACTAGGTCAATGAAAGCGTTCAGGTCCTGTAGTAGCGGTTGCCCGTGCAGCAAAGTTGTCAGCTCCTGGTAAATGGGATGGCGCATCCATGTTGGCTCATAATGCACCTGAACCTCGCCCTCAAGCAATTGTTCGTAAACCAGAACAGACGCTTCAACCCCCGTACTGCTCTCCAGCAAATCAACCAACCAGTTCACCGTATAGCCCGGCCCCGCCAACGGCAAGGACTGTGCAAAATCTAAAATGACTTTGAGGCGGGCCAATTCTTCCCCGGACATCATCTTTCCCCTCTTCATAGGCTGCGGTAGAGCTAGTCTCTGGGGCAAAGCCTTGTCCTTAATAGCCTCCTCAGCTTGGGGCAATCGCAGCCGCCCCAAAGTGGCCTCGGAAATATCGACCGTAGGAACGGGAATAAACTGAGCCCTTCTCTGTCGCAGACGACCTACGAGGAAGTATGCTATTGTAACAACCGCTGCTACCGCAAAGATAATTATGAGAGCCAAAGCCCAGGGCGCCATCAGGCCAGACTTAAGCAACCATGGCTGGGACCAGCCACTCTCGTTGGAGGCACCATCAATGGCTTCCAGCCGCCAATAATACTCACCTTTGGACAGGGCCTGCGCCGAGGTGAGCGTATAGCTGGTACCGTTGATGTCTGTTATCTGGAGGATTGGCTGAGAGAAGTCGGAGCTTGTATCCACTTCAAGGGTGTATGTAACCCCGCTGGGATCAGTGACGCCAGTCCACTTCAGGGTCGGTTTGATTCCCCCAAGGATACCTATCCTGGCGCCATCCCCGGGGGATAGCAGCCGAGGTACCGCGGGCGGCGTGCTTTCTATGGTGAAAGTGACTTTAGCGTTATTGTTCTGATTATCCGTAACCATAATAGTGTGGGGACCGTGCACCGACTTGGGAATTGTGATTGACTTGCTGAAGCTGCCGGAAGAGTCTGCGGTCTCTCCTTGCCCAGGAATATCTTGACCGTCATAACTAAGTTTGAGAGGAGTGTTTGCACTAAAGCCGGAGCCCATAACATCAATCGTCTCTCCCACATATCCATGGTCTGAGCTTACGGAGATGGCGGCTCCGATGTTAAAGTTTACCCCCGTAGCGCTGGCTGCCTGGGTAAGCGAGCCGTAGGCGCCGATTCTATGTGAGCCCGAGGTAGATGCCGGGACCTCAAAGGTAGCGCTCCAGCCACCCTGAGGGTTGGCAGTGATATCCTGGACAACGGGAGTGCCGTCATAGGTTACGGTAATGCCAGTTTCGCTGGCGCCAAAACCTGAGCCAGTAACAGTTAGCGAACTCCCTGCAGTTCCACTCGATCGGCTAATGGATATGCCTGCAGTTACAGCGAAGGTCACATTGGGGACGCTCGCCGCCGTAGTAACAGAGCCATATGCGTCGATGCTATGTGAACCGGAGGCTGAAGCTGGCACAAGAAAGGCGACGCTCCAGCCACCATCGAAGTTGGCGGTGATACCCTGGGCAACGGGAGTGCCGTCATAGGTTACGGTAATGCCGGTTTCGCTGGCGCCAAAACTGGAACCGATAACCGTTAGCGAACTCCCTGCAGCCCCGCTTGAGCGGCTAATAGATATGCCTGAAGTTACAGTGAAGGTTATATTGGGTACGCTCGCCGCCGTGGTGATAGAGCCGTATGCGTCGATGCTATGTGAACTGGAAGCCGAAGCTGGCACAACAAAAGCAGCGCTCCAGCCACCATCGGGGTTGGCAGTGATACCCTGGGCAACGGGAGTGCCGTCATAGGTTACGGTAATGCCGGTTTCGCTGGCTCCAAAACCTGAGCCGGTAACAGTTACTGAACTCCCTGCAGCCCCACTCGATCGGCTAATGGATATGCCTGCAGTTACAGCGAAGGTCATATTGGGAACGCTCGCTGGCGTGGTGACAGAGCCGTAGGCATCGATGTTGTGTGAGCCCGAGGTAGATGCCGGGATCTCAAAGGCAGCGCTCCAGCCACCCTGGGGGTTGGCGGTGACACCCTGGACAACAGGAGTGCCGTCATAGGTTACGATAATGCCGGTTTCGCTGGCTCCAAAACCTGAGCCGGTAACAGTTAGCGAACTCCCTGCAACCCCACTCGATCGGCTAATGGATATGCTTGGAGTTACAGTGAAGATCACATTAGTGACGCTCGCCGCCGTAGTAACAGAGCCATATGCGTCGATGCTATGTGAACCAGAGGCTGAAGCTGGCACGACAAAGGTAGCGCCCCAGCCACCATCGGAGTTGGCGGTGATACCGCGGGCAACGGGAATACTGTCATAGGTTACGGTAATGCCAGTTTCATTGCCGACGAAACCGGAACCGGTAACAGTTACCCAACTCCCCGGAACTCCAGTCGTCGGGCTTATCGAAATTTCAGGCGTGGCAGCCTGAACAGGAAGCGGGCTTACAACGTATACTATCAGAACCCAAGCCAGTGCTATTACAACAAGCAGGACCGTTATTCGACTCAGTGCCCACCCCCTACACTCAGGCCTATATAACGGCCACCGGGCCGCATAAGCCGTTCTCACGCTTCTCGAAGCTTGTGACGCTCAGTGGGGAGAATGGCAATTCTTTGCGCTGGGAGGGTATTCTACTACTAACTCGGATACTTTACAACTTCTGCTAGAAAGAATAGCATTGACAAAGCTCGATGATGATGATATAAATTTCTCATTAATCGGGCTTCACCTTGGATGTTCTTCATAGTAGATTCTTTCTAACTACTCTATTTCGCATCCTCGAAAGAGGGGTTACAGTTGCTGGTATCGCATCCGTCCGTTTGTTCAACCTGTTCCAAATGGTTTCTCAGACGGAGAACTCTGGAACAGCAGTCTGCTCTATCCGGATCGATTACTCAAGGATATCCACTCTCCCTTTTGTTTGTTAGAAGCAGCCTACTTAAATAACAGTCAAAGCCAATCCATGTTACTGAGGAATTTTTAAAGGTTTAAGATTAAGAAATCCGAATCCGGTGAAAAGAATTCAACAAGGAGGCGCTAATGGTAGGCATAACTTCTTATGGAGCTTACATACCGTTACATCGCCTAGCCAGGGCTGAGCTCTTCAGGGCCTGGAGCGGCGTCGGCATGTTGGGCATGTCTGTGCCAGGGGAGAAGGCAATAGCCAGCTACGACGAAGACTGCGTGACCATGGCAGTAGCAGCAATCATCGATTGTATGGGCAACACCGATCCTAGGACTATTGATGGATTGTTCTTCGCCTCCACAACCCACCCCTATAGTGAGAAGCAAAGCTCAGCCATAATATCCGCAGCAGTTGATTCGGGTCGCAACATTAGAGCTGTGGATTTTGCAGGCTCTCTAAGGACAGGGACAATCGCTATTACTGCCGCTATGGATGCGATAAAAGGGAAATCGGCGAAGCGCATTATGGTAGCTGCCGCGGATACCCGCCCCCCGGCTCCTTCAGGCCTTATGGAACAAGGTTTCGGAGACGGGGGGGCTGCTCTTCTTCTTGGCGACGAAAATGTTATCGCTACTATTGAGGGCAGTTACTCAATTTGCGACGAGTTTTCAGGCGTGTGGCGTGCGAGCACTGATATCTTTGTTCGTTCCTGGGAAGACCGGATGGTGCTGGATAAAGGCTTTTCTGAGATCCTTCCCGAGGCTATCAGCGGCGTGATGGCTAAATGTAACCTTAAGGCTGGCGATTTCGCCAAGGCAGTCTACGATTCCCCCCTCGATGTCAGAGCGCACATCAAGCTGTCCAAGAGCCTGGGTTTCGATGCGGCGCGGGTTCAAGACACTATGTTTATGACGGTAGGCAATACCGGCACCGCCCAGGCGATAATGATGCTGGTGGCAGCCCTCGAGGAAGCCAAAACTGGAGATAAGATACTTTTCGCCAGCTATGGGAACGGGGCCGATGCCTTTGTTCTGGAGGTAACCAAGGCTATCGAAAAGGTCAGAAATCGGCGGGGAATCAATGCCCATCTAGCATCCAAAAAGATGCTCAATAATTATGAAACATATCTCCGCTGGAGAGGCCTCATACCTATAGAGCCAGCTCAGCGCCCCGAGCTGACCCCCACCTCAATCTCAGCACTACGCAGAGACCGCAAAGCAATCCTGCCTCTCTATGGGGTGAAATGCAAGAAGTGCGGCACCCCAGAGTACCGGCCGCCAGCCTGGGCTGGCGGGAGAGCGCCAGCCAGGATATGTGTAATATGTCAGGCCAAAGACCAATTCGAGGATTATAAATTCGCCGACAAGAAGGGAAAACTCTTTAACTTCACCCATGACTATATAGCGACTACCCCCGATCCACCGGCTACTAACGTCATCATCGACTTCGATGGAGGAGGAAGAGGGATGTTTGACTTCACGGACCGCGACCCGGATAAAGTAGCAGTAGGGATGCCTGTGGAGATGACATTCAGGAAGCTTTTCTTCGATCGCGGTATTCATAACTATTACTGGAAAGCCAGACCGGTGAGGGTCTAAGGAGGAAGAAGATGTCAGAAAGCATAAAGGATAAAGTGGCCGTAATTGGCGTGGGCTGTACCAAGTTCGGTGAACTATGGGACAAAAGTGTTTCAGACCTGATAGTTGATGCCACCTATGAAGCCCTTGAAGATGCGGGAGTTGAGCTTAAGGACATCGACGCGGCATGGGTAGGACATTGGTGCGAAACATCGGGGATGACAGGACTGGGCTTGGCTGGAACCCTGGGGCTTCAGTACAAACCGGTAACCAGGATAGAAAATGCCTGTGCCACAGGATCAGATTGTCTCAGAAACGCTGCCTATGCAGTGGCCTGTGGGGTGCATGACATAGTCCTGGTTGTGGGAGCTGAAAAACTAAAGGATATGGGTATCGCCGGACTTCCTAATCAGGTTCCCTTGGGCACCCCAAATTTAGTAACCGCTATCTCGGCGCCGGGCCTCTTCGCCATGATGGCCACAAGCTATTTTCATCGCTACGGCCTGAGTCCTCAAGAAGGGAAAAGGATGCTGGCGCACATCCCGGTAAAGAGCCACCACAATGGAGCCATGAACCCCAAGGCTCACTTCCGGAGAGAGGTGACCCTGGAGCAAGTACTGAACTCACCCATAATCGCCTGGCCGCTGGGTATCTTCGATTGCTGTGGAACAAGCGACGGGGCAGCAGCCGCTATCCTGGTACCGGCAAGAGAGGCCAAGAAGTTCAGGGGTGATCCGATTTATATTAAAGCGCTGCAGATCTGCGCCAACCCTGCCGACGGTGCCAGAAGAAGCGACTTCGATTTTACACACATCGAGGCAGGATATCGCGCTGGGTTGGCAGCATATAAAGAGGCGGGCATAAAAAACCCGCGGAAAGAGATCAGCATGGCTGAGGTCCATGATTGTTTCTCCATTAATGAGGCTATCATCATGGAAGACCTTCAATTCAGCCCCAGAGGGAAGGTGAAGGAGGATCTCGAGTCCGGCTTTTTCAATCTTGATGGGGGATTGCCAGTGCAACCCAGCGGCGGCTTGAAGTGCTTCGGACATCCGGTAGCAGCCACGGGACTAAGGATGCTCTATGAGATGTACAAACAACTTCAGGGAAAGGCAGGACCCCGCCAGGTTAAGAACCCAAAACTGGGGCTGACCTATAACATGGGTGGGCACCCCGCAGATAACGTAGTCTCTTGCGTCATTGTAGGGCTGTGACTGATATCTTCGAAGGAGCAGCGATGGATTTTCGATTCACTCCCAAGGAAGAGGCATTAAGAAAACAGTTCGACGACTTTTATAGGGAAGAGATGAAGAATGCCCCGCCTGAGTGGGGGACATCATTCGAAGCCATCTATGGCAGCGATGAATGCTGGGAATTCCATAAACAAACGGCCAAGCAGCTGGGCGCCAGAGGCTGGCTCTCGCGTCCCTGGCCCAAGGAGTACGGTGGCGAAGATGCTCCTCTGATTGAGCAATTTATCTTCAGTGAGGTACAAGGATATCACAGAGGAGCAGGTGTCGATCCCCTCGGCGTGGGAGTGTTGGCCCCTTCCCTTCTGGTGAGCGGGAACGAGGAGCAAAAGAGAGAACATCTGCCTCCTATGGCGCGGGGAGAACGGTTCTGGTGCCAGTGCTGGAGCGAGCCAGGCTCCGGTTCGGACCTGGCATCTCTCGTCACCCGAGCGATAAGACAGGGCGATGACTACGTCGTTAACGGGCAGAAGATCTGGACTACCGGGGCGCACCGTGCAGATTGGTGCAACCTTCTGGCCAGGACGGATCCCAATGAGAAAAGGAGCCGTGGACTTTCCTTCTTTTTGCTGGATATGAAAACCCCTGGCATCACGGTCCGTCCCGTCCACAGTATGGAAGGCTCACACATGTTCAACGAGGTGTTTTTCGATGATGTCAGGATTCCGGCACGCAACAGGGTGGCCGAGGAGAACCAGGGCTGGATAGCTTCCCAAATGTCGTCCAACTTCGAGCGCTCCATGATTAATGTATTTTCTTTTTGCAAACGAGAGCTAGAGGAGCTGGCAGAGTTTTGTCAGGAGACAAAACTCGGAGGTGAGAGCCTGGCTCAAAATCCTTTTATTCGATATCGATTAGCCCAGCTTGCAATCGAGGTCGAGGCGGGCCGCGCCTTCGCTTACTCTGTGGTTTGGAACCAGATTAAGTTAGGTCTGGTGGCGGCTGGCCCTATGGCGGCAGCGGCAAAAGTCATGGCCACTGAATTGAACCAGCGCCTCTCCTATCTCGGTTGCCAGATTTTGGGACTCTACGGACAGGTAAAAGAGTCCAGATGGGCACCACTGCAGGGGAAATTTGAGAAGGACTATCAGCTATGCGTGGGGCTGAACATGGGTGGGGGCACTTCAGAGGTCATGCGAAACCTTGTCTGTTCGCTGGGGCTGGGACTGCCCAGAAGCTGGTAGCAGGATAAGATAAGCAATTGAGTCTAGATTTGGAGGAGGTACTGGCAATGGGAGATAGTTCAGAGGTCATGGACAAACTCAAGGGATTGCTCGGCACCACCACAGGGCCCGTCATCAATGAAGTGGAAAGAGGCGCTATCAGGCGATATGCCGAAGCGGTAGATGACCCCAATCCCCTCTACAGCGATGTGGAGTATGCCAGAAAGAGCAAGTACAGGGAGATAATATGTCCGCCAGGTTTCTTCGGCTGGGCCAAAAAAGTCAGTAATGAATCGGTCGAGATGATGGCCAAAGTGTTTGGCACCTTGATCGAGGCAGGCTTGCTCCGCATCCTCGATGGTGGTGTGGAATATGATTTCCACCTCCCCGTTCGCGCTGGCGATACGCTGACATGGTATGCCAGGTTCGCCGACGCCAAAGAGCGCGTGGGCAAAGAGGGGGGTAGGATGGTCTTCATTACCATGGAGCTCACCTTTATCAATCAGAATGGCGATACGGTGGCCAAGCGCAGGCAGACCTTTCTCGCTCGATAAAGTCGAGGGAAAAAGAGAAGAAATAGGAGTACTTAGCCTTGGCAGGGAAAACCTCTACTAAGACCGATAGTGTAAGAAGGCGGGGCAGAAAAAAGGGAACAACCCCAGCTTTGCAAGGGATAAAGGTGCTGGATATGACCTGGGTAGGCCCTGGCCCCTTTTGCACTACCCTTCTGGGCGACCTTGGCGCTGAGGTGATAAAGATACATGAATCACATCCTGAGCGTCGTGGAGGGCTTATCCTGCAGGTGTTCCCCAACTCGCCTGACTTCCCCGGTTTCAGGAACTGTAAGACCCTGGGGCTTAATCTGAAAACCGAGGAGGGGCGCAACATTTTCTATGAACTGTCTAAGACCGCCGATGTTGTGATAGAGGGGTCAAGGCCTGGGGTTATGAAACGTCTGGGCATTGACTACGCCGCCATTAAAAAGAGGAACCCGGCGATTGTCTACGCCTCGCTGACAGGTTATGGGCAGGATGGTCCCTACCGTGACCTCGTGGGGCATGACATCAATTACATATCGGTCGGAGGTCTCTTAGGCATTACGGGGATTGCCGGAGGAGAACCCGTGATTCCGGGTATACCTGTAGCGGATTTCGCTGGCGGTGGCTTGTCTGCGGCAGTAGCAATCCTGGCGGCATTGATGGTGAGAGAGAAGACAGGCAAAGGGCAGTTTGTGGATGTGTCGATAACAGACACGATGGTGGGGCTGATGTCCATATGGATAAACCCTTACCTCGCCTGGGGCATAGCTTGTCAAAGAGGCGAAACCTGGCTTAGCGGGCAGTGGCCCTGGTACAACGTCTACCAAACAAAGGACGGGAAGTACATCAGCATAGGCGCCCTCGAAGCTGGATTCTATGCTAACCTGTGCCAGATTCTGGGCCGTGAGGATTTCATCGAGCACCAATATGCAGAAGGCAAGAAAAGGGATGAGATCTTCCGCTATTTCAAAAAGACCTTCCTGACCAAAACCAGAGATGAATGGGTAAAAATCCTGAGACAGAAAGATACCTGCGTTGCCCCGGTCTACTCCATCGAGGAGCTTGTTTTAGACCCACAACTGTCCGCTCGCGGGATGATTAAGGAAATGCCCCACCCGGTTTTAGGCAAGATCAAGCAAGTGGGCTTTATGTTCAAGCTATTGAACTCACCGTGTGAAATCAGGAACTGGAGCACGCGATTCGGGCAGCACACTAATGAGATAATGCGAACGCTCGGCTATGAAACTGCTAGTATCGAAACATTGCGTCGGAAAGGTGTAATAAGCTAGTTCCTACTTTCTTAACATAGGCATCCATTCACAGCGGAGGTGGAAGATGGCGGAACAGGGAGATTCCTTGCTGTCGGGATGTCGTGTCTTGGACCTGGCTGACGAGAAGGGAGTGCTTTGCAGCAAACTCCTCGCCGACCTGGGGGCTGATGTCATCAAGATCGAGCCGCCTGGAGGAGATGCTGCCAGGAACATAGGGCCGTTCTACAAAGACATGCCCCATCCCGAAAAAAGCCTATTCTGGTTCTATACCAACCTTCATAAAAGAAGCATCACCTTAAATCTCGAGACTTCTGACGGCGTAGAGATTTTCAAGGGGCTGGTTAAAACCGCTGACTTCGTGGTGGAGTCTTTCGAGCCGGGATACATGGAAAGCCTCGGCCTGGGATATTCGGAGCTTGAGAAAATCAATCCCAGAATCATCATGACCTCCATTACCCCCTTCGGGCAAACAGGTCCCTATTCCCACTACAAGGCTACTGATCTTACCGGAGTCGCCATGGGTGGGATGGTGTACATCTATGGTGAAATGGACCGCCCACCAAATCGGCTTAGCTGTCCTCAATTCTATTTTCTGGGAGGGCTTCATGGCGCTACCGGCTCGATGGTTGCTTATTACCACCGAGAACTGACAGGGGAAGGTCAACACGTGGATGTCTCCTGTCAGCAGGCGGTGGTGCTATCCCTGATGATCGTTGCAGAAATCTGGGACATGTTAAAGTACAACTATAGGGGAATGGGGCCATTCTATGCGGGCGCCAGACCGGGCGGTCTGCCTCTTTTCAGCCAGGTGATTTACCCCTGCAAGGACGGACACGTTTTTTTACTGGTAACCGGCGCGTCTCAGGCAGGCATGGTAGCCTCTTCCAGGGCATTGGTGGAGATGGCTAACCAGGAGGGGATAGCCCTCGAACTGAAGGACTATCCCTGGCAGACCATAGACGCAGCAACAATAAGCCAAGAGGAACTCACCAGGCTCACAGACGCGATATGCGAATTCATCAAGACCAAGACCAAAGCAGAGCTGTCAAGTCTGGCGCTAGAAAAAGGTATTTTGCTCGCTCCACTAACAACAGTGAAGGACGTAGCGGAGAGCCCTCAGCTTACTCAACGAGAATTCTGGCAGAAGGTTGAGCACCCTGAACTGGGAGAAAGTATCATTTACCCGGGATATCCTATCAAAATCAGTGAAAACACCTATAAGGTACAGCGCCGAGCCCCTTTCATAGGTGAGCACAATCAGGAGATTTACGAGAAGGAGTTAGGGTTTTCGAAGGAGCAGCTAATTATCCTCAAGAATAACGGCGTTATCTAATCTTCCAGGTGATGATCAGGAAAAGGAGGTCCAAATGGCGAGGCACGTTTTTGAGGGCATAAACGTAGCTGATTTCTCCTGGGTAGGGGCAGGGCCTCAGATCGCCAGGGAGCTTGCTTTTTACGGTGCCAAGGTGGTTCGTATTGAATGCCATCGCTGGCCAGAGACCACCAGAACAGCGGGGCCATTTAAGGATGGCATCACCGGCATTAACCGGAGTGCTTTCACGGCGGCATATAACGTCAACAAATATGGAATAAGCCTGGACCTGAATATGTCCAAGGGACAAGAGATTGCCAAGAGATTGGTTCAGTGGGCTGACATTGTCAGCGATAGCATGTCTGTAGGAGCAATGGCCAAATGGGGGCTGGATTACGAGAGCTGCAAAAAGATAAAGCCTGAAATTATTTATTTCAGCACAACCCAAATGGGCCAGCATGGCCCACTCAACAAGGTTAAAGGCTACGGCTTTATCGGGGTATCCTACGCCGGCTACGGTAATCTTAATGGCTGGCCCGACAGAGATCCGCTGCCGCTTTTCAATAATTATAGCGATTTCATTTCGCCATACTATCTAATACCAGCGCTTATTGCAGCACTTCTCTATAGACGCAAAACAGGGAAAGGGATGTATCTGGACCAATCACAGGTGGAGGTGGGGGTTAGCTTTTTGGCTCCCGCTTTGATGGACTATATTGTGAACAGACGCATTGCCTACCGCATGGGTAACCGCGACCCACATGTGGCCCCGCACGGCGTATTCCCGTGCAGCGGGACAGACCGTTGGGTAGCAATTGCCATAACAAATGATGAGCAATGGCAAAGCTTCTGCTCTGTAACTGGCAATCCGGAGTGGGACAAGGACCCCAGGTTCTCCACCATGCTTGGCAGAAAGGGAAATGAGGATGAGTTGGAAGAGCTTATAAGTGAATGGACTCGTAAATACACAGCAGATCAGGTTATGACCATGCTTCAGGAGGCTGGGGTACCTGCAGGAGTAGTGCAGACCGCTGAGGACCTTTTCAATGACCCCCAACTAAAACACAGGGAGCATTTCAGGTTTCTGGAGCATAAAGAGATTGGTGTCCATGCCTATCAATCTCCAGCGTACAGGCTATCCAAGACACCTTGCTCAATCACGAAAGCAGCACCCTGCCTCGGCGAAGACAATGAATACGTCTATAAGCAGATTTTGGGGCTTTCCGATGATGAGATTGCCGACTTACTTATAGAAGGAGTAATCACTACAGACACTGATATACCGGAAGTGCTGTGCGGTAAATAGCTTTGTGACTGCTAGAAAAGATAGATCGTGAACAAGATATGAGATGAATAGAAAACTTCAAGCTCTGGTCACATGCGCCTCACACCCATCACAGAAGCTAGTTCGAGTCCTGTCTCCCGCTCCACATATCCTAGGAAACCAGGCCTATCTTGTTGGCCACGATTTCTCTCTGGAAGTCGGTGCCACCGTAGCGGATGTCCGCAGCCTTAGCCCTTCTGAAGTATAGCGGGATATCATGCTCCCGGCTGGTGCCGATAGCGCCATGGAGAAGCACGCCCTTTTCGGTGACCCACTTGTATTTCTCATTGATATAGGCTTTGGCCATGGCGACCTCTTTGGTGCAAGGCATGCCCTCCGATTCCATCCAGGCTGCCTGGTAAAGGATATAGCGACTGGTCTGCATGGCTGTCCACATGTCGGCCATAATGTGCTGCAACGCCTGGAACGCACCAATGGGCCTGTCGTACTGCACTCTTTCCTTAGAATAGGCCACAGTCATATCCACCGCAGCCTGCATGCCGCCTACGGACTCGGCGCACTTGGCGATAGCGCCTCGGCGCATCACGTTCTCGACGATGCCCCAACCCTTGTCCACTTTTCCGACGATATTCTTTGCAGGAACTGAGACATTCCTGAACTGCACCTCGCAGAGCTTGTCCATGCCTATGGTGGGCATCACTTCAATGTGTATGCCCGGGCTCTTAGCATCAACTATGAAGATGGTGACGCCATCATCGGCTGAAGCCCCTTTGCCGGTCCTGGCAACGCAGATTATGTAATTAGCGACGTTCGCCATTTCCACAAATACCTTTGTGCCTTCGAGGACATAGTGGTCGCCCTTATGTGTAGCTTTGAGCGTAACCCCGGAGGCGTCGAATAGTCCATTTGGCTCTAGTTGAGCCATAGTAAATATAGACTCCCCACTGGCTATCTTAGGCAAGAACTCTTTCTTTTGCTCCTCGGTTCCAGCATCTATAATGGGATAAGTACCTTCAATCACAGTGCAGATAAAGGGGCCGGGCAGGATATTCCTTCCCATTTCCTCCAGAAGAACAGTGAAGTCCTCGAAGGTCATCCCCTGACCGCCGTATTTCTCGGGGATTACCATCCCTTGCCATCCCAGGTCTGCCATCTTCTTCCAAATCTCGGGGGAGTACCCTTTTACTTCGTCCTCTTCGAGTTCCTTTACCTTCTTCTTGGGACACTCTGCAGCCAGGAAATCCCTGGCTGCCTTTCGCAACATTTCCTGTTCTTCAGTGAAAGCTATGTTCATGGTATTACTCCTTTTCCCTCGAAGTCCGTCTATTTCATCCTGGTCAGGTTCAGACCGTTCCAGGCAATGATATTTCTCTGTATCTCATTGGTGCCCATGGCTACGTTCAATCTGAAATGGTGCTGATACCAGGTCTCGAAGAAACCATTGAGTTTAGCCCATCGGGAAATCTCAACTTGCCCATAGGCACCGAACAGGTCAGTCGCCATGTGAGCCATGCGCGCCTGCAGTTCACCCGACGTTATCTTTACCGCCGAGGCATCGAACGGGGCCATCTCCTTCTTGCTCTGGGCATCGGCTATGCGGTAGGCAAGACAACGGGCTGCTTCAAGCTCACAGGCTGCCTGTGCCAGCCTGTTTCGAACCAAAGGGTCTTTTGCCAGTAAATCACCTTTAACCTTTGTCTCATTACAGTACTTAACCAGGTCTTCTAGCTGGCGCTGCATGCACATAATGGCTCCCAGGTTAGACCTCTCGAAGCCAGCGAGCATCTGGGTGACCTGCCAGCCCTTGCCCTCTTCGCCCACAACGTTCTTCACAGGAACCCGCACATCGTCCAGAAATACTTCGTTATAATAATGGCCGCCCTCCATATAGAAAAGCGGTTTCACAGTGATGCCAGGGGTTTTCATGTCGAACAACATAAAGGTGAGGCCCTGATGTTTCTTTTCCGCATTAGGGTTGGTTCTCACCACAGCGAAGGCCCAGTGAGCGCGGTGCGCACCGGTGCTCCAGGTTTTTTGACCATTCAGCACATACTCATCGCCTTTGCGTATACCAGTTGTGGTCAGCGAAGCCAGGTCAGAACCGGCGTTAGGCTCGCTCCACAGCTCGCACCACATGACATCTCCGGCGCCGATACCGGGCAGAAACCTTCTCTTTATATCCTCGTTTCCTGCGCCCAAAATCGTGGGAGCAAGCATATCCACACCGAAGACATCGGCCCCGCCAACGTCGTAATATCCCTTAGCCTCAGCAAAGAACACCCTGTCCATCATCGTGCCGCTGCCGCCATACTCAGAGGGCCAGTCCAGTGCTAGCCATCCTCTCCTGGCAAATTCCTTGGCACAATGAAGATGATACTCCCAGCCTTCGTCGGTGTCGTAATTGCTCTCCAGACCCACATAGCCTTGGGGTTTAATCTTCTCCAAATCCCTGCAAACATCGAAAAACTGTTTGCGCAGTTTCAACTGCTCGTCTGAAAATTTGAAATCCATTACAAAGTCTCCTTGCATCCAACAGAGTGGATGGCTATCGGGAAACCTAACTGTCTATTTCATCCTGGGCAAGCCAAGGCCGTACCAGGATATTATGTTCCTCTGTATCTCGTTTGTGCCCATAGCGATAAACAGCACAAACGACTGCTGGTACCACTTCTCGTACCAGCCCTGGAACGGCGACCATCGGGAACGCTTGACCTGTCCGTATGGGCCCAGTATATCCGCTCCCAGCCAGGAAAGACGTTCCTGTAGTTCGCTCGCCAGTATGTGCACCCCAGAAGCCTCGAAACCGGCCATTTCGTTCCTTTCCTGGGCGTCGGCTATCCGGTAGCCAAGGCAGCGAAGCGCCTCAATCTCGCAAGCCATCTGGGCAAGCCTGTTACGAATTAGAGGGTCATGCGCCAGCAGTTTGCCTCCTACCTTAGTCTCATTGCAATATGTCACCAGTTCTTCCAACTGGCGAAGCATCATCATGATAGCTCCCAGGCTAGACCTCTCGAAGCCAGCTAGAAGCTGGGTGACCCTCCAGCCCTCGTTCTCCTGGCCGACTACATTCTCTACAGGTACATGCACATCATCGAGGAAGACTTCGTTGTACACATGCGCCTGGTCCATGTAATAAAGCGGTTTCACAGTAACGCCCGGCGTCTTCATATCGAAGAGAATAAAGGTTATCCCCATTTGCTTTTTGGGGGCATGCGGGTCGGTCCTCACCAGAGCAAATGCCCAGTGGGCGCGGTGAGCGCCGGTGCTCCAGATTTTCTGACCGTTTATGATATACTCATTTCCCTTTCGTACCGCCGATGCGGTCAGAGAAGCCAGGTCTGAGCCTGCATTGGGCTCGCTCCACAGCTCGCACCACTGCACTTCACCCGAAGCGATTCCAGGCAGAAATCTCTTGTTTAGCTCCTCGTTACCCACTCCCAGAAGCGTGGGAGCAAGCATCTCAGGGCCGAAGATATCTATACCGGGAAGGTCATAATAACCTCTGGCCTCAGCAAAGAACACCTTGTCCCCGATTGTGCCTTTGCCGCCATACTCAGGAGGCCAGCCAATGGAGATCCAGCCCCTCTTGGCGAACTCCTTGGCACAATAAAGATGGTACTGCCAACCTTCATCCGTATCATAAAGGCTCTCCAGCCCAGCAAATCCATTGGGCTTCTTTTTCTCCAGCTCTTTACAAACGTCGTAAAACTCTTTGCGCAGCTTAACCTGTTCGTCTGTAAGCTTGAAATCCATAGTATGGCCTCCTTGTCCAGCCTTTAGGAACCTGCCACCAGAGGAAACCTATTGAGAAGCCTGCCTTACCTGGGCAATCGCTTCACTATCAACTCTCTCTGAATCTCAGAGGTGCCTTCCAGTAATTCGTACATCTTGGCATCCCTGAACAGGCGCTCGATCTTGTACTCTTTACTGATGCCATAAGCACCGTGCACCTGCATGCCCCATCTGCAGACATCTGTAGCGGTTGAGGTCACGAACAGCTTGGTGATAGCCATGTCTTTAATAGTATCGAGGCCCTGGTCTTTCAAGAAGGCCGCCCGATACGTCAGCCAGCGCGATGCCTCGAGCCTGGATGCCATTTCAGCCAGCAGCCAGTGAATAGCTTGTAGATTGAAGATAGGCTCATCGAAGTGCATTCTGTGCATGGCGTATTTGATTGCCTCTTCCAGAGAAGCCTGCATCAGGCCGACGCACTGAGCACTAAGACACAGCTTACCTATGGTCATGGCATCCTTCAATGCATCGAACTTGCCGCCCTTGCCACCCATAAGGTGGTCCTTAGGCACATGGACATCCTCGAAGAATACGTCGGAGAGATCTGTGCCCCTCAACCCCAGCTTATCCATCTTGGGGCCGGTGGAGAACCCTTTTCTGTTCGCCTCAATAAAGAACAGGCTGATGTCGCCCTCGAGCTTAGCGAATACGCACATCACGTCGGCCCAGGGGGCGTTGGTGATGAATCTTTTGACCCCGTTTATGATATAGCCGTCTTTCACTTCCTTGGCCACGGTCTTTATCATCTTGGGGTTTGAACCGGTATCAGGTTCAGTGAAGCCGAAGCAGCCTACCTTCTTGCCCTCGCTGATTGGAATCATCCACTGCTTTTTTTGAGCTTCGGTGGCGAGTTTGTTGAACCTGTCTTCCACGACATGCTGCAACTGTATGTGTATCGCCAGAGCAGCCAGCACCTTGGCGATCTCCTCAAGCGCCAGCGCTAGGCTCACGTGGTCAGATCCAGCCCCTCCGTACTTCGGGTCGAAGGGGATTCCGTACAGACCCATCTCAGCTAGCTTAGGCCGGACCTCATGGGGGAAATTGTTCTGCTTATCCATGATGTCCACCAGAGGAGTAAGCTCTTGCTCGGTGAACTTCTTCACCGAGTTCTTGAACATTTGCTGTTGCTCAGTTAACGTGAAATCCACAGTGACTTTCCTCCCTTTTGTTTGTTCGACTTTACTTCTTAGGGTATTTCTTAGCCTCTAACATCTCAATGAAGGATTCGATTTTCGACCTAACGCCCGCATCGTCGTACCCTCTGGGGTCAACCATGTTGCCTTCGAACGACATGCTGGGGAGACCTAGTTCGTCTCTCAGGATTGCGCCTATGTCCGGCTGTTCCGCAGTGAAATTCCTGCAGCACCGATTGGAGTGGAAAACTATACCGTCCACATGATATTGCTTCGCCCGTTTCTTATAGAGCTCAGCCTTCCCCCACGATGCTGCGCGCATAAAAAAGCTGAGGTATCTGTTCGCGAGACTGCCGAAGGGGTCTGACGGATCAACGCGTCCGCTGAAAGCATTACCGTAGAGATCGGTGACAAACGCTGCACCGAACTCCGCGAAATAGTTCAGCAGGCGCATATTATGATAGATAGGGAATAGATCCCAGATAAGGCGGAACCTTTCGTTGGGGACAAAGCCTACCTTGTTATCTACCCTTGTCTTCACTTCATCTCGAAGCTGTATATAGAAATCCACAGCCTCTTTGGTGCCTTTCAATGTAACCAAGGGGAACAGGCAGGTAAAAACGTCAATCTGACTTATAGGGGTGGGTATCGCTGCCCGCATGGCGTCTATCTCGTCCCAGAGCGCACTGGCCTGGTCTGAATAGGACACCACTTCGCGTAGCTTGTCCATATCGAACTTTTTCTTGGTGGCCTGCTCCATCAACTTGACGGCATCCTTTAGCTCCGCTGCATAATATGCCTTATGGCGTGGAGAGAGCGTATCACTGTCTACCGTGTAAGCTGCGTCTATCACAATCATAGGGCATTTGTAGTGCCTCTGCATGGCTTCCCACCACTTGGGATGGGTGGCACATGCTCCTTCAGTGGCAATCAGAACGTCAGGTGCGGGAGGGGGATCGCCAAAAGCTCCTTTATTTTCAAACATTATGCCGAAGGTGCACAGGGCATAAGCGCACAGGTCCTGTGAATAACCTTTAGCTTCCCCGGCCTTGCAGAGTTCCTCCGCCACTTTTCTGGAGGAACAGAGCGCAGCATAGTTCTCGGGGAAAAAGGGGATTCCATCGAAGGTATAAACCAACTCGATAGGAGTCATCGAGGTTATCCACACTACCGGCTTGCCATCTTGCTTGGCGCTAGCCAGCGCTTTGTAGTAAATATCGTTAAGGGTGCCTAAGGCTGCCGAAGAAGCTAACCTGACTGCCTTGAAGGGGGTCGCTACAGGTTTGTTTTGTTTGATTTCCATTAAACTACCCCACCATTTCCATAAATGCTTGAACCATAGTCTTAAATTTGCCACCCGCCCAGCCCGTGTCTGAATGGTCAACCACCAGTACTGGAATGCCATTCGCCTTAAGGCTACTCTCAAGCCATGGGCGGTCGTAGAGATGGGTATCGCAATACTTTTGGGTCAGCAGTATGACTCCCTTGACGCGGTAATCCTTGGCCAACTTCAGCATGTGATACAGCCTGGGCTCGGCAGGAAACTTGCAGGGGCAGGGGACTTTCCGCAGATAGCGCTCAGCGATAGCCCTGAGGGGCTCCGAATTTTCATCTACTCCATATAGGTAGTAGCGGCTGCCGATATCTATATCGTCAACAACTATGTTGCCGCCGCTCTCCTCAACCGCCTGCAGCAACTCAACGGTCTCGAAAGTATTTCCTGCAATCATAAGCCGCACTTTGCCATCTGGAGAGCCCTTTGCAGCCGAAAGACTCGGCAGCAGCTTGCGAAGCATAGCGTTGTGCTCTTCTTTAGGCATAATCAGCCCTGACCGAAGGACTGCGAACATCTCGCTGCCAGAAAGAGGAGGCGCATCACGCAACCCGAGGTTGTATAGCTCATGCACAAGGGCGCGGTTCTCATTATAGAGCTTGATAGCCTGTCTCAACGATTGTTCGCTGATTTTTTTATTGGTGTATTTCTCCAAAGATTCCTTAAATGAGCATAGCTCTTCGATGAAGAAGTCAACAGCTGTGTCGGTGCTCTTGCCGGGGACTGGCAAGTAGTAATAGTAAGAGAGCTTGACATCCCTCTTCCAAATGCTGTAGAGGGCCCGGGTCATGTCGCATGACTTAGGGAAAACCACGCCGTCAAGGTAGTTGTATTGTCCCTTCAGCGCCTGGTCGAGAGCACTCCGCATAAAGGAGCAACAGATACTTGGAAGGTGCGCATCAGTTAGATCTATGTTCTCTGAACTTCCTCTGATCCGCACAGGGATAATGCCCGCTGCATAAATGAGTTCTTCAGGAGTATAGTTGCAGAAGTACCCGAATATCTTTTTACCTGTCTTTTTCCATCCCTCCGCTAATTTATGCCTGTTGCGATAAGCATCCTGGAACTCAGAGATCATCATTGTTTATCTAGCCCCATTTCCTTTATGGCTTGGTCTCTTAGAACGAACTTTTGAATCTTTCCTGTTGGTGTCATGGGGAAATCAGTGACAAACTTCACGTACTTCGGTGCCTTATAGTTTGCCATTTTCTCTCTAGCGAAGGCTATTATCTCCTCGGCGGTGGCGGTCTGGCCCTCCTTTAGCCTGATGAAGGCCATGCCTACCTCGCCCATTCTTCTATCGGGCACGCCAGTCACTGCAACCATAGCGATCTTGGGATGGGTAAAGAGGAAGCTCTCTATCTCTGCCGGGTAGGCATTCACACCGCCGGTGATGAACATATCCTTGATGCGCCCCGTGATCTTTATGTAACCCTTGTCATTCATCACTCCCAGGTCACCGGTGCGGAACCAACCATTCTTGTCGAAGGCCCTCTTAGTTTCCTCGGGCATCTTGTAATACTCTTTCATAACGAACCAGCCCTTGGTACAAATCTCGCCTTGAGTGCCACGCGGAACTTCCTTACCAATCTCAGGGTCCAGAATCTTCAGGTCACAGCCTTTAAACATGAGCTTACCGGCAGTATTGGCAACCACTTCCGGCGGGTCTCCTCTGCGGGAGCAGGTGCTGATGCCAGAGTTCTCGGTCATACCATATGCCGAGATAACATCCTTAATCCCCATCTTGTCCATAATGGCTCTCACCAGTTCGGGGGCAACATCGGAACCGCCGATGATGCAGCTCTTTATGGAGCGAGTGTTGCGCTTGGGAAAATCGGGATGGTCCATCATCATTATGTACATAGTTGGTGAACCAGTGAAATTGGTAGCCTTCTCCTCGTCTATCAGTCTCAATGCCTCTCCAGGGTCGAACTGCAGCATGGGCAGTATGCAGGCGCCGTGAGAAGCTCCCAGCGTCATGCCTGTCATGTTGCCCATGTTATTATTGAAAGGAGATACGACGAGGATGCGGTCCTTATCCATCATCTGGAATCTCTCGCTGAATCCCTCGATAACCTGGATGTACTGGTCGTGAGTTGTTACGACGCCCTTGGGGAAGCCAGTTGTCCCGGAAGTGAAGGGAATGATATAGACATCATCACGCTTGACTGCCTGTTGAGCCTTCTTCAACTCAGCACTGTTGGCGTAATCCTTGCCCATCTCCAGCACTTTATTGAAGTCAAGCATGCCATCGTAGCTCTGGCTGCTGACTACGATAACCCTCTTCAGCAAAGGTAGTTTCTCGCTTTTCAGCTCATTGGGCTTGCATTTCTTCAACTCGGGCAGGAGCTCGTAAATCATGGGAATATAATCGGCCTTCAGAAAACGGTCCTGAACAAAGAAGGTAGTGGTATCAGATTTCTTGAGGATATATTCCAACTCATGTACCCTGTATCGGGTGCTAATGGGAATGACAGGCGCCCCAAGTTTCACGGCGGCGAAGTGAGCATACACCCACTCAGGGATATTAGCCATCCATATCGCTATCTTATCGCCCTTCTTGACACCTAGTTTGAGCAGGGCATCAGCCATGCAGTTTACCTTGTCCAGGTAGGCGTCATACGTTATTCTCGTAGTACCCTGAACCATGGCCTCGTTCTTAGGGAACTGTGTTGCCGCTCTATCCAGCAGCTTTCCCAGGGTATCGTCCTTTTTTGACTTCAACATAATTTCTCCCTCCTACACTAGAGCGCCACTCAAAAGTTTTTTGAAATTTTCATCGATTTCTTTTTGAATCTCCGCAATCTGAGCTTTGCTGAGATTATGGAATCTGCCCTGTTTCTTGATATATTCCTCAACCGGCTTCCTCTTATCGGGAACATAGTTGACGGTCAGCTTGCCGTTTTCGTACTCATATAGCACCACGCTTCCGGTCTCGACTCCAAGGCGGGCGATCTCTATGCCCAAGGCAGGATCGTACTCCCATCCTGGAGGACATGGGCAGATGATATGGATAAAAGAGGGTTTGTTCAGGGATTTCGCCTTTCTGACCTTGGCCAGCAAGTCCTCAGGATATGCTGAGGAGGCAGTGGCTATGTAAATATCGCCGTGAGCAGCTACAATCTGCTCGATATTCTTTACTCTACCTAATCTCCCGCCCAGGGTTGTCTTCGTTCTCGCCATGAAAGGCGTGGAGCCGCTCTTTTGCACACCTGTATTCATGTAAGCCTGGTTATCATAGCAAAGATAGATTATGCGATGTCCTCTTTCCAACGCGGCGGAGAATGTTTGCAACCCGATGTCGAAAATTGCACCATCGCCAGCTACCAAGACCAAGTCGGCATTGATGCCCTTTCGCTTCATGGCAACTTCCATGCCGCTGGCGGCAGCCCCAGCGTGGCTGTAGGTGAAGAAGAAGAATGGAACCGTCCAGCCTGTTAGCGGGTAGAAAGTGCCCACCGCAGAGAGACAGCCCGCGTTATTAACGACTACTGCGTTCTTATCGAATGCACTCAAGACCATCCTGATAGCATGGAGGCTCAGGCAGCCAGCGCAGGAGGCGGTGCCCTTGCCCAAGCAACCATCTCCCTCTTTTATCACAGCTCTCTGCACCTTCTCACCTTTAACGAGCTTCTCCCAGTTATCGTAGCCGCTCATGGTTGCCGTGCGCTCGTCGAAACCTATCTTGAACCACTCTACGAACTCATCGTCTCTCTTTGACCAGGCTGTGAACATCTCATCAATGTCCTGGAAGCTCATGTCTCTACCGCTGACGATGTAATTGGATACAGATGCTGGCGATCTTCGGATCGCTGATTTTATTTCCAGACAGGATATGCCCCAGATGTTCCCTGGGCTGCACGCACGGTCAATCACTAATATCTTCTTGGCGTTGGAGAGGTATTTTTTGACATCCTCCTCAGGGAAAGGTCTGAAGACCCTTAGCTTCAGCATACCTACCTTCGTGCCCTTCTGCCGATACTCATCTACTTTCTCTCTGACGAGGCTGGCTATCGTGCCCATTGCCACTATTATCTGCTCTGCATCTTCAGTTTTATATTCCTCTACCAGGTCATACTTACGCCCAAACACCTGGGCGAATTCTTTACAGACGTCCTTTATCACCTGCTTTGCTTCCTGCATCGCCAGGTATTGTTGCATCTTAAAACTGGGATATTGAGTCATTACTGCGGGGCCCTGCGTCATGGGATAATCAGGGTCAACGAACACATGCTTGGGTTGGTATTTGGGCAGGAATTTGTCCACCTTCGCCTGCTCGGGGACCTCTACCCGGTCGAAGCTATGGCTCACCCTGTGTCCTTCTGATACCACAAAGGAAGGCAACAGCACCTTATCGTTTTCGCTGATTTTATATGCCATTATTACGGAATCTATAATCTCTTGCCCGTTCTCGCAGTAGAATTGAAGAAAGCTGGCATCCCTTTCTGAGAGGGAATCAGAGTAGTCGCTGAGCAGTCCTTGGGGTATTCCTATCTCTCGGCTGTCTATGGCGAGGACTACAGGTAGGGCCATACCTGAAGCTGCCCACAGCATCTCGCGCATCAAAGCAAGACCTTGAGAGCACGTGCAGTTGAACGTTCTGCATCCTGCTGCCGACGCGCCGACACAAATGCCCATGGCGCCCAGCTCAGACTCGGCGTTCACGATATCAGCATCCAGTTCGCCTGCTGCAACCATCTCGTGAAGCTCTTCCGAAGCAGGAGTGGCGGGGGTAATGGGGTAGGCGCTTATTACCTCAACTCGTGATAATTTAACTCCGTGAGCTATGCACTGATTTCCGGAAAGAAACATCTCCATGTTATTGAGCCTCCTGCACCATTCGAATTACCCCTGCACAACATTCGTGGCTGCAGATTCCACAGCCTTTGCAATAATCATAGTCAAACTCATATGTGCCATCTTTCTTGGAGACACAAATGTCGGGGCAGAAATACAGACAATTGTTACACTCCCGGCAAACACCGCAGGAGAAACACCTCTTGGCTTCTTTCATACCCCTTTCAGCCGGGATGCCCCGGTTGATCTCTGAGAAGTTCGCTATCCTTTTAGCAACCGATAACTCGGGCATCCTCACCGCTGCCTGACGAGGAAAATAGGCAGTATTGATTTCCTCAAGTGTCGCCAGCTCTTTCGCCTGTTTCTCCTCAACCGGCGTGCCCTGCAAGGCATTGCCAATAAAGCGGGCTGCTCTCCTACCGGAAGCTATGGCATCTACTACCCTGCCAGCGCCCGTAACAGCATCGCCTCCACCAAATACTTGTATACCCTTGGCCTTGTTACCTTTCTCTGCAAGCTTGAAATCCTTGGGCAGCAGCGAGAGGTCTGACGACTCACCGATGGCTGTGATCACCGTATCGGCCTTCACCTTAAACGTGGAGCCCTCGATGGGCACAGGCCTCTTTCTGCCGCTGGCATCCGGCGCCCCTAGCTTCATTCTGACGAATTCCATTTCTTTGATCTTGCCATCCTGAGCTATTATCTCAGTAGGAGCTGCCAAATAAACAATCTCAATCCCTTCTTTGCCAACTGCCTCAATCTCCTCTTCTACAGCGGGCATTTCCTCCCTTGTTCTGCGATATACTATTGTAGCTTTTGAGCCGAGCCTTATGACCGACCTAGCAGCATCAATGGCCGTATTGCCGCCACCGACTACTATTACGTTCTTTCCTATTTTTATCTTGCCGTCCAAATTCAATTGTCTGAGCAACTCAGTGCCTGAAATAACGCCCGCTGCATCCTCACCGGGGACGTCTAACTTTCTACTGACATGGGCTCCGGTGCCAACGAAAACAGCATCATAATCCTTTAGTTCGTTAATATCCTTGATCTTGGCATTGATCTTGAAGGTCACGCCCAGAGCCTTAATATCGGCTATCTCTTTGTCCAGCACCTTCCTGGGCAAACGATACTTGGGTATCCCTACTCTCAGCATGCCGCCAATCTCCGGCAGAGCCTCGAAGACCGTTACCTGATAGCCCTCCCTGGCCAGAAAGTAGGCGCAGGAGAGACCTGCCGGTCCGGAACCAACAATGGCTATTCGTTCCTTCTTCGGTGAAGCACCTGGTTTTTCGGTCACCTTCTGGCTAATAGCATAATCAGCCACCAGCCTCTCCAAAGTGTGGATAGCCATCGCCTCATCGTATTTCCCGCGATTGCACTCTTTCTCGCAGGGGTGAGGACAAACTCGGCCGCAGACGCCCGGGAAGGGACTGGTCTGTTTAATCAATCGCCAGGCGTCCAGCAGCTTCTCATCGCGGATTAGCTTGATGAAACCCTGGATATTGTTACCGGCAGGGCAAGCGTTATTGCATGGCGGCATCTTCTCTTCATGCACCGGACGGAAATATCTCCAGCTCCCGGTCTTGTTGACCATGGCGATGGTGCCGGCTGCATGGATGCCCGCTCCTCTAATGTACACCTTTGCCACGTTTCACCTCTTCATATCCAGCTTTAATGGCCTTGACATTAAGGTCTAGTTTATCTTTGGAGAATCTGGAAAGGATGAGTCGAGTGCCTTTGTCCAGGGAATCCAGCGAAATCAGACCTGTAGCAGCAGCGAATGCTCCGAGCATCACCGTATTGGTGATCGGGGTCTTCAAGATGTCTACTGCTATAGCGGTGGCGTCTATGTAGGTTGTCTCGTGCTTGAGCCCCAAATCCTTGGGGGAATTGACCACCAGCTTGCCACCATCTTTCATAGCCGCCTCGACATTCACCGCCTTTACGAGCATGGGATTCAATACAATCACATAGTCCGGGGCCAGAACCACGCCGCGCTCTGCAATCGGTTTTTCTCCGATCCTGCCGTAAGCTTCTACGGGAGCGCCGCGTCGTTCTACTGTAGCAGCCATGCATGATTGCCCGTATTTGCCCTCGTAGGTAGCAGAAGCACATAGAATATGGGCAAGGGTTACTGCACCCTGTCCACCCCTCCCGTGCACCCTTATTTGTATCATACTAACGACCTCCGCTGAGTATAACCTTCAATATACGACTAACTAACAATCCACTGTGGCTCTTCGCCCTTAACAACGCGCATGATGTTACCAAGAGAATTTACGTAGAAATTACGGAAGATATCCTCGGCAGTTACGCCGCCGATGTGGGGTGTGAGCACGACATTGTCCAGCTTCAGTAACCTGCTATTCTTGGGTGGCGGGTCGCCATGCTCACCGTAAACATCCAGACCGGCCCCTCTGATTTTCTTCTGCTCCAGTATGTCAGCCAGAGCCTCTTCGTCAACTATGGCGCCCCTGGAGGTGTTTATCAAATATGCTGTAGGCTTCATCATCTCCAGCTGTTTTCTGCCAATAAGCCCTCTGGTCTCAGGGGTGAGTAAGGCGTTTATGCTGATGTAATCAGAGGTTTTAAGCAGTTCATCCAGAGAAACCGACTTGACAGAGAAATCCAGGTCTTTGGTATCCTTACGGTAAGGGTCAAAATACTGAATCTTCATCCCGAATCCATTGGCGAGCCTGGCAACTTGAGAACCTATCTTGCCCATCCCGACGATGCCCAGTGTCTTGTCCCTTAGCTCGTAAACTTTTGCCACGCACTGGCCGAATATCCACTCACCAGCCTTCATGGTCTCGTGGGCTCTCGGCAAGTTCTTGGATATAGCCAGCATCAGCATTATCGTGTGCTCAGCCACCGGTATGACTCCTGCCGTTCCAGCATTTGAGACCTTAACGCCCTTCTCTCGGGCTGACTTGAGGTCTACGTTGTCATAGCCTGCGCTGCACTGCTGGATAAACATAAGTTTGTCAGCCTTGTCGAAAACATTCTTGGTTATCCTGTTTCTGGCCCCCACCAGGATATCCACGCCGGGAGCCTTTGCTACCAACTCTTGTTCATCGCCTTTCTCAGCCACCATCCAATCTATCTTAGATGTATAGTCGGGGAATTGCTTGCTCGCCTGGTTAACCATCTCTTTAACTAGAGGGTCAGTGATAAGGATCTTATAGTGCTCTCTTTTCTTCATCTTGCTCTCCCTCTCTTCAAAAAAAATGTGGGTGTCCTGTCAAATCAGTGACATTTACCCACAAGCTCATGAGTAATTTCTTCCGGGATCTGCGCCATGGAACTATTCGTAGAATAGTATAGCTTACCTTCATCTGAGATGTCAATATTTTACGGTTCAAGGTACCATGGTCGCTTGACTCAACATATCAGAGTTTCTTGATTCCGCACCTTGGTAATTGATTGACAGTTAGGAGCGAATATTCTACAATACCCAAGGCTTTGTTGGTCTCCAGAATGTTAATTTCCAATTTGAGCACCTCCTAAAATGAGCCAAGAGCCTCTAGACAACCAAGCTAAGGGAGATAGTAAACACATGAGAATCCACAGCAAAGTCGGTAACCTAAGTGATATAAACAAGTACATTAAAAACGGGAGCTTTGTCGCCATAGGCGGTGGCTGGAGCTGCAATAAGCCCATGGCCATAGTCAGGGAGATAATCCGCCAGAAAATCACCGGCCTGAAGGTTATGTCCATCGTCGGGGGCTGGGAGATGGAATGGCTTCTCGCTGCTGGCGCAGTTGACCATCTCGTCTTCAGCTTCTTGAGCTTGGAGTCGTTCGGACTGCCACCCAACTTCCGCAGGGTCGCAGAGAGAAAGCTGATCAAGCTAACCGAGATCGAGGGCTGCAGCATGATTAAAGGGCTGCAGGCCGCAGGACGTGGTCTCCCCTTCGCTGCATTTAATGGGCCTAAGGGGTCTGACATTATTAAGGAAGCCCCAGAACTATATAAGACTGTTACTTGTCCCTTCACCGGTAAAGAGCTTACCGCCGTACAGGCCATCGTGCCCGACGTGGCCATCATCCATGCCCAGAAGGCTGATGAGCAGGGCAATGTGCAGATATTCGGCACCTCTGCATCTGACCTGGATATGGCAATGGCTGCCAAGTCGGTGATTGTAACTGTGGAAGAGATTGTATCATCAGAAAAAATTCGAGCAGATAAGACTGCCACAGTGCTCTTTCGGCCCGAGGTTGACCTGGTAATCCATCAACCATTCGCCGCCCTCCCCTGCAGTTGTGTACCCTACTACACCGCCCATCTCATGCAGATGATGAAGGACTCCCAGGGCATCAGCGACCCCAAGACTGCCGGCGATTATATTCGAAACATCGCAGGCAAGAACGAAGAGGAGTACCTCAATAATATCGGTGGGGAAACCGCCAAGAAGAAGCTCACCAGTCTGGTAAAGAAGACCAAGAGCGTTGAATTCCCCAAGACGCTGAGCCATGAGGCTGCCACCGATTTCGATGCCTCGGCTCAAATGGTGGTGAGCTTGGCACGTACCATTGATGATGGGGACTCCATCATACTGGGTTCGTTTACTCCGCTCGCGTACACTGCTTATATGCTGGCCAAGCTGACTCACGCCCCAAACGCCTTCATCGTAGGCTACAGCGGCGTCGACCCTCTCCCCTTCCAGTTGACCTTCCACTCGTCAGAGGCTGCCTGCACCCAGTATGCAGCAGGGCTCTGGTCTATGACGGAGTGCATTGAGGCACTGCATCTGCGCGGCATGGGCGACGTTGAGGCCGTTTCCAGTGCACAACTTGATGCCAATGGCGATATCAATATTTCCTGGCTGGCGCTGCCGATCAAGGATGCTGAAGGCAAGCCAACTGGCCAGTGGAACACGCGCGGACTGAGGTTGCCTGGAGGCGCCGGCGCGCCAGTGGTCTACGGGCTGCACCGCAAGGGAGTCGCCTATTTCGCGGGGCACTCAAAACAGACCTTTGTACCAAAGGTTAATTACATCACGGGCACCAGGATCTATTTCACTGACGAGGAGCGCAAGGCGCAGGGCCTTCGGCCTGGCCCTATGATTGTAGTCACCAACCTCTGCGTGATGCAGATGATTGAGCGCGGCAAATGGAAGGTGTTGTCGCTGCATAAGGGTATCAAGCCGGAGGATGTGGCCAACAACACTGGCTTTAAAGTGGATATAGCGCCAGATTGTCCTGTTACCAGACCGCCTACTGTTCAAGAACTGGAATTAATCAAGCAGATTGACCCGCAGGGCATCAGGTTCCTGGACTTTATGAGCGGTAAGGAAAGGGCTGCCAAGCTCCCAGCCATAATTCAGATCGAATGGGATAGCGTTTAAGAGAGAGGCTAAACTAATATAGGCTAATCCACTTAGGAGGAAATATGGCATATCAAGTGATAAAGGTGGAAAAGAAAGACGGCGGCATCGCTGTTCTCACTTTCAACCGCCCCGACAAATTCAACGCTGCCAACGCCCAGATATTCCACGAACTGGCAGCCGCCGTCCAGGAGATGGACAAGGACAAAGAAGTCGGCTGCATGATTCTGACCGGGCAGACCTTTATCCATCCCAAGAAGGGCACTCCGTTCCCAGTGTTTTCCGCCGGTGCTGATGTGGAGCAGTTCGCTGCCCTGGGTAAGACGGAGGCGGGGTTCGACTTCATCAAGGTCTGTTTCGAGCCCTTCAAAGCCATTGAACTCTGCGAGACCCCCATTATCGCTGCCGTTAATGGCGCTGCTTTTGGCTTCGGCTTCGAGATTGCCGGAGCTTGCGATATGAGCTTTGCTGGCAAGAGCGCCAAGTTCGCTTTGAAGGAGATCAATCACGGCGCGGTGCCTGCCTGGACCGTCACTCGTGGCCTCGAGAAGTTCGGCAAAGCGGTGGTGGCTTATCTCTGCATGTCCGCTGTTGAGGTCGAGCCTGAAGAAGCGAAGCGCCTCGGTATTGTGGTAGACGTCTTTGAAGATAATGAGCTTCTGCCCAAATGTGAAGAGCTGGCCAGGCGTATCGCTGCCAACAGCTACATAGCCAAGACATTCATCAAGACCACGCTCAATCGTCATGCAGTAGAAGAGTATCAGGAGGCTGAGCGCTTCATGCCCACAGTCTTCGCCACCGAATTTATGCAGGGCGCTTTCGCCCGGTTTCTCAAAGGCGATACCAGAGGCAAACATTAAACTCACTTGTCAGTGCTCAAGATCCGGGTTAATTAAGGAGGAAACTGAATGTTCGACGAAAAGACCATGGAACAATGCAAGAAGTTGATGGAGCAATATAAGAAAGCTATTGATGAGCGCTATCAGGGAAAGGACTATGCTTCAACCACAGGCTCGTCCAGAATTCCGATAAAGGCGATGTATACCCCCGAGGATATTCAAGACTTCGACTACGAAAAAGACATCGGTGTGCCCGGCACTTATCCTTATGTGAGAAGCAATTACCCGATTCATTATCAGTTCCAGCCCTGGATAAACCAGCCTGTACACGGCTACGGATTGCCTGAGCATACTCGAGAAAGGATGGATGCTCTGGCTAAAGCAGGGATGGAAGGGTATTTCGGAGGCAGAGCATATAACCTGGTTTGGGATGTGCCGTCATACTTTGGTGTCGACCCGGATGAGCCCGATGCTCAGGGATACCAAGGCAAGGACGGCGTCTGCTGCGTTACCGATGAAGACTTCGGACGGATGCTACATGGCATAGATTTGACTAAAACCAACATCATAATCATAAACGGCGACACGCTCCCGATGCTGGCCCATTTCATCGCCTATGCCGAGAGCCAGGGTGTGAAACGCGACCAGCTTCGCGGCAACACGATGAACTGGGAGTTCACCGCCTGGTATGCCCCGAACTTCCTCTGGGAGACCGAGGGCGCGTTGAAACTCGCCACCGACCTTATCTATTTCTGTTGCAAAGAGATGCCCCGATGGAACCACACCAATATACAAGGACACGGCATCTCCGAAACAGGCGCTGATGCCCTGCACCAGATGGCTTACTCCATAGCCTGTGCCCGTGCCGTGTGTGACTCCTGCAAGGCTGCAGGCCTCGACCCTGACGAGTTTATACAGGGGATAGGCTACCAGATAGCGCAAGGCAACGACTTCTTTGAGTACATCTGTATGTTCAGGGCCTGGAGAAAGCTATGGGCCAGGATAGCCCGGGAGAGATATGGCTGCAAGAAGCCGTCATCCATGCACCTGAGGACCCATACGCATACATCATGCTTCGAATTAACCAAGCAGCAGCCGCTGGTCAATCTGATTCGCAGTTCATTCCAAGCGCTGGGCGCTGCACTTTCAGGCACCACGGCGATGGAGATTCCGGCGTATGATGAGCCTATTGGCATTCCCACAGAGGAATCGGCAATTCTGGCATTAAGAATACAGCAGGTCATACGCCATGAGACTGGAATAACTAAGGTAGGCGACCCCCTCGCTGGCTCGTACTTTGTCGAGTGGCTTACCAAGAGGATGGAACAGGAGGGCGAAAAGATACTCAAGGAAATTGACGACGCTGGCGGTTTTGTCAAGGCGCATAAGAGCGGCATGTTGATTGCCAATTTGCGCAAGAACGCTAATCAGTGGCGGAAAGAAGTAGACAGCGGCGAGAGAACAATAGTAGGTTGGAACAAATATATTGTGCCAGAGAAAGAAGTTATCAAAGCCTTCCGACCCGACCCCAATGTGGCAAAGATTGCCACAGAGCGCATCAGGGAATATAGAGCCAAGCGTGACCAGGCAAAGACCGATGCCGCCCTTAATAAGCTTGTAGAGGTAGCAAAGAAGCTAGACAAAGGCGAGTACGGACATGTGATGCCGGCATGTGTCGAGGCTGCCAAGGCGAAGGCTACCGCTGGCGAGATATCCAAGGCGCTGCGTAAGGTCTTTAAGTGGGGTCCACAGTATAGCATATCGCTGCCACACTAGAGGAGATATTCCCCTCTATGTCTGAGCATAAGATTAGGAGGTACTCCAAATTGAGCGGAAAAGCAAAGGTTCTACTGGTTAAGCACTGGATGGAAATACACGACCGCGGTGTGAAGAGTGTCGTGGCGCGCCTGAGGGATGCCGGTTTTGAGGTTGTATACATGGTGTACCAGCGCCCCGAGGAGATAGTAGCCGCCGCAGTTCAGGAAGACGCAAATGTTATAGGTATGAGCTTCTCCACAGGGGCTTACGACGCCCATGTGCCAGCAGTAGTTAACGAAATGAAGAAGAAAGGGCTGAAGGACGTTATGCTGCTGGTAGGAGGCCTGATACCGGATGAGGATATTCCCGGATTGAAGAAACAAGGGATCAAAGAGGTGTTCGGCGCCGGGTCGGATTTAAATAAATTGATCGAACTGATAAACACAGCCGCGCCCAAAGCCAGGGCGTAGCCTTTTAGCATTGAATTAAAATTAATAGGAGGTAGAATACCATGAACTTCGAGACTATTATCTTCGAAAAGAAGGATGGGGTAGCCAGGATAACCTTCAACAGGCCTCAAGTCCTGAATGCCTTCAATCCCCAGATGTCCGACGAGCTTAAAGCGGTTGTCAAGGACATTGCCGCCGACAAAGAGGTCAGGGTAGTGGTCTTCAACGGCGCAGGTGACCGCGCGTTCATGGCCGGCGCGGATATCGATAAGACGATACTGCACTGGGTGGAAATGACGAAGAAGGGCGGAAGGGTCAGGGACGACCACGAACGTTACTTCTCACCCACGATGCTTGAGGAACTGCCTCAGCCCGTGATAGCTGCTATCAATGGCATCGCTTTCGGCATGGGCTGCGAGATTGCACTGGGCTGTGATATCAGGATAGCCACTGAAAACTCTCAGTTCGGCCAGCCCGAGATAAAGCTGGGCATTATGTGCGGCGGCGGAGGCAGCGTCAGGATGACACGCCTCGTGGGCAAGGGCAAGTCTATGGAGATGTGCCTCACCGGAGACCCCATCAACGCCCAGGAGGCCTACAGAATAGGCTTGGTGAACCAGGTTGTCCCGCCGGATAAGCTTGAAGAAACTGTCAATGTCATGGTGAAGAAGCTCGTCAACAAGGGCGCTGTAGCTCTGGACTACACCAAAAAGTCTGTCAACAAGACCATGAATGTCAGCGTGTATGAGGCTATCGATTACGAGAAGAAGCTGTTCTCAGATATCTTCAAGACCGAGGACGCCTACGAGGGGGCCAAGGCCTTCCTCGAGAAGAGAAAACCCAACTTCAAGGGCAAGTAACCAAATCGCTGCATAGGACAAAACGAGATTGGTGCAGGGCGGCTTCGCTGCCCTGCACCTTTTCCTTGTAATCGAATTTTCATCGTGAAGCGTCCAAAAGAAGGTCACGATGAGAAACGCTCACAGCCTTTTTCTTGACACTTTCTTGACTGTCCTCATTGCTTTCTTGATAGCTTTTTGACCTCTTTTTTGGTATAAGAAGTGGACGTCCGGAGGAGTAACGAGCAAGCAGGGTTGAGGCAATAATCTATGAGCGATGTCATATTTCTGATAATTACCGTACTCTTTTTCCTGCTAAGCCTGGGGCTGATATGGGTCTGCCAGCGCTTAATGAGGCCATAAATGCATATTCTCTACATTATTTCAGGTGTGATTTCTCTGAGCCTATTACTCTACCTCATTCTGGCGCTTTTGAAACCTGAGTGGTTGGAATGACGACTTTCGCCTGGCTTCAACTCGCTCTGTATTTGTTTGTCCTGGTGCTGCTCGTCAAGCCGCTGGGCTCCTACATGGCGCGTGTTTATCAGGGTGAACGCACGTTCCTCAGCCCTGTGGTTCGACCTGTCGAGCGCCTCATCTATCGCATCGCAGGCTTGCGCGCCGACGACGAGATGGACTGGAAGACCTATGCCGTAGCCGTGTTGCTCTTTAATCTGGCGGGCTTGCTTTTACTGTATGCTCTGCAACGTGTACAATCTGCCCTACCGCTTAATCCCCAGGATTTGGGAGCAGTTCGGCCCGATACGGCTTTTGACGCTTCAGTGAGCTTCGCTACCAACACGAACTGGCAGAGCTATAGCGGAGAGACCACCATGAGCTATCTGGTCCAGATGCTCGGGTTTACGGTGCAGAACTTTCTCTCGGCAGCCACTGGCATGGCCATACTGATCGCCCTGGTTCGTGGCTTCGTGAGGCACTCTGGCAATACCATAGGCAACTTCTGGACTGACATGACGCGAAGCATCCTCTATATCCTATTACCCCTAGCTTTTGTGCTGGCACTGGCTCTGGTATCACAGGGTGTGGTGCAGACATTTCACCATTCCCAGGGGGTGTCACTTTTACAGTCGACCCAGGATGTGAGCGGTCAGACTATTAACCAGCAGACCCTGGCAGTTGGCCCAGTTGCTTCTCAGGAAGCCATTAAGCAATTGGGCACGAATGGCGGCGGCTTCTTCAATGTTAACTCGTCTCATCCATTCGAAAACCCCACCCCCTTCTCCAACTTCCTGGAAATGCTGGCGATTCTGCTTATCCCTGCGGCTCTGTGCTACACCTTCGGCAAGATGGTAGGCGACACGCGCAAGGGCTGGGCCATACTTGCCGCCATGACTATCATCTTCGTGGCGTTGCTGTCCGTAACCGTCTGGGCAGAACAGAGCGGGAACCCAGCTATTGCCAGACTCGGCGTTGACCAAACAGCGAGCAACCTTCAGCCCGGTGGCAACATGGAGGGCAAGGAGGTGCGCTTTGGGGTCGCCGATTCTGCATTGTGGGCCACCGCTACAACCTCTGCCTCAAACGGCTCGGTGAATGCCCAGCATGACTCCTTTACACCTCTTGGTGGCCTGGTGCCAATGTGGCTTATGCAGCTAGGAGAAGTGGTATATGGCGGAGTCGGCTCCGGTTTATACGGCATGTTGGCTTTCGTGATAATTGCGGTGTTCGTAGCCGGGCTCATGATCGGTCGTACTCCTGAATACCTGGGCAAAAAGATTGAATCCTACGAAATGAAAATGGCTTCGTTAATGGTCCTGCTCCCGGTGCTGGTCGTGCTCTTCGGGACGGCTATCTCTGTGATTGTCCCTGCCGGCAGAGCCGGCGTATATAACCCTGGCCCACATGGCTTCAGTGAGGTGCTGTATGCCTTCTCTTCGGCGGGCAATAATAACGGCAGCGCCTTCGCCGGTCTCAGTGCGAATACATCATATTACAACATCATGCTTAGTTTCGCCATGCTCCTAGGCCGTTATTGGCTGGCGATTCCTGCGCTGGCGATAGCTGGTTCGTTGGTGCGTAAGAAGAGTGTGCCCATCAGTTCCGGCACGCTCCCCACACATACGCCGCTATTCATTGCCTGGCTCATAGCGGTAGTCATTATTGTGGGCGCTCTCAGCTTCTTACCTGCTCTGTCTCTCGGACCTTTGGTGGAACATCTGATGAGGTAAAAGCAAGTGACACAGGGCTCGCAGCTATCAGGCAACGAACAACTGACTGAAGGCACAGGGACTGCGTATCCCAGAAAGCAGCCACGCCCCGGAAAGAGGGTCTATACTCAGGCGGCTATCGACGCTTTGGCTAAACTTAACCCACGCTGGATGGTGCGCAACCCCGTCATGTTCGTAGTGGAAGTGGGTAGCATACTGACCACCACCTTGTGGGTGCAGGCGCTTCTCGGACATGGGGAGGCGAGGGCTGGTTTCATTGGTGCTATAGCTCTGTGGCTGTGGCTGACCGTGCTCTTTGCTAATTTCTCAGAGGCACTGGCCGAGAGCCGGGGTAAAGCGCAAGCGGCGGCCCTGCGCCGGGCCCGACAGGAGACTCAGGCCAAAAGGCTACAATATCCCAAATACGGGGCCCAATATGACCTGGTTCCTTCTAGTTCCTTGCACCAGGATGACGTCTTCTTAGTGGAAGCCAGCGATATTATTCCGGCCGATGGCGAAGTTATTGAAGGCGTTGCCTCGGTGGACGAGAGCGCCATTACTGGCGAGAGCGCACCGGTTATCCGTGAATCGGGAGGAGACCGCAGCGCAGTCACAGGTGGGACACGTGTGCTATCGGATTGGTTGATAGTGCGAGTAACGGCCAGTCCCGGAGAAGGGTTCCTCGACCATATCATTAGCCTCGTAGAAGGAGCAAAGCGCCAGAAGACGCCTAACGAAATTGCTCTTAATACCTTGCTGGCGGCATTTACAATCGTTTTTCTCGTTGTCTGCATTACTCTGCTGCCTTATTCGCTATACAGCGTCGAAGTTAATCATCAAGGCACGCCCATTACTATCACTGTACTGGTGGCGCTGCTGGTCTGTCTTATTCCAACCACTATCGGTGGGCTATTGCCAGCCATCGGCATTGCCGGAATGGATCGCCTTATCCGGCGCAACATCATTGCACTATCCGGCCGTGCCGTAGAAGCGGCTGGAGATGTGGATGTGCTATTGCTGGATAAAACAGGCACTATCACTCTGGGCAATCGCCAGGCAGTGGAGTTCATACCGGTGGGCATGGTGAACGAGCGTGAGCTTGCAGAAGCGGCACAGCTTGCTTCTCTGGCCGACGAGACGCCGGAGGGCCGCAGTATTGTCATATTAGCCAAAGAAAGGTATGGGCTGCGAGGCAGCGCTGGTGGCGACGAACCGCGTGACATGCGTTTTATCCCGTTTTCGGCGCAGACGCGTATGAGCGGTGTAGACCTGGATGGACTGAGCATCCGTAAAGGCGCCGCTGATGCCATCATGGCTTACATTCAACTGCAGGGCAAGCTAGTGCCGCTGGAACTGAAGTCTGTAGTTGAGAACATCGCTAAAGCTGGGGGCACGCCCCTGGCGGTGGCGCGCAACGGTGAAGCACTGGGGGTAGTCCATCTCAAAGATATTGTCAAAGGTGGAATCAAAGAGCGTTTTATAAAAATGCGAAAGATGGGTATCAAGACAGTGATGATTACCGGCGACAATCCCCTCACAGCAACTGCCATCGCTGCCGAAGCGGGGGTGGATGACTTTCTAGCGGAGGCTACTCCTGAAACCAAACTCAAGCTGATACGCGAATACCAGGCTGGCGGGCGGCTGGTAGCCATGACCGGCGATGGCACAAACGACGCTCCGGCGCTGGCGCAGGCCGATGTCGCCGTAGCCATGAACACCGGAACACAGCCCGCTCGCGAAGCTGCTAATATGATTGACCTCGAGAGCAATCCAACTAAATTGATTGAGATAGTGGAGATAGGCAAACAACTGCTGATGACGCGTGGTGCTCTGACCACGTTTTCCATCTCCAACGACGTGTCCAAATATTTTGTCATTATCCCGGCAGCATTTGCCAGCACTTACCCTGCCCTCCGAACGCTGAATTTCATGCACTTGTCTACGCCGGAAAGCGCTGTCATGTCAGCCGTGATATTCAATGCACTGATTATCATCGCGCTCATACCGCTGGCCCTGCGCGGTGTGCCGTACCGACCGGTGGGGGCGGCAAGACTGCTGCGTAACAACCTTTTAGTCTACGGGGTGGGAGGATTAATCGTGCCATTTATAGGCATCAAATTGATAGACATGATTCTGGTGGCTCTGGGATTGGCATAGTTCATGACATTAGGAGGTAGGCTCTGTGCTGCGACAGCTTAGAATCGGCATAATATTTCTGGTCCTGTTCACGGTGCTCACGGGCATAATTTATCCTTTGGTCGTGACTGGCATTGCTCAGACCGCGTTTCCTCATCAGGCTAACGGAAGTCTGATTACAGATAATGGAACGGCTATTGGCTCCGAACTCATAGGTCAGCCCTTCAGCGACCCCAGATATTTCTGGGGCAGACTTTCAGCGACGGCATCGTTCCCGTATAATGCCTCCGCCTCCTCGGGCTCAAACTACGGGCCGCTTAACCCCGCACTCATAGAAGCGATTCAAGCACGCATAGATGCACTGAAAGCCATCGACCCTGCGAACACTCAGCCGATTCCTGTGGACTTGGTGACCTCCTCAGCAAGTGGCCTTGACCCGGACATCAGCGTCGCGGCTGCGCTCTATCAAGTCCCTCGTGTGGCGCGGTACCGCGGGCTGACTGAGCAACAAGTCTATAGCCTCGTGGATCGCTTCACCGAAGGCCGCCAGTTCGGCATCTTAGGTGAGCCGAGAGTAAACGTCTTGAAGCTCAATCTGGCGCTGGATGAACTGAAATAGACTTGCCCTGTAACAGAGTATAAAATGTGGCTGTGATTTGGAGAGGCGGATCATATGGCCGAAAAGAACTCTCGCCCCAATCCTGATGAAGTGCTGGCGCGAATCAAAGCCGAGGGGAAGCAGAAAAAGCGCGGCAGACTAAAAATCTTCCTCGGCTATGCTGCCGGTGTGGGCAAGACCTATACCATGTTGGACGCCGCTCGCCAGCTCAGAAAGGAACTGGACCTTGTCGTCGCCTATGTAGAGACGCATGGCCGGGCTGAAACAGAGGCTCTTCTGGAAGGTCTTGAGATTATTCCACGCAGACAGGTGGAGTACCGTGGTGTGTCGCTGACTGAGATGGACCTTGATGCAGTGCTGGCGCGTCGGCCTCAGTTGGCGCTGGTAGATGAACTCGCCCACACTAATGCCCCTGACTCGCGCCACCCCAAGCGCTACCAGGATGTGGAAGAACTGCTGGATGCCGGAATCGATGTCTATACTACTCTCAATGTCCAGCATATCGAGAGTCTACAGAGTATGGTTGCGCAGGTTTCAGGCGTCTGGGTACACGAAACAGTCCCCGACACTGTTATCGATAATGCAGCGGAGATCGATCTGGTTGATTTGCCTCCTGAAGACCTGCTGAAGCGACTTAAGGAAGGCAAAGTCTATGTCCCTGAACAAATAGCGCGTGCGGCTACCAATTTCTTCCGCGAGGGCAATCTCATTGCACTGCGTGAGTTGAGCATGCGCACTGCTGCGCAGCGTGTTGATGAGCAGATGCGGGCTCATATGGAGACGCGTGCCGTCCGTGGCCCTATGGCGGCCGCCGTCGAACGCATTATGGTGTGCATAAGGCCCGGCCCTCAGGGCAATCGCTTGGTGCACAGTGCGTACAGGTTAGCCTCTCGACTGGGTGCCGAATGGTTTGCCATCTATGTTGAGACACCCGATATTACCCGGCTGTCGCCGGATCAGCAGGACCGACTGATGAATATGTTGCGGCTGGCTGAGCGATTGGGAGCCAAAACAGCGACCATTCAAGGACGCTCCGTCGCTGAGGCCGTAACAGAATATGCAAGCAAGAACAACGTCACCAAGATACTTGTCGGTAAGCCTGTCGATAACGGGTGGCGGAGATTGCTGGGCACGTCAGTTGTGAGTCAAATCATTCGCCGGAGTGAACCTATTGATGTGTACCTTGTCGGTGACAGCAGGGCAACGCCCCTGAAGCGAGAAAAAGCGGCGGCCAAACAGCCCTCGTATCGTTGGCGGCGCTACCTGCTGGGCCTAGCATTGGTAGTCATGTCTACCTTGCTGGGTCTAGCGTTGCGTCCCCATGTCTCGCCCACCAGCATAATAATGATTTATCTGCTAAGCGTCGTCGTTTCGGCCCTTTACCTTGGCCTCGGCCCAGCAATCCTAGTCTCCATTCTTGGAGTGCTAGCATTTGATTTCTTTATAATTGTTCCCTATCTCTCATTTGACGTTGCAGAAACAGAATATGTTTTCACTTTAATTGTATTGCTCATCATAGGTATTGTGGTGAGCTATCTTATGTCACGGGTTCGCCGGCAAACCAGAGTGGCGCGTCACCGCGAATTCGAAACTGCTACCCTGTATGCTCTAAGCCGTAATTTGGCAGCCACTATCGGGCTGCAGGCCACTATTCGTGCCATTATCAGCAGTGTAAAGGATACATTTGGACGCGATGCGGTAGTCTTTTTGCCCGACTTCCACAATAAGGGAACACTCAAGCCGCATACTGAGGGCCCGAACCTTGTCATTGATAAAAATGAAGTTGCCGCAGCAGTATGGTCTTTTGAGCACCAGAAGACGGTGGGACATGGCACTGACACGCTCCCCAATGCTAAGGCGCTATATTTACCGCTGAATACAGCCAGGGGAGCGGTAGGAGTGATGGCTCTATGGGTATTTGACGCAGCAAGCCAGTTGACAATCGAACAAACGCGTCTTTCGGAGGCCTTTGCCGACCTCGCCGCAGTGGCTATTGAGCGCACCCAACTGGCTGAGGAAGCGCGCAATGCGCAAATCCTGGAGGCCACGGAGAGACTGCAGACAGCGCTTCTCAATTCAATTTCCCACGACTTGCGCACACCGTTGGTGTCCATCATCGGCGTGTTGAGCAGTCTGCAGGAAAAAGGAATGGGTCTTGATGATATAGCCAGGAGAAATCTGATCCAGGTCGCAAGTGAGGAGGCGGATAGGCTGAACCACTTAATAGCCAACCTGCTTGATGTGTCCAGAATTGAAGCCGGTGCAATCAGGATATCCAGGCAGCCTTCCGATGTGCAGGAGATGATCGGCGTAGCCTTGGAACAGTTGAACAGCCGCTCGGGCAGTCGCCCTATCAAAATAGACATGCCAGCCGAGCTGCCTTTTGTTTCCGTGGACTTCGGTCTTATTGTACAGGCTCTGGTTAACATTGTGGACAATGCGCTCAAGTATTCATCACCCGATTCGCCCATTGATATTAGCGGACGGCAGGTTGCTCAGCAGGTTGAGATCGCAGTGGCAGACCGGGGAATCGGCATCCCCCCGGAGGACTTGCAGCGTGTTTTCGACAAGTTCTATCGTGTGCACCGCCCGGATAACGTGACCGGCACAGGGTTGGGGTTGTCTATTAGCAAAGGGATTGTTGAGGCGCATGGCGGCCGCATTGTGGCCGAGAACCGTCCCGGTGGCGGCACGATTATCAGGTTAACGCTGCCGGTTGCTGAGGCTGGTCAATAGGGTGAAGGGTCAGGGACATGAGCGAGGATAAGCCGCGGGTGCTGGTAGTTGACGATGAGCAAGCTATTCTGAGATTCTTGCGCGTTGCCCTGGAATCTCAGGCTTATACGGTTTTTGAAGCTGCCTCGGGGCAGGAAGCGCTTTCCGATGTTGTCGCCCACAAGCCGGATGTAGTCATCCTAGACCTGGGCTTACCCGATATCGATGGCGTTGAAGTCACGCGGCTGCTCCGCCAGTGGACGCAAATCCCGATTATCATACTTTCCGTCCGGGGCTCGGAGCCCGACAAGATTGCTGCACTCGATGCCGGGGCGGATGACTATCTGACCAAGCCCTTTGGGGTCGGAGAGCTGCTGGCCCGGCTGCGTGCTGCCTTGCGCCGTGCATCTCAACCCAAAGGTGAGCCGGTCTTCACCAGCGGTGACCTCAAAGTCGACCTGGCACGAAGGCTGGTCACCGTAGCAGGCCGCGAAGTGCAATTAACACCTAACGAGTATGACCTGCTCCGTACACTCATAGCTCACGCAGGGAAAGTATTAACCCATCGTCATTTGCTGCGTGAAGTTTGGGGAACAGTCTACGAGCAGGAATTCCATATTTTGCACGTGAATATCAGCAATTTGCGCCGTAAAATCGAACCTGATCCAGCGCGCCCTCAGTTCATAGTCACCGAGCCAGGCGTAGGCTATCGGCTGAGAACCACCTAGAGATTGGCGAGCAGGATTGCTTCAACTCCCTTCACAATATTACTAACCCAAGCAAAACTGAGATATCCTATCTAATCTTTATCAGCACAGGATATGTCCTGTATGCAGTCCGCCGGATAGAAGTTGTTCTCGCCCTTGTCATGGTTGGGATACCACACCTGAGCAAAGAACGGGTTTTTCTTTGCCTCGTCGTCGTAGTTCCAGGGAGGAGGCACACAATCAGGACACCAGTGACCCGCCTTAAGGATGGTGTATGGTTTCCCTGTAAAAACGTGCCCCCGAGCGCATTTCCATTGGAGCGCCTTATACAAGTCGCCATTCCATCTTTTTGACAAGCACTCGCCGCCTCTGAATACTGCTGCACCTCGCAGATCCTTGAGAGCAAGCCTCTCTTTGGATTCATCATACCCGTGGTCAAGCCTGTGCCATGCAGGCTCAGGATCCATCTGAGGCATATTTTTGCCCCAACCGGGAATCGCTTCATAGGTCTTATAGTTCTTAAAGAAGGCCGTTATCCGCATATCGCACCTATTCTTGTACCAGTAGGCTGTTCCGTTCCTGTGATTCTCAGCCATGTTCCTCAAGATTTCATAAGTGGACTGCTCCATCTGTTTCTGCAACTCAGGGTTCTTCCTGCATTCAGCAGCCATTTGCTGCATCTCCGGCGGCATGGTCTTGGCTAAATCTTCCCAGTAGACATCAAGTGAATCTCTCCAGTAATGCAAGTACTTATTAAGGAGATGGCTATCTTCATAATACTGCATGTGAAAGTTTCTCAGAGCAAACCATTTCCGCTCTGCGCAAGATTCAATGCCAGACAGCCCGTTAACTTGAAAGCTCTTGTTCATAAGGTCGTAACAAACGCACCTCATTTTGGGACCACCGCCCATGTTGTACGCCCTGCGCCAGAAGTCAGAATCATCGGGTATATCAAGACAATGAACTAGACCATACCCAGCATCTCGGTCAGTGACATTCTCCATGAAAGAATCGATGGGCTGATGGAACATAATGGGATCCATCAGACTACTGAATTCGGCGTAATCCACGGGCATGATATAGGTCATGCGCAAGGATGCCCAGTGTTTAATATCGGAATCCAGAACAGCCCTTTCGCCGGCAATCTTGGTTACGGCATAAAAATCGAAGATGGAAGGTTTGAGCGGATCTCCCACTCTGCCCCAGTGAATACTTTGCAGGCGATCACCGGTCTCTGCTACGGTACCGGTGTAGACTAACCTGATATGTTCTGCGCCATTTGGCTGTGCCTCAATCGCCTTGACAATGTTCCTTATACCATCGGTGTTGCATGCTGTAGCCGATTCAGGATAGTAATCAGCCTGAGGCGAAATAAAAGCCATGGCATCGAGTACCCAGTCAACCCCTCTAATGACTTCTTCTACGTCTGCATAGTTCGCCGCGTCCCCCCATACTATCTTGAATCCACCGCGTTCAGTTACCCCTTTCCCGGGAATCGGCTTCATCCTGACCTCTTCCTCATACTTTTGGAAAAGACCTTTGTTCTTCTCCGAAGGGCGCAGCAGAATGACTATGTCGTACTTTTCCCTTTTCCCCCACAGCTCTTTGAAGGCCTCGTGTCCCATGGTACCTGAAGCACCGAATAAACAGACTTTTTCCTTTTTCATAGCTCACCCCACTACATTATGCTCTTAGTGTTCGAAAAGCTCCCCTGTCTAGATAATAACCAGCCATGAGCTAAAAAGTCAAAAAGGATGAGGATAAGCAAGAAGTCGTCACGTTTTGGAGACGCAGACGGAGGTCGGGCAACATCTCCAATACTCAGGACCCCATCTCTATCATGCCTTCCCGAAGTTTCACGTAGTAGCTTCGCAATTCTGGGCAACTTGACATATTATGAATTAATGGTATTATATATTTAACAACCTGTAATAGTTTGCTATTCCCCGACCTGTTCTATACTCAGGCATTCCCCAGGCCATGGATGATCAGACTCTAACCAGGTCATAAATGTGAAAGGAGGTCATCCATGAGCTACGCGGACAAAACTCTTACCTGCGCGGATTGCGGCACAGGGTTCACGTTCAGCGCTTCTGAGCAGGAGTTCTTCGCTTCCAAGGGCTTCACCAATGAGCCAGGGCGTTGTCCTGACTGTCGGGCAGCCAGAAAACAACAGCGCGGCGGTAATGGGTATAGTAGCGGAGGCTACCGACAGCAAAGGGAAATGTACCCTGCTGTATGCGCCTCTTGCGGCAAAAACACCCAGGTACCCTTCGAGCCCCGAAACGGGCGACCGGTTTATTGCTCTGACTGCTACTCCAAGACGAGGCGCTAGAGATAACCGGAAGCAGTTGCTTCAGTATCCTGAATTGCTTTGAGAGCTTAGGCTGAGGATAACGGGCAGTTGGGAATGGTGCCCGATCCCTCTTTTCAATACACCACATTGTCTTGGCATCCCATAGTGTTCTTCGTTTTCACCGTTTCTCGGTGACATTCCCTGGAGTGCTCTTTAGTTTATTTGACCGGGGCCTCCCAACAAAACAGTTTTCTATTTCGCACGAGGAGGGATTGAAATGGAGAGTGAGCATGTGACACAACATGATGCCCATTCCGAGATATGTATTCATCACTGGTTAATAAATGAGAAGAACTTCGGCGTTTGCAAGAAATGCGGGGCAAGCAAGCAGTTCAGCAGCAGCTCGTGGTACGACGCAAGTATGAAGAAGACACTGCAGACCAAATCAAGCAAGATACCCCAAGGCGCTCCAAACCCCAAAAGCTGACCCAAGCCGTCGCTGGCTTCACAATAGAACAACTGAATTTTCAACCATCCTAGGGGAAAGAGGGACCAATGGCACACGCAAAACCTGGTGATACTGTTTGGGTGCACTATACTGGCAGACTGGATGATGGCACGATATTCAAGACCTCTAACGAGCACAAACCTCTAAGATTCAAGATTGGGGAGTCCAAGCTGCTCCCAGCCCTCGAGCAAGCAGTGGTTGGGCTGAAACCGGGCGAGTCTAGAAACATCAGGATTTTGGCCGCTGAAGCATACGGCCCACGCCGTGAAGAGATGGTGGTGGCGGTAGATAGGAAGAACTTCCCCAAGAACATCAAGCCATACGTCGGCATGGAACTTGACGTTCATCAAAATGATGGCAAGGTATTCCCAGCAAAGGTGGCTGATGTCTCGGAATGTAGCGTGACGCTGGATGCCAACCATCCTCTAGCAGGGAAAGACGTTATCTTCGACATTGAGCTCGTTGAGATTGTATAGGTAGCGTTGTCTCTACCCAGGCAAAGAATTAAGCAGCGTAGCCCTACATAACAGAAAAGCTACGCTGCTACATATCTCAGGGTAGTCTGAAGCATCTGCTCCATGCTGCCTGCGGAACAAGGACAAAAAGTGGAGGCTGCAAGTCTGCAGCCTCCACAGAATGCGCAACCACTATGTTGCTAAGCTAGTCACACTTGGGCAGCGCCTCTCTGAGTTCCTTGAAGTACTCGTCTTCGGTCTTACCCGTGATGTCCTTGAAGTACTTGTCCGGCTTGATGCTCACGATAGTTTCGGCGAGCTCTTTCTTGCCTTCAAAGTTGCCTCTCCTCTGAATCATCATCTTCTGCGCCTGAGGGGAGCCAGCGCCGTGCAGCGCCTCGGGAAGACCCGCCCCCACTGCCATGTTCTCGATAAGCCTGAGCATCCTCATCCTGTGCTCTGTCGGCGTCCCTGCTTTGCCAACCAAATACTTGTCTATGTACTTGCCTATCTCAGGATTTCTGAAGTCCTTCTCCGAAGGCATGGTTATGATCAAGCCACCGGCAATATCCTGTGCCAGGCGCATCCACTCATAGGCAAATCTAGTTATGTTAAGTTTAGTTACATTCGCCAGAAGCGGATTGATGGTGTACGCCCCTGAATTGGTCTTGCTGCCCTGGTACGAGCAAGCCAGCGAGCAGGACCAGCAGGTCTCCGACATGCTGGTCATCTCAGCCAGTAAGTCCTTGATATAGGGAGCCTTCTCTACACCATTGTTCTCCGCCATCCAGTAGGCAGCGCCCGTTACCACATCGGCAAGCCCGACCTTGCAGCCTCCATAGTTGCTCCTGTGGAACCCGGCAAACGTCTCCACAAGCTGGCCGGTTAAATCGTATTCTCCGCACATGAAGACCCTGTCCCAGGGCACGAAAACGTTATCGAAGATTATCAGGGCCTCCCCGCCGACGATACCGTACTTGGCATTGCCCGGGTCAATCTCTCCATCGAGCCGCCTGGTATCATTGGTCTGCCGTCCGAAAATCAGCGTGACACCCTTGGCGTCAACAGGCACAGCGAAGCAGACGGCGTAATCCTTGTCCTCAACGCCCATAGCCCTCGTAGGCATAGCTATAATTTCGTGCGCATTAACCGTACCCGTAATGTGAGCCTTGGCACCCCGGACTACTATGCCGTCATCCTTTTTCTCCACTACATGCACATACACATCCGGGTCCTGCTGCTGATGCGGCCTCAGACTCCTGTCACCTTTGGGGTCGGACATAGCTCCAGCCAGCATCAAATCGTTGTCCTGGACATATTTCAGGTATTTCTTGAACCGTTCGTGATATTTCGTACCGTATTTCTTGTCTATATCATAGGTAGTAATATAAGTGGCATTGAGGCCATCGAGGCCTACACACCTCTGGAAGCAAGTGGCTGTCTTCTGCCCCAACAGCCGCATCATCTTCACCTTGTTGACCAGGTCGTCGATGCTTTGGTGTACATGGGTAAACCTGTTAATCTTCTCCCCTGTCAGATTGGAGGTGGCAGTCATCTCCTTCTCAAACTCGGGGTGCTTCGCCAGTTCGTAAGTCATGGCCGCCGCAACGATATGAGGCCTGAACAGCGGATAATCGACTACATTCTTCACCCTTTCCCCGAATACATACACCCTGGGCTTCAGTTTCTTGAGACTCTCTATATATTCTTTCCCGGATTTGATAGCCATCTAGTTTCCTTCCTTTCTTCTCCCCTAAATATAGAATAGACCGTTCAGGTCCCGAATTCAAATTGACACTGCCAGGGGCATCTCTTCTTCAGCCCACTGCATTCCTAATTAGTAAGCTACCTCAAACGCACAGCCAGCCGCCATCCACAAATAGGGTCTGCCCGGTTATGTAATTCGACTCATCCGAAGCTAGGAAAATAGCAGCGCCCACAACCTCCTCGGGCTGGGCGAATCTTTTCAGAAGGTTCTTGTTCTTGAGTTCATCATATATCGCCTGATTCCCTCTCAAACCGGCGGTGAACTCCGTCTCCACATAGGAAGGGCCTATGGCATTCACCAGTATGTTGTGCTGAGCCCATTCAGCAGCCAGTACCTGGGTAAGCGAGATGATGCCTGCTTTGCTGGCACAATAGGCGACCAAACGGGGCAGGGCTACTTTCCCGCCGACCGAGGTCATATTGATAATCTTGCCGCTTTTCTGCTTGATCATCACCTTGCCCACAGCCTGAGCGCAGAGGAATGCTCCCGTAAGGTTCGTAGCGATAATCTGGTCCCACGCGTCCTTACCTGTTTCCTCTACCCGCTTCCATATCGGGCTGATGCCGGCATTGTTGACCAGGATGTCTATTCGGCCGAACTGCTTCACTACCTGAGCAACCACCTGGTTGACACTATCAACGTTCGTGACATCCAACCTGAGAGCAACCGCTTTCTTGCCCTTCCTGGTCAGTTCCCTGGCAAGGTTCTTTGCCAGGGCCTCGGAGCGTCCGCACACGATGACATTGGCCCCTTCCTTAGCGTAGCCTATAGCGACAGCCCGGCCAATCCCCTTAGTAGAGCCGGTTACTATGGCAACCTTACCCTGTAGCCTCATCGGAAATCCCTCCTGTCAAGCAGCATGGGCGTAGATAGTGAGCAGAAATGAGTTTTGTAAGTGCTGAGTTGGAGAATGATTGAGAACGTCTGGAGCCCTTCTTAGGTTATTTTGGTGGAGCTGGGGTGGCGACAAGCAGAACTTTCAAGCTTACATTCACCCTTACCCCATAACAATCATATCTGAAATCCAAATGGAGGTCAACCTGACCAAAATATACGTCGAGTCGTCAAATCATCAGTCAAATTGTCAGTCAGATGGTCAAGTTGCCAAAAAATGTTGCCCGTTGACACATATTGAAGGAGATTTTGCATGAAGGAAATATCAGGAGCAAAGAGACAGGAAGTAGTCCAGTACTATCTGCTTGGCTATTCCTATGAGGAGCTAGTGAGAGAAACAGGCGTATCACACGGCAGTGTCGCCAACATCATTAAGGACGTCGAGGATGGTCGACTGGCTATCCCAGGTAGTACATTTGACCAAGTGAATGACCTTAGACAATTATCACTTGACCTCAGGAAGAAGAAACTTGAACCATCTCAAGCTTTGCTTGGGCTTCTGTTATTTGAAAGGTTTCGAGCCTTGGGCATAAGCCCAGAATTGGTAGATAGTTGGGCAGAGCTTACCAAGAGATTCACTCCTGTTGATTTCCCGACAGAAGAGTTTTTCGGGATAGCCCTCAGAGTCCATGAACTTGAAAAGACTGAAGGTAGGCCTTTTGAAGATTTGACCGAAGAGTACAAGAGGAAGCAGGAAAGCGTGGAAAAACTGAGCAAAGATGTCGATTCCCTACTTAAGAAAAAATCACAGCTTTCCGGAGAAATAGAGCCGTTGAGCAAACAACTAGAAACCATGAAGCGAGCAAAGGAGAAACTTGAAGACCAAACCGAGATACAAAACACAAAGGTGGAAGAGCTCAAAGTAACAGTGAAGGAACTCAAGGAAGAAAAAGCTCTGTTAAACAGGCAGGTTGAAGACCTAAAAAGAAGAGAAAACAAGCTGTCCGCCGATGTTGAAGGAAAAGAAGAATCATTAATAAGGCTCAGTGAGATCGGCTTGCCAGATGAAGACCTTCTACGCCTCAGGACCTTCCTAGAAAAAATGAGTGAAAACCGGCTGGCGGCTTTATTCTAGGAGGATTACTAACCAAGGATGGGTGGGGTGCTCTAAATTTTGGTTTAGCAGGTCTTGACGAGGCACTTCAGGGATCTGGGCGTGCTAAATGGGTTGTGTTGTTGGGGAAAAGAATAGTAGTTGCAGCAAGCGAAAACAATCCGTTAGAAGGGAAATGGCTTGCATGGGACAGTCTGAAACTAGCAATGGATGAGTTAAGAAACAAGGCTTTAGGCGGAGAGGCGTTAGGTAATCTCGATGATGTCCTGTATAGATTGGAGCATAAGAGCGAGAGGAGATTCATCAATGTTAGACTGCCGATTCAGTTAAAATCCAAAGGAGAATTCATTCAATGAAGTCCCACGCCCTTAGCCGTATGTTGTCTAAAAAAATGGTTTTTGTGCTCCTATGTTGGGCTGTGGATTGCACTAAACAAGCTTTACCAAGACTCCGTGACCCCACTGAATTATAGAGGGACTGCAGCAGCCCACACTCTTGCTGGTAAGGAGAGATTCAAGCTCCCCAGCAAAACCACTACAGCCCCCCTCAGTAACTTAGAGTGATAGTTCCTTTGTCACTTCCATCCCGTCTATCCTATTCATTAGATATGGAAGAGGAGGGGCAAGGCCCCTCCTCTTCGCGTTATGTCCTTGACTTCATTGTCAGTTTCTCCCAGTCAACCCGTGGGAATTGTTGGTTACCGAGCGTCCTTTCCGGTGCAGTTGTGGAACTGCTGGTTACCGAACATCAGGAAGCCTGAGACGTCCAGGACCACATCTCCATTCGGGGCAGTGATCTTGATCCAGGCCCAGTCGTTAACGCCCGGTTCACCGGCATCGGTGAAGATCCACTCAGCGGTGTAACCGGGTTTCCCGTTGTACCTGCCAGTGCCCCAGCCATGGTATGTGTCACAGGCAGCACGAGGAGGGTCAGGCACAATCGACGGATCATCAGTGCAAATGGCATTGGTAAGTTTCAGGAGGTGGAATTTATTGCCCCCCCCAGTTAACCTCAAGCCTATTGGGCAGCTGGTTCGCATTGCAGTGGAGTTCGAAACCATGAGTCACACGTGGTTCCCTATCGGACCCGATGGTTCCACCACCTGTTATGCGACACCTTGCTGGTTTAATGACATTGACGTGTGCGCAGTCTCTATCAGTCACTTCATTGGTCAGCGGCCCTACTGGTTCACCATAGACATCCACGCAGTTTTGCAGCATTTGAGGGTCAGTTTCCAGGATGACGCGGGTGAAGTCGTGGGACTCACAGGCACCTACAGCCAGGGTATCAGCGTAGGAAGCCGACAGGTTCCCTAGCATGTCGTCAATTACATATACGTTCTCCAGGGCTATATCGCCGCAGTTGCACACATTGATAGTGTAGGTGATGGTGTCTCCGGGCTCGCCTTCGGTTGGGTTAGCCGTCTTGGTGACGCAAATGGCAGGATTCACCAGGTCCACCTCGGCGCAGAGCTCGGAAGTGGCCGGGTCAGGGACGATGTCGTTGGTCATACCTACGGGGTTGGCATGGACCGTAAGACAGTTCCTCATCGGGTCAGAAGCGTCTGCCGGGATAGTGTAGGGGAAATCTACACAAATCTCGTCACCCGCGGCTATAGTTGATGGGAAGTCCAGTGTGCCCATTAGGGAGTCCACTAAACTGAGGTTCTCCAGGTCTATGTCGCCGCAGTTGGTGACGCAAATGGTGTAGGTGACCACGTCGCCGGGCTTGGAGACCGTTGGGTTAACCGTCTTGATCACGCTAAGGCAAGGACTCACAAGGTCCACCGAAGCCGAATCTTCGTCACAAACCTGCAACCCCAAGGGGTCATCGCCACAGGCCTCGACCGTGTTCTCCACCGGGTCAGGGTCAGTTGCCAGGACGGTGCGGTCGAAGTCGTGGGACTCACAGGCACCTGCAGCCAGGGAGTCGGCGAATGAACCCGACAGGTCACCCAGGAGCGAGTCGTCAACCGTGACACTGGTCAGGGTAGTAGTGCCGCAGTTGCACACCTCGATGGTGTAGGTGACCACGTCGCCGGCCTTGGAGGTGGTTGGGTTAGCCGTCTTGGTAACCTCTATGCATGGAGCTATGATGTTCACCTCGGCACTGTCGCTATCGGTGACGTCATTGGTCAGCGGACCAAGTGGGTTACCATGGACAACCACCGTGTTATCCAGCGGGTTGGGGTCAGTTTCCAGGATGACGCGGGTGAAGTCGTGGGACTCACAGGCGCCTACAGCCAGGGTGTCAGCGAATGAACCCGAGAGGTCACCCAGCAGGGAGTCAACTACGGTTACGCCCTCCAGGGCTATATCGCCGCTGTTGCACACTTCAATAGTGTAGGTGATAGTGTCTCCAACATGAGCCGTGGTTGGGTCAGCCGTCTTGGTGACACTAATGTCAGGATGCACCAGGTCCACCTCGGCGCAGAGCTCGGAAGTGGCCGGGTTAGGGACAATGTCGTTGGTCATTGGCCCTAAGGGGTTGGCATGGACCTCAACGCAGTTCTCCATCGGGTCAAGAGCATCTGCCGGGATAGTGTAGGGGAAATCCAGGCAAATCTCTTCACCAGCGTCTATCGTTGTGGGGAAGGCCAGTGGGCCCATCAAGGAGTCAACTACCGTGAGGCCTTCCAGTGTGACATCGCCGCAGTTGGTGATGCAGATGGTGTAGGTGACCACGTCGCCAGGCTTGGAGACAGTCGGGTTAACTGTCTTGGTCACGCTCATGCAAGGATGCACCAGGTCCACCTCAGCCGAGTCCTCGTCACAGACCTCGAACCCCGTGACGTCATCGCCACAGGCCTCGACCGTGTTCTCCAGCGGGTCAGGGTCAGTTGCCAGGACGGTGCGGTCAAAGTCGTGGGACTCACAGGCACCTATAGCCAGGGAATCAGCGAATGAACCCGACAGGTCACCCAGGAGCGAGTCGTCAACTTCGACGTCAGAGAGTGTCGCATCGCCGCAGTTGCACACCTCGATGGTGTAGGTGACCACGTCGCCGGCCTTGGAGGTGGTTGGGTTAGCCGTCTTGGTAACCTCTATGCACGGAGTTAGGATGATCGTCGGAATGTCCTTAGTGTCTGTTGCAACAGATACAGGGTCGGTCAGCAGCGTCGCCGAGAAATGGGCCTCTCCGTAGGCAACGGTGACGCCGGGGTTGAGAGCCAGGACAACCGACAGCGCCGGCGTGTTACCAGGATTAAAGCTGACGCTTTGGCCAACCAGTAAACTGGGGATAGTGGCAATGGTCACCGGAGCACCCGGATTGCCGGTGGCATCCGGTGGGGCGAACGTTACCACTATATTTTGAGCGTCGGCACTAATTAGTGGCAAGACAGAGGGATTGTTGGATATCGTAATAAAGTAACTTAGAGTGTCACCGTCATGTGCCACGGTGGGTATGACACCCAGGTTCATGTTCAGTCCGCTTGCGTTGGCACCCGGCGGGCTCTCAGCCCCCAACGCCAGTGCTGGCGTGGCGAAGGGAACGACCAGGCTCGCCAGCATCGCCAGCATAACCAGTACAAAAAATACCTTTGTTTTCACTTCCTTAATCTCCTTCCTTGTAGATTATTTTGTAGATTAGTGTACCTGATAGCTCTATAAAATCATTATCTTATTCACATACCTACCCCCACCTCCTCACCTCTGAAACTAAAACAGACATTACACCCTTGTTTCTCAGTTGGGTCTCGGCTAACCGGGTGGTTAGTCGGTAAAAGAACTCAAGCCTCCACACCACCCGAGACTGAAGGGCCTAAGAATCATCTTGCCATGTTGCATCGAAGGCCATCTCGCTTTCGCGCCAGACCAAGCGCATACTAACACGTAAAGGTACAAATTCGAGTTCCCATAGTACCCGCATCGTTTTTTCCTGGTGGAAATTCGGTTCCTTTTTGGTTGAAGAACCATACCTTTTGGATTATGTAACCATGTTTTCATTTGGTGTAAAATTGGCTACATTTCGGTGGAAATAATTCTCGTTCCGGTTGGATCATGACGGCTAAACGCCAAGCTCTAATCATGCAGTTGTAAAGATGTTGAACAGCACATCGGGTCTATAGAATAAAGTTGCATTATTAATATTTAATGAATATTTCACTTTTCCCAGGCATATGTTATGACTTTGTTATAAGAAGCGCTTATTATGAAATCGCTCTTCCTAGCGTAAAAGGATCGACTGCCGAACGTTCGTGATTAGATTCATGTGATCAGGGTGGTTTTGGGGGAGGCAGTCCATGAAAGTCCTGGCAATAAATAGCCCTCCAGAAGAAATAAGGGATATATCTCTAGCGCTGGAAGTTCGCTGGCAGCACTCACGCGTCATACCTATCAAAGATAATGACCCTTGCCTGGAATTCATAGAAACAGAATTACCCGATCTGGTAATACTTGATATCTCGCGGACTAGTTGTGATGGTTTGGAGTTAATTGGCAAAATTCGTTCGTCCTCAGAGGTGCCTCTTATCATCGTTACCGCCAGCAATGGAAACGATGTTGTAAGAATCTCCGCCTTGGATAAAGGGGCTGATGATTATCTGATAAAGCCGTTCGCACCCATGGACTTCATTTGCAAGACAGTAGCAGTAATGCGCCGATGCCAACCGGCTGAATCAGAAAGAGAAGAGACAATCACAATAGGTGACGTGACCATCGGCTACGGCTCACGCCAAGTTTGCGTTTCAGGTAATCCGGTAAAATTGACACCTATAGAATTCAATCTGCTTTCTTTGCTTGCCAGAAACCAGGGCAGAGTATTCACTCATAGCGCTTTACTTGAAAGAGTCTGGGGCAAAGACTATGTTGATGAAACCGGCTTTGTTAAAAAGTATATACATCGACTTCGCCGCAAGCTGGGGGATGACCCACAGAATCCTAAGATGATTTTCTCGGAACGAGGTGTGGGTTACAGATTTGCAAAATCTCCAAAGTCTTGACAGAGCAGTTCCTACAAAGAAGTCCACTAATAGAGCCTTAAAACCAGTTTTCCACTAATATTTCACCGATTTTCAACTCCTCCAGGTACCAATGCAACCAATGCTGACACTTAAGAATGATAGATTTGGTTAAGTTTTTAGGATTTTTTAGTCAAATGCGTTGTGTCGCCAATAGCCGAATTCTCCTGATTGATGTTAACAAGGTATCGAGATTAAATATCACTTCGGCCCTTGAAGATGCTAGCTTTACCGTAATAACCGCGGGCACCTTTGCTAGAGGCAGAGCCAAGATGCTAAGAGTTGATCCTGACTTGATTATTTTATCTGAAGATTTCGGGCTGACCAAGCGACTGAGTATTGATAGGTTAATACACTTGACCGAAGCTCCGCTCATAGTGGTCGGTACAGATAAAAGTGAGGTTACGTCTCTGTTATTGGCCGGTGCAGATGCGTATATGTTGAGGCCTGTTAATATCGCGGAGTTGCTAGCTAGGATCCGTTCGTTGTTGCGCCGTGGAAAGATGCATATTCACTCGAGAGAAGATTTAGATTCGAAGATAATATAACGGTTCCCTTCATTTGGGGTCATTCGATTCGAGACCTGAGACTACATTTTTTACGGCAAACTAAGCCTCGATGACTTGGCTTCCAGAATCAAGGAACTCAGGGCAAGACGGGATGAACTGGGCAAAGCGAGGCTTCGGTTAGAGACTGACATGTCAGCTCATGGAGCCACACATGTAGACGCGCTTACTGTAAAATCATATGCTGAAGACTTAAAGGCTCTTCTTAACGAGGCCGACATCACAGAGAGCAAATCTTTCCTTCGTTCATTCATTAAGCGCATCGAAATAGACAAGAGCGAGGCTGTGATCCACTATAATCTACCAATTCCTCCGCACCGGAGCGATATGCAATCGGCAGGAGTTCTGCCTATTGATAATCATGGTGGAGCTGGGGGGATTCGAACCCCCTACCTCTTGAATGCCATTCAAGCGCTCTCCCAAATGAGCTACAGCCCCACGCGCTAATATGTTACTATAAAAAGCTGACCCAATCAACACATTCGGCCGCTTGCCCTCCCTTCGAACCAAACCCACATTATTTGAGATGAAAGTCACATACACTGTGAAGTAATCGGGGGTAGAATATGCAGAAAAAAGAGAGGAGGTGCTCAGATGATCGGATTAATAGTTCTTGCCGTTTTAGGGGTAGCTCTAATTGGGCTAGGTGCGTTTGCCTCGCCAGGGTTAGCGGTATTAGTGCCTGCGCTCGCCATTCCTGATATAGGGCGAAATCTTCTCGGCGTTTTGGTGATACCGGCATCCTTGATAGGGATAATCGTAGCTTCGTTTTACTCTTTCAGATTGGTTTCCCCACTGGTCAGGGCGTTCACCTCGAGGCAGAAAGTGCCCGAGCTTGGTGTAAGCGAAGAATATGAGGGGGAAAAGGCTGCGGCAGAATGCAACGAAAGGCTGCAGCGCGCAATTTCATATAGAAGCGCTCTGTCAGGTTTGCTGAGGCCTGAGGCTTATCCCGTAACCTGTCCGCCGCGCACGAAATAGTCTTCCGGAGACAGAGCGTTTTGCTGGTTTATGGAACTTTTTATTTTCCCTTCAAGTATCGGGACATTGCTTTCTGCACCGCCCATCGGAATCTCAAGGGCATTAGCTTGCTCGCCCTCGGGTTGCGCCTAACTACAAGATGAAGTAAAATACTAAAGATTATCACCCGGGGAGGGGCCATGGAGAAGTATCGCACCGAGCAGATCCGTAACGTCGTCTTGCTGTCTCACACCAATGCTGGCAAGACCTCGCTCTGCGAGAATATGCTGTTCCAGGCAAAGGCAATCAACAGACTGGGCAAAGTAGATGAAGGTACCGCAACGTCAGACTACGAGCCCGAGGAAACCAAGCGCAAGATCAGCATCAACCTCTCCCTGCTTCCCTTTGAGTGGAACAAGACCAAGGTCAACCTCATCGATTCGCCGGGTTATCCCGATTTTGTAGGAGAAGTCAAGGCAGCACTGCGCGCCGCTGACGGAGCAATCATAATAGTCTCTGCAGCATCCGGCGTAGAGGTAGGGACCGAGCTGGTCTGGAAATACGCCGACGATAGGGTGCTTCCCCGAATTCTGTTTGTTAATAAGATAGACCGGGAGAACGCTGATTTCTTCAAGACTGTGGAGCAGTTACAGAGCAAGTTCGGCAGGAAGTGCGTGCCTATTCAGTTGCCCATAGGGGCTGAGAGCAAATTTGAAGGGGTGGTAGACCTGATCAGCAAGACTGCCAAGCCGCCTTCCTCTCTTGCCGACAAGATAGCAGCCTTTCGCGAGAAACTGGTGGAATCCGTGGCTGAGACCGACGACAGCCTTATCACCAAATACCTTGAGGGAACCGAGCTAACCGATGATGAGGTCCGCCGCGCTCTGCGGGCCGCGACCATTAACAGCAAGCTGGTGCCGATCCTGGCTGGCTCGGCTCTGCAAAGCAAGGGCATGACTGAGCTAATTGATTCCATATTAAACTACCTTCCCTCGCCTAAGGACAAGGGCAAGGTCACAGCCAAAAATGTCCAGACTCAGCAAGACGAGGAGATTGAACCCGATGAGTCAGCGCCACTGGCAGCACTCGTCTTCAAGACTACCGCAGACCCCTATGTAGGAAAACTCACCTATCTCAGAGTCTACAGCGGCGTCATCAAAAGCGATTCCAGCGTCTGGAACGCCACCAAAAAGCGGGCCGAGCGCATCGGCCAGCTTTATATGATACGGGGCAAATCTCAGGAGCCCGTACCTCAGATTACCGCCGGAGACATCGGCGCAGTAGCCAAACTAGCAGAGACCGGAACCAGCGATACTCTTTCTAACAAAGACCATCCCTTGGCTCTCTCCCCCATTGAGTTCCCCCAGCCCACGCTGAGCGTCTCCGTCCAGCCCAAGACCAAGGCTGACCTGGATAAACTGGGAAGCTCTCTGGCCAGGCTAACCGAGGAGGACCCCACACTTGCTGTGCGCAAAGACATCGATACCGCAGAGACCGTCCTCTCGGGCATGGGAGATACTCACTTCGAAGTCGCTGCCGAGAAGATGAAACGCAAGTTCGGCGTCGAGGTGAAAATCGAGACTCCTAAGATACCGTATAGGGAGACAATCACCATGCCGGTAGAGGCAGAATATAAGCACAAGAAGCAAACCGGCGGACATGGTCAGTATGGACATGTCTGGCTCAGGCTCGAACCACTGCCTCGAGGCAGCGGGGCTGAGTTCGCTTCAAAGGTTGTAGGCGGCTCGGTGCCCAAGAACTATATCCCCGCTGTGGAAAAGGGAGTCAATGAAGGATTGAAGGAAGGTGGACTGGCCGGTTATCCTCTGACCGACATGAAGGTAACGCTATTCGATGGCAGCTTTCACGCCGTAGATTCTTCGGAGATATCCTTCAAGATAGCGGCCTCCTATGCCTTGAAAAAAGGGTTCTCCCAGGGGCAGCCGGTGCTCCTTGAGCCGATAATGAACGTGCACATCACCATCCCCGATAACTTTACCGGCGATGTCATGAGCGACCTCAATAGCAAGCGGGCCAGGGTAATGGGGATGTCGCCCGGCGGCGGGATCAATCACATAGATGCCCAAGCCCCGCTGGCCGAGATGCTCAAATACGCCACCGATTTGAGGGCGATTACCCAGGGACGCGGCACCTACACCATGGAGTACAGCCACTACGAGCAGGTTCCCGCACACGTCACCCAGAAGATAATCGCGGAATCGAAGAAAGAAACCGAGAAAGCTTAGCTCTTCTGGCCGACAGGTTGAATTTCACTCCACCCACCCTACAAATTCTATTTTTGCGGTTTTATTTGACTCAATAGATACTTTCACCAGTTTCCAGGTCTCCAAACCAACGCTCGAAACTAGTGTTGTATGACGACAGAAGAACCAGATTGCCGAAACGCCAATTTGCATCAAATGCTTTCTGCGGACAACCAGTCAGGCATCGATAGCATCGGATACAGTGATCTCCCAATACCGGATGAGTCTGCAACACGATATTGTCCATTGGACATGCGTCAACACACCATTGACACTTGTCACATAGGATGGGATTTACTTTAGGCTCTGGCAATAAGAGACGAAGTAGTGAATCGACGCTTACTAAAGCCACGAAGTCATAGAAACCCCTTCTTGGTTTGAGTGCGTCGCGACGACTCTCTACAAGGGGGCCTGACCGGCCAGCTGATATATGGTCTACTACTGACTTGGCAAAATGCTGAGCACGAGCCAAATCCTCTTGATTGGGACGACCTCGCATCCGTCCAATCAAGCACGGGGCAGGATGGCGTAGTTCCCCACGAGCCAAGAACCCACCTATTACAACTGCCCCCTTCTTTCGTAATAGGCTAGTAAGATCATATAACACTCTCCCTGGTGCTCCACCTGAGGTAGCGAAGACAAAAGCCGGCTTGCCATTCAATCCTGGCAAAGTACGAAGGAACTGCTTGATTGGTGTCGGCGCTTGACTGGCGAAACATGGGGTTCCTATACCAAGTAGATCGCTCTTGGTTGCGTCCTCTGCTGTTGCTTCCTTCAGAGAAACGATTCTTACTATATTTCCTGTCTCACTGAATACCTTGGACATAACCTGAGCAACCTTCTGCGTATTACCAGTCTGTGAAAGGTAGATAATCGTCACATCCATGTGGAACCTGTGATAGCTTGATTGTCATACAAAGCTTAAGCGCCTGTTACGGGGTGGTGGGTTGCGCTACGCTCCACCCATCCTATGTACCACTCTGGAGCACAGAAGGCAGGCCTTTATCCCCCTTGCACGGTTTCCAGGGCAGCCCGTGCCATTGCAGCGTAATAGTCCATGCCCATCTCTTCGCACATTCCCAGTGCCTTTTTCAGGTATTGCAGTCCTTCTTCTCTCCGACCTGTACCGGCGTAGTGCTGACCGAGAAAGAGATAGCCTAGAGGGCACCACGGTCTAAAGCCCAGTTCTTCTAAAATGCAGATCCCCTTGAGAATGCATTCCTCGGCTTTGGCGCTCTGCGAGACATCCGCTGTGCCCAGTATCGCTCCCAAGACAATCTGAGACAAACCTTCAATCCATTTCTCTCTGTTGTCTTGCGCTATCTTCATGGCTTCCTCCATGCTGGTTTGAGCGCCTTTCAGGTCACCTGAAAAGAAATGGACCATACCCAGCGTCGCATGCATTAAGCTAAAGAAGGAGAGCACTCCTGTGTCGCGTTGGACCTCAATTGCCCGCTCCGCTTGGCTTCGAGCTGCTTCTAAATCACCCAGCAGGAAATACGCAAGTCCAACTCCGCCAGTCCCCAGAGCTAGCATGAAGATGAATTGCGTTTCCTCGGCATATTTTATTCCCTCCTGGAAACGCTCCAGGGCCTGCTGCCCCTCGCCTTTTAGGGCAAACACCAGACCGTATAGTCCGTCCGACAAGCCCAAGCTATATTTGTTATCGATATCTCGCGCAAAGCCAAGAGCCTTATGGCAAAGTGCTTCTGCCTCCTGGAAATTCCCCTGCATTCCTTTGGCGCATCCACAGACTCCCATGACCATGGCATATGTGTTGAATGGCCTGCCAAAGTAATCCGATTCTCTCCCAGTTTTTTCAAGTAAGGAAATTACCTCAGAAGCCACTTCCACTACTCTCGATGCTTCTCCTAACCACATGTTGTTTATGCATAGCTCGCATCCACTGGCGACCATGATGTCGATGTCACCTGACTCTTTGGCTTGCTTGAAGGCACTCTCGGCATACCCGATCCCCTCCAAGGCACGTCCTTTGACCCCGCAGCAGCAGCTCATTATCCAGCGAAAGTTTGTCAGGCTCTTCTCATCACCCAGCTCTTTTGCTAGCCTCTCCCCTTCGTGCAGGACCTCGAGGGAATCCTCGGGGTAAGCCAGGCCCATCATGGGGAAATCCATGAGGAGGCGAATCTCGACACCTTTCCTCATGTTTTCCTCAGTTGCAGGCAGCTTGTTGAGGACATTGAGCGCCTCTTTGTAGGAACGCAATGCTTCCCAAAGGGAGTAGTTACGGCATGCTTTGTCTCCGGATAGCTTCAAGTACTGGTACGCCTTAACCAGGTTGTCGCTTTTCGAATAGTGATTAGCCAGTAGCTCGTAGAACTTCTCCAGCCTGTCAGGGTAGAGCTCCTCGATAGCCTCTGCTATGCTCTTATGAAGCTGTTTCCTCTTCTTGAGCAGCAGGCTCATGTAGGCCACTTCCTGAGTTAAGGCGTGTTTGAAAATATACTCCAGTTCCGGGAATGCCATCTTCTCATGGATGAACTCAAGCGCCTGCAGCTCACTAAGGCAGGTCTCCAGCTTCTCGCGCATGCCGGTGACAGTCTGAAGAAGGGAAAGCTGGAACTCTCTCCCAATAACCGAGGCTATCTGCATGGTCTCTTTGAGGTCTTTCTCCAGACGGTCCATACGGGCGGCAATGATCCCCTGTACAGTGTCGGGGACCTGGATATCAGAAGGCTTCACGGTGAGTCCATAGTGGCCGTCCTTCCTCTCAATATAGCCCCTCTCCAGAAGGGTATGGGTGAATTCTTCCATGAACAGCGGATTCCCCACAGCCCTGTCCAGGATAAGCTGAGTTAAATCCGGCGCGGCCTTTCCTCCCTTGAGGATAGCCTGCACCATCTCGGCGCTGGTCTCTTCTGAAAGCTCATCCACCCGGATCTGGCTATAGTATGTCTTGCTGGTCCAGGGGTTGGTATATTCAGGCCGGTAGAGCAGAAGCAGCAGGATATGAGCGCCGGGGAGGCGGGCGATAAGGTGGTCCAAGAGCTCCTCAGAAGTCTTGTCGATCCAGTGAAGGTCCTCCAAGACCAGTACAAGCGGCTTGTTCTCGCTCTCACGGATAAGCAGTGTCCTGATCGCCTCGAAAATCCTCGCCCGTTTCATTTGTGGCTCTAGCTTTAGATATTGTTCATCCTCTACCTTGAAGGACAGCAGCTCCTCAAGCGGCGGCAGCACGGCCATAAGCCGCTTGTCCAATTGGCTTATCCTCTGCTTCAATTTCTTCCGGTTGAGCGCCTCAGCTTTCCCCTCTTCGATGCCGAAGTAGGCCCTCAGGGCATTGACCATGGGCAGGTACGCCATAGCCTCACCGTAATGCAGGCATTCGCCCTCCAGGCAGCTGTACTCTCCCTGGGGAAGCACGGCTCTCAGTTGCAGCAGGAGCCTGGATTTGCCCACGCCGGGCTCGCCGACTATGCCCACTACCTGACCCTGCCCCTTTTTCGCTAGCTGATAACATTCCATGAGCTGGCCAAGCTCCCTCTGTCGGCCCACGAAAGGCGTCAGGCCGCGCATCTCCGCTACCCCTATCCTGGTCCTGGCCCGACCTGCACCTAGCAACTGGTAGGCTTTCACAGGCTCCTTCTTCCCCTTCACCTCGATCTGGCCCAGAGGCTTGAACTCGAAATAACCTTCTGTCAGGCGGTAAGTGCTGTCGGATACTTGAATCATCCCCGGCTCTGCTGTGCTCTCCATCCTGGAGGCCAGGTTCACCGTGTCACCCATGGCGGTGTACTCCATGGTCAGGTCATCCCCTATCTTGCCCACCACCACCAGGCCGGTGTTGAGCCCGATGCGCATGTCGAAATCGATATCGTCTTTCTTCAGCTTCTCTGAATATTCCCTGAGACGCTCCCGGATAGCCAGGGCGGCATAGAGAGCCCGCTGCGGTGCGTCCTCGTGGGCTATAGGGGCGCCGAAGAGCGCCATCACCCCATCGCCCAGGAACTGCGCTATGGTGCCCTCGTAACGGTGTATCTCCTCGGTGAAGAAAACCAGGCACTCGCTGATCAGGGTCTGCACATCCTCGGGGTCCAGCTTCTCGGACATAGAGGTGAAGTCTTTGACATCGGCGAAAAGGACAGTGACCTGCTTGCGCTCCCCCTCCATGGTGGTTCGGGCGGCTAGGATCTTGTCTGAGAGGTGCTTCGGAGTATAGGATCGAGGCTGAGAGTAGTCTATAGCGGCGGCTGGCCTCGATTCTCTCAGGTCAGCGCCACATTCTATGCAGAACTTGGCCTCTACGGGATTATCTGACTGGCATCTTGAGCATTTCATGACGGCAGCAGAGTAAAAATTAAACGCAAGGGTGAATCGCGCCAGAGCTTGGCAATGGTTTTATACCACCTTCGCGAACGCTTGTCAACTGAGTGTTGCCTACACCCCGATACCAACTGGTTTAGGAGCTCTTGGCAGAAGAATTTTTACAAACATTGTGAAGAGTGCAAAGCGGAGTCCAGATTAGGCGCAGGCGGGAAAGCAGGAGTGACAGGCCTCGCAATGACGTATACAAATTATTGCGACATTCTACTGCGAAATGTATAATGATTTTAGGAATAGTCGGCTAGCATAAGGAGGAATGTTAGCTATGCCAAAAAGAGCTAGAAGTGACCAGACTGTCGGCAGTTTTGAAAAGAAGCATGGACTGCCACCTGGAACTATAAGAAGCAAGACCGGAAGGGACACTAGATCCGATAAAAAGCTAGGAACAATACGCAAAGAGGCCATGAGAGGCAAGACATAGAGTATTTTTGTGAGCCATCTAGTTATTGGTCAAACGCAAACAACAATTGTTACCATTTTGTAACTTTTCGGCGGTAAATTTTATGACTTCTCAATAGATGGTGAGTTAGAGTCTCCACATAGATTCTCTAGAGGAGGAGGTGCACATGGCAAGCGAACTTTTCATCGGGCTGCATGGTAGCGAAGACCCTACGAAGGCAACTCTCCCGTTCCTCATGGCCGGGGCCGCGCTCGACGCCGGACACAAGACAGCCATGATTCTGGTCGGTGATGCGGTGGTGCTCATGAACAGCGCAGTAGCGGACAACGTTCATGGCGTGGGCTTTCCCCCGCTCAAAGAGCTCATGGCAAAGGTAATTGCGGCCAAGGTTCCGATCAACATATGAGGTCTATGTGCCCGCGGTCGCGGGATAACCGAAAAGGACCTGGCTGGCAAGAACGCACAGTTTACGATGCCGGCGGACGGAATTAAGGTGATGGCCCAATACGACAAGGTCATCAGCTTCTAGCCAGGCTAAAAATAAGGACGTTGAGAGCACTCCAGAGCTTAGCCTGATCATAATCGACCCTAGTGACCTGAGTTCGGTCCAGCTAATCCAGAGCAAAGGTTTGAACATAGAAGATGGGCCGCTATCTTAACGATAGGGGCCCATCTTTTGTTCTTGAGACCATTCAGTAACAATGGGACGTTGAGCTATTTTCTAGCGGATACTTTGCGAGCATGATCAACGGCCTTCGATATTTCTTTCTTGAACTCGTCGTAATCTATCTGCAGCCCGTTCAGGTAAGTGCTCCAGCCCATGGTCGATTTGGCAAAGTGCACCGCATCCTCGATTTCCTCATCCGTAGCGCCGTTCAGTTTGGCCATCTCCGTGTGGAACAAAGTGCAATACCTGCACCTCGTAGCAGCAGCGACCGCCAGACCTATCAGTTCGCGGTATTTGTTGGGTATTGCTCCCGGCTCCATCTGACTCTGCTTCATCAGCTCCCATTCCAGTTCGAGAGTTGAATCGGGTAATTTCTTCAAGAACCCAGGGACTATGCCCATCGTCTCCTCAATCTCCCTGTAAACCTGTTGCCTGTTCATGTTGACTCCTTTCTTCAACTAGTTTGCAGATGAACCTTCTCAGTTCATCCTGACTCGACCTTTACTTCCGTTCTTTTATCCAATCTCGTTTCTAAATTTACTTTTCATGAAATAATATTCTGTGCGGTCATTGCCGTATATGACTTTTGTCTCATTTAAAAAGCATTTGGGAAGAAACCTATTCAGGCATTTTTTATCATCTTTAAGGGCTCAGGACAGGCATGGTGAGATTGCGAGGCCTTCTCTGGGAAGGACGAGGTCGAGTTGGGAAACCCGCCCTAAAATGGTTAGACTTTTGTGATGATGATTTTGAGGAAGCGGCGTTTGCCTACTTGAATGATGCTGCCGCTGGGTATATCTACAGTAGTGTTGTTGATTTTCTCCCCATTTATCTCAATTGCGCCCTGAGCAATGAGTCGCTTTACCTCGCCGCGGCTCTTGACCAGTCCTTTTTCAAGCAAGGCTTTGGTGATGTCTAGACGATAAATACCACCACCTAGATCAAACGCGATACCCGTGTACTGCTCCATTACTCGCGTAGTTCCAAAAGCTTCTGAACTAGGAATGGAATATGTTATGATTTCTTGCGGTGTTTCTCCCCTTTGTATCTCACTCTCGAAATCGGCCTCAGCCTTTCTAGCAGCCTCAGTTCCGTGGAACTGGCTCACTATCTCTCGGGCAAGGCGCTTTTTGAGTATCATGGGATTCACTGACTGCGCTGCAAGCTGCTGGCGGAACTCGGCTAGCTCTTTATCAGGTACATCAGTGAGCAATTCGAAGTAGTCCATAATCAAGTCGTCGGGAATGGACATGACTTTGCCGTACATATCATTAGGTGGATCGTCCACGCCAACGTAGTTACCCAGGCTTTTGCTCATCTTCTGCTGGCCGTCAGTGCCCACAAGCAAAGGCACCAGAAAGACCTGCTGCCGAGGCTGGCCTATCATCTGCTGCAGCTCCCTGCCCATGAGGCAGTTGAACTTCTGGTCGATGCCGCCGAACTCGACATCGGCTTGAATGGCCACCGAGTCGTAGGCCTGAAGCAAGGGGTACAACAGCTCAGTGATGGCGATAGGACGGCCGGCTGAATACCTGTTGTTGAAGTCCTCCCGAGCCAGAAGCTGCGCTACGGTGAACTTGCTGGTAAGCCTGATAACATCCGCCAGGCTGAACTTGCCGAACCATTCGCTCTGCCAGCGCACCTCGGTCTTCTCCTTATCCACCACCTTGAAGAACTGCTGCATGTACGTCTCGGCGTTGGCCCGCACTTCCTCAGCAGAAAGCATGGTGCGGGTCTGCGACATGCCGCTGGGGTCGCCGATTTGCGCCGTCCAGTCGCCCACGATGACCACAACCTGATGTCCTAGTTCCTGAAGCTGGCGCAGCTTCCTCATCCCCACCACATGTCCCAGGTGAATATCGGGGCGGCTGGGGTCGAATCCCATCTTCAGACGCAGTTTTTTGCCCGCTTCAAGCAGGCGCACCAATTCTTCCTCGACTATAATCTCGGCAACACCGCGTTTCAGTATGGAGACAGGGAATTTACCCGACATTTTTTGCCCCCGCCAGCGTCTTTTTCAATATCGTCTTCGCTCGCTCGACGTCATTCTTAATCTGAGCTGCCAGCTCTTCCGGCCCTGCGAATTTCATCTCGAGGCGCAGGCGCTCCACTAGCTCGATGGTGAGCTTCTGGCCATAGAGGTCTCCAGAGAAATCTAATAGATGCACTTCCACAGTGCGCTCGCCTTTGCCGAAGGTCGGCTTAACTCCGATGTTGGTCACCGACTGATAGACTTTATCTCCCACATGCCCCAGGGTAGCGTAGACGCCATCCTCAGGCATAGCTTGCCCAGCGTCAAACTGTATATTCGCCGTAGGGAAGCCCAGGATATGGCCACGCTCCACACCGGCTGCCACAGGCCCGCTGAGGCTGAAATACCGGCCCAGCAGCTTGGTTGTTGTCTTCATATCGCCACGAGCCAGAGCCTCCCTGACAGCGGTGCTGCTCACCAGGGAGCCTTCTACCATCAGAGGCTTCACTACCTCAACCGTGAAGCCAAGCTCCTGGCCCAAAGATTGCAGGGCAGCGGCATTCCCCTCCCTGCCCCGCCCCAGGGCAAAGTTGGGGCCGATCACCAGGCCGCGCATCTTAAGATACTTCTTGAGATAAAGAACAAACTCCCTAGCGCTGAGAGCAGCAACCTCAGTAGTGAAAGTAAGAGGGATAACCAGATCGACCCCCAAACTTTTGAGAAGGCTGGCTCGCTCCTCAAGGGTGGCCAAACGCGCCAGCTTAGTCCGAGGTGACAGCACAGCTTTGGGATTACTGTTAAAGGTGACGACACCGCTGGGTAAATTGCCCTCAGCAGCTCGCTGGGTCAGCTTCCTTATCAGGTGTCGATGGCCCAGGTGAACGCCATCGAAAACCCCAATTGTCAGTAGGGTTTCGCGTTCAGGGGTGAAGGCTGAAAGCTCGGAGACTAGTTGCACTTTCACTGACTTCAAGCAAAACTTAACAAGCTTGTATTTTAGGGCAATCGCTGAATTACGTCAAGGAAAGGATGGGGAGGTTGGTTATTAAAGGGGACGCCTTTGTCTCCTTTGTGTTCACCGACTCAGGTTTCCCCTATGGTGTGAGCTTGACACAAACTTGGGTGCTTGTTAAGATAATATAGTGGGGCTTTTTGGTGATGAAGCTCGATTTTATCTCGCTGATAAATATAGAGGCTTGTCAGGACTAGATAGTCAAGTATCTGACATAGCCTCTATTCTTGATAATCAACAGAGGAAGGAGCAACAAAACAGTGGGTGCAATCGAAAAGTTCCAAGAGGTGTCGGCTAACCGACACCAGTATGCCCAGGATTGGAAGAAAAAGCACAATGGCAAGGCTATCGGGTGGCTCTGCAGCTATTCTCCGGTGGAAATCATGTATGCCGCGGGCATGCTGCCTGTGCGAATACTGGGCAGCCACGAAGTGCAGGACGTTACCGACCGTTACCTTTTCCCTACAGTCTGCCCGTTCTCCCGCGATGCCCTGGCTCAGGGCTTAAAAGGAAGATACAGCTACCTGGACGGCATTACCATGGCACGCACATGCTCCCACGTGCAGGGCACGTACGATAACTGGAAAAACTATATCCCCATCCCCTTCAAGTACTACGTATGGCAGCCCAACCATGTGCAAAGCCCCAGGGCAATCCCCCTGATGGTGCAGGAATATAAAGGATTCATAGCAGCGCTGGAGAAATTCACAGGTAAGAAAATAAGTGATAAAGATTTAGGAAATGCCATAGAGGTCTACAACAAAAACCGCAAGCTGATGAAGCAGGTCTACGAGTTCAGAAAGCAGGAAGTTCCACCTATCACCGGGGCTGAGTGCATGGAGATGGTGGTGGCCAGCCAGTTGATGGACATAGTAGAGCACAACAAGCTGCTGGAAGACCTGCTCAAGGAATTGCCCACGAGAAAGCTCAACCGCAATTCTGGAGTACGTCTGATGATGTTAGGCAGCGAGATGGATGACATCGTATTCGTCAAGATGATGGAGACGCTTAACTGCACTGTGGTCATTGACGAACACTGCACTGGAAGCCGCTATTTCTGGGATGAGGTTAAACCTGATAAAGACCACCTGGCGGCGATCGCAGCCCGCTATGTCGACCGCTGGCAATGTCCTGCCGTGGCCGCTGAATTCAAACCCAGGGCCGACCGCATACTGAAACATGCCAAGGACTGGAAAGTTCAGGGCGCTCTCGTTTATCAGCAGAAGTTCTGTGACCCGCATGAGTTCGATATCCCTAGTCTCCTCAAAATGTTCAAGGATAATAATATTGCCACCCTTGTACTCGAGTTCGACGTCACCATCCCCTTCGGTCAGTTCCGCACCAGAATCGAGGCCTTCCTCGAGATACTTGAACTAGAGCTGGTATAAATGACGTCGACCCTTATGTTAAACTAAATGGAGGCGAACGATAATGACAACTGTGACAAAATACAAGACCGCGCCTTTGAAATGCTGGCAAAAAGGCAAGGAACTAAGGCTTGAGGCTTACAGGGATTTAGCTACAGGACATGAGCAAGGGAAGCTCATGGTCCTGGGCTGCGCTGCAACCCCTTACGGAATGCTGGCAGGACTAGGGGACTTCGTATTCCTGGCTGGAGAACCATATGGAGCCAGCGTGGCAGCCGACCCGCCTGTCTCTATTCCTGCAATGGAGACTTACGAAGCCAGAGGCTATGCCCGCGATATGTGCGGCTACATGCGCAACTTCCTGGGCACCATGTTCCAGGACAAGTACTACTTCACAGGGGGCCCGTTCCCTAAATTCGACTTCGCCTGGAGCGTGCGCCACTGCCCGGCTGGCCATCCCAAGTGGCACCAGATTGTGTCCGAGTACCAGGGCATTCCCATGAACTATATCGATGACGAAACAATGCTGGCTACCGATGGTGACCAACAGGCCAGGATAGACTATGTGGCAGGCCAGTACCTGGACAGCATCGAATGGATGGAGAAGATCACCAAGAGAAAATACGACGATGAAAAAGGCATCGAGGCGATGCGCAACTATTTCATCAACGAAGGACTATGGGGAGAAATAAACCTGCTCAACGGCGCCATCCCCGCTCCTATAGATATCAAGAGCATGTTCGCTCTGATGCCCATCTCTATGCTGAGAAGGCATGAAAAGGTTGCCATCGAGTTCCTTACCGAGCTCAGGGACGAGTTGAAAGAGCGCATCGCAGATAAGATCGCGGCTGTTCCAAATGAGAGATACAGAATGTGCATGCTCACGCCACCGCCATGGAGCTTCCTCAAAGTATTCCGCTACCTCGAGAACTATGGGGTTGTCTTCGCTGGCACCTATGTATACCTAATTAACTCAGGTGAAGTTAAGTTCCTCTATGACGAAGGCAAGGTGGTACCAGCCACACCTCCCGAAAAACGCCCTGGCTGGAAAACCATGAAGAACAGAGAGGACCTGTGCAGGACAGTGGCACGCTGGCGGGCTGAGCACCCGTTCCAGTCGCACCTGGAAACGAGGAAGAAAGAATACGTCATCATGTTCAGGCACTGGAAGGCGAATGCATATCTGCTGCTAATAAATCGCGGCTGCGTGCCCATGACTACCAGCATGTATGACTTCCAGCGCGACCTAAACAAACAGAGCATTCCGACGGCTATGTTCGAAGGCAACTTCGCAGATTGCAGGGATATCGACGAGACAGGAGTGCTCGACCGGCTGGAGACCTTCCTCGAAGGTCAAGGGATACGAAAGATACAAGACATATGATATTGGAAGCAGGTGTCATCAAGGAGTGAAGCAACAGCAATGAGGTGAGAGCGAAATGATAACAGCAGGCATAGACATGGGGGCTAAAACAATTAAGGTAGTTATCGTCAAGGACAATAAAATCGTGGCCCGCAGCATGAACCCAACCGGTTTCGAGCCAGTGGAAACAGCCGAGAAAACCTTGGAGGAGTCAATCAAACAAGCCGGCATATCGCGGGGTGATATTAAGAAGATTTTCACTACTGGCGCCGGGCGGAAGAGCATCCCCTTTGCGGACAATAGCGTTACCGAGGTTACTGCCGATGCCAAGGGTACGAACTACCTACTTCCCTCAGTAAGAACGATTGTTGATATCGGCGCCGAAGAGGCCCGCGGCATAAGCACTGATGCCAGCGGCAAGGTGCTGGATTTCTCCAAGAACGATAAATGCGCTGCCGGTGCCGGAGCCTTTGTGGAGAGCATGTCAAGAGCCCTGGAAGTAACCGTTCCAGTTATGATCGAAATCTCGCACAAATCAACTAAGGAAGCGCCGATAAACGCGACCTGCGCCGTCTTTGCTGAGTCGGAGGTGGTATCGTTAATACACTCAAAGATCGACAAGGCCGATATTGCCCATGCTGTCCACGATGCCATCGCCTCCAGGGTATGCTCCATGGTGCGCAGGATACCCATAGAGAAGGATGTAGCTCTAATCGGCGGAGTAGCTAACAACACCGCCATTGTAGAAGCTATGAAGAAACACCTCGGTGTCGAGATAAAGGTTCCAGAGAAGCCCGAGTACGTGAGCGCTCTGGGAGCCGCTCTCCTGGCGGCAACCTAGTTGAGAAAGGATAAGCGAAATGACGACTGAGTTCTATAGATGGACGGAGAATACCTGGAAATCGCCTGATATAGACTGGCGCAAGGGACAAACAATCACCTGCGGTATCGATGTCGGCTCAGTGAGCTCCCAGGCAGTAATTATGGTTGATGACAAGATATATGCCTTCTGCAACACACGCACTGGGTCCAACAGCCCTGATAGCGCCAATAAAGCCCTGAGCATATCACTTAAGGACACAGGCATGAAGCCAGAGGATATACAATTCATTGTGGGCACAGGATACGGTAGAGTCAACATTCCCATGGCCAAAAAGGCGATAACCGAGATCGCCTGCCATGCCCGGGGAGCCAACTATATGGGCGGGCCCGCGGTAAAGACGATACTGGACATGGGCGGTCAAGATTTGAAAGGTATACACTGCGATGAAAGGGGCAAAGTCACCCAGTTCTTGATGAACGACAAATGCGCTGCAGGCACCGGCCGTGGTATGGAGGTTATGGCCGAGCTACTGCAGGTCCCCATCGTGGACGTAGGTAAGATGTCTCTGGATGTGAAAGAGGAACCTGAGCCAGTGAGCAGCACCTGTGTTATTTTCGCTAAATCTGAAGCTATCGGTCTGCTGCGAAGCGGCTGGACCAAGAACATGGTGCTCGCCGCTTATTGTTCCGCCATGGCCCACAGAGTGGTCGGCCTTCTGGAGCGCATCGGGGTAGAGAAGGAATTCGTGATCACCGGCGGCATCGCCAAAAACATCGGCGTTGTCAGCAGGATAGAGAAGGAACTAAAGCTGAAGGTGAAACCTTTGAGCCCCGACCCGCAGATTGCCGGCGGTTTAGGCGCTGCCATCTTTGCCAGAGACCTCCTGTTGAAGTCACGTAAGGCAGCCTGATTGGAGTAAAATGTTCAACTGGCTTCTGAGAAGGCTATGGGTGATGTCCGGTTACATTGCTAACTACGGCTACACCGACGGCTCGGGAGATTGGTACATTGTCGTTGACAGCGATAAGTGCGACGGCTGCGGCAAATGCGTAGAAGCATGCCCTAAAAATGTCCTGGAAGTTATAGTCGATGACTATGACGATAAGGTAGTTGCGATAAGGAAGGAACACCACAAGAACGTCAAATATGTCTGCGCTCAGTGCAAGCCGGTGAGCGGCCCCAGAGACGTCAGGTGCCAGAAGGTTTGCCCGAGCGGCGCGATAACCCATTCCTGGTAAATGCTTCTGCCAAACGAGGTTTGACAGGTAAAAGTTGCTGGTGTAGACTAAATCAGCTATTCCGGGAATGGGATGAGCCGGTGGGTAAGAATATCAGGTAATTCAGGGCCACGTTTCCCATAGCGTGGCTCTTTATTTTGAGCCTTGTTGCGAATACTCAAGAGGAGCGAAGGTTGTTAAGAGACACAGACCCGGAAGTAGCCGCAGCTATTGAGCAGGATGAACGGAGGCAGCAGTTTACCATCAACCTCATTGCCTCGGAAAACTACGCCTCAAGGGCAGTGCTTGAGGCGCAGGGTTCCGTGCTCACGAATAAGTATGCTGAGGGCTATCCGGGAAAGCGCTATTACGGCGGCTGTCAGAATGTCGACACAGCCGAAGAGCTGGCAATAAAGCGAGCAAAGGAGCTCTTCAAAGCTGAGCACGCCAACGTGCAGGCTCACAGTGGGACACAGGCGAATATGGCAGCCTATTTTGCTCTACTGGAATACGGCGATACCGTTATGGCGATGAGCTTGCCTAACGGTGGACACCTCACCCATGGCAGCAAGATTAACTTCTCCGGCAGGTATTACAAGTTCATCACCTACGGCGTCGACAAAGATACGGAAACGATAGACTACGACCAGGTAGAGAAACTTGCTTTGACGCATAAGCCCAAGCTTATCATGGCAGGTGCCAGTTCCTACCCCAGGATAATAGATTTCAAAAGGTTCCGGAAGATAGCTGACAGGGTGGGTGCTAAACTCGTGGTAGACATGGCGCACCCGGCAGGACTGATCGCTGCCGGGGTGCATCCCTCACCTGTACCTTACGCTGAGGTCGTCACCTCAACCACGCATAAAACGCTGCGCGGCCCCAGAGGCGGGTTCATTCTCTGCCAGTCGAAATTTGCCTCGATTATAGATAGCAACGTGTTCCCCGGAGTCCAGGGCGGCCCCCTCATGCATGTCATAGCGGCAAAGGCTGTCGCTTTCCACGAAGCGATGCAGCCTGAGTTTGTCTCCTATCAGAAAGCGGTGCTGCGAAACGCCAAGATTATGGCGAGCGAATTAGGGCGGTTGGGGCTTAGACTCGTTTCAGGAGGAACAGACACCCACCTGCTCCTTGTCGACCTCACTCCAATCGGCATAACAGGTGCAGCAGCCGAAAAGGCTCTTGACGCAGTGGGAATAACGGTGAATAAGAATGTTATTCCGTTCGAGTTCCGTTCGCCTCAGGTCACCAGCGGCATAAGGCTGGGCACACCGGCGGTTACCAGCCGGGGGTTCAAGGACAGGGAGATGAAACTGATCGCCGGCCTCATCGTCAGAGTGCTTTCCAACCCAGGCAACGAGAAGATAAATGAGGAGGTTTGCGGACAGGTCAACGAGATATGCAATAAATTCCCAGTGCCTGGAATCACCAAATAGTACAGACGATTGAATTTGCCATAACTTGACTTGCTGTCCAGTTACTCTGGTGGTATAATTAGCAAATCTTGGCTCAAACCAGGTTTGATTAATTAAGGAGTATGCACTTGCGCGACTATGAGCTTATTGTAATCGTCAGCCCGGATGTTCCCGAGGAGGAACTGCCATCACACGTAGACAAGATAAGCGAGTTCATTACTAATAGAGGTGGTTCTGTAACTGAGGTCGAACGTTGGGGGAAAAGGAAGTTAGCCTACCCTATAAACCATTTCAGAGAGGGGAATTATGTGCTAACCCGGTTCAAGCTCGAACCCGGCACAACGGCGGAACTTGAGGCTAATTTACGAATCTCGGAGAAGATCCTGCGTCATCTGCTGGTCAGATTGGGCGAGTAAGAGCTAGGGGAAAGGAGTGCTAACATGGTGGGGTTGAATAAAGTGATAATCATCGGAAATGTGGGGACTGACCCTGAGATGCGCTTCACCCCTAACGGTAACCCTGTGACCTCGTTTCGCCTTGCCACCAGTCGAACATACACGACGCCAGATGGCGAGAGGAAGCAGGAAACAGAATGGTTCGACGTAGTCACATGGAACAGGTTGGCCGAGAACTGCAATCAGTTCCTGACCAAAGGACAGCGTGCCTATGTCGAGGGCAGGCTGCGAACCCGTTCCTGGGAGGGGCAAGATGGCCAGAGGCACTCGCGTATCGAGATAATCGCCAATAGGGTGCTCTTCCTTGACAGGCGCCCAGCGGGCGCTCTACCTGAGGCAGGAGCCGAAGGCGCGTCCGATGAAGACGTGGAACCAAGTGATATCCCCTTCTAAACTAGCGTGACCGGATAATACTATAGAATAGATAAGAGAGTACGGAATGCCAAAACCAAGAGGCCCGGTAACAAGAGATCGAGAACGAAGTGGAAGAGGTAAGGGCAGATACATTCCCAAGAGAAAGGTCTGCCCTTTCTGCGCAGGCAGAGTAGAAACTATCAACTATAAGGATGTGCCTTCACTGCGCCGCTACATCTCGGACAGAGGAAGAATAGAGCCCAGGCGCAGAACGGGTGTCTGTGCCAAACATCAGCGTACTCTGAGTGTCGCACTGAAACGGGCACGGCATATCGCTTTGTTGCCTTACACCTCCGAGCACATCCGCCAGAGCGCGGGAGCCAGCCTCAGAGAGCACTCCAGTTAGCCATAATCTGGTGAATCGCAGTTAGATAGTCTGACCTTGTAGTGGAGACTGTGTCTTGAGCAAGAAACTGAAGCCAGAACCCAAGCTCTCAGTTGCCAAGCGTCAACCACCTAGGTGGCAACGTGAGAGGAATATGGTACTCATTATCTGGATAGTTATTCCTCTAATCATCGTTATGGCGTTGGGGCTGGTAGGCTTCTGGGGCTACAATACCTACGTTGGCGTCTGGACTCAGCCCATAGTTGAGATAGGTAACGAGACAATAGGTAATGCGACAGCAGGCAACGTGACAACAGGCAATGTGACTGTCCTGGATATGCGCTACTTTGTCAAAATGCTTAGGTTCTACTACATATTGAACTCCCAGGGAAATATCGATGCAACTTCATTCCCTTATCAGATATTGCAACAGGTAGAGAACAACGAACTGGTAAGACAAGCAGCACCCGGGCTGGGCATACAGGTCAGCCCAGATGAGGTCACAGAAGAAATCAATAATGGCCTGATTTCATCCGCCGCAGGCGAGGGAAATACAACCGGAAATATAACAGGAAACATAACGCTGCCACAAACTGACCTGGGTAAAATGTATCAGCAGTGGCTCAACTACATACGCCTCTCCAATAGCGAATATCGACAGGTTGTCGAGGCAAGTATCCTTACCCAGAAACTAAGTGACCAGTTCAAACAGAACGTACCCACGGAAGCCAAGCAAGTCCACGTTTATGCCATCCAGGTTGATAATGAAGGAAATGCAACTGAAGTAGAAAACAGGCTACAGAATGGCGAGGACTTTGCCACCCTTGCTGCGGAGTACTCCACAGATGAGACAACAAAAGAGTATGGCGGCGACCTCGGCTGGGTACCCGAGGGCATTCTAAGCATCGCAATAGATTTACAGGTAGACCAAGCCGCCTTCAGCCTCTCGGCCGGCAATGTAAGCCAGCCTATACAGACCTCAAACGGATATTATGTGATTAAAGTAGCCGAGATAGACGACAACAGACCGATAGACGACCAGTACCGGGAAATGCTTGCTTCCAACGAATTGAATAATTGGTTCGAGAAGCAAAGGAACACCAACGAAATCAGAGAGTACTTAACCCAGACCAAGGCAACTTGGGCGATGAATCATATAGCAATATCGTGAGATGACAGTGGGCAAGAGAGAAAGCATCAGTATCGGCCTCATGGGGTTGGGTGTGGTGGGCAGCGGGGTTGCCAAGACTATATTTGAGAAGTCAGACGCCATAGCCCAACAGGTAGGTTGCCCGCTGAGAATTAAGAAAATCCTGGTCAGGGACCTCACCAAGAAGAGAGATTTCGATGTACCCCAGCACCTTCTCACTACCGACCCACAGCAGATAATCACTGACCCCGAGATAGACATCGTAATCGAAGTCATCGGCGGTGAGGCTGAGGCATTTGAGTATATAAAAGGGGCTATTTCCAAGAGAAAACACATCGTGACCGCTAACAAGGAGGTCATCTCCAAACATAGCCTTGAGCTATTTGCCCTGGCCAGTAAGAACAAAGTCGACATCCGCTACGAGGCAAGCGTAGGCGGAGGCATCCCTTTAATCGCCCCGTTCAAGCGCGATCTCCTGGCAAACAATATCTCAGCAATTCACGCCATTATAAATGGCACCACCAACTATATCCTTACCAGAATGACAAAGGATGGGCTGGATTTCACCACCGCTTTAAAACAAGCCCAGAAATTAGGGTATGCTGAGGCAAATCCTGCTAATGATATTGACGGCGTAGATGCTGCTTACAAACTCGCTATCCTCGCGACTCTTGCCTTCCGCACCGAGATCCGTCCCGACGATATTTATTACGAAGGCATCTCCCGCCTTACAGCACGTGACTTTCGCTATGCCCAAGAATTGGGATACGCTATAAAACTACTGGCCATAGCCAAGAAAGAGAAACAATCTATCCAAGTCAGGGTTCATCCCGCTTTTGTCCCTGAGGGCCTTCTGCTGGCCAATGTCGATGGCGTGTTCAACGCAATCCAGGTGGAAGGCGATTTGGTAGGTAGAGTGATCTTCTATGGCAGAGGGGCAGGTTCTTCACCTACCGCCAGCGCCATCGTCGCCGATGTTATCCAACTGGCGCAAAACATCTATCTCGGGATACGCCCCAGGCCTCAGCTCAAACTATACAAAGCAAAGAAGCTCACACCTATCTCACAGGTCAAAACTCGCTACTACATGCGAGTGACCGTGGCTGACAGCCCTGGCGTTCTGGCACAAATCTCCAAGATACTGGGCGACCACTTGATTAGCATAGCCTCCGTAATCCAGAAAGAAGCCGATGAAGAGGCTGGGACTGCCGAGATAGTGATAATGACCCATCCGGCGAAGGAGGCGGCATTTCAAAAGGCCCTGCAAAGGACCCTCAAATTGGCTGTAGTGAAGGACATAGGCAATTTCATCAGGGTTGAGGACTGATGAGTAAGAAGCAGTGTCTTCTCGTTAAATATCGGGATTTCCTGCCTGTAGCTTCCCAGACCCCTATCATCACTATCGGCGAAGGCGATACCCCTTTAGTGAGGTCTCAGAGGTTAGAACGCGAGTTCGGCTGTGGTGAGCTTTATTTCAAATTGGAAGGCTGCAACCCGACCGGCTCTTTCAAAGACCGCGGCATGGTAGTTGCCGTAGCCAAGGCAGTAGAAGCTAAGAACTCGGCCATTATCTGCGCATCCACCGGCAACACCAGCGCCTCGGCAGCAGCATATGGCGCAGTCTGCGGCCTCACTGTGTTTGTGGTCGTGCCCAAAGGGAATATCGCCCTAGGCAAGCTCGCCCAAGCCATAGTATATGGAGCCAAGATTATCGCTATAAACGATAACTTCGATAAGGCCCTGGAGTTGGTTCGTGCTCTCACTCAAAAACATCCTATCGCGTTGGTCAACTCGCTAAATCCTCACCGCATAGAAGGACAGAAAACGGCAGCATTTGAAATCGTTGATGTCCTGGGAGATGCCCCAGATTATCTCTTCATCCCTCTGGGGAATGCGGGAAACATCACCGCCTACTGGAGAGGGTTCGTACACTATAAGCAAGCGGGTAAAGCGAAGCATACCCCCAAGATGATGGGATTCGAAGCTGAGGGCTCGGCAGCTATAGTGAGAGGAAAACCTATTCCCAATCCCAAAACAATCGCTTCAGCCATACGCATAGGCAATCCAGCAAGTTGGCAAAAGGCCGTTGCAGCCAGAGACGAGTCCGGAGGCATTATCGACTATGTTACCGATGAGGAAATCTTGAGCGCTTACAAATTGCTGGCTGTCAAGGAAGGAATCTTCGGTGAGCCCGCATCGGCTGCCTCGGTGGCCGGGCTTATCAAAAAAGCGAAGAGCGGCATCGATTTTTCCGATAAGAAGATAGTGTGTGTGATCACAGGCACAGGGCTCAAAGACCCGGATACCGCCCTTAAGAGCGCCCACACCATCCCTGAGATACCGGCAGACCTGGAAACCATCGAAAAGATTATAGTCCGAGGTTAAACGCCCATGCCAAATAACACAAACTCAAACAAATCCCGCGGAAAAAACACTACGATCGATAAGGCCAGAATTGAGAAAGCAGTGGCTTCCATCATTGAGGCTATCGGGGAGGACCCTAAGCGAGAAGGCTTAGTAGGCACTCCCAGGCGGATCGCTGAGATGTACGCCGAGGTTTTTGGCGGCATTTACGAAGACCCAGGTGAAGAGCTGCGTGTAGGCTTCGAAGAAGGCCACCAGGAGATGGTAATTCTCAAAGATATACCGTTCTATTCCATGTGCGAACATCACTTTCTCCCCTTCCATGGCCTGGCGCATGTAGGCTATATACCCAGCGGCCGAGTTGTGGGTGCCAGCAAGATAGGCAGGGTAGTAGAGATACTAGCCAGACGTCCCCAACTCCAAGAGCGGCTGACTACCCAGATTGCCAATACCATAGTCTCAGTCCTGGAGCCCAAAGGCGTTGCTGTAGTTATCCAGGCCGAACACCTGTGTATGACTATGCGGGGAGTGAAGAAACCGGGGAGCAATATCGTTACATCTGCCATGCGAGGGCTATTCCAGAAGAATCCACTGACACGCTCTGAATTTCTCTCTTTAGTACAGGGCAGCAGATAACCAGAGCTTGAGATGCCGGGAGACCACCAAATGACACTCCATAAAAGAGACCGTCAACTGATCGAAGCCCCTCAGGGAATAGGTCAGGTTCTGAAAGAAGGCAAGCAGGTAGCAAAAGTCAGCTATACCTTGTTTGTTGAGACGTTGGAAACAGGCGCAAAGTCGTTTGGGATATCAAAAGAAACGCGCCTGAAACACAAGTCAGTCTCAGGCAAAATATCGGTCTTGGATGGAAATATAACGCTTGGCGCCGATGCCGCCGGCCTATCGGGACCTTTCCTCCTGGTTATGCAAGACGGACGTAAGGTCGATTTCTTTATTGATAGCCGCGCTAGCAGGACTGACTTGGCCCGACAAGAATATGAAATACAAGGCAGCGGTAACAGACTTTAGCCTTAGTTCCTTTTCTTTCGATACTCCTATGTTGCGCTTGACAAGATTTTAATCGGGGTGCTATAGTTACCGAACTAGCGCCTGCCGCTTTTTAATATATTCCCCACTAAAATATCATTGAAGGAGGTCTAATGAGCGCACAGCAGTTCAAGTACTTGTTCACGCCTATCAAGATCGGCCCGTTTACTGTGAAGAACAGGATAATGGTGTCGCCCCACGGCCCACTTATGGCTGAGTTGGGTCTGCCCACCAATGAGTGGATCTACTATGAGATCGAGAAGGCGAAGGGTGGGGCAGGATGGGTTTGCATGTCGGTCGGCTATACCATGCCCCGCGACACGTGGTTCATGAGACCCAATGCCGGACACTTCGATAGGCATATCTGGGCCTGGCAGAAAGAGATAATACCAGGATTCAAGAAGATCGCCGACGGTGTTCATGAATACGGAGCCAAGTGCAGCTTCCAGATTTACTCAATCGACCTGGGGAATAAGAAAGGGCCATCATGTATTCCAGATTCCAACTTCGCCGACCAGATGTGGGAGCCTATGACCAAAGAGGATATAAAGGAATACCTTGATTACCACCGCATCTGTTGCGAGAACATTATGGCAGCCGGCTTCGATGGCATAGATATTCACAACCATTCCGGAGTAATTGCCGATTTCCTGTCGGGCACCATCAACAGGCGTACCGATGAATATGGCGGTTCCCTGGAAAACCGAGCCAGGCTGCTCATGGAAACCATTGAGGTTACCAGAAAAGTAGTCGGAAAGAACAAGAGCATCGGCTACACTCTGACAGTTGATGACCTGCTGCCCGGCTCCATTGTGCCGGATGAGGCAGTGCAGCTTGCCAAGATGCTGGATAAGGACAAAAAGGTTGATTATTTGTTTTGCGGCGTGGGCAGGGAGACCCAATCGATGCACATGTACTTCGGTCCCCACTATCTGCCGCCTGCCTACCAGATGTACGCTGTGGAGCAAATCAAAGAGGTGGTCAAGAATATCCCCATAGTAGCCGTGGGCAGGATTAACGACCCATTGTTGGCAGAGAGCCTCATCGCTGAGGGCAAGGCTGATATTATAGCAATGGCCAGACCGCTCATCGCAGATCCTGAACTGCCCAACAAGGCCAAGGAGGGGAGGCTGGACGATATCCGACCCTGCATGGGAGACAACCTGAACTGCGTAAAGTACATGCTGGACGGGCAGCCCATAAGATGCGTTTGCAATGCCACAGTGGGCATGGAGCATATGGGATGGGGCATCGGGGGTATGAAGAAGGCAGCCACCAAGAAGAAGGTGGTGGTAGTTGGTGGAGGGCCCGCAGGATTGGAGGCAGCCAGAGTCGCCGCCCTGAGGGGTCACGATGTAACGCTATATGAGAAAGCCAAGGAACTGGGCGGACAGGCGTTGCAGGCGGAGAAGCTGCCAGGCAGGGAAGAGATGGGAGGCCTCGTCAGGTGGCAGAAGATACAGCTCCCCCAGGCAGGTGTGAAGATAGTTACGGGCACTGAGGTAACAGCGCAGATGATTCTGAACATGAAGCCCAAGCCGGATGTCGTGATAGTAGCCACCGGCGCTGAATGGATGCGCAACGCCTTCTCCGGCCAGAGCACCGCGGAAGTAGTAGGATGGCAACAGGACAACGTGTTCACCCCAAGCGATGTTGTCCTCGGAAAAGCCAAGATCGGGAAGAAAGCGGTTATCTGGGATGGCAGGCAGGATATTGTTGCTATCGGGGTTGCCGAGATTCTCGCCGATAAGGGCTGTCAGGTAGAGATACTGGCCCCCACTCCTTTTGTAGGCAGCCTGGACCAGATAAAGGACATGACATGGTTCCATTCCATTCCCAGAATCCTGAAGAAAGGGGTGAAGCTCAGCCCCCAATCCTTCTTATTCATGGTTGCAGATAAGACCCTTACCGTAATCGATATCCATACCATGGACGCGCGAGAGATCACAGATGTAGACACCGTAGTACTGATAACAGGTAAGAACCCGGTTGACAACCTCTACAACGAGCTCGAAGGAAAAGTCAAGGAGCTTTATAAGATTGGAGATGCCAAGAACCCGCACGACATGGGCAGTGCCAACCGTGACGGGCACCTCGTAGGAAGGTGGATATAGGAGGCTGAGAGAAGTCGCGCAAGATACGCAGACTGTGTTAGAATTGAATATACCATAGCCGGCAGGGGCAACCCTTGGGTAACAATCGTCATTGTGTTATAATTTTGAGTGACAGCTAGCTACCAAGGGGCTGCCCCTGTAGCTTTGTCGCACCCGATAGCAGTGCAATATCAGAGTACATACATGGCGGAAAAAGACCAGCGAATACCTCAGCAGACCACTGATTCCCATTCCCCTGAGAAGAATGACACTAAAGGTGTTTGGTTTATCGCCGAACACAAAGACGGAAAATTAGAAAAAGCAGCCTTCTTGCTTGCCGGAGAGTGCAAGTTCCTTGCTGCAAAGCTGGGCGAAGAGACCGCTGCGATAATCATGGGGCACCAGATTAAAGATTTGGCAACTGAGTTCGCCACCTATGGAATCGACAAGGTGTTTCTTATATCGGATAAGCGCCTGGAGAAATATACCGGAGATACCTACGTAGATGCGTTGGAGCAAGTGGTCGATTTAGATAAACCGTCGATTATACTGTTCGCCACAACCCCCATGGGAAACGACCTGGCCCCAAGGATTGCTGCAAGACTCAAAGTTGGTTTGATATCGCGATATACTGAAATCGAAGTGGACAAAGATAAGAAACTGACGGCACGAAGACCCATACATGGCGGAAAAGCCCAGGAAACAGTGAGTATTCTCAGAAAACCGTTAGTAGCAACTGTCGACCCTCAATCGCTGACTCTACAGAAGTCCAGTGCAGTGAAGGAGCCTCAAGTCACCGAATGCACGGTGAACATAGATTCAAAGAACAATAAAACGAGGCTGCTTGACTATTTAAAAGCGGATCCGTGTGCGGTATGTGTAAGCGAGGCCGAGATTGTCATAGGAGTAGGTAAAGGGCTAGCCTGCGCTGACAATCTCAAACCGATTGAGGAGTTGGCACGGCTCTTGGGCGCTTCCATCGGCGGCAGCAGGCGCGCTACTGACGAGCGCTGGATAGTTGATGAAAGGAGAATTGGGCTAACCGGGAAGACTATAGCCCCCAAGCTTTACCTTATCTGTGGCATCTCAGGAGCCTTCCATCACACCCTCAGCATAAAAGGCTCCCAGTTGATGGTAGCAATTAACACCGACCGCAATGCTCCTATAGCCAAGCTGGCTGACCTTGTACTCGTTGGAGACATGCAACAGCTAATACCTGAGCTAACAAAACAGTTGCGCGAAGTAATGAAGCCGACCACCTGATAATAAATGTGTTGTGACTACTCCATCAACCTATGAAGATTATAGTCTGCATCAAACAGGTTCCTGACCCAACCATAGTTAAATTCAACATAGAGACCGGCGCTCTAGATAACATCCGCTACATATTGGACCCCGTGGACGAAGTAGCTGTAAGCGAAGCAATCAAAATTAGAGAGAGGGATGGCGGAAAAGTAACCGCAATTAGCCTCGGACCACCCAGGGTAGAAGAGGCATTGAGAACCTGCCTGAAGATGGGGGTCGACGAGGCAATACATCTCTGTGACGAAGTTTTTGACAATCTGGATGTATATTCTACCTCGATAGTCCTGGCCAGGTTGATCGCAATGTCCCAGTACGACCTCATCCTCTGTGGCCGTGAGTCTGTAGATGAAGGTACCGGCTTTTTAGGAGCCGGGATAGCAGAATGGTTGAATTTGCCGCTCGTTACTGCTGTCACCCGACTGGATATTTTTGCTGATACAAAAACTGCGAGAGTCCACCGGCGTTTGAAGGGTGGCGATAGAGAGATTCTGGAATGCCAGTTACCAGCCGTCTTCGCCGTCGAGAGCGTGCTCCGTAAACCTGTGTACCCTCCGCTTAAGACCATCCTGGCCGGCATGAAAAAGAGAATTACCAAGGTAGATGCCAAATCGCTGGGCATCGATGTGAGAAGCATCGAGCCAGCCATAGCCTTGGTGGCCATATCCCAACCCAAACCCAGATTGAAAAAAACCGCCACCATTGATAGCAAGCTATCCGCCCAGGAAAGGATGAAGCTCCTCATGTCAGGCGGCACCCAGCAGAAAGGCTCCAAGACCATTGAGAAGGCTCCCCAACAAGCTGTAGCAGACCTTATCCAGTTCTTGATTGCCAACGGAATCATCTCCAAACCATAACTCCTTCTGTGCCTAACACAGGTGAAGGCACTAAACTCAACCGGACCCTCCAACCAGCAACAATTCTTAACTATTTTCACTGCAGCGACTATAATAGCGATTTTCCACACCACCTAGGATAAAAAGTCATACAAGAAAATGAGAGATATTTAGTCATAATTGCCCGCCAATGGCCATAAATCGGTACAGATTCCTGGCACTGGACTTGCTGTTCAGCGCAATCTAGGTTATCTTATGAAAGTTAGCACTCTCTAGGAGAGAGTGCTAATTGTAGGTTCGGCAATAAGAATTAACTATAGAGAGGGAGGTTGGACATGGCAATGAATCTGAAACCTTTGGCAGACAGGGTCCTCATAAAGCCGATAGTAAAGGACGAGGTAACCAAGGGCGGCATCGTACTACCTGATACTGCCAAAGAAAAGCCACAGGAAGGCGAAGTAGTGGCAGTCGGTCCCGGCAAGCTGGGGGAGGACGGGAAGCGAATCGAGATGGAAGTAAAAAAAGGAGACCGGGTGATCTATGCCAAATATGCGGGCTTGGAGTGGAAACACGATGGTGAAGAATATCTGATCCTGCGAGAAAGCGACATCCTGGCTAAGCTTAACAAGTAGTAGATAATCATGCCTAAAACGATAGAGGAGGAAGGTAAATGGCTAAACAAATAGCTTATGATGAAGAAGCAAGACGTGCCTTGAAGAAAGGGATCGATGCCCTGGCTCAAGCAGTCAAGATAACCCTCGGCCCCAAAGGGCGTAATGTAGTGCTCGACAAGAAATGGGGCCCCCCGAGCGTGTGCAGTGATGGAGTAACCATCGCGAAGGAAATTGAGCTAAAGGACCCGTTTGAGAACATGGGCGCGCAGTTGATAAAGGAAGCAGCGACCAAGACAAACGATATCGCAGGGGATGGCACTACCACCGCAGTAGTACTGGCTCAGGCCATGGTGCATGAGGGAATGAAGAACGTAACCGCAGGGGCAAATCCCATGGCCCTCAAGAAGGGCATAGAGAAGGCTGTAGCCGCCATAGTTGAAGAACTCAAGAAAATATCGACCCCGATAAAAGGCAAGGAGCAGATAGCCCAGGTAGCCGGCCTCTCGGCGCACGATGAGGAGATCGGAAACCTCATTGCCGATGTCATGGAGAAGGTAGGCAAAGACGGAGTAATCACCGTAGAGGAATCCAAAGGGATAAAGTTTGAAACCGAGTTCGTAGAAGGCATGCAATTCGACCGCGGCTATGTCAGCGCCTATTTCATCACCAACGCTGAGCGTATGGAAGCTACACTGGAAGACCCGTACATATTGATCACGGACAAAAAGATCTCCGCCATTTCCGACATTTTGCCTCTTCTGGAAAAGTTGCTCCAGATCTCGAAGAACCTGGTAGTCATTGCTGAGGATGTCGAGGGCGAAGCGCTGGCCACATTGGTGGTCAATAAGCTAAGAGGGACATTGAACTGTCTCGCAGTCAAAGCCCCTGGCTTTGGCGACCGACGCAAGGCCATGCTTGAAGACATCGCCATCCTCACTGGCGGGCAGGTTATCAGCGAAGAAGTGGGCAGAAAGCTCGATTCAGCCACTGTCGCAGACCTGGGCCGCGCACGCAAGGTTGTGTCAAACAAAGATGACACCACCATTGTCGAAGGCAAAGGCTCGGATGATGACATCAAGGGGCGAATCAAGCAAATCAAGGCTCAGATAGATGAGACTACTTCCGACTTCGACCGCGAAAAGCTGCAGGAAAGGCTCGCCCGGTTGGCTGGAGGCGTTGCGGTAATCAAGGTCGGCGCCGCCACCGAGGTTGAGCTAAAGGAAAAGAAAAACCGCGTGGAGGATGCTCTGTCCGCCACTCGCGCCGCCGTAGAAGAGGGGATAGTCCCAGGAGGCGGGGTAGCACTACTGAACGCCATACCCATCCTGGACAAGATGAAGGCAGAAGGCGATGAAGCGACCGGCGTGGCTATCGTGAAGAGGGCTCTTGAGGAACCCCTGCGCCAGATAGCGATAAACGCCGGCAAAGAGGGCTCGGTGGCTGTGGACTTCGTAAAGAAGGCCAAGAAGGGCATCGGCTACGATGCTGATAAGGACGAGTACGGCAATATGGTAGAGCGCGGGATTATCGACCCCGCGAAGGTCACCAGGGCTGGATTGCAGAATGCCGCCAGCATCGCCGCCATGGTCCTAACCACTGAATCCCTGATAACCGATATACCGGAGAAAGAAAAGATGCCGCCGATGCCAGCAGGTGGAATGGGTGGCATGGAAGGCATGTACTAAACAGACCAGGTACACAGACAATATGCTAAGTAGCTGCGGCGTGAGCCGCAGCTACTTAGTTTTCCTGCCCTTTGAAGTGTAATGTATCAGAGCTAAAGCTTGAGCAGCTTCTCCAATCGGCCCTTATTGCGGGCAGGCCCGACCAAAGCAAGATTGGCCTTGCCGGTAAGAAATAGCTCCTTTGCTACCCTCTGCATATCGCTGGCGGTAATAGCATCAACTATCGACACCACCTCATCTACGGTGAGAATCCGACCCGTAAGCAACTCCTGCCCGCCCATCCAACCCGATACGCTTCGCGTATCCTCCATGCGCAGCATCAGCCGCCCTTTGCCCATCTCCTTAGCTTTGACAACCTCAGCCTCGGGAATCTGCTCATCCCTCAGCCTGATAAGCTCCTGCAGCACAGCCTCTATGGTTAACTCTAACTTCTTCGGATCAACGCCGGCGTATATGGCAAGTGAACCAGAGTCACGGAAATAGCTAACGTGGCTGTGGATATCGTAAGCTAGACCCTTTCGCTCCCGAATCTCCAGGAACAGGCGGCTGCTCATCCCTTCACCTAAGACAACGTTTAATAGGTCGAGAATAAAACGGTCCGGGTGCATGTTAGAGAGGCCGCGAACTGCCAGACAAAGGTGAACCTGCTCTGTCTTCCTCGGCTCTACCCTCAAACGTGGGGCATCTTGGCTGTCTTCAACAGGAAACCAGCGCCCGGCTACCCCCACAGGCCAGTCTCCAAAGGCTTTGGCAATGGAATCCACCACCTCACCATGGCCTATATCGCCTGCAACGGCGATTACGGAATTGGCGGGCAGGTAGAGGCGAGACATGTGCCCGATAATCATCCGGCGGTCAATGGCATTGACCGTCTCCTTGCTTCCAGCGACATCACGACCCAGAGCCTGGTCGGGCCACACCACCTCATCTATGAGGGTATCCACCCTGCTTTGAGGAGAATCCATGCTCATATTAAGCTCTTCGATAATGACTTTGCGTTCGTTCTCCATCTCCACCGGATCGAACTTAGAATGGCGAAGCATGTCCACCAGCAAGTCCAAGGCCACAGGGTAATGCGGGCGGGCTACCTTGACCCAGTAGACCGTCAACTCCTTATCGGTCCCACCGTTGAGAACACCCCCAACACCGTCTATCGCCTCTGAGATTTCCTTGGACGTAGGCCTCTTCTCAGTGCCCTTAAAACAGAGATGCTCCACAAAGTGGGATAATCCAGCCTCTTCGGAGGTCTCATATCTCGATCCGGCACCGATAAAGATACTGATGCACGCCGAGCGCGTATGGGGCATTTCGCTGGTGACTATCCGCAGTCCATTGTCCAAAACCGTCTTTTGATACATTGATATTCCGCGTCTTTCTGGCAGTACATAATAGCACGAAAGGGGCTTACGCCCCACTTGGCAACATTTTAACGGGCTACCGAAGCACTGTCAACGACCGAACATCTTGGCTAGAGGCTTATTCTTTAGTGCCCTTAAGATAGAGTCACCATGCCAGTCAAAAGAGAAATCCGGAGACCGCAGTATATCTTCATAAATGTTGTTAGCCTGAATAATGTCGAATATATTCTCAACTTGCCTGTCGTCCAGCCTCTCATAGGTTTTTCGGGCCCAGTAGCCTATCTCGAGTTCCCTGGAAAGCTTCTTTCGCCAGTCTCTCTCGTAATGGGACATTCTCTTCGCAGAAAAGTCGTCGCTTCGTAAAGCACCGTGTATAACCTCAGCAGCTATATCAGCGCAAAGCAGCCCATAATATATCCCTCCCCCCGTAGTGGGCTTGACCTGCCCCGCCGCATCCCCAACCACAACCATCCTCTCCTTATATGTTTTGGGCAGAGGATTCAGTGGAATCCCTCCATAGGTGATATTGGTCTCAGTGGAGGCTATCTTCCCCTGAGCAAAGAGGCTTGAAAGGAGATTCTTCAAATAAGAACCAGGACTGCGCCTTGAAAGAAGGCCCGCCAGCGCTTTGCCATCAGAGGTAGGAACAAGCCAGCCGAAGAACCCCGGCGCTATATCCTGCCCCAAATATACCTCCACCTCCTCCAAGCCTTTCACGTTTACTTCGGCCTGGGCTCCCAGGACGAAGTCAGTGATCTTCCCCAACCCCAGTCTCTGGGGCAACGAGGTTCCAAAACCGCTGCTGATGACTGCCATCCTCCCTTCGAAATCCATCGCCTCACCATCATGCTCCACAGCGACTCTTACACAATTGTCCCCCGAAGTAATAGCCTGCACTCTCGCCGATAAGAGATAATCCGCCCCCTGCTCTTGAGCTTTCTGAGCCAGAGTGCGGTCAAAACCAGCCTTGTCTACTACATAGGCCTGGACAGTATCCTTACTCAACCTGAGGCACTTGCCTGAGGGCGAGAAGAATTTGGCAGAATTGGCTTGCATCAAAACGCCGTTATTGACAATGGGGAATCGATCGAAGCACTCCTTACCTATAATCCCAGTGCAACAAGTCGCATCGCCGATCCTGGCTCGCCGTTCGAAAACGCGCACCTTGTACCCGAGCTTAGCAAGCCTGTACGCGATGTAACTCCCGATAGGGCCAGCACCCACTACGATTGCATCATACAATTCAGCACCTTTTCACAAATCATCGTCAGCTTTGTTAGGCTTCGGTTAATGCTAGCACCAAAGAGTCCTGAATTCAAGGAGAATCCAACCCAGAGTTGCCTTTATCGTTGCAGCTAGTTATACTTACCCCTAGTTGTAAAAGGAGTAAACCAATGCCGTCCTACGCCTTTTTCAAGAACAAGTTTGTCCCTCTTGCGGAAGCTAAAATCGGGATTTTGACCCATGCCCTGCACTACGGCACAGCCTGCTTCGAGGGAATCCGAGGCAACTGGAACAGCCAGGAAGAGCAACTCTATGTTTTCCGCTGCCAAGAGCACTACGCAAGATTGCTTAGTAACTGCAAGCTGTTAAAAATCAATCTCCCCTACTCTGTGGATGAACTCTGCCGCCTCACTGTAGAGCTCCTTCAGAAGTCCGGGTACAAAGAGGACGTCTACATACGTCCACTGGCCTACAAGAGCTCCGAGGCATTGGGTGTCAGATTGCACGGGCTGGAAGATGACATCTTTATAGTGGTTACTACCTTCGGTCCCTATTTAGATGCTACAAATGGCATTAAATGTTGTGTCTCCTCCTGGCTCAGACCTGATGACAATATGATTCCCGCACGTGGTAAAATTACTGGTATTTATGTCAACAACGCACTCGCTAAAACCGAAGCTATCGAAAATGGCTTCCAGGAAGCTATCATGCTGACCTCGGATAGCTATGTTTCAGAAGGTAGCGGTGAGAACATCTTTCTGGTGACGGATAGTAAGCTGGTGACTCCTTCCTGCTACGACAGGATTCTCATGGGGATCACCAGAGATGCCGTGATCAAACTGGCCAAGAACGAACTAAATATTGAAACCTTAGAACGGCATATTGACCGCAGCGAGCTATACCTGTCCGACGAGGTCTTCCTCACAGGTACGGCAGCCCACATAACTCCCGTGGTTGAAATCGATCACCGCACGGTGGCTAACGGGAAGATCGGGAAGCTGACCAAGAAACTGCAGAAGCTCTATTTCGACGTAGAGTTCGGCAGAAACAAGAAATACCTCCAGTGGTGTACCCCCGTTTACACTAAACCGGCTCGGGGCGCGAAAACCAGAGCGAGGACACGGTAGGCGTGTTAGTGGTATTGGAGGCTAACCCCGGCCGCTTCCTTTATACTGGACACCTGACTCAGGACTATGGGGATGAAATCTCAAAGCTCATCTAATCCTGAACTTTCCCTGATTGTGCCCACTTACAACGAGAGGGAAAACATCGTGCCCTTGGTGGAAAGAATCCACAAATCACTATTCAACTACAACTATGAGCTCATTGTGGTCGACGACAACAGCCCGGATGGGACCTCCGAGCTAGCCAAAAGTCTCTCCTCCCAATATCCAGTCTCGGTGCTCGTGCGCACGACTGAGCGCGGGCTGGCTTCAGCCGTAGTTGCCGGATTCAACCAAGCGAAAGGAGAGGTCTTAGGAGTCATAGATGCCGACCTACAGCACCCTCCCGAGTTTATACCAGCTCTACTCAAGGCAGTGAGGGACGGTGCAGATGTAGCAATCGCCAGCCGCTACATTCCGGGAGGAGGCATCGAGGGCTGGACGCTCAAAAGAAAGATCATCTCCAAGGGGGCGAAGCTGCCAGCGAACCTGCTCCTGTCTTCAGCTAGAAAAATCAAAGACCCTTTGTCAGGCTTTTTCCTGTTTAAAAGGAAGGTTATAGACGGGGCAGTGCTCAGCCCCACCGGATATAAAATCCTTCTAGAAGTGCTGGCCAGGGGGAACGCAAATAATGTGGTAGAAGTGCCCTACACTTTTAGGGAGAGAGAAAGGGGTAAGAGCAACCTCACGGCAAAGGAGCAAATAAACTACCTGAAACACCTTTACCGCCTGGCGTGGGACGAAGGCGGGATTAAGCGATTCTTAAAGTTCTGCGTGGTGGGGGCAAGCGGTGCAGGAGTCAATCTGGGATTTCTGGCCCTCTTCGTGGAGGTCGCCGGCTTAAACAAAATCGTAGCCCAGGTACCAAGCTACGAGATCTCCATACTGACTAATTTCGCTTTTAACGAATTCTGGACCTTCAGCGACCGCCGCACTCCGGGCCCAGGGCCCTTTCTGATGCGCGCTCTCAAGTTCAACCTGGTCAGCCTAGTTGGCTGGGGCATCAACTTGGCCGTGTACGCCCTCGCTTTGAAAGTAGCAGGAATCAATTACATCGTCTCCCAAGTAATCGCGATAGCGGTGGCCATGATGTGGAATTTCTTTTCCAATGTAGCATGGACATGGAAGACAAAACCTGAAAAAGGTAGGTAGCAGTATGGTTCTGGATTATTTCATACTGGTGTTCATCTCATCCTTAGGGGTGTACCAAATAGCAGCAATCCACGCCAAGCTAGATGGCCTATGTTTCTTCAGGCATCCGGTGATCCAGTATATCTTTGGCATTCTCGCGATTATCGGAGCATTTGTCTGGTTTTTCACCAGTCAAGACCGTAACATACACACCAAGGTAGAAGGCTCCCAACAGCTCGGTTTATTTCTTGCCTCAATTATTGCTTCGTATGCATTTACCGTTATCCTAGCGTCCATAATGCAAGCCAAAGTCAACTCAGGAAGTGCCATCACCAGAGAAGGCAAGCAGTACGATATGGGAGTGGAAACGCTAAAGAAAACGACGGTTTTCGGCGCTATCATGAGCAGCTTGAGAAAAGAGAGGAAGGATAAGGGTTAATGCCACCGCTTGCAGGATGGACACTGACTGTAACAGGGTTCGTGGGTAAAGCTCCCGCCCTCGACCATGTGATGCGTCTTCTGGTCAACGACTATTTCATTCCATTAATCATATGCCTCATCATGCTTCTCCTGTGGGCTGGCCACTCGGATCGCATCAAGAGGGATCGCATCCAAAGAACCGTAATGAATGCTGCCGTCGCCATTGGGATATCCGCGGCTTTTGTGAAAGTAATAAATTCTTGGTCGAATCCTTGGCCGCGTCCCTTCTTAGTCGATGACTCCATTATACGAGAGAGCGCAAGATATGCTGCGGAGACCATTTTCTATTTTCCTACCGATCCAACTTTCCCCAGCAACGGAGCCACAATCGCCTTCGCTGCTGCCACCGGGGTCTGGCTTGGCAATCGCACGGCGGGCACCATACTCTATTTCCTAGCCACCCTCTGGGCAGTCGCCCGCTTCTATGCCGGCATCCACTTCTTTGTAGACGTCGCTGGTGGCGCTGCAATCGGCATACTTACATCCCTTTTCATCAGCAAGGTCTTCATGCCCCGAATCGAGCCCTTGCCAACATGGGTTATGAAGCTGTGCAGGTCTTTGTATCTGGCTTAAGACAGATAGCCGGTGGGGTTAGGCAGGCTTAGGTTTTCCTGCACCGCGAGCCATAGAAGAAGCGACAAGTTCCTGATACTTCCGCCGGCAGCTATCCTGTTTCAAATGAAGCCCGCAGACAGCGCATGCTCCCGAACGGCAGTTAAGCGTTACCTGCCCTTGCTTAGCACGCTCGTATTCCCTCTTTAGAAAACTGAGTTCGATTCCCGTATCTATATGAGACCAAGGCAATAGCTCATCAAGAGGGCGCTCTCTGCAGGCATAGAAAGAGGCGTCGAGGCCACATTCACTGAAAGCCTTCTGCCAATTCTCAAATCTGAAATGCTCGCTCCACGCATCAAATTTGCACCCCAGTTGCCAAGCGCGGTAGATTACCTTAGCCAAACGGCGGTCGCCTCTCGACAGCACTCCTTCGAGCAGGCTCACCTGGGGGTCCTGCCATGATAGGTGGGCACCGCTTTTCTTCAAACCTGATTTGAGTATCTGCTGCCTGGCAGCCAAATCCTCGCCGGATGCCTGAGCCACCCACTGAAACGGGGTGTGAGGCTTGGGGACAAAGGTCGAGGCATTTATCCTGATATTCATGCCACTATTCCCGATAGCCCTTATCTTGTGCATCAGTTCCACAATGCCAGCGATGTCGGCTGGGGTCTCAGTGGGCAACCCGATCATGAAGTAGAGCTTGATGTTTCTCCATCCGCGCTCCCAGGCAGTCTCGATTGTACGAAGTACATCCTCCTCAGAGACCCCCTTGTTAATCACGCAGCGCAGACGTTCCGTCCCCGCCTCGGGCGCGAAGGTGAGACCTATTTTCTTTCTATCCTGAAAGGAATGAGCCAGCGCCACGGAGAAGGTATCTAGCCGCAGGCTAGGCAGCGACAAAGTGAAATTGCCCCCCTTATATTTCCGCAGCAGCGTGCTCACTACATTCTCGATTCCGGGGTAATCGCTGGTGCTCAGCGACAGCAGCGAAATCTCATCATAGCCGCAGTTCTTCACCAGACCTTCCACCGCCTTCACCACCTCCTCCTGAGTGCGTTCCCTGACCGGACGGTAGATAATCCCTGCCTGACAGAAGCGACAGCCCTGAGCACAGCCCCGCTGTATCTCAACTGCACCCCTATCATGTATCACCTGCAGGTAGGGCACAACGGGACATATCAAAGCCGGGGGCAGTTTATTCACAACTCGCCGCTCGATGACAGGCTTCGCTTCAGCCACCGTAGATATTATCGAAGCCACCGTGCCATCAGGGTGGTAGTCAACCTTGTAAAAGCTGGGTACATAGATGCCGGGTATTCGGGCCGCCTCCTCAAGCAACCCCTGCTTGCCGCCAGTTCCCTTCTTCTTCCACTTACGGAACACCTCCAGAAACTCCAGAACCACCTCCTCACCCTCACCAACGACAAACAGGTCGATAAAGTCACCAATGGGCTCCGGATTCAGGGTACAGCCCCCGCCGGCGATCACCAGCGGCAGCGATTCTCCTCTTTCCGCAGCCAGGACAGGTATCCCTGCCAGCTCAAGCATGTTCAGGACATTGGTGTAGGTTAGCTCATAACCCAAGGAGAAGCCCAGGATATCGAAATCCCTGACCGGACGCTTCGATTCCAGGGTAAACAGCGGTATTCCTTGGCGGCGCATCTCAGCTTCCATGTCAACCCAGGGAGCAAAGGCACGCTCAGCAAGTACATCAGGCTGCCGATTAAGCAGGTCATAGATTATGGCCAGCCCCAGATTGGACATGCCGATCTCATAGAGGTCGGGATAAGAGAGGGCAAGCCTTATCTGAGCCGACTCCCAATCCTTCACCACGCTGTTCCACTCCCCGCCGGTATAGCGGGCAGGCTTGGTCACTTTATAGAGAATACCATCCGGCTTAACCATCGCGAGCCTCAAATTAACAGAAACATTATAGCTTCGCATGCTTAGCAACGCAACTTAATTGAGAGGGTTTAAAAAGGCTTGACTTCTATATCCCCAAGTCTTACTCTTAATCCTACGATGAGCCATCATGAAGGAGACAAGCCCCCTGAGCAGGAGGGGGATATGGCTACCGTAGAAAAAACAGAAGTAGAGCAATCCGGGGTGCCCCCGGCAGCCCCCAAGAAGAAGGGACAGCTCAAGTACCTTCTGCTAGTGGTAGCCGCACTCCTGACAATCATTCTGGTGACGGTGCTGGTACAGAGGCCATCGAACTTCGACGAATATTTAAAGAGCTCAGGTTATACCGGGGTGTTCATGATGGCCCTCATCGGCAGCGCATCCCCTGTCTGGCCTCTGCCCGGCTCCTGGGCGATTTTCATCGCGGCAGGATTCGGGCTGAACCCGATTATACTGGGGCTAATCGGAGGGATTGGCGAGCCGATAGGCGAGCTTACTGGCTACACGTTCGGCTTCGGCGGTCAGGTAGCGCTGCAAAGGCTTAAGAGATACGCCCAGATAGAAAGATGGATGAAAAAGTGGGGCGGGATTACCATATTCGTTGTCTCAGCGATACCCAACTTCTTCATCAAGCTGGCGACTATCTCTGCGGGCAGCCTGCGCTACCCTCTATGGAAGTTTTTCATCTTCTGCTGGTCGGGCAAGACAATTAAGTCCTTTGCTTTTGCCTTCGCCGGCTACGGCCTCTTCGACGGAATAAGACACCTCATAGACCGCATCTTCTAGCTCCGCATCAAAGCCCCCCAAGAAACTTATTGCCAGCACATAGCTTTTTACATGTCCCTTAGTCAGGGTATTGACAGCCTGCCTGAATTATGATATATTTTCATGGTGAAAATATTCCACGGTGGAATATAATGACTGGTCAAAAAGAGCAAAAGAACAATCCTGACCAGATGCATGAGTTTGTGCAGTACCTAGTCGAGGCAATGCCGAAGTTTACAGGCCCTCTGCCTGAAGCCTTTGCCCAACTCCTGAACGACCTCGATGAGCTGCCTCCCCAACAGAAACCGCGCAACATCGCTAACCCCCTTGCCTTCATCCGTATGAGTGGCATACTCTATCGAAACATCAGCCCGACAATGGGGGAATTGAGCCAGTCCCTTGCTGTACCGTTTCCTACTGTTACACGAATAGTGGATTGGTTCGTTGAAAATGGATACGCCCAGAGGCTGTCCGATGCCAGCGACAGGCGGATAGTCAGAGTAGCTCACACCGAGAAAGGCAGCAGACTTCATGAGGCTATCGCGAGCCTCATAGCTCAAAGCATTCACAAGATTATAGGCTGTCTGACAGACAAAGAACAGGCAACTTTGCTCATCCTTCTTCGCAAAATAGCATCAGCAGCGAGCGATGATGTAGAACATGAGTAGCAGCCTTTCTAGCGTAAATACAACGCCAGAGTCCCTGCATTCGAACCGCAAGGTGGTCATAGATGTAAGGGATGTTTGGAAGGTCTATGGTACGAAGGTTCAGGTCGAGGTCCTGCGAGGGGTTTCACTGTCCATCGGCGAAGCTGAGTTTGTTGCTATAATTGGTCCGAGTGGCAGCGGAAAGTCAACACTCATGCATGTCATGGGCTGCCTTCAGCGCCCTACCAAAGGCCAGATAGTGCTGGAGGGCACAAACGTCGCCGAACTTTCAGAGGACGAACTGGCAGATATACGAGCTAAAAAGATAGGGTTCGTATTCCAGCAATTCAACTTACTGCCTCTGAAAACTGCACAAAAGAACGTGGAGTTGCCGCTGGTTTTCCAAGGTGCGGGTGCAACTGAGCGCAGCAAGAGGGCAGCCGATTTGCTGAATCAGGTAGGCCTTGGGCACAGGATGGAACATAAGCCATCTCAAATGAGCGGGGGCGAACAACAGAGAGTGGCTATTGCCCGGGCGCTCGTAGGCAATCCCACAATAATCTTTGCCGACGAGCCCACAGGCAACCTGGACACTAAAAGCAGCAGGGAGATAATGTCTATCTTGAAGAAACTGAACAGCGAAGGAAAAACGCTGATAGTGGTAACACACGACCCTGCAATTGCGAGTTGGGCAGATAGAACCATTCGTCTGCTAGACGGGAGGATTGTCGAAAATGAGACTTAAATATGTATTTACTCTGATTGCATTGATGCTAACGCTAACCCTGTTCTTAACACCGCAGGTATCGGCTCAAGGGACAGAGCTGGGAATAGAGATAACCCAGCAGCCTTATCTGATCTTCCAAGGTGATCGACTTGGGGTAACGGTCAGCCTCTCAAACCTCGGCAATTACAGCTCCATACAGGCGGTCGTGTTGCACTCCTCGTCCGGTGAAGAAGAAGCCGTTGGCGTTTTGGGACCTGCGGTTACGCAAAACTTCACGTTTTACCTAGAGAATTACGGACTGGGGAAAAACCAGGTAGATGTCTATGCCACCTACTTGGGCGGAGAGACAGCCCACAAGTCTATATGGTTCGAGGTAAGGCCCCCCAATGAGTCTGTAACCCTCCGCATAGTTAATGCTCCCCAGTCAATATATGAAGGTGGGAATTACACAGCCCAGGTTCAGGTGCAGAACCTCTGGCAGAACGCAGTATCCGGGGTGCGCATAAAAAACGGTGACAAAGTGCTCTACTACGTCGGCGCACTCAACCCTAATCAGTCGCTGAATGTAAACTTACGAGTGCCAGAATACCAAATAGGAAACAACAGCCTCCAGCTCGTGGTGGACGACGAGCGGGGGACCGCTCCTCCAGTACCTCTGGAATTCGAGGTCATTCCGGCAGACTCCGCTGTGAATGTTTACCTTGCCTCGTTGAACCCGGCCACATATCCGGCAGAGACACTTAAGTTCTCATTAGTTGTCGCTGCCTCAGAGGTAGCTGGTGTAAGCGACTTAGAGATTAGAGCCTTGAACGAAGGAGTCCAACCTACAGGTTACTTCCTCGGCGAACAGACAGCTCAACAGCAACAGGCACCAACAGTTGACATCCAATCTCTCCTTAGCGGACAAAGCCAGACTCAACAGCAACAGGAAACTCAAAAGGCGGTCAGAGGACAAGAGCTAGCCTTTGAGCTCCAAGACCCCAGCGTTGGGACAAAGCCGCTGAGCTTCGAGCTATCCTACAGGATCGGCAGTGTCGTAGTCCAAAGAGAGTTCACCGTCGATGCTCTAATTGTAGGGACACCTACCATGCGGCTTATCCAAGCTCAGCGTATAGTCGCCACCAAAGGGGATGAGGCTTTGGTCCTGTTGCATGTGGCAAACGACCTTCCTGTAGAGGTGGACGCAGTTAGCGTAGTACCTGTAGGAGATTTCGAAGCATCTCCTTCGGAGTTCTTCATTGGGAGTATGTCCCCTAACGATTTCTTGCCCGCTAACTTCAAGGTGGAGACCAGTAATCTTAAAGATGGAGACCAGCTCAGCTTCAAATTGGTATACCGCATAGGCCGACAGACCTACGAGACTCAGCCGATCGATACAGTAGTCCATCTGGAAAAGCCTCAGAAGATAAATCCTGTTGTCTATATTCTGCCAATAGCAGTATTTGTGCTGCTCGTGCTGCTGTGGTGGTTTTTGCGGAGAAAGAAGTGGACCCAGTCACGCTCTTAAGGATGGCGGTTGACTCTATCACCGCCCACAAGCTTCGCTCATTCCTGGTCACACTAGGCATCCTCATCGGCATAACTGCCGTGCTGGTCAATGCCGCGATGGTCCAGGGGTTTCGAGTCTACTTTGAGAAGCAGATACAAGCACTGGGCTCTAACTTTGTGACCATACAACCTGGTAGCGCTTATGGGCTGTTCGGTGCAACCACCAAACAGAATGACCTACTAGCTCCTTACTTGTACGATCCGGTAAGCCGGCTTCCCCATGTGGATGAAGCCACAGCGGACAGGACAGTCTTTGGAACTATCAAGTACATGGGGGAAGAGGTAAATGTCTTTATCATGGGAGTAGAGCCCGGCTTTCTTGAGACTACGAACCGTGAGATGCTTGCTGGAGAGTCGCTGACAGCCCAGGATAGCTTTAACGCTGTCTTAGGAGATACCATTCAAGGTTATTTTCAGCAAAGATCATTTGTTTTAATGTCGCACTTCGAATTGGCCGTAACGGTTAATAACCAAGAGGTGACCAAGGAGTTTAGGGTAAAAGGATTTGTCAAGGTACCCCAACCCGACTTTGGCATGGGAATCATCTACGTGCCTATTAAGACGCTGAACTCTATGATGGGGGATGAAGGCTACAGCGCGATAGTGCTCACAACCACTGACGTCAAATATATCGACACTATCAAGGTGGAGGCTCAGCAGATGCTGAACCAACTGCTGAAGATACCACCAGAACAACAGATAGTAGCCGAGCAGGAGAGCAAAGAGCTATATGGCATCTTGCCAGCGCCATTCCAGAGCCAGCCAAAGGAATACAAGATAACGACCCAAGAGGACGTCCTCGGCATTTCCAACAACATAACTTCCATGATTCAACTAGCCCTGGTGGCTATCGCTGGCATCTCGTTGCTGGTCGGAGGAATAGGGATAGCGAATGTAATGCTGGTTACAGTCTCAGAGAGAACAAGGGAGATCGGCGTGCTGAAAGCTGTGGGCGCTAAAAATCGCCACATACTCATAGCATTCCTGTTTGAATCCTGCGTCATCGGCTTGCTTGGTGGAATCCTCGGTATGATCGTTGCCGCCATTGCCTCGTTTACGACTGTGCCGCTGCTCTTCGACGTCCCCGGCTCTCTCCCCTTGGAATGGGCAATAATCGCCATAGGCATCTGTCTGGCCATCAGCCTTCTATCCGGCCTCTATCCCGCTCTACGTGCTTCCAAAATGGACCCCGTGGAGGCGCTGAGAAGCGAGTAGCACAGTCTGTTCTTGCTCCCGATATCTAACCTATGTCAACCTAATTCCCGGTAAAATTGCATCTGTTGTCATAGTGTCTTACAATTTGTATTGATAGATTCGGAGAATCTGAACAAAAGCAATGTCTTCATTCAAAATAGTCTCCGATTTCGGACTTACCGGCGACCAGCCCCAGGCAGTGGAGAAGCTCGTCGAGGGGCTTCAGCAGGACTATAAGAAACAGACCCTCCTCGGTGTAACCGGCAGCGGCAAGACCTTCACCATGGCCAACGTCATCGAGCGCGTGCAGCGGCCCACGCTGGTCATCGCTCATAATAAGACTCTGGCTGCCCAGCTCTGCTCCGAGTTCAGGGACTTCTTCCCCGAGAACGCCGTGGAGTACTTCGTCAGCTACTACGACTACTACCAGCCAGAAGCCTATATCCCGCGCACGGACACCTATATCGAGAAAGACGCAGATATAAACGACGAGATAGATAAGCTGCGCCATGCCTCTACCCGCGCCCTCTTTATGCGCCGCGATGTCATCATCGTGGCCTCGGTCTCCTGCATCTACGGCCTAGGAGAGCCCAGCGAATACTACAGCTTCGTGGTCAGCCTCAAGAAAGGCGAGAAACGGAGCCGTGACCGCATCGTGCGCCAGTTGGTGGACCTGCAATACCAGCGCAACGATATAGATTTCAGCCGAGGCCGCTTCCGCATCCGCGGCGATACCCTGGAGATACAGCCCTCCTACGAGGACATAGCAGTGCGTATCCTGTTCTGGGGCGATGAAATAGAGCGCATCCAGGAGATAGACCCGCTCACCGGCGAGCTGCTTGCCGATAAGGAGCAGATAGATATATACCCTGCCAAGCACTTCGTAACTTCATACGATAAGCTGATGGCTGCCATCATCGACATCGAGGCAGAACTCAAAGAAAGGGTCGCTGAATTAAACAGCCAGGGCAAGCTGCTCGAAGCTCAGAGGCTTGAGTCACGAACTAACTACGACCTGGAGATGCTGCGCGAGACCGGATACTGCTCAGGCGTTGAAAATTACTCCCGTCACCTGTCACGGCGCCCTGCCGGAAGCCCGCCCTGGACACTGCTGGACTACTTCCCCGCGGACTTCCTGCTTTTCACAGACGAGTCGCACATGAGCCTGCCCCAGATTAGAGGCATGTATCACGGAGACATTTCCCGAAAGCAGACGCTGGTGGATTACGGGTTTCGCCTCCCCTCTGCGCTGGATAACCGTCCACTTAACTTCGATGAGTTCGAGAAACGAATAAACCAGGTGATATATGTCTCGGCAACTCCCGCGCCCTACGAATACAAGCACAGCGCCCAAATAGCGGAACAGATTATCCGCCCCACAGGGCTGCTCGACCCCACTATCGAGGTCAAGCCCACCAAAGGACAGGTAGACGACCTTCTCGACCAGATAAAGACCCGCACAGGGCGCGGAGAGCGCTGTCTGGTCACCACACTGACTAAGAGGATGGCCGAGCAGCTCGCCGACTACCTGCTGGAGATGGGGATAAAGACCCACTATCTGCATTCGGAGATACAGACATTGGAGCGAGTGGAGATACTGCGCGACCTCAGGCTGGGGGTCTACGACGTGGTGGTGGGCATCAACCTACTGCGTGAGGGATTGGACCTGCCTGAGGTGAGCCTGGTTGCCATTCTAGACGCCGACAAGGAAGGCTACCTGAGGTCGGAGGGCGCACTTATCCAGACCATGGGGCGCGCCGCACGACACATAGACGGCCATGTTATCATGTACGCCGACACCATAACTGAGTCCATGCGCCGCGCCATAGACGAGACGAACCGCAGGCGCAAGATTCAGACGTCCTATAACCAAGAGCACGACATCACGCCACAGGGCATCAAGAAGGCCATCAAGGGCATAACCGACCAGCTCAAGGTAGTGGCGGAGAGCCGCGCTCAGTACACCGTAGCCACTGGCATCCCCAAGGATGAAATAGCGCGCCTGGTAAAGAATTTGGAGTCACAGATGAAGGCTGCAGCTAAAAACCTGGAGTTCGAGAAGGCAGCGCTGATGAGAGACCAGATTATAGAGCTAAGAAAAGAGCTGGTGAGCGAACCAGTTTCTCCGATACCTAGAAAACGCTGATCTGGAGAAAAAGCGGCAAACGAACCTCAGTTGAGGATATCATCTTGGAAACCGAAGAGACCAAACAGGAACGGCGTGAGAAGAAGCAACAAAAAAAGCGCGATAAGATAAAGCAGCATGGGCGCAGCCTTGTCCGCGTCTACAAGGACGCCGTGCTTAAACGAGCCAAACAGGTACTCAAAAAGGGGAGGAGTTCTTAATAAATTTCAACAAGCTAGCCATCATTCTTATACCTTGACAGCGTGCAGAATGCAAAACTATACTGTTAACGAATTGGAGTGAACCCCAGAAACTAGACACAAAGGGTTAGGAAGGTTTGGCAGGGTGGAATATCCTATAATGGAGGAGAGAAAGGACCCTGCCATGAGAAACCAGAGAAGTTTTAGTCTGGAGTTCA